>Ga0209160_1001599_pt1 | contig 19084 bp, 14 predicted proteins | sample GraSoiAngelo_153_FD_186167 | JGI IMG/M metagenome (GOLD analysis project Ga0209160, IMG submission 186167) | Grasslands soil microbial communities from the Angelo Coastal Reserve, California, USA - 14_1009_12_40cm (SPAdes) (version 2) | ecosystem: Environmental > Terrestrial > Soil > Grasslands ... | reverse complement strand
GCGCCGGCCACGTCGTCGCCTCGGTGGGCGAGGCGATCGGCCCGTGCGCGTTCTCGAGCCTGGCCGCGACGCGCGAATGGCTGGGCACCGACATGGCGCGCCGCTTCATGCACGCGTACCGGAAGGCACGCGCCTGGCTCATCATGACGCCGGCCGCCAAGGTCGCCGAGGCCGAGTCGGCCTTCTTTCCGGAGATCGACCGGGCCGTGCTCGCTTCGACGATCGCCTACTATCAAAAGCTCGGCTGCTGGACGCCACACGTCGAGATCACGCGCCCGGCTTTCGAGGTGGCGCTGGACGTCTTCCAGCATTCGGGGCTGATCACCAAGCGCCATCGGTACGAAGACGTCGTCGCCCCGCCGCCGGACGTGGCGTGAGGGTCATCGGGGTACGGCTGAGCCTGCTCATCCTGCTCCTCGCCGGAACGGCGACGGCGGCGGACCCTCCGGTCCAGGATCTCGCCGACGGGCGCACCGGCAAGATCCACTTCGAGAGCGTGACGCCGACGGGTTTCTTCCAGCTGGCGAAGCGCCAGGCGACTCAGAAGACGGTGATCTTCGGTGTCCTGCGCGTGCCCAGGAAGGCGACCGGGCCCGTGCCGGCGATGGTTGTCGCGCACGGCAGCGCGGGCGTCGCGGAGCGCGAGTCTTGGTGGGCCGATCATCTGGACGACATCGGCGTGGCCTCGTTCATCGTCGACAGTTTCACGCCGCGTAACATCCGCGAGACGGCGACCGATCAGACGCAGCTCTCGACCGCGGCCAACGTGGCCGACGCGTTCGCGGCCCTCAAGCTCCTGGCTACGCACCCGAAGATCGATCGGCAGCGCATCGGCGTCATCGGCTTCTCGAAGGGCGGACAGGTCGCGCTCTGGACCGGGTTCGAGTCGTATCGAGCCGCCGTGATCGAGGACCAGACGAAGTTCGCGGCGCACGTCCCGCTCTACCCGGCCTGCAACGGCTGGCAGGTGACCGACCACCTGACGGGCGGTCCGATCCTGATGCTGCTCGGCGGGCGCGACGATTGCACGCCGGCCGTGCCGTGCCGCGAGTACGGCCAGTGGTTCAAGTCGAAGGGCGTCGACGTCAACACGATCGTTTACGAGAACGCCTATCACGACTTCGACTCGATCCGGCCGCCGGTGCGCGCCAAGAACGTCGTCACCGGCCGCAAGTGCAACATGCTGGTGGATCTGGACCGGTTCGTCATCACGGTCCGAGCCACCGGCGAGGATATCACGCGCACGGCGGCGAGCTACGAGCGAAGCTGCCAGGAGCGGGGCGTGATGGTCGGCGGCGACACCGAAGGGCGCAAGAAATCGCCCGAGCACGTGAAGGCGTTTCTCAAGAAGGTCTTCACCCTGTGAACACACCGAGGATCGGCCAATGAGCGGAGCGCTGGCGGGCATCCGGGTCGTCGATATCACGAACAATCAGGCGGGGCCCTCGTGCGGTCAGATGCTGGCCTGGCTCGGGGCCGACGTGATCAAGGTGGAAGAGCCGGTCAAGGGCGACCCCGCCCGGCAGATGCTCGCGGATCGGCCCGACGCGGACAGCCTCTTCTATCTGTCCTTCAACGCGAACAAGCGAAGCCTCACCCTGAATCTCAAGAACCCGGGCGCCAAGGACGTGTTTCGCACCCTGCTGAAGACCGGCGACGTGCTGCTCGAGAACTTCGGCCCGGGCGTCCTCGAGCGCCTCGGCTTCGGCTATGCGGCGGTCAAGCAGCTCAACCCGCGCCTGGTCTACGCGAGCATCAAGGGCTTCGGCTCGTACGGGCCCTACGCCGACTACAAGAGCTACGAACCGATCGCGCAGGCGATGGGCGGCGCGATGAGCGTCACCGGCTTTCCCGACAATCCGCCGACCTATGTGTGGCCGTCCATCGGGGATTCGGGCACCGGCATGCACTGCGTGGTCGGCATTCTCGCCGCGCTGATGCAGCGGCACCTCACCGGTGAAGGCCAGCAGGTCGAGGTCTCGATGCAGGACACGGTGGTCAATCTGATCCGCGTCAGCCTGCGCGATCATCAGCGCACCGGCAAGCCCGGCCAGCGCACCGGTAACCAGCTCGGCGCCGGCGTACCAGGCACGACGTATCGCTGCCATCCCGGCGGCCCCAACGACTACGTCTTCCTCTTCGTGCCGCAGCAATTCTGGCATGCGCTGCTGAAGATCATTGGCCGGGCCGACCTGATCGGCGACGCCCGGTACGAGACGGCCGCGGCCCGCTGGCAACGCAAGAGCGAGGTCGACGCGCTGGTGGAAGATTGGACGTCGAAGCGCCCCAAGCACGAGGTCATGAAGACCCTGGCCGGCGCGGGCGTGCCGTGCGGCGCCTGCCTCGACACCGGCGAGGTGCTGACCGACCCTCATCTGCACGCGCGCGAGATGATCGTCGAGGTCCAGCACCCCGTGCGCGGCCGCTACATCACCGCCGGCAACCCCATCAAGCTGTCGGCGTCGCCCACCAGGATCTCCGCGGCGCCCCTGCTCGGTCAGCATCGCGAGGAAGTGCTGAAAGAGCTGGGCTACAGCGCGGCCCAGATCGACAAGCTCGCCGCCGAGGGATCTATCTAGCTCCACCTTCCCGCCTGGCAACGGCGCCCGGCCGGCGAGGTGTGTGCGGGAGGGGGTGCCTCGACCACGCGGCACGCGTGCGCTGCCCCGTTGCGGCTGGGCTCCATCCCGGCGCGGCGCGTCCGCTGCCGCTCTTCGGGAACGGGTCGCGGCACCCCCTCCCGCACACACCTCGCCGGCCGGACGCCTCGCTGGCGGTACCATGGATCTTTGGGAGAGGGCTTAGAACTGCGATGGGAATCGTGGCGGAGCGAGTTCGTCCGACGGTGGCGCGCGTCGATCTCGGCGTGCTCAAGTCGAACTATCGCGCGATCCGCGAGCATCTGAAGCGCGAGCGGCCGACGGGGACGCCGGGCGTGATCGCGGTCGTCAAGGCGAACGCCTACGGCCACGGCGCCGCGCAGGTCGGGCGCGCCCTCGAGGACGCGGGCGCCGATCTCCTGGCGTGCGCGGATATAGAGGAAGGCGCTGCCCTGAGGGCGGCGGGCGTGCGCGCCGACATCCTGATCTTCGGCGCGCTCAGCGTCAGCGATCTCGACGGCCTCTTCGACTGCCGTCTCACGCCGACGATCTCGTCGCCGGGCGCCGCGCGCGCCGTGCAGGCGGCGGCCGCGCGACACAAGCAGCGCGTACGCTACCACCTGAAGATCGACACGGGCATGAACCGGCTCGGGTTCCGTGCCGACAACCTGCGCCGCACCCTGCCCGAGCTGCTGCGCAGCGAGAACCTCGACCTCGAGGCGGTCTTCACCCACTTCGCGACCGCCGACGACCCCGCGTCGTCCTTGTTCGACGAGCAGCGCCAGCGCTTCGACAAGGTGCTGGCCGACCTGCACGCGCTGGGCGCCCGGCCCCGCTACCGGCACGCCGCCAACAGCGCCGCGGTCGTGCGCGACCCGCGCGTGTGGTTCGATCGCGTGCGGCCGGGCCTCTTGCTCTACGGCATCGTGCCGCCGCCGCTGCAGTCCACGATCGCGCTGGCCCCGGTGATGACGCTCGCCAGCCGCGTCACCGCTGTCAAGGGCATGCGCGCCGGCGAAGTCACGGGCTATGGCGCGCGGTTCACCGCGAAGAAGCCGACGACGATCGCGATCGTGCCGGCCGGCTATGCCGACGGGCTCGATCTGAGGCTGGCCGGGCGCGGCGCCGTCCTGATCCGCGGTCGCCGCGCGCCGATCATCGGCTCGGTCTGCATGGACATGATCATGATCGACGTGACCGGCCTGGACGCCTCGCCCGGCGACGAGGTGGTCTTCATCGGCCGCCAGAGCGGGGACACGATCGACGCGCGCGAGATGGCGGAAACGATCGGCTCGATTCCGTGGGAGATCGTCTGCCGCGTCGGAACCCGGATCGAGCGCGTCTACGCCTGAAGAGCGGATCGCCGTCGAGCCGGCCGCTCGGGCTGATGACTCGCGGAATCGGTAGCGCGTCCACGAACGGGGCCAGGCTGACCTGCGCGTCCGCGCGCCGGGCTCGCACGAACGTGCCGCCGCTGCCGAGGGCGACGGCGCCTCCCGCCGCACCGCCGACGAGCTTCAGGAACTTGCGCCGCTCGATCGTCTGATGAATCCGCCGAGACCACCGCATGAGGGCCTCCTCGCGTTCGCCCCGCGCTCCGGCGCGGCGCGTTCTGCCTGACGGAACCAGTCGGACTCTCGATACAGCGCTCGGGAGAATCCTCGATGCGGTCCATCCACGTCAATGAGTGAAATACCTGAGAGCTACTTTCGCAGCGTCGAGAATCGAGATTCCGCGCCGCGGAACAGAACCTTGAAGCAAACGCTCGCGTGACGATTCGGTGACGATGCGGATCAGCGCGCGCGTGCGGTCTTGGGCGGCACGACCCAGAGGAACACATTCGACACGCGATCACGCGACGTGACGCGGATCGTCTGGCTCGGCGGCCAGTCGCCCATGTTGAAATCGTGCGACACGATGCGCGAGCCCGGGCGCAGCTCGTGCAGCAGCTTCGGGCGCAATCGCAGATTGAGCTCCGGCGAGAGATAGAGCGTCACCACGGTCGCGTCGGAGAGATCGGTCTCGAAAAGATCGCCCGCGCTGAACCTCACCCGGTCGCCGACACCGGCTCGGCGCGCCGACTCGGCGCTCTGCGCGACCAGGTGTGGGTCGATCTCGATGCCGACGCCGCGGGCGCCGAAGTCGCGCGCCGCCGCGATGACGAGGCGCCCGTCGCCCGAGCCGAGATCGTAGACGAGGTCGTTCCCGTTCACGCCGGCCAGGCGCAGCATCTCTGTCACGACCTCGGTTGGGGTCTGCACGTACGGGACTTCGGCGCCGGGGTAGAGGCAGCCGGCGGCACCGAATAGCGCGGCACAGAACAGCAGAACGACTCGACCTCGACCGCGCGCTATCGATTCGAAAGGTTCGTTCATCGGAGTGTGATCTCGTACTCGGGCGGCGTCACGCCGAGCTCCTGAAACCGGCTCTGCTCCGCCGGCAGATAGTCGCGACGGAAGCGCAGCTCGGGAAGGTCGGGCGCCGCGGGCTGACCCGCGGACGGCCGCGCACAGACGTTGTTAGGCTTACGCACGCCGCTCAGAGTACCCAAGCTCACCGAAAACTCCTCCTTCTTCCACACCAGCCCCGCTGGCGCCGACTCCGCGAAGATGCTGACCGTGCTCGTCGAGCACGAGGCGGCCTGCGAGCACCCGGCGAAGCAGTTCAGGCTCCCGGTCTGTTCCACGGTTCCAACACCGTAGCCGGCCACCACTCCGATTGGGACGAAGCCGACCGCGGAGTGCGCCGCAGTCAGGGGCAGCCGCGGTCCCGTCGAGGTCGCGTCGCGTCCCTCTCCATTCCCATCGCCGAAGAACACGAGCGCATGCAGGAGCGTGCTGTGGCTGATCACCTCTTCGCACTGGACCTCGGGCGGACAGGCGATCGCGGATTCCCGTCCCGCCCTGGCTTCGGCGAGCGAGGTAGCGCTTCGCCACCAGACGAGAGGAGTCTTGAACCTGACGCCTTCCACCGTCTCGACCACCACGAACCGTGGAACGTTCGGTACGAGAAATCCTGCGGCCCCACCATAGAAGGCCGACAGGTCGACTCGAATCTCCCACCGGCTCGGGCTCTCCAGCATCGAGTCTCCCCGATTCCATGCGGTGCCCACATCGATGTCGTCGAGAAACAGCCGGGCCGCCGGCGTGCCGACCACCCGAGAATCGAACTCGAGCGAAACGCGTTTCAGATGCGCGCCGGGGTCGCTCGACGTGGATGATACGAACGTTCCCCTGGCGCGCTGTCGCCGTGCGTCCTTGGAGCGCCTCTCGACCATGACGAGGGTCGAAGCGTTGTCCACGTCCGTCACGGTGATTCGCTCTTCTTCGCCGGCGAACTCGGTTGTCGTCTGGACGACCGATACCAACGGGCCGGTCGGCTTCACCCTTCCGGTCACGGCGTCAGACTCCGTACCCAGGCTGCCCCGGAACGCGAGCACGTAGGCCCTCACGCCTGAGCCGTGCGTGAACAGGGCCTGGGCCGACGCGCCTCTGGGCAACACCGTGGTGAGGGACGCGCCCGGGACCGGGCCGCGCACTCCATCGTTGTCTTCGGCGTAGAGCGTGAACGTTCCGTCCATGGTCTCCGCGGACAGATCGGGCGGGATGCTGATCGTCAATACCCGCTTGCCAGCATCGCCACCGCTCGCATCGACCGTGAAATCGAAGTTGCTGCGGAAGAAATAGTTCAGAAGGCCGGCGGAATAGCCTACCGCCCGCGGTAGAAGCTGCACCGCGTAATCCTCGTAGACCTTGTCATCGAGGATGAACCCCCCGACCATTTGGCCTCGAAACAGGAGACGCTCGTAGAGGGCGCCCTCCGCGACAAAGTGGGCGATGGCGTCGCCATCGGTGGTCTTCGAAAAATACCGCCGTGCGCCGGGCGTGTCCGCCGGCGGATCGAAGAGCGGCGGCCCCAAGCTCTCCCGGCGAGGCAGCGGAAAGCCCAGAAAGATCGTGTCATCGCTCACGTAGCCGCCGCTGGTGTACTCGGCCAGTCCGGCCTGGGCTCCAGTCGCATACGTCTGCGCCGTTCCGTGGTACGCATCGCTGTCGATCAACTTCGCGACAGGCGCCGGCGCCTGCGGATCGCCCGTCGAGGTGAAGATCGACGCCGCCGGAAGGGTCGACGAGAGAGCCAAGAGCGCATCGAAGCGCGCGCGCAGCGTTGGGTCGAGGCTCCCCCGGAGCTCCTCGATTCGCGCTTCGTACCCATCACGAATCAAGTGCGGATCCTCGCGCGTGTGCGCTGGCGACGCCGCATCCTGGACCATGTGCATCACCTGCCCCAGGGCCCGCGCGGTGTCAGCGAGCGCCCGCTCGCGCGCCGCGGGGTTTGGCAGGATCAGAAAATCGAAGAAGCGCTGGCGAGCCACCGGCCACGACCATGTCCCACCCAGGCCCTGACTCTGGTTCTGCTGCCAGTAAACGGACGATTGGCCAAGCGGCCCACCCGCATCGGGCCACGGCTTGAGCGGGCTGTGAAAGTGATTGAGCGATCGAACGGGTGGAAAGTCCTCACGCGTCGCGCCGATCGCGATCCAGGTCCGAATCGCTTGTCCATCGACGGCGAACGAAGCTCCTCGGTCAACACCGTATTGGCTCTTCAAGATCGCGTCGAGATTCGATCGATCCACCGCGATGGCCCCGAATTCTGCATGAGTTGTCGGCGCATACGATTCTACTGGCCCAACGACTCCGTGCAGTACGAGCAGTACGCCGATCGCGCCTGCCGTGCCGACGAGCGTCACGCACCTCGCTGGATGAGTCATGACCCCTCCACTACGGACGAACCGGGCCCCCGCGCCCGAGCGCCAGCCGCTCTTCGACGATTGCTTTCTGCATGATTGGTCGCTGCTCCAGCGGAACGGCCAGGATATGAATCTCGAGCTTGTTCAGATACCCCCTTCGTTGCTCGGCACTCTGCAGCCGCGGCATTTCGAGCACGATACCGTCGAGCTGCAGCAGCTGAGCGGCAGTCCGGAGCGCCTCGCGTTTCTCCTTGGACCATGTCACCGATCGCTCGTAGCCCGGCCATCCGAAGTCGCCATGCCCCGACTTGAACATTCCGATGAACGGCCCGCGGAAGAACACCAGCGGATTGAGGCTGAAGAACGAGCGCGAGGCGATCGCGAATCGGCCATCCCTGTCGGTCAGGACCTCCTGGGAGTCACGGTATTCTTCGCTCGGTCCGCCGAAGCTCCGGACGTGTCTCGTCCACCAGGCCAGCACCACGACGCCCTCGAGCGGCTGCTTCGTCTCGGCGCCGACCACCTGCGCGTGCCATGGCCCGGCCGACTCGACGCGAGAGACCGACGCCATCAGACAGACCATCGAGAGGAGGGCGACAAGCGCGGAGTTTCGCATCACCACTCAGAACGACCGCACGCGCCAGAAACCATCGGCGTCGACGTGGAAGCGCACTTCGAAGGATTTGAGAATGCCGGCGTCGGTCCGGCTCATCTCGAAGATCGCCTCCGGACCTCGCACGCGGATGAATCTGACGTCCGTCAGAATCGAATCGACGGCGGGAAGATCCGGGGTGAGCGTCGTGAAGGCCTGCTGGTAGCGACTGCGCGCCCGCGCGGAGATCTGCGTCAAAGCTTGCCCCACGTCGCCGCGGCGCAACGCGTCCCGCAAGGCCATCCACTTGGACTGTAGTAGCCCATCGAGAATGGCGCGGTCGAAGACCTGGATGACGGCAGGAACCGTCGCTCGGTGGCCCTGGGCGTCGATGACGGTCACGAGCGGAGTGTAGAGACCGGGCTGGGTGTACGTGAAGACCTGCCCGTCAAGACGCGGGCCGGCGAAGTCTGCCGCGCCATTGCCGTCGAAGTCGGCCTGGAGCGTCGCCGAGGCCGAGGCGCCGAGCAAGGTGAAGCCAACCGTGAGCGGGGCCACTCCACTCTGAGGGCTGGTGACGAGCAGGAATGGAGAATCGATTGCCCCGGTGACGGTGACGGGCACGTCCTGGTAGGCGGAGCCACCCGCGGCGGTGGTGGCGACGATCTGAAGGCTCGTTGTCGTCTCCGTCAGCGGGACGAGCGCGGCGAACGTGTTTCCGTACACCGCGGCCGCGACGCCGTTGACGGTCACACCGAGCTCTTGTCCGCCCGTTGCCACCGTGCCGCGAACGAGACTGAGTCCGGCCGGCACGGTAGCGCCGGGCGCCGGCTCGACGAGCGCGATCTGAGACCGGCTCACCGTGAACGTTCTCGTGGCGGGCGTCGGATCGGCGTTGCCCGCGCGGTCTCGCGCCAGGACCTCGAACGTGTGCGCCCCATCCCCGAGATCGGCCAGAGTGACGGACCGTGACTCGGCGAACTCGCTGAAGGGCCGGTCGTCGAGGCGCCACGCGAACCGCAGATCACCGGCCGGCGTGACGTCGTCGACGCCCACGAAGCTGAACGTTGCCGTCGTCGCGTCGGTCGGGCTCGACGGGCCCTCGGTGATTGTAGTTTCCGGTGGCACGTCGTCGTGTCTCACGGTCGCTTCGGCAGGCCCGCCGGTCAACCCGTCGCCACGATGGGCCGTGGCGAAGACCTCGATGGTGTTCGCGGCGTTCCGCGTCAGCGCGATGGTCAGCGCGAACCCTCCGCTGGCGCCGCCCTGCGTCGTGAACAGGCTGCCTCCACCGTCGACGCGACCATCGAGCCGCGACGCCGGAGCCGCGCTCCCCCGCACGCGGACCGATGGCTCGTTCGTGAATACCGCGAGCGGATCCAGTTCCGGAGCCGGCGGCGAGAGGAAGCGGAAGATCCGGCCCGAGGGCCCATCGGCGACGTAGAGATTGCCGGCGGCATCGAACCCGAGCCCCTGTGGGTGATCGAGCCCTCCGGCGAACAAGCTGACTCGCCCGTTCGGATGCAGCTTCGCGATCGCACGCCCCGTTCGCTGTCCGTCGGTGCTGAGCTCCTGGGTCGTCAAGAACAGCGCCCCCAGCCGATCTTGCGCCAGCGCCGTCGGCCTCGTGAAGCTACCGGGGAATCCGAGCGCCCTCGCGGTGCCCGCGCGCGCGCCGGGCAGGATCGGAATCTCGAATACGGCTCCGTCCGCCATCGGCTCGCCGCGGCGGCCGTCGGTCGCCGCGTAGAGGACTCCATCGCTGGACACGATGCCCCGAAGGGCTCGGAAGCCGTCGGCGAAGATCGTGAGCGCTCCCGTTGGCGTGAGGGCCAGGATCGCCTCGGGCTCGGCCGATTCGTCGTCCGGCTCGGGGTCGGTGCCGCGCGTCAGCCGACGGGCGGCGATGAACACGGTCCCGTCTTCCGCGACGTCGAGCCACCGAGGCTGCTTGACTCCCGACACCAGGGTCGTGCGCGCGCCGTGGCGCTCCAGCCTCGTGACCCGGCCCGCTCGCTCCTCGGCGACGAGCAGTCGCCCTTCGGAATCGAAGGCGAGCCCGACAGGCCGCTCGAGCCCGCGGGCCACGACGGTCATGGACTGATCCGGAGCGATGCGCGTGACCGTCCCGGCAAGACGGTCGGCGACGAAGACGACGCCGTGAACATTCACAGCGACGCCGCGGGGCTGGAGAAATCCGCGCGCCCAGACGCTGGCCGGCGCCAACGCTATCGGAGAGTCTCCCGCGACGCTCGGTGCGTGCGCCGCGGACGGCAACAACATCAGGAGACTCAGGCCGACGAGCCTGAGGGGGCGCGGAATGCGCGACTGCGAAGCGACCGGTTTGTCCGTTGCTCGAGGCATGCTCGAGCACGGTGCAGCAGCAATGCCAGGCGACGACTCGACGACGATGCCGACCGCGAGAGCACTTCTCGCTCGTCACCTCGGACACGGCCTCGCGTTCTGCCCATCACGATGGGCAGGCCGCCCATCACGCGAGACACGTCGGGAACGGCGCACCGCTAGCGCGGTCGCGCGGCCATCTGTCCCGGATCCATCCCGTAGAAGAGCTGCGGCCCGCCGTCGCCCGGCCGCGGCCAGGGATGCTCGCGCAGTACACGCTCGTCGATGTCGGCGCCCCAGCCGGGCGCGTCGGAGAGCCAGATGTACCCGTCGCGGATCACCGGCGGGCGCGTGACGAGCGGCCCCTTCCACGGCACGTCGTCGATGTCGATCTCCATGATGCGCACGTTGGGGAGCACCGCGCAGAGGTGCAAGGAGTGCAGGTCCGCCAGGTGGCTGTAGTAGTTGTGCGGGGCGATGTTGATCTCGCACGCCTCGGCCAGCCGCCCGATCTGCACGGATTGCGAGAAGCCGTTCCACGGCACGTCGATGATCGCCACGTCGACCGCGTGGCGCTCGAGGAACGGCCGGTACTGCCGCAAGGTCACCAGGCTTTCGCACGAGGCCAGGCGCGTGGAGGTCGACTGCTTGATCTGCAGCAGCGCGTCCGGATCCCAGTTGTCGTACTCGACCCACTGCATGTCGTATTTCTCGAGCAGCTTGGCGATTCGCAGCACGCCCTCGGTGCGGAAGTTGTAGTTCAGGTCGAGGCAGAGGCCCACCTTCGGGCCGACCGCCTCGCGGAAGGTGCCGATCAGGCGGTCGATCGCGTCGAGAATCTCGACCGTCGGCGCGCCGTCGGTCGTGTTGATGCCGCTGGCGAACCCGGGGAAGTACACGGTGGCCGGCTCGCCCGGAATGACCATGTTGGTCTTGAGCGCGGTGAACCCGCGCTTCACCACCTCGCGCCCGAGCGCCTTGATGTCATCGTAGGTGCGAAGCGGCGGCGTCCCCAGGAAGGTCCCCATGCGCGCGCGCGTCGTGCCGCAGTGCGACCAGTAGAGGCGCATCCGGTCGCGCATCGGGCCGCCGAAGAGCTCGTAGACCGGCACCCCGAGCGCCTTGGCCTTGATGTCCCACAGGGCCAGCTCGATGCCGGCCATCGCCTTGTGCGAGACGCCGCCGCTGTTCTGGCGCATGCGGCGCAGCATGTCCCAGTAGAGGCGCTCGACGGGCCGCGGGTCCTGCCCCACCAGCAGATCGGCCACGTCGCGGACCGACCCGGCGATGCCGTGCGGGCTCCGGTTGTCGCTGCACTCACCCCAGCCCACCAGCCCGGTATCGGTCTCGATCCGCACGAACGTCCACGGCCGCCAGCCGCCGTCGCAATGCAGGGCTTCGACTCGCGCGATTTTCATGGCCGGCTCACGCGGCCTGCAGGCCGAGCGTGCGCCCGGCCTCGACGGCGAAGCGCTCGAGCGCCGCGGCATCCATCTCCGGCCGCGGTCGCAAGATCAACCGATCGACCCCGGCCGCCGCGTAGGCGTCGAGCGTTGCCTTGTCCGGAAGGTCCAGACCCGGCGGCGTCACGCTGATCTCGAGCCGGCCGAGCTCCGCCGGGCGCGAGTGCTTCTTGCCGGCCTCGCGCAGCGCCGCGACGAACTTCTGCGTCTCGTCGACGTTCAGTCCGAAGCCGTACCAGCCGTGGCCCTGCGTGACCGCGCGGCGAAAGGCCGGCGCCGTGCGGCCGCCCACGACGATCGGCGGTGTCGGCGTCTGCACCGGACGCGGCATCGCCTGCACGCCGTCGAACGACACGTACGGGCCCTTGTACGACGGCTTGGGCTGCGTCCACACCGCGCGCATCGCCGCCAGGTAATCGTCGGCGACTTTGCCACGCTCGGCGAACGGCGCGCCGACCGAGCGCATCTCGGGCTCGCACCAGCCCACGCCGAGCCCGAAGATCAGCCGGCCGTTCGAGAGCACGTCGAGCGAGGCGAGCTGCTTGGCGAGCACCAGCGCCTGGCGCTGCGGCAGGATGATCACGCCCGTCGCCAGGCGGATGCGCGCGGTGTGCGCGGCCAGGAACGTCAGCGCGACGATCGGATCGAGCAGCCGCTGATCCGGCGCCATCGGGCGCCCGGCGACCGGCGGATCGGGCAGCACCACGTGGTCGGCCACCCAGAGCGATTCGAACCCGGCGGCCTCCGCCGCCCGTCCGATGCGCGCGGCGGCGTCGGGATACCCGCAAGTGTGGAGATTGACGGAGTGCAGTCCGAATTTCATCGCGTGTCCTTTCCGATCACGGAGCTTCAGTGCGCACGCTCGCTTCGTGTCTCGCGAGCGGGTCGTAGTCTATCAGGTGGTCGTGCGCACTGCAGGCCGTCCCGGGGCTGGGGCCCGAACAGTTGGGGGGAGCGATAGTGGCTCAGCCGGGGCCGAGCCACTACCTGACGGTCGAAGCTGTTCTTACTGTTTGATGCCGAGATTGGCCATCGTGTCCATGGCAATCTTCTCCGCCTCGGCTGTCTTGCCTTCCTTGCACATCTTCGCGATCTCGTCGACCTTCATTCGCGCGTTGTGGCCGGCCTCGTCCACGCGCACGCCGACCTCGCCGTTGATCGTGGCGATCCACTTGTCGCAGTCGCTCATCATCGGCGCCTGCTGAGCGGTCGCCGCAGCCGAGAGCCACATCAGAGAACCCAGAGCAAGGACGGTCGTCATCGTCCGCGTCATACCCTCACCTCCCCTCTGTGTGAGATACCCGGACACCACGCGCAGTTCTCCCGCGCTGGGACGGACTTCACTCACTGGAGGAAAGAGCTCGATGCTGTCACGAGCACCAAGACACGCGACGGAGCACCCGGAGCACCGGGTCCCGCGGACTATCGCCACGCGGCAGGTGGCGCGCCGATCGAAACACGGAGCCCCACGCGCATCGGGTGCAATCACGATCGTGCTTGCCGACGACCAGCAGCTGGTTAGAGGCGGCATTCGGTGCATGATCGAGGTGGCAAAGAACATCAAAGTCATCGGAGAGGTCGCGGACGGCTCCAAGGTCGTCGGCCTCGTCGAGCGGCTCAAGCCGCGCCTGTTGATCGTGGCCCTGGCGATGCCCGGGCTGAACGGTCTCGAGATCACGCGCCGGGTGTGTCAGCAGTCGCCGGCGACCGCCGTGATCATGCTCTCGATGTATTCGAGGGACCAGTACGTCATCCAGGCGCTGAGGAACGGCGCGTGCGGGTATGTGATGACGCAGGCCAAACCCGTTGAACTGATCCGCGCGATTCGGAAGGCCGCGGCAGGGTCACGATACCTGAGCGAGCCGCTGTCCCAGCGCCCAATGGCGACTTGGCTGCACCGGGCAAAGAGCGCGGCGCTCGACGCCGACGAGACACTGACGCGTCGCGAGCGCGAGGTGCTTCAACTCGTCTCGGAGGGCTTCAGCAACACGCGCATCGCAAGCTACTTGAGCATCAGTCGTCGCACCGCCGAGTCACACCGCGCGAGCGTCATGCACAAGCTACAGTTCAGAAACACCGCACATCTGATCCGCTACGTTCTCGCGCGTGCCGTACCGCTGCCCTTGACGTAACCCCCCACCCGTCTCGAGCACCGATCGCCCGGAAGTCTGTCCCGCGCGATCGGCCCGCGCTCGATTCTCCACTGAGCCTCCTCGATGCTCTACGTTGCCTTCGGACCCTCTACGCCACTCGGAACCGAGGACCCGGCGGCCCGCGCCGCACTGATCGCCGGTCTGTCTAGACAGACCACGTACTAGTACGGATTGACCCGCCCCCCGTTGACGTCTAGAAGTGCTGAACTAGACTCTCAATCGCAGGTCCCAAGGCCGGACGACCGCGCGACCGGCACCAGAGGAAAGGGATGCCGTCGAGGGATGGCGTCACCTGCTCGGCCTCGGTGCCTCCGGGTGGCGGAGTGAAAGGTCGAGTCGTCCTCCATCGCAGATCGTCCGTACGAGAATCCGAGAGCCCTTCGGGTTTCGGCAATGCGAGATCTTCCGGGCCAGCACTCGAAGCGGAGGCATGAGGGTGGGAGCGCTGGATGAAAGATACGCGACCCCGCGCCTGCGCCGCATCGTGGCAAAACTACTCGCCCACGAAGCGGGAGAGGCACCGGCCACGGCCGAGACTCTTGCGATCGCCGAGGACGACGCCGATGGGCGACAGGTTCTCACGCTCATCCTCGAGTTCGCCGGCGCGAAGGTCGAAGCCGTGGCCAGGGTCCGTGCGGCTCTCAGCGCGCTCGATGGCCACCGACCGGACGTATTGATCAGCGATGTCGGGATGCCCGAGGAAGACGGGTATGCGCTCATCCGACATCTCCGAGCGCGTGAGGTGGACCGCAGCGGCAAGACGCCGGCCATCGCGCTCACCGGGTACGTCGGCTCTGATGATCGCGCTCGGCTGCTGGCCGCAGGCTTTCAGCTCTTCATCCGAAAGCCAGTGGAGCCGTCCGACATAGTCGCCGCGGTCGCTTCGTTGGCCCAGGGCCGCTCGCGCGCCTGACACGCTACGCGATCGCGCCGGCGCTTCGCAGATTACTGAGCGCGCTCAAGTCGTAGCCGAGCACGCTCGAGATGATCTCGTCGGTGTGCTGGCCGGGTGTCGGCACCGGACCGATCCGGCCCGGCGTCTTCGACATCTTGATCGTGACGCCCGGCAAGTACATCTCGCCGGCCACCGGATCGTCCATCTTGACCAGCATCTGGCGGTCCCACAGATGCGGGTCGCGGGCGACCTCGGGGATCGTGCGGACGGGGCCGACCGGCACGCCCGCCTCGCCGAGCGCGGCACAGATCTCCTCGACCGTGTGCGCCGCGCACCACGCTTCGATCCGCGCGCGGCGCGCGTCCGGGCCGGAGCTCCCCACCAGCGGCGCATCGTCGCCCGTCCCCGCCCCGCCGTCGACCAGGCGCATGAGGCGTGCCGCCATCTCACGCGCCCCGGCGCTGATGACGACATAGCCGTCCTTGGCCCTGTACGGCGGGCGCCCGCCCTCACCGCCTTCCTCGCCGGTGGCGAGGTAGTACGAGGTCGGAATCTCGACCATCGTCAGCGCCGAGTCGAGCAGGCACACGTCGACGACCTGACCCTCGCCGGTGCGCTCGCGATGGCGGAGCGCGGCGAGCGTGCCGATAGTCGCGTGCAGCGCGGTATAGCGATCCACGACCGACGACGCCGTGCCGATCGGCTTGCCGTCGCGCTGCCCGGTCAAGGTCATCAGCCCGCTCATCGCCTGACCGAGTGGATCGAACGCCGGCCGCTCGGTGTACGGCCCGAACTGGCCGAATCCCGAGACCGACACGAGGATGATGCCGGGATTGAGCTCGCGCAGACGCTCGTAGCCGAAACCCATCTTCGCCATCACGCCCGGGCGGAAGTTCTCGAGCACGATGTCGGCCTTCTTCACGAGGGCGGCGAAGATCTCCTGGCCGCGCGGATTGCGCAGGTTGAGGCAGACGCTCTTCTTGCCGCGGTTGTAGACCGAGAAGTATACGCTCTGGCCCCGCACCATCGGCGGATGGGTGCGCGTCTCCTCGCCGCCCGGCGGCTCGATCTTGATGACCTCGGCGCCGAGATCGGATAGGATCATGCCGCCGCGCGGGCCCGCCTGGTAGCGGGCCAGCTCGAGTATGCGCACGCCGTCGAGCGGTCTCGCTGTCGTCGTCATGATGGCTCACGTCTAGCAGCGAGATCGAGAGCGGTCAAGAGCTTCTTACACAGTAGTTGTTACAGAGTTTGCGACCCGGCGCGGCATGGGCGTTGCAATTTTGAATCGTCAAAGCGAGCCTTCGGAGTGATCTCCTGGGCTCGCGACTTGTCGACGAGAGCTTTCGAGAGCGAGGATCTAGATGCTGCGAGGAGCTGATTGCGTCGAGGCCAGGGGCCTCCGCTGCAGCCGCGGAACCGACGGCACGAGCGGCGTCGAGAGGCGGGCAGCGGCGGCACCCGCCAGACAGCAGATCACGAGCGAAAGCAGCGCGCCGGCAGTGCCGGCGAGAACTTGCGCAACGTGGTTGATACCCGAGAGCCCGGTCGGCACGATGCCGCCGATGAGCCCGAGCACGATCAGGCCGATAGCAGTCCTCATCAGTGCAGCCCTCCCAGAGCAAGGTCTGGCAATTGAAATGCCAGAGCGTCGACGGCACTGCAGGCGCGTCGATGTCCATGAAAAGTCGACCCTCGTGACCGCGCGCGGACACTACTGGAGGAGTCGTTCGAGTAGTTCTTACCTAGTAATTCTTGCCAGTGTCAACTCAGCATACACTGACAGCCGGCGTCTTACCACATGAACCTCTTCGGAACGGAACCCATTCGCGCCGAGCTCCTCAGTGTCGAGCGGCTCGAAGACCTGGCCGAGACGATCGCGCGTCATCGCGTCTCGTCCGATCGGCGGCCCGAGCCCGGCCTGCTTTCGCGCGCCAGGGAAAACGGGCGCGTCCTCCTCCGCTGCTACCGCACTCTGGCCGCCGTCATCAACGAAGAGCGCGCGACGACGCCCGCGGCGGAGTGGCTCGTCGACAACTTCCACATCGTCGAGGAAGTGCTCAACGAGATTCGCACCGATCTGCCGCCGGGCTTCTATCGGCAGCTGCCCACGCTCGACGAGGGGCCACTCGCCGGCGCTCCGCGCGCGCTCGAGCTGGCCTGGACGTTCATCGCCCACACCGACAGCCGCTTCGACCCGGCCACGTTGCAACGCTTCGTCCTGGCCTTTCAGCGCACCGAGGCGCTTCGCATCAGCGAGCTGTGGGCGGTGCCGATCGCGCTCCGGCTGATCCTGATCGAGAATCTGCGTCGGCTCGCCGTCGAGATCGTCGAGGCGCGCGCGGCACGGGTCGACGCCGACAGCCTCGCCAATCTCTTGCTGGGCCAGTCCGATCTCCCGGCCATCCCGCAGGCCTTCCGATCGATCGGCGACGCCGTGCTGACCACGTCGTTCGCCGTGCGGCTCTCCCATCGGCTCCGGGACCAGGATCCGGTCACGACGCCGGCGGCGCGCTGGCTCGACGAGCGGCTCGCGGCCCGCGGCACCTCCGCGCACGAGCTCATCCGCGCCGAGCACCAGCGCCAGGCCGGCGCCAACGTGACGGTGCGCAACGTGATCACGAGCCTGCGCGTGATGGCGACCTTCAACTGGCGCGACTTCTTCGAGCAGGGGAGCCTGGTCGACCGTCTCTTCCGGAGCGAGAGCGCGTTCGGCGCGATGGATTTCGCCACACGCGACCGCTATCGCCACGCGGTGGAAGACCTGGCCCGGGGGTCAGGGCGGTCGGAGATCACCGTGGCCCGCCAGGCGTTGACCCTGGCGGGCGGCCGCGAGCGGCACGCCGAGGACCTCGGCTACTACCTGATCTCCAAGGGGCGGCCGACCATCGAGCACGCGCTCGGCTACCGGATCTCGCTGCGCCAGCGCCTGGTCCGCGCCTACATGACCTCGGCGACGTGGAGTTATCTCGGCTCGATCGGGATCGTCACGGCATTTCTCCTTTGTCTGCCCATCCTGTTCACGCATGCGCTCGGGGTGAGCCCGCTCCTCCTCATCGCCCTCGCGGCGCTCGCGGCCCTCCCGGCTTCCGATGCGGCCACCGCGCTCGTCAACCGAGCGGTCGTCGAGATGTTCCCGCCGCGCGCGCTGCCGCGGCTCGAGCTGGCCGATGGCGTGCCGCCGAAGCTGAAGACCCTCGTGGTCGTGCCGACGCTCCTGACCGGCCGGGCGCAGATCGCCGAGCAGATCGCGCACCTGGGGGTTCACTACCTCGCCAACGACGACGGCGCGCTCCGCTTCGCGCTGCTGTCCGACTGGACGGACTGCGCGCAGGAGCACGCCCCCGACGACGAGGCCTTGCTGACCGCGGCGCGCGCCGGCATCGCCGAGCTCAACCGGCGCCACGGCGCCTCCGGCGACGGTGAGCCCCGCTTCTATCTGTTCCACCGCCGGCGTCTCTGGAGCGAGAGCGAGGGTCGCTGGATGGGCTGGGAGCGCAAGCGCGGCAAGCTGCACGAGCTCAATCGCCTGCTCCGCGGCGCGACCGACACGTCGTTCATGATCGAGAACCTCGAGGTGCCGGCGTCGATCCGCTTCGTGATCACGCTCGACGCCGACACCCAGCTGCCCCGCGGCGCCGCGGCGCGATTGGTCGGCACGCTCGCCCACCCGCTGAACCGGCCTCGCCTCGAGCCGCGCGAGGGCCGCGTCGTCGAGGGATACGGGATTCTCCAGCCACGGATCGCGCCGACCTTGCCGACCGAGCGCGAGGGCTCCCTCTTTCGGCGCGTGTTCTCCGGCCCGGCCGGCATCGATCCCTACTCCGCCGCCGTGTCGGACGTGTATCAGGACCTCTTCGGCGAAGGATCGTACACCGGCAAGGGCATCTACGACGTCGACGCCTTCGAGCGCGCGCTCGAGGGGCGGGTGCCGGAGAACACGCTGCTCAGCCACGACCTCTTCGAGGGGCTCTTCGCGCGCGCCGCGCTGGTCACCGACGTCGAGCTCTTCGAGGATTTTCCGGCCCGCTACGAGGTCTCGGCGGCGCGCCAGCATCGCTGGGCGCGCGGCGATTGGCAGCTCTTGCCGTGGCTGATCCGGGGCGCGGCGGGCGTCGGCGCCTCGCGGGCCCGGATCCCGACGATCGGCCGCTGGAAGATGCTCGACAACTTGCGGCGAACGCTCTCGGCTCCCGCCGCGTATCTCACGCTGGTGCTCAGCTGGGCCTTGCCGCCCGACGCGCCGCTCGTGTGGACCAAGCTGGTGCTCCTGTGCCTCGCGCTGCCC
>Ga0209160_1001597_pt1 | contig 19098 bp, 19 predicted proteins | sample GraSoiAngelo_153_FD_186167 | JGI IMG/M metagenome (GOLD analysis project Ga0209160, IMG submission 186167) | Grasslands soil microbial communities from the Angelo Coastal Reserve, California, USA - 14_1009_12_40cm (SPAdes) (version 2) | ecosystem: Environmental > Terrestrial > Soil > Grasslands ... | reverse complement strand
TCTGATCGTATTTATCGGCTTCAACCTGACCTTTTTTCCGCAGTTCATTCTCGGTTACTTGGGGATGCCCCGCCGCTACTGGCAATATCCTCCGGAATTCCAGGTCTTGAATGTGCTCTCAACCGCAGGCTCCACGATTCTGGCAGTGGGATACCTGTTGCCGATGGCTTATTTTTTATGGTCGATGCGCTACGGCAAGCACGCCGAACCGAATCCCTGGGGCGCAGCCGGTTTGGAATGGATGACGCCTTCGCCGCCTCCAACTTTTAATTTCGAGGAAACACCGCTGGTTACCTGGGAAGCCTACGACTACGGCAATATTCGATCTTCCCAAGGAGGTCCCGGTTGAGCGATAGCCCAGCTATCGTCGAATCGCACAATCCGGAGCAACAGCACCACTTTGCTGACATGGAACAGCAACGCCAGGCCTCCTCGCTTGGAATGTGGCTATTCCTCGCTACCGAAGTAATGTTTTTCGGAGGTATGTTCTGCGCCTACCTGATTTACCGCTACTGGTACTACCCCGAGTTTGCCGCCGGCAGTAAGACTCTCGACATTCGGCTGGGAGCAATTAATACCGCAGTATTGATCTGCAGCAGCTTGACGGTCGCGCTGTCCGTTCGCGCCGCCCAGTTTGGCAAACGCAAGCTCTTGGTGACGCTACTAGTGGCGACTATCCTTCTCGGCCTGGTATTCCTGGGAATCAAAGGCGTCGAATGGGCCAGCAAATTTGAAGAGCACCACGTCCCCGGCTATTCCTTCCACTTCGAACCCCAGGCCCCCTCACACCCAAATACAAAGATCGATCCCCAGCGTATCCAGATTTTTTTCTCGCTCTACTTCGCTATGACCGGCATACATGCCTTGCACATGGTCATCGGCGTCGGACTCTTCGCGGTGCTAACTTTTTATGCCTGGAAAGGCCGTTACAATTCTGCTTATTACACACCCATAGAAAACGCCGGCCTCTACTGGCACTTTGTTGACATCATCTGGATTTACCTTTTCCCGTTACTCTACTTAATCGATCGTAAAAAGTGACCTATGTCTGAACATGTCGTCTCCACCAAACTCTACTATGCAATATGGATCGCACTGCTTGTCCTTACCGGTGTAACCGCCGGAGTCGCGTTCATTGACTTGGGCCCGTTCAACACCATCGTGGCGCTGACCATCGCCACGCTGAAAGCCGTGCTGGTTTTGCTTTTCTTTATGCATTTGAAGTACACCAGCGAGAAGATGACCAGCGTCGTAGTAATCTCCGCTCTTTTTTGGCTTCTGATTCTTCTCGCCCTCAGCCTGGCGGACTACACCACTCGCCCGCTCGGCGTGAACTAGTTATCAAGGACTTCTGCAACTGAGAACAAAGAACGGAGAACTGATTTGGCCAAGTCCTAATAATGGGCGCCCCGCTTCTCGCGCTTTTCGAGAAGTGGCGCTTTTCCCAGGAGCTGCCTCAGCCTTTCCAAGCGAAATTACGATATACTCCGCGTTTTACGCCAAGCCCAACTCGGGCCAGAGGTGAGACATGGCATTCTGCAACGCGTGCGGCGCGACGGTCGAACCTGGCGCAAAGTTTTGTCCCAAGTGCGGAGCAGCCGTGCCCGCCGCCGCAGTCGCTTCCACCCCTGCGACACCAGCACAAAGCAATGCTGTCAAAGTAATTCTGATAGTGGTCGCCATAGTTGTCGGGCTCTTTATTCTGGGCATCGGCACCGCTACTTTCATCGGGTGGCGTATTGCCCGCCACACTCGCGTCGAACAGGATCGCGGCAAAGTGCGCGTCGAAACTCCCTTCGGCACCGTCGAGAGCACCGACGACTCCGACGAAGCCGCGCGCAATCTCGGGATCGATGTCTACCCCGGCGCCCGCGCTCTGAAAGGCAAAGCCGCCAACGTCACCATGGGCTCCATGCATACCGTCGCCGCCGAGTTTGAGACCGATGATCCACCGGAACGCGTTGCCGAGTTCTACAAGAAGAAACTTCCCCACGCCAACATCGCGGTTTCCGACGCGAAGCACTACACAATTATTTCCCACGACAAGAAAAACATGTTCACCATCAACATCGAGCCGCAAGAGGACAAAACCCTCATCCACGTCGCCAACATCAGCGGCAATGCCGTCGCCGGCGGCGAATCCACGGACTAATCATCCCCGGACCCGCATGCCGGACAATTTTTCAGAACTCGCCCGCGCCGCCAAATCTGCTCCGGTGGACGCGGCGAGCCTGGCAACCGATCTCCGCCGCAATGTCCGCGGAGAGGTCCGTTTCGACGACGGGACTCGCGCCCTCTACGCCACCGACGGATCCAACTACCGCCAAGTCCCCATCGGCGTCGTCCTTCCTCGCGACGACGAAGACGTAATCGCTGCCATCTCCCTCGCCCGCAAGTATGGTGCTCCGATTCTTTGCCGCGGCGGCGGAACTTCGCTCGCCGGACAATGCTGCAATGTCGCCGTAGTCCTCGACATGTCAAAGTACATGGCCACGATCCTCGACGTCGATCCTGTCCAGCGGCTTGCTCGAGTGCAGCCTGGGGTCATCCTGGATCATCTCCGCAACGCTGCCGAGAAACATCGACTGACTTTTGGTCCGGATCCCGCCACTCACGATCGCTGCACGATCGGCGGCATGATCGGCAACAACTCCTGCGGCGTCCACTCCGTTATGGCCGGCAAGACTGACGACAACATCGAGCAGCTCGACGTCCTCACCTACGACGGCGATCGCATGACAGTGGGTTCGACCACCGATCAGGAACTCGAGAGCATCATCCGGCAAGGCGGCCGACGAGCAGAAATCTATACTGGACTAAAAACTCTCCGCGACCAATATTCCAATCTCATTCGCCAACGCTATCCCAATATTCCGCGTCGCGTTTCTGGATACAACCTCAACTACCTGTTGCCCGAGAATGGGTTCCATGTCGCGCGCGCGTTGGTAGGAAGTGAGGGGACGTGTGTGACTGTCCTTGAAGCCACTTGCCGATTGGTGGAGAGTCCGCCGGAACGCGTGTTGCTAGTGATTGCTTATCCCGACGTCTTCCGGTGTGCTGATCGCGTTCCTGACATCATGGCTCACAAGCCTATTGGACTCGAAGGCATTGATGACTTACTCGTCGAGTACACGCGGCGAAAGGGAATCAATACTGGAGGAGTCGAGCTGCTTCCCGAAGGCGGTGGCTGGTTGCTCGCGGAATTCGGCGCTCACACTTTGCGAGAAGCCGAGGCGCAAGCCCGCAAGCTGATGGCTGAGCTCAGCCGTGCTGCAAATCCTCCTAACTTGCGGCTTTTCACTGACACTCGACAAGCCAAGAGAATTTGGGAAGTACGCGAATCGTCGCTTGGAGTTACATCACATGTTCCGGGTGAGCCGCTGGCTTGGGAGGGGTGGGAAGATTCGTCCGTCGCTCCGGAAAAACTTGGGGACTATTTGCGGCAGCTGAAAAAGTTGATGGCTGAGCACGGGTACCGGGGCACGCTCTATGGGCATTTTGGGCATGCTTGCGTTCATACGCGCATTAATTTTGATTTGCAGTCGCAGGCCGGCATCGGCAAATACCGGAAGTTTGTGGAAGAGGCGGCGGACCTGGTTGTCAGCTTTGGAGGGTCTCTCTCTGGGGAACACGGGGACGGGCAATCGCGCGGTGAACTTCTTCCCAAAATGTTTGGGCCTGAGCTTGTCCAGGCTTTTCGCGAGTTCAAAGCTCTCTGGGATCCCGATTGGAAGATGAATTCTGGCAAAGTAGTCGAGCCTTATCGTCTTGACGAAAATCTGCGGCTTGGCGCCGACTATCATCCGTGGGAACCAACAACTCATTTTCGGTTTCCGGAAGATCATGGCAGTCTGCCCCGGGCTGCGCTGCGGTGCGTCGGCGTGGGGAAGTGCCGCCAGTATGACGGCGGGGTTATGTGTCCCAGCTTTCGAATCACTCGCGAGGAGGAGCATTCTACCCGCGGGCGCGCGCACCTGCTCTGGGAGATGACTAAGGGTGATGTCATTCGCGACGGATGGCATAACCGTGACGTCAAGCATTCGCTCGACCTTTGTCTTTCCTGCAAAGGATGTAAGAGCGAGTGTCCGGTCGGGGTGGACGTCGCGACTTACAAAGCCGAATTTCTTTCGCACTATTATCAGGGGCGTCTCCGTCCTCGTGGCGCTCATGCCTTTGCCTACATCGACGTGTGGGCGCGGATCGCTTCGCACTTTCCTGCCGTCGCCAACTTTGCTACTCAGCTTCCGGTGCTCCGCGACGTTACCAAAGTCGTCGCTGGGATGCCGCAGCAGCGGCGCATTCCGGCGTTTGTGTCGCAAACATTTCGCGCCTGGTTTGCGCAACGACAGCCGCGTAATCGCGATACTCCTCCAGTCCTGCTTTGGCCGGATACTTTTAACAACTACTTTCATCCTGTGGCCGCCCAGGCCGCGGTGGACGTTCTCGAGGCTGCGGGATTTCGCATTTTGCTGCCGAAAGTAGATCTCTGTTGCGGACGTCCGCTTTACGACTTCGGGCTCCTTGATCGCGCTAAACGTTTGTTGCGGCGGATTTTGGATGCTCTCGCCGCCGAGATCGCTAGCGGTGTTCCGCTTGTAGTCCTTGAGCCAAGTTGTGCCGCTGTTTTCCGGGATGAGCTGCTCAACCTCTTTCCTGATGATCCTGGTGCTCAGAAACTTTCTCGGCAAACGTTTCTTCTCAGCGAATTTCTGGAGAAAAAAGCTAAACACTTCGTGCTTCCTAAATTGCCTCGTAAAGCTTTGCTGCACGGGCATTGCCATCACAAAACGATCATGAAGATGACCGATGAGGAATCCGTACTTAAAAAAATGGGGGTCGATTTTCACGCTCCTGCCCCGGGGTGTTGCGGCATGGCGGGGTCGTTCGGGTTTGAGAAAGAGAAGTACGAAGTGTCGGTGGCCATTGGGGAACTCGAATTGCTGCCGGCTGTGAGAAAGACTCCGCCGGATTCTTTGATCATTGCTGACGGCTTCAGTTGCCGCGAGCAAATTTCTCAGTGTGCGGGGCGGGAGGCGTTGCATCTGGCTCAGGTAATTCAAATGGCACTCACGTAAGATCTCGGTTTCTAGTTTCCGGTGTCTAGTTTCTGGTTCCGGCCCCCTGGGAATCATGCGGAGCTAACATCCGACGTGGTGCACACAAAACCCCAGCGGCTAAAGCCGAGTTTTTTAGCGAACGTACGGCACGACTGAAGTCGTGCCCTTCCACAACGCTTGGCGCTTTCGCGCGGGACGGGCGGCCTCGGCTGTCCAGGGAGTAAAGCTCCGCGGCGGTTGGCGCGTACACGGGGACAGGCCGCACTTCTCGAAAACCACGAGAAATGGGGCACCCGCGTTTGCGAGACAGATGGAGAGCGGCGCTTGGGCGCCGGACAGGCGAGTCGCCTGTCGCTACGTGGGTTGGGGGCTGCCATATTGTGGATTAAAGCCTTAACTGAGGGGATGCACTCCGTGACGGGGAATTCCAAGCCCCGCGCACCATTCCAAGACTTCACTCGCGCGATCCATGACTTGATGGCCGTCCCGCATTCCGAACTGAAGAAACTTTATCGCTGGTATCTCTCCGATTCCATCAATGATCCCCATCACCACCCTTTCGCGAAGTACGCGAAAAGGATGGGGCACCCGGCAACACAAACTCCCAACACTAAAGCCGGAGCTGTCTGTGGTGAAGTACGGCACGGCTGAAGTCACGACCTTCCACAACCCGATTAGCCTTGCGGCGCGACTGTAACTCGTGCCCTGATACGAACCGCTAGGTCACGCGGGCAGGTCCTCTGTTTTGGGCTCGTCTCTGGCGCCCCTTCGGGGCTTGTCCGGCGGTGCATCCGTACCCACGGCTGACGCCGTGGGCTGCATTCTTGTGCGCCGCTTCGCGGCTGGGTTCGGGGCGGAGCTTTGCTCCGGTGGACAGGCGAGTCGCCCGTCCCTACGTGTTCTGTGCTGGCGGTCGCTGCTTCCCATCACCCACTTTTTCGAGTACCGAAAACGATGGGTCAGCCACGGCTCAGAGTTTCTAGTTTCAGGTTTCTGGTTTCTGGTTTCTTCCGAGCGCAAATAAAAAGGGACACCACGCTTCCACTGAGGATGGGCGGTGTCCGTTACGACTTTGTTCGCGATAGGCGGCGGCTATTGATTCGAGGGTGGTTTCTCCGGAGACTGTTTGGGTGCGGTTGCGGCGGCGGCTTTGGGCTTCCAGAAATCTGGGTCGGCTTTGATCCACTCATCCTGAACATAGCTGATTCGGGGATTGAATATGAACAGGTTGGTTTGGCTGGTCTCGATGGCGGCGGCGGACAACTCTGCGGCTTTCTTTCCGCCCTCTGCGCCCATGGCGTCCTGGACCTGTTTGCCGGTGACGAATGACTTGTCAATTTCGGAGGCGGATTTCATGGGAGTGAATATCAGGTAGGTGTTGCCTTCGGGGCCGTACACGCCCTGAAAGGTAGCCCAGTGAACGTCGGGGATTTTGTCATAGGCTGCAACGTACATTTTGGCCAGTTCGTCAAAATCCTTGTCGTGACCGGGCTTCACCTGGAAGCGGGTGATCTCGAAATAGCGCATATGCGGGATGTCCACCGGGATGTGCAGGCTGTATTCCTCTTTGAGGGTAAAGACGCCGGCGTCGTAGTCGCTTAGCAGTTCACCGTCGGCGGCGGCGGCACGCTCGAGCGCGGAGGACAGGGCGGTATTTTTCTGAGTTGCCTGGTTATCTTTTTCCCAGGCGTCGAAGGAATCGTATCCGATGAGGAATAGCGAGCGTGGTTTGCCGGAGAGGGAATCGATGGTCAGATAGTGCGTTGGCCACTTGGCGCGAGTGAAGGCTTGAACAAAGGCGCTTTCCGATTTTTCATGCGTGGATCCGGCTTTGCCCGGTTTCAGGAACTCGCGGAAAATTACCAACACCTTGGGTGGTGGCGGCATGCCTGATGGTTTGTCCTGGGCCGTGACAATGCCCATACAACCGAATAGAAGAGATGCAGCTAACAAGAGCCCGGTGAATTTCTTCATGGATACTGCCTCCTTGTTGAATGCCGGATGAAGGGAAATCATGGGACGGTGGAAAAATCAGGTTATGAGGTCGGGCGGAGAGTATCTGAGAGATAGGTCGCTGTCAAGTTTCGTGACTCCGTCACCCGTCGTTTCGCAAAGTACGCGTTTCTGGCGCCCTTTGGGGCTTGTCCGGCGTTGCATCACTGCCCACGGCTGGCGCCCTGGGCTGCATTCTTGCGCGCCGCTTCGCGGCTGGGTTGGGGGCGGAGCTTCGCTCCGGTGGACAGGCGAGTCGCCTGTCCCTACGTGGGCCGTGCAGATGCGTTTTAACGTGGGCCGTGCAGACCGTTTTAACCTGGGCTGTGCAGACCGTTTTAACCTGGGCTGTGCAGGCCGTTTTACATGCGGACGCGGGTTAGGGGGTCGATTCCGGTGGACTTCACCTGAGGGGCCAGGGATTCCAGGACTTCGAAGAAAGCTAGGACGTCGGGGACCTTGTCTGAACGGACGCTGATTGCGGTTAGCCATTTTCCCTGGCGTTTGAGTTGCAGGTTGCCGCGGACTAGTTCGGCTTTGGTGAGCTCGGATAGCGGGATGGAATTCTTTTTCCAGGTGACCGCTGTGGCGGAAAGGCCGATGCCACCGAAGGGGACTGTCTCGCCGCGTTGTAGTCTCGCTTTCACACTTTGGACTTTGGGGGGCAGGATTTTCCCAAGGATGAGTCCAATCGCCTCGCTGGCGTTGCGGTAATTGGAGGTGACTTTGAGTTTTTTGCCATCGTTGCTGATCAGGGTCAGTGTAAGTTGGGCCCGGCCCGACTTGCTCGACATGGCGATCAAGGCGCCGATCAGTCCGAAATGTCCGTATATGTGGATGGGGACCACACGATAGCGGGTTTCTGCGATTTGGCTCCACGCCATCTCCTGCTGGCCGAATGCGGACTCGTGGCGGACGCCGGAAACGTTAATGATCAGAACGGTTTTGCCCAGGACAATCCATAGCGCGGCAACTGCGGCCACCAGGCCGATGGAAATCCACGTCAGCTGAGGATGTGCTGAGAAATTGGGGTCATCAATCCAGAGGCCGATCAGTAATCCAAGTACTCCTAAGGACAGGAAAACCCGCGCTGTATACGCGGCGCCGAAGCGGCGTTCGCCGTACGCCATGGTTGCAGTAGCCATCGATGCCTCCTAAAACCGCTGTTTCGGATAGCAGCCATGATTCGATTTGGATATGGTAGAGGCAAAAATTGCGTGGGGCTAATTACCTCTGTAACTCAGAGCTCAGCATTTGGCACTTGGCAATTAGCATTTGGCCAGTTGTGAGACTTGCCGCTGCGGAATAATTCAGGTGGGAGATAGGTGCTAATCCTGGAGATTGCGCTATCTTACTGATTCTAATGGGCCCAACACCTGCTCGTCACCGGACGGGGAATCTGCAACAATGGATATCATCATGATGCGGGAAAACGAAGCATCCCTTGCGGTGACTGATCGCGGGAAGGCGGAACTGGAAACTAGAAGCGAAAAACTAGACACCCAGGCTCTGGCCTTGCGCGGCGCGGTTCTGGTGCTTATCCAGTTCGACGTTTGCGAGGAGATCAAGCTCGACCAGCTGCGGCAGATTTTTGGGGCACGGACGCTGGAGCAGCCGAGCTTTAAACATCCAACGCCGGGGTATGTTCGGTATCAGCGTCCGCCGGTGGTTGAGCCGATTGAGCCTTTGATTTTGGAAACGGGCGAGCGGCTGGAAGGGCAGATCAAGTACTACGATTACGGAGTGCTCAGCGTGGTTTTCGAGCTTCCGTTTTCAGGAGACTGGGACACGCTGGTTCGGCTGGGTAGCCGCTGGGTTTGGGACATCGATTTCGAACGCCATGCGTCGAAGATTGCGCACCAGAAACTGGAGCGGGCGCGGCCGGCGCTGGTGAAACCGTATCCGGAGTGGCTGAGCGAAGATTATTTTATTTTCCATGTGCGCGAAATTACCGGGTCGCCAAGCGCCAACGATCTTGTAGCCACGCAGGGCGAACGCATCGCGCAGATTGTTCGCGGAGAAACTGCGGTGCTGTCCGATGGCGAGCGCAACGAGATCCTGCAGTCACGCATTTCTTATTATCCAAATGACCTGGCGGTGATTAGTTGGAACGCCGCTTTTCTATATGACAGCGCGGTGGGTGCGGAGACTGCCATCCAGTTGCTGGAATACGCTAACTCGCAGTTGCTCGAGTTCCGTCATTATGATGAGTTACTGACTCGTGAGTTGGAAGGTGTCTACGCCTCGCTGGACAAGGGAACAGGCATGCTGGCGCGGTGGCGGCTGGCTCGGGCCGCGACCAAGTTACACACGGTTTTGCTCGATGTAACCGAACTTACCGAGCACGCGGACAATGCCATCAAGTTTCTCAGCGACATGTTTTCTGCCCGTCTTTACAAGCTGGCGGCCGCCAAAGTCGGCGTTCCGGACTATAAGAATCTGGTGACACAGAAATTGCAGACGGCGGAGGAACTCTATCGATTTATGGTCGATCAGTTCCATCAGAGTCGGGCGTTTGTGCTGGAACTGATGGTGGTGATTATCCTGGTCATCGACCTGATCTACTTGTTTCACGGGAAATCACTCTAGGCAAGAATCTCGACAGCAGCCGAAAAATGCGGACCGCGCGATAGAGAGGAAAAAGCGGGCATGGTAGTCGAATCGCGGACCATTCTCCAACGCTCGGAGTAACAATCAAACGCCAGAGAAATTTGATTCTGTCCCGCCTACGCTCTCGTGCACGAATCATCAGGTGGAAATAAGAAATAGATTCTGGGTTGTAATCGGCTTCCCCGGCGAGCATTGGACTGATTTCATTTGCGAGGTTTTCGATTGAAGTAAAATACCCACCCAAGCGGAGCTTGGACGGGGGACCCTTCTGGACTTTGCCCTGAACAAACTGCGGCAAAGGCGTCTCGAGCAGCTTGTGCGCGAGGAAGAAAGTAACCGCTACGATCCGCTGAATGCCGAGATGCTTGGCATGCTCCTGTACTGCACGCCAATCAATCTGCGGGGAACGCGCCAGTTCCGCGATATCACATAGCCACGAAAGCTGCTTCCAGGCATGCTTCGCCGCGTGAACGCAAAGGACAAGCAGCAAATCCTCTGCACACAAGGTTCGTAACGTTGTTCCGCCTAGAGAGAACGTGATCGCCCGGTCAAAGAAGCCTTCGATATCGAAGTCGACGGAATAAAACCGCGGCAGAATTCGCCACTGCACTTCCACCAGGTTTCGACCATGCGCACAATCGAACGCGTACTCGTATCCCGACTCAACATATTCCCGCTCTTCGCTTGGTGTGAGTTGAACGCCTGGTTCGTAACCTAATTTCGCCAAAGCAGATTTGATTCGCGGCAAATCGGAGGATTGAATGAGCAGATCCAGGTCGGAGAATTGGCGCAGCGTGACATTGCCGTAAAGAAGTTCCGCCAAGACAGGACCTTTGTAAGGCAAAGCAACAATACCGCACGAGCGCAGCTCTGCGAGAATGCGCAACAGTTCACGAGTGAGCCAGAGAGTTTTGCGCGCGCTGGTTTCATGCGCCTGGCGCAATGAATCCGGATACGATGGCTCCTGCACATCCGCAAGCGAGCGATATATCTGCGGAATGACGCCGTGATGCTCAGCAAGATCAATGAGACGCTTCCAATTCAGCGGGCGAGTTTCCCGAATTCGTTCCGCAGGTTCGGTTCGCGAACCGCCCGCACAGCAAGCCAGCAGAAAGTCGAATTCCGGATTGAATACAGAAGCTAGCGGGAGCTCGGGGATTGCAGGCGAGACTGATTGCGCCGTAATAGCGGAAGACATACTAAGAAAACAGCTTGCCAACGGAATGGGATCAGGCCCACTATAATACAAAGCTTCCAGCCAAAGTTTCGCGAAACATGGACAGCATCGTCCTTGAATCCGTCAGCAAGATCTTTCGCCATCGTCCCGCGCTTTTTAACTGGATGGGAAGAGAGCGTGGGGGAGAAACTCGCGCTTTGGATAACATTTCTCTGACCGTGGGTTCGGGAAGGGTTTTGGTTCTGCTTGGTCCCAACGGTAGCGGAAAGACCACCACCTTGAAATTGGTTTCGACCATGTTGCTACCGGATGCCGGCCACGTCCTAGTGGAAGGAGCCGACACGCGCACTCGGCCCAATCAAGTTCGCAAGCAGGTTGGATTTGCGATTGCCAACGAAAGGTCTTTCTTCCCTCGGCTTTCGGCGCGGGAGAACCTCGACTTCTTCGCTGCCCTGGATGATGTTCCACGATCCTCGCGCGCGGAATGGATTCAGGCCACCCTGGAGCGCACCGGTCTGGTGGAAGCTACGGATACGCTGGTCATGAAATTCTCCAGCGGAATGTACCAGAGGCTCGGCATTGCACGCGCGCTCATCAAGCAACCGTCGATTCTGCTGCTGGATGAGCCCACGCGCAGCCTGGATCCAGCGGCCGCCAACCACTTCTGGAATCTGGTCCGGGAATTGCCAGAACAGGGATGTACGGTGATGCTCGCCACGCACAGTTTTAGCGAGGCTGCTGCTGTCGGTGACAGTGTTGCTGTCCTACACCGAGGAGCGCTTGCGGCTTCCGGGAGGCTGAGTGGAGATGTGGAAGAGCTGCGTGCGTTCTATTTTCAAGCCACCGGCGAAATGGATGAGACGATGGAACTGGTGACGCGGAGATGGTAATGAAACTGGCCGGGCTATTGGACAAGATGCTGGCCATTGCGCGGCGTGATCTTCTGACTGCGATTCGTTACCGGATTGGGTTTTTGGTCGGCGCCGCTGGGGCATTGGCTGAATTGGCTGCTTTTTATTATCTCTCGCGGGCGGTGGGCCCGGGGTTCCGTCCGGATGGCGTAGAGTATTTCTCTTTTCTTCTAGTCGGGACCGGTCTTTATACATTTCTGGTCGTGGGAATCAACGCTTTTCTGCACATCGTGCAAGAGGCGCAGCAGACGGGCAGTCTGGAGGTCCTGATGACGACTTCGACTCCGGCGCCGGTCTTGGTCTTTCTCAGCGCGATGTCGGCCTTTGCAGGAAATACCTTGCAACTGCTGTTCTATCTCGGAGGAGGGTTACTGCTGGCGGGTTCGCTTCCGGCAAGTCCAAATATTCCGGGATGCATCGTCATCTTTGGTCTGTCTGTGGTGATCGCAGTAGCGATCGGAATTCTGGCGGCCGCCTTGCAACTGGCCATTCAGAAAGGTTCCGCTTTAGTTTGGCTGTTGGGGTCAGGTATATGGTTCATGACGGGCACGTTATTTCCGGTGACTACGCTACCGAAGCCTCTGCGGCTTCTGGCTGACCTTATACCCATCACGCATTCGCTGAAAGCGATGCGTCTAGCGTTACTCCAGGGAGCGGGCTTTTTTTCTTTGGGGACCGAACTCGTTATCCTGGCATTGTTTTCCTGTGTTCTGCTGCCAATGAGTCTGTGGATCTTTTCTTGCGCGCTGCGGCGGGCCAGGCTAGAAGGGACGCTTTCCTTCTATTGAGTTTCATTTTCTTTAGGTCTGTCCAGTTGCTCATCATTATTTGCACAGAGTTCGGCATCTTACCAAGCAGCAAGGGTTAGCAATGTATTTCGGTCTGTTGTACACTGCGTTTGCCTGCCAAGCTCCGGGGGCGAGCTGTAGGAAATGAGCGACAGCAAGTTTGGATTGTCTATGACTCAGAAGAACCAACCTTCTGCAGAGCGAAAAAACGCCCTCCCAAGTCCAGCCAAGAAGCCGTATTCCAAGCCGGAGTTTCGATACGAGCGGGTGTTTGAAACTTTGGCGCTGGCCTGCGGCAAAGTGCACGCCAATCAAGGACAGTGTCGCTTTAACAAAAAGAGGTCCTGACAGCAGTTTCATGGATGCCTCATTCCGGGAAACGTGCAAATACGGTCTGGCGGAAGAGGTACTCCAATCCACAGGAAGGTTGCAACTGCGAGCCAGTGGAGTCAGCATGCTTCCTACCTTGTGGCCGGGCGATTGCCTTACCATTCAATCTCATAGTTTTGAGGAAGTGCAGCCGGGCGATCTCGTGCTCTACGCTCGTGGCGGACGTTTTTTTATTCATCGCGTCACGCGCAAGTGCCGGTCAGGCGAAGAAACATTTCTCATCACCCGTGGCGACTGCATGCCCGAGGAAGATCCTCCAGTGGAGAAGAGGCATTTGTTGGGGAAAGTTACCGCGATTCATCGCCAGGGTTCCCAGATCATGCCTGGGCGGAAGCTTTCGCCCTTACAGTTGTTCACTGCCTGGTTGCTTTGCCATTGGAACCTTTTAATGCGGGCAACGCTGCGGGCATACGCGGGCGTGGCCTTCGAGTCGCCGCTTGATAGCTCAAGAGGGCAACGGCTGTGCCGCCTGAAAAAGGGGAGCAGGTAAAAGGTTGAATCAACAGCACGAGATTGCGATTGAAATTGGCGGCACGCCGATTCTGTTCCGTACTCACGACTCTTCCTTCCGCGAAATGATGATCGACCGGTATGGCGGCTTCATCGGCTTCCTCTCCCGTCCTACGCTCGAATTTGAAGTGGAGCTAGTGACGCCTTCCGGTGAAATGGAATCTGAGGAGGACGCGCAGGTCGAAATGCGGGATGGACTGTGGCACTTCCGGCGGGGGGACTTCCGGGCGCGGTGGGATCCCGGGGCAGGTCGCGGATACATACGGCAGTCGGCGAATCCTTATTCTGTCGACTCGGTCTTGCGCATCGTGCACAGCTTGATCCTAGCCGGGAATGGCGGATTTCTGCTGCATGCCGCCAGCGCGATCCGAGATGGTCGGGCATTTTTGTTTTCGGGAATTTCGGGAGCGGGCAAGACAACTATCTCGCGACTAGCGCCGCCTGATGTAGTTCTGTTGACAGATGAGATTTCCTACGTGCGCCGCGAGGCTAGGGGTTATCATGCCTGCGGTACTCCCTTCGCCGGCGAACTTGCCCGCGTGGGCACGAACTGTTCGGCGCCGGTGGCAACCTTATTCCTGCTGGGGAAAGGGTCCGAAAACAAGATTGAAGTTGTAAACACGGCGGAAGCGGTTCGATGTCTCTTGCGCAATATCCTGTTCTTCGCGGAAGATGCGGAGCTGGTTGAAATGATTTTTCGTTCTGCCTGTGATTTCGTGGATCGCGTGTCGGTGCGGCGGCTAACGTTCGTTCCGGATACCCGCGTTTGGGATCTTATCGTATGAGTGAGAAATACATCGGCAGGAGCTCGCAGATCGCTGCCCGCGTGCTGGGCGGGGAAATGATGGTGATGTCCTCGGTGGATTCCACGTTCTTCACTCTGAATGAGGTTGCGACCGCGATTTGGCAGGCGGCGGACGGACGTACTCCGCTTACGGAAATTGTTGTTCGAAACGTCTGCGACGAATTTGAAGTCGACCTTGAAACTGCTCGCCGCGATGCGGAACAGTTCGTGAGTGAGCTCTCACATCACGGAATTCTACTGGTGTCCGATCATCCCTTCGATATGTCTGCTGGCCCGGTGGAGGCAGCATGAGCCTGATGCAGGAGATGAACGAGCGCGCCCTCGAATTGGGAGTTCCCTTGGGGGTCCATCTCGACGTCACGTATCGCTGTAACGAACGCTGCGTTCATTGCTATCTGGATCACGATGATCACGGCGAGATGACCACCGGCGAGATCAAAGATATTCTGCAACAACTGGCTGAGGCTGGGACTTTTTTCCTGACTCTCAGTGGTGGCGAAGTTCTGATGCGGCGTGATTTTTTCGAGATCCTGGAATACGCGCGGCGACTGGCATTCAACGTCCGAATCAAGACCAACGGAGTGATGATCCGCAAATCGGAAGCGCGGCGGATGCGGGATTTGGGTGTGGAGCAGGTGCAAGTCAGTGTTTATTCGCGCCGGCCTGAGATTCATGACGCGATCACCAAATTGCCCGGCTCGTTAAAACGCAGCATTGAAGCAATTCGATTGCTGAAATCGCAAGGGCTGAAAGTGGCGATCGCAAATGTGCTCATGACCGTGAACATGGGCGAGCATGCCGGAGTGCAGGCATTGGCCAAGGAACTGGGTGTGACCTACACTTTGGATCCGACGATCACGCCGAAGATTGATGGCGATACTTCCATCCTAAATTTGCGGATTCCGGGTTCAGAGCTGAAGGCGGTCTTCCATAACAAAGATCTGGTCGGGAATGTCGAAGAGTTCTGCGCGCCTCCGCCGCGGCCGGGGGAAGATGTCATGGAAGGCTATCCGTGCAGCGCTGGGCATACGGCGGCTTACATCACTCCGTACGGAGATGTTTTTCCCTGTGTGCAGTTTCCGCTGCCGAGCGGCAATGTGCGGCGGCAGAAGTTTATCGATATCTGGCGCAATTCGCCGGAACTGAATGAAGTTCGCTCCATCCGAGCCAAGGACCTGCCGGTATGCTCGACATGCAGCCATGTGGGAACCTGCACGCGTTGCCCCGGGTTGGCATATATGGAGGGCAGTATGCGTGGACCCTCAACCGCGGATTGTGAGAAGTCATTTCAGCGGACGGGGATTCTCTCCGCGAACATGCTGCGACAGGCTCACGCCCATACTCACGGACCGTTGATCCAGATTCAGCCGCTTGCGGTGTGAGCTGGCCCGGTCAGATTTCCGGCTACATTCCATTTTCTTGCCTAGAGTGGTTACTTTGGTGCCCTTTGATCAGGCTGAGATGCAAAAGCGGGCTGAATTCGGACGTAGAATTTTAGATAACCACAAGTATGGAATCGACAATCAATCCGCATGACTCACCTCGCCGCTGTACTCGAATCCGGACGCAGATCCCATTGCGTCTGACCCGGTTGGATACGGCTGTTCGAACGTCGGAACGTTGTTACACGTTAGTGGTGAATCCGCAAGGCTGCGGGGTGCGGCTTTCTACACCATTGGAGGCGGGTGTTCCAGTACAACTGGACGAATTGCCGGGCGGGACGAGTACTACGGCCCGGGTTGCGAACTGCGTTCCGCTGGGGTCGGGGGGCAAGTATTGGCTGGTGGGTTTGGCCTTGGATCAACCGGGAAACGTTTGGTGCATCCGTCCCGAACCAGCGGACTGGGGACGGGAACCGGACGTTGCGGTTCCGACGGTAGTGGTGGCTGCTCCGACCAAGAAGAACGAGTGGCCCTATTCGCAATTCTCCGACAAAGGGGAATTTCATCCCGGGCGGAAGTAGGACCTAACTACTTCCCGCAGCCGCTGCGAAACGCGGAACCACTGGAAGAGCTCGAATGAGATCACGCGTGTAAGGATGCGCGGGCTCGCGGAATATGTCTGCGGTACTCCGGCACTCAACAATCTGTCCCTGATGCATGACCGCCACTCGATGGCTGATTGTGGCTACGGAAAGCAGGTCATGCGAGATGTAGAGAATGCTCATGCCAAATTTGCGGTTGAGGGCTGCGAACAGTTGCAGGATTTCGGCTTGCGTGATCAAGTCGAGGGCGCTGGTGGGCTCATCGGCAATCAGCAGTAGCGGGCGATGGAGAACGGCCATCGCGATCAGCACTCGCTGGGCCTGGCCGACACTGAGTTGCGAGGGATATCGTTTCAGGAAATCTTCTTCCGCGGGCAGGCTGACATTTTCCAGGGTTTCCGTTAGAGCTTTGCGGCATTCCTGACGGCTGCCCTGGCGGTGGACGTTCCATGCTTCTTCCAGTTGTCGGCCGATGCGTAGCGCGGGATTGAGCGCGGACATTGGACTTTGCAGCACCAGGCCAATTTCACGGCCGCGTAGTGCTCTCATTTCTCGTTCTTTGAGGGTCATCAGGTCGCGGCCATTGAGATGGATTGCGCCTTCTGCGGCGGCGCCTTTTAAGTGAAGGAGTCTTAAGATGGCGAGGGCGAGCGTGCTTTTGCCGCATCCACTCTGGCCTACAAGGCCTAATACTTCCCCCGGGGATATTTCCAGCGAAAGGTCGCGGAGCACGCCGCTTTTACCGGGATAGTCGACAGACAGACGAAGTGAGAGGAGCGGGTCGCTCATCGGTTCCTTGCCACCTCGGCGCCCAGCGAGAGCTGATCGATATTCCAATAAACCTGGGGTCGCAGTACGACCGGATGCGCGTTGTGCAGCGAGGGCGATACGGCTGAGAGCGCATTTTTGTTCACCAGATAAATGAACGGTTCCTGCTCCCACGCGATCTGCTGGACTTTGTCGACGAATTCCTTGCGTTTTGCCGCGTTCAGTGTGGAGGCTTGCGCGCGCATTAGTTTGTCAATCTCGGCTTCCCACGGCGTGGCGGGAGTTTTCTGGCTGGGATTCCACTGATGGTTCTCGGCCGAACTGAGCCAGACGTTCATTTGTGAGTTGGGATCGAGTTCGTTGTTTACCAGGCCCAGGAGGCAGGCCTCATAGTTGAAGGTGCGGTCATGCGTTCAATCAGCGAGGGGAAATCCAGGGTGACTACGTTCAGCTTGATGCCGATGGCAGTCAGGTCTTGCTGGATCATGGTGGCCATGCGTTCGCGATATTTGTTGCCGGAGTTGGTGATGATGGAGAATTCGACGACGTGTCCTTCGCGGTCACGCAGCGCACCATTCTGCAGGTGGAATCCGTCCAGACTGAGACGTTGCAGCGCGGACTTCTGGTCAAAGGGGTGAGGTTGTAGCTTGGAGTTGAACCAGAATTTATTCGCCGGGGATATCGGGCCTACAGCAGGGCGAGCGCGTCCGCGGAAGGCGATGCGAGCCAGGTCGTCGCGATTGATGGCTTCCGAAATGGCACGGCGGAAATTGGTGGAAGTGAACCAGGTCTTCTTGTACGAGGGCAGGGGAGAACTGGGGACTTGATTGAACCACATGAACTCCGCATCGAGGGAGGCACCGGCATCGTGCGCCATCGTGGGATTTTCGGACATCACCCTGTCGAAATACTCCGCATCGAGTGAGTTAATGAAGTCAATTTCGCCACGTACCAGGCGGAGCATCTCGATATCACGGTTCTGCTGAATGTCGAGGCGGATGGCATCAATGTAGGGTAACGGCCTGCCGGTGGAGTCGCGCTTCCAGTAGTTGGGATTTCTCTTCAAGATCAGGTAGGCACCAGCTTTGTTTTCCGCTACGTAGTATGGTCCAAGGACAGCCATTTCTTTCTGCGGAGATTTGGCGGAGATGATCGCGACCTGATCGAAAAGCTTGTCCAGGCCTGCAATGGGAGCGGAGAAAGTAATTGCGATTCGATTGTTTGCCAGGGCCTGCGTTTGCACTTTGCCTTCGCCAGAGCGGAATGCGTCCCCGGACGGGGAGTGCACGGCTGGATCCATGAGCTGTTGAATCGTGTAGGCCACATCGTCGGCTGAGAATGTTGTTCCATCTGAGAAGCGGAGGTTTTCGCGCAACTTGAAAGTGATTGTCTTGCCTGCATTGGTTAATTTCCAGGCAGTGGCCAGTTCCGGTTCGAGGTCCTGAGTCAGGCGATTTACGCGGAGGAGGACGCCCCCGGTCAGGTAGCGGATGGTCTCAGAGGAATCGTCGGACATGAGCAGCGGGTTTAGCGTTTTCGGCTCGGAACGTAGACAGAAGCGTAGTTCTCCGCCGGATTGCGCAACCGAGTCACCCGCAAGCAGCGCTACGATCAACAGAACAAGATGTGTCAGAGGTTTTCTCATGCTGCTAACTCCTCTTTGGTCAGGACCAGATGAAAGCTGCTGACGGTTGCGATGAACAAAAGCAGTGGTGCAAACTGCCAGGCCTGGAGGGCGATGGTGGAAAAGCTTTCCAGTTCACGTAACAGACTTCCCCATGAGGGGAGAGGCTCAGCCACGCCAAGACCCAGAATTCCGAGATTTGCTTCCGTGAGAATGAATACGGGCACAGATATCCAGAACTGTGCGTAGAGAATTGGTTTGAGGTTGGGCACCAAGTGCCGCCAGAGCAGACGAAAGCCGCTGCTGCCTGAAGCCCTCGCCAGCAGAATAAAGTCTGATTGCGAGAGAGAGCGGGCGTCGGCGCAGATCACGCGAGCGGCGCCTGCCCAACCCAGACATCCCAATAAAGCGAAGGTGACCATTACGGAAACTTCCGGGGACACGTTTAAGGGAAGAAGCGCGCGGACTGTAATCAGTAAGAA
>Ga0209160_1001596_pt1 | contig 19100 bp, 16 predicted proteins | sample GraSoiAngelo_153_FD_186167 | JGI IMG/M metagenome (GOLD analysis project Ga0209160, IMG submission 186167) | Grasslands soil microbial communities from the Angelo Coastal Reserve, California, USA - 14_1009_12_40cm (SPAdes) (version 2) | ecosystem: Environmental > Terrestrial > Soil > Grasslands ... | reverse complement strand
ACGCCGGCGACGACCGGCTCGACCGGAGACGCGATCTGCTCGAGAGTTCGTCCGCTCGCGACGCTCTCGGGTCGCGCCTCGAGCACGTTGAACTTCCGTGCCGGGCGCGCCTCACCGTCGCGATGCTTGATCAAGAGCCAGCTACGGTGTCCGCTCCGGTCCTGGCGTCCGCCGCGGATCTTCGCGAGCACCCAGCTACCACGGAGCTTCGTTCCCTCGAGGGAGAACTTTAGCGCGCCAGCTCGGTAGGCCGCCTGTGGGTCTCCCGCGGGCTGCCAGGTGCCGCGGTCCCACAGAATCACCGAGCCCGCGCCGTACTCGCCTGCGGGGATGGTGCCCTCGAAGCTCGCATACTCGAGTGGGTGATCCTCCACCTGCATCGCCAGGCGCTTGTCGGCGGGATCGAGGCTTGGACCCTTGGGGACCGCCCAGCTCTTGAGGGTGCCGTCGAGCTCGAGACGGAAATCGTAGTGCAGCCGTGATGCCGCGTGCTTCTGGACGACGAAGATGCGGTCGCGCTCGCGACGTGACGGAGACGGGGAAGCCCGACGGTTCCGGCGTCTGCCGGAAGTCGCGCTTGCGCCGATACTCGGCGAGCCCCGTCTTCGGCACCGGGCGTGCCGAGCGGGGCGTCGCCGTCTCGCGTCGCTTCTTCACCGGTCTCGTGTTGCCCGGCCCGGGCGTCTACGGCTTGAGTTGCCCGCGGATCTCACCGCCCTGATGCTGGGCGCTGTGCACGTTGACGTAGAGATCGCCGGCCTTGAACGCCGTATACTGCGCGTCGGTCAGCTTCGCTCCGGGCGGGACGGCCCATCCATTGTCGCCGGTCTTGGTGAGTGGAATGATGACGGGCCCGTTCTTGCCGGCGGCGCCGTTGTGAATGTGCGCCATCGTCCCGGTCACGCCAGTGGTTGTCACGCTACCGCTCACGGTCTTGTCGTCACGAATCGAGATCGTGCCACTGCCCGACCCCGACGATGTGACGGGCGGTACCTCCTGGCTCCCGCTCAGCATGACCTGAACGTCCTGGGCTAGAGCGGGGTGCGAGGAGCCGATGACGAGGACGGCGGCGGCGATCGCGATCGCGACCGCGAACAGCGAGCGTCTGGGAATCGCGTGCATCGTCTTCCTTCCTTTCGAACTCGGTGAAATCGACGGACTCGAGCGCGCGCAGCGAGCCGAACAGACGCGGGAGATTGACGCTGTGGAGGGTCGGCGTCTCGATCGGTCGCGGGTTGATGTGACAGTCATTATGAAGCTCATGCTCTCTCGTGACCTCGCGCGCGCCAATCTGGGTCCAGGCAGCATCAGATGTGCCAGCGCCGAAGCCTGCGGTTTGAGAGCCGGGGCAAGGGAGTTGTTTCGCTCCCGGCGAACTCTTACACGGTAAGTTTTGCCAAAGGGCCCATCGAGAAAGTGGGGAGGCCGGAGCTAGTTCAGGCCCCGGCCTGCCCCCATTCACCATCGACCCCAGCCATAGCCTCGCCCGTAGTAGGGCCGGTAGTAGCCGTAGCCGTATACCGGCCTCGGGACGAACACGGGGCGGGGCGCCACGATGACGGGTGGGCCAGCCACAGGGGCCGGCACGGGCACGAGAACGCATCCAGCAACGCTCACCGCGATCGCTCCAACGACGAACAGCGAAGCGGCCAGACGGCCGAGTCTGTTGCGAGCCATGTAAATCCTCCCATCCGATTAGACGCGATCGGGAGTGACGGTATTTCATGAGGAACGGTCGTTCGGGCTAGCTCGCCCGCCTTGCCGCCGAGGCGATCAGGACCCACTCACTATCGAGATGCAGCTTTCGGTACCACGCGAACAGGCGGAGGAACTCCTCGAGGTGGTGCAGTCGTGATCTACGACAGCGTGATGATCGCGAGGATCGAGAGCCAGATCAGACTAGATCGTGCACCATCTGAAACAACGCGACTGCGGGGGAGTGGACCAGAGGTTTGCTCTCGCCGGTCCGCCTGAATCTGCATTTCTCGTATAGTGCGATGGCCGGATCGTTCGTGGCCGTCACCCAGAGGCAGAGAGCCGTGGCTGGACGCTGCCTGGCCCAGTCGACGACCGCGTTCACGAGCGTGGCGCCGACACCGCGCCCTCGCGCTTCTGGAAGGACGAACATCCCAACGAGCGCCGGCCGAGGGTCGTCGGGCAAATCAGGGTCGCTGGCGAGACCGGTCGCGATCCCCAGCCACTGGCCATCTTGCTCCGCGACGAACGTGACGTTGTCGGCTCCCGAGGCCCCACGCTCGGCGCGCTGGCGCCACACATCGTCGGTGAACGCCTCTTCTCTCGCCAGGGTCGAGCCAAACGCCATCGGCGCATTCGCCAGGGCGCGCAGCCGGAAGGCTCGCAACCTCGGCCCCTCATCCGGCCGGATCCGCCGAATCACGGGGGTCACGTCGCCGAGCTCTTCTCGCCGAACAAGGTCAGGGAGATCAGGCTCCACGCGTCCATCGCGTTCAGGGCATGAACGAGCCGCCGTTCACGTGCACCGTCTGGCCGGTGACGTACCGCGCGTCGTCGCTGGCGAGGAACACGGCGACCGAGGCGATGTCGTCCGGCTTCGCCATGCGCCCGAGGGGCACCGCGCTCGCCATCACCGTCAGCTCTTCCTCGGTGTTGCCGTAGCGCGGTTGCGCGGTGTCGGTGAGCCCGGGCGCGATCGCGTTCACGCGAATCCCGTAGGGCGCCAGCTCGAGCGCCATCGCGCGGGTCATGGCGACGACGCCGCCCTTGCTGGCCGAGTAGTGAACACCCCGCACGGCGCCGCGGATTGCCTGGGACGCCATGTTGATGACCGAGCCCCGACGCCGGCCGGCGATCATTGCGCGCGCGGCCGCCTGGGCGCAGAAGAACCCGCCCTTGAGATTGACGTCGAGCACGAGATCCCAGTCGCTCTCGCGCATCTCCAGAAAGGGCACGCGCGGATAGACGCCCGCGTTGTTGACGAGCACGTCGAGGCCTCCGAGCTCGCCCGCGATCTGCGCGACCATCGACTGGGCGCCGGCCGGCTCTGCGACATCAGTCTGCACGAGCACCGCGCGCCGGCCGGTCTCGCGGACTTCTTGGACGACCTTTTCGGCCGCGCCGTGATCGTCGAGATAGTTCACGCCGACGTCCGCCCCCTCGCGCGCGAACGCCAGAGCGATGGCGCGTCCGATACCCTGCTGGGCGCCGGTCACCAGCGCCACCTTGCCACGCAGCCTCATCGTCCCCTCCTTGATCGTTAGCCGCGCCTCGGCCGGCGGGGGCCCAACCCCGCGACGGCCTGCGGCGCGGCTCGCCGCCCCGAACTTTGTCGACTCGCGACGAATATGCTACGGTCGCGCTCAGAACTCATCGCGGAGGGAGTCGATGGACAAGGGAATCGGGCTCTGGCTGAACATCGGCACGGTGGTTCTCGTCGCGGCGCTGATCGTCGACTTCGTGTGGGTCATCTCGACCGCGCTCAACGCCCACTGACGAGACCGCGCCGCCCGCCTCTCCTCGCTCCCTCGCCATGCTCCGCTACGATACCGCCGTTCTGAATGGCACGGTGGTCGTTCCCTACGTAGGGGCCCTGCGCTGCGATGTCGGCATCCGAGCCGGGCGTATCGCCGCGCTGGTCGACTCGATCGCACCGGGCGACGCCGACGCCGTCGTGGACGCCCGCGGCAAGCTGGTGCTTCCGGGCGCGATAGACTCGCACTTTCACATCGGCATCTACCGCGATCTCGCGACCGACGCCCGGAGCGAGACGGCCTCCGCGCTGGCGGGCGGTGTCACCACGGTGCTCAGCTACTTCCGCACGGGACAGAACTACCTGAACAAGAGCGGTCCCTACCGGACGATCTTCCCCGAGGTCGTCGCCGCGACCGTCGGCCATACTCACACCGATTTCGGGTACCACATCGGCGTGATGACGACCGAGCAGCTCGGCGAGGTGGACTGGCTCGTCGGCGAGCAGGGGGTCGGCTCGTTCAAGTACTACATGTTCTACAAGGGCCTGAATCTCACCTCGGACTCCACGCGCGGCAGCGCCTATACGATGGCCGACACCTACGACCTCGGCCACCTTTACCTCCTCATGCGTCAGGTCGCCGCCGCCGCGGGGAAGTACGGCGCTCATGGTCGCGTCTCGCTGAGCCTGCACTGTGAGCAGGCCGAGCTCATCCGCGTGTTCATCGAGGAAGTGAAGCGCTCGGGTCCCGGCGGTCTCGAGGGCTACCATCGCGCGCGGCCGCCGCTGACCGAGCAGCTCTCGATCGCCGAGGCGCTCGTGCTGACCGACGCCACGCGCTGCCCCGTGAATCTACTCCATCTCTCCAGCGCCGAGGCGGTCACGAGCGGCGCCGACGGCCGGCGCCGGCATCCTCATCTCGACATTCGGCTCGAGACGACCTTGCATCACCTGGCGCTGACCCACGCGACGGCCGGCGGCATCGTCGGTAAGGTCAATCCGCCGATCAGAACCGAGGTCGACCGCGAAGCGCTCTGGCAGGCGGTGCAGGACGGCCGCATCGACACGGTTGTCAGCGATCACGCGTGCTGCGCAGAGGAGGACAAGGGCGAGGACCTCTGGAAGGCGCTCCCGGGGTTCGGCGGAACCGCGCTGCTCTATCCCTATCTCATCTCAGAAGGGCATCTGCGGCGCGGCCTGCCCTTGACGCGGGTGGTGGAACTGGTCAGCGCCAACCCCGCCCGGGCTTTCGGTCTCTATCCGCGCAAGGGCACGGTCGCGGTTGGCGGCGACGCCGACCTGGTCGTCCTCGATCCCGTTCGCGAGCACGTTGTCTCGCCCGAGGTTCTCCACTCGGCCCAGGACTTCACGCCGTTCGCCGGCATGCGGGTTCGAGGCTGGCCGACCCATACGCTCCTGCGGGGACGCACGGTGTTCCGCGACGGCGCCGTGATGGGCGAGCCGCAGGGGCAGTACGTCAAGCGTCCGATCGGACTCTACGGTACTTCGGTCTGAGTGGTGCGAGGTCGCGAGGACTCGGAGTGCGCCTGAGCGCTACGCCTTGGCGTGAGCGGCACGTCGCCGCGGGCATGCCTTGTGATACCAGGTCGAGCCGAGCTTGATGTGGTTACCGTTCTTACGAATCTTCCGCTTGCACTTGGGACACGTTCCCATCCGCGCTCCTTTTCCAAATGCTGATCGAGCGGCGCTAGTATAGCAGGCGCGTCGGGAGGAGCCTCGTGACGGACTGCGTGTTCTGCCGCATTATCGCGCGTGAGACGCCCGCCGACGTCGAGTACGAGGACGACGCGGTCCTGGCGTTCAAGGACATCTACCCGAAGGCCCCGATCCACTTGCTCATCGTGCCCAAGCGCCACCTCAGCTCGATCATGGCGATGGAGCGCGGCGACGCCGAGGTTCTCGGGCGCTGTCTCCTGGCGGCGCGCGCGATCGGCGAAGCCAAGGGACTGGCCGAGCGCGGATATCGGCTGCGCGTGAACTGCGGCCCCGAGGGCGGGCAGGTCGTCTACCACGTGCACGTTCACTTTCTGGGCGGCGGCCGGTCGAGCGGCGCGTAGACACGCGCTCGTCAGGCGGAGCTCGCCGCGGTTTTCGCGTCGAGGGGCAGACCGGCGTCCGCCCAGCTGCTGAGTCCGCCCTTCAGGATCCTCACGTCTCGAAAGCCGACCTCGCGAAGCTGGAGCGCCACCCGGGCGCTCGTCGCCTCGTCGGGTCAGGAGCAATAGGCGACGACGGTGCGATTCGTGTCGACGTCGAGAGTACCGACGCCCGTCTTGAGCTCCTCGGGCGCGATGTGGCGCGCGTCCTGGATCTTGACCGGACTTTTGGCGTACGTCGCGCCGTCGCGGACGTCCAGGATGATCGGCGGCGCCTCCGGCGAGGCTTCGATGAGCCGCATCACTTCAGCGGGGCGGATACGATAGCGGTTGCGTCTCCAGCGCATCACGAGCAGGCCACCGGCCACCGCGATGGCCACCACGGCCACGGCCGCGGCGATCTGCATCCACGGGAAGGGGCGGGGCGGCGGGTTTTTCGCTTCGGCCATCATGCGGCGCACGTCGGTGAGATCCGGGAGAAGTCGGTTCGCCTCGACGAAATGCTTCTCAGCGCGTCCATAGCTGCCGGCGAAAAAGTCTTCGAGGCCCGCGTGCCATGCGGCGTTGAAGCGGCTCATTTCGTCGAGCTTGACGTCCGTACCTTTCAGGAATTCGCGGACCGCGACCGACGGGATCACGAAATTGAATCCCTGGACGAGCGTGCCCTGGTTGCCAGATTCGAGGGGCACGAACGTCAAGACACCGAGCACTTCTCCGCTGGAGCCCACCGCCGGTCCGCCGCTGTTGCCCCACGCGGCGGGCGCGTCGGTCTGGATCACCGGCTGATTGGTGATGTCCTGCTTGAAGCCGGAGATCGCGCCATTGGTCACCGACGCCTCGGCCTTCGCCGAGGCGTTCAAGAGCTCATGGCTGAGCACGACGCCCGGGAATCCCAGAATGTAGAGCTTGTCGCCGATCTTGGTGCTCGACGAGTCACCCAGGGTCAGCGTCGGCATGTCAGCGGTCTCGACCTTCAAGAGCGCGAGGTCTCGTCCCGACATGCTCTCGCCGGCGACCGGCGGACTGTACTTGGCTACAGTCGCGGGTAATCGCATGCCGTTGGCAAGGATCACCGAGATCGACGGGTCGACCTTTGTCTTGGCCCGCGCGACCGCGGCGGCGAACACCCGGTCATTGACGTCGCCGCAGGCCTGACGAACAGCGCTTTCCAGTAACTCGCGACCGATGTCCTGCTTGGGCTGGTGCGCCGACGAGACGACGTGGCCGTTCGTGATGACCCAGCCGCTCGGACTGATGAACCAGCCGGTCCCGGTCTCACGAAGGGGCGGAGGCGTGACCTGCTGCGTGCCGCCCCCTGGGCACGCGACCGTGACCGCGGTCGCAACCTCCGAGACGACGAGCGCGACGGCGGGCTTCGCTCGGAGCAAGACCTCCTGGACCGACGGCACCGCCGCGGCCGCGACACCGGGAACCGCGAGAAGCAGCGCGCTCGCGATCCACTTGCGCATCCTAGAAATTCTATACCCCGCGAAATACAAAAAGAAGGCTCCAGGGGGTGACCCCTGGAGCCTGTTTGGTGCGTACCGCAAAAATTCGGAGACTTACTTCATCAGCCCCATCGCCTCGACGGCCTTCGCCTTCGCGGCGTCCATGTTCCCGGCCTTGCACGCAGCCTCGGCGTCGCGGACCAGCTTCGCCGCATCACCGCTCGAAGCCTTGGCACCGGCGACCGACCGCGGGGCCTGGAGGTCCTGACCCGCACGAGGCGCCTGGATGTCCTGGCCACTGCGCGGGGCCTGAATGTCCTGACCGCTGCGAGGAGCCTGGAGGTCTTGACCGCTACGCGGGGCCTGAATGTCCTGACCCGCACGCGGGGCCTGCGGGGTGTTACGCGGGGCCTGGAGGTCCTGACCGCTGCGCGGCGCCTGGATATCCTGGCCACTACGCGGGGCCTGAATGTCCTGGCCACTGCGAGGAGCCTGGAGGTCTTGACCGCTACGCGGGGCCTGAATGTCCTGACCGCTGCGCGGCGCCTGGATGTCTTGACCGCTACGCGGGGCCTGGAGGTCCTGACCGCTGCGCGGCGCCTGAATGTCCTGGCCGCTACGCGGCGCCTGGAGGTCCTGACCGCTGCGCGGCGCTTGGAGGTCCTGACCGCTGCGCGGCGCCTGAATGTCCTGGCCGCTACGCGGGGCCTGGATGTCCTGACGCGAGCCGGCTAGCGACCGGGGTGCCTGGATATCTTGGCCGCGAGGAGCCTGGAGGTCCTGGCCGCTACGCGGGGCCTGAATGTCCTGGCGCGAGCCGGCCAGTGACCGCGGCGCCTGAACGTCCTGGGCCTTCGAAACCTTGCTGAGCATCGCCTTGGCTTGGCCGACCTCGGCCGGGCACTGCGACTGCGCGTCGGCGACGGGCGCCATGACCGCGACGACCGCCACGCTCATGATTGCCGCGAGAAATCTCTTCATCATCGGTCTTCCCATTCCCTCTCGGTTAGTTTGGAGTGGTTCAATCGCTTCACCCGCGACCCGCCCGTTCCGTCGTCACCCCCTCGGCGTTGAGGTCCAGTTGGTGCTAGCAACTCTCGAAGGGACAAGGAGCAACCGCGGTGCCAGATGAGGCTGTCCACGTAAGGACGAATGAAACAAGCTACTTATTCGGAATTGTCAACGTCATCGGATGGCGTTGTGCCCTGTACCGCGTCGACTGGGGGTGCGGCATTCTGCCCGGCGACTCGGCTGTGGTAGCCTGACACCCGATATGCTCGGGATACCGCGAGTTTTCCTGCCTTTCTGGCTGTGCGGGCTGGTCCTCGCCGGCTGCTCGATCACCGGCAGCGCCAAACCTCCTCCCGCGGTCGAGGCGCCCACGCGACACGTGCTGCATAACGGGGTGCGCGTCCTCATTCAAGAGTACCCCTCCAGTGAAGTCGTTGCAGTCCAGCTGTGGGTGCGTGCCGGGGGTCGGGACGAGACCGCGGCGGAGCTTGGTCTGGCGCACTATCTCGAGCACATGTTGTTCAAGGGGACCACGACTCGCTCGAGGGGCTTCATCGACCGGGACGTCGAGGGCGTCGGCGGGCGCGTGAACGCCGGAACGTCGCTCGACTTCACCTTCTATCACGCGGTGCTGCCGGCGCCGCGCGCCGCTGCCACGATCGAAATGCTCGCCGACATCAGCGTCAACTCGATCCTCGACGAGACCGAGCTGGAGCTCGAGAAGAAAGTCGTCATCGAGGAAATGCGGCTCAGTGAAGACACTCCGCAGCGGCACCTGGCGCGGCAGCTCTACAGCATGGTGTTCGACAGCCACCCCTACGGCCGTCCAGTGTTGGGCAGCGCCGACATCATCCAGAAGCTGAATCGAGAGACGCTGCTCGCGTTTTACCGGCGCCACTACGTTCCCGAGTCGTTCACGCTGGTCGTCGTGGGCCCAGTGAAGACAAGCGAGATGCTCCTCGCCGCGGAGCGCACCCTCGGTCGGCTACCGCGGAGTGGGTCCCAGCGCTTCCCTCAGTCGATGCCCACCGATCTCACGCCGAAGAAGACCGAGGTCCAGCGGCCCGGAACGTTGGCCTACCTCGGAATGGGCTGGCTCGGTCCCAAGCTCGACCACGCCGACACGCCGGCCGTCGAGCTTCTCGTCTCGATCCTGGGGCAATCGCGCTCGTCCCGGCTGCTCCAGTCGCTGCGCGAGCGGCTCGCGCTCGTGAATTCGGTGGGCTCGGACTACGCGGCGCTCGAGGCGGGTGGCGTAATCACCGTGATCGCGCAGCTCGAGCCCGAGAACCTCGCCCGCACCGAGGCCGAGGTCGTGAGCGAGATCCGGCGCATCCGCGATCAGGGGGTGACGGACGGAGAGCTGCGCCGGGCCATCACACGCGCCGAGGCCGACCACGAGTTCCGAAACGAGACCGCCGAAGGGCGGGCCCGACTGTTCGGCCATGCGGAGACGGTGTGGCGGCTCTCGGAAGAGCTTGCGTACATCGATCGGCTGCGGTCGGTTACACCCGATCAGATCCGCCTCGCGGCTCGGCGCTACCTGGATCTGGAGCGCTACGGACGGCTTGCATTCGTTCCTCAGGCTCGATGAATCGCCTCGGAGTCCTGCTTGCCTCCGCGCTCTTCGCGCTGGTCCCCGCGGCCGGGAGCGCCGAGGCACAGGAACCTCAGGTCGCCAAGCACGTCCTGCCCAACGGACTGACAGTGCTGGTCCGCGAGAACCCCGCGGTCGGCGTCGTCGCCGTCTCGCTGCAGGTTCGCGCGGGCTCTGGCTTCGAAGTCGAATCGACCTCGGGCATCACGAACTTTCTCCACCGCGCGATGCTTCGCGGCACCGCCCGCCGCACGGCGGTGCAGCTGGCGACGAGCTCGGAAGACATCGGCGGTAGTCTCGACGCGAACGGCGAGGTCGAGACCGCGGAGGTGCGCGGCCAGGCGCTCGCGCGCCATTGGGAGAAGCTTCTCGGGCTGGTCGCCGAGGTCGCACTGCTGCCGTCATTGCGTGCAGACGAGATCGAAAAGGAGCGTCGGCTGCTTCTCGGCCAGATCAAGACGCGCGCTGACGCGCCCTTCTGGTTCAGCGTCGATGCCGTGCTCCGCGAGCTGTATGGGACCAATCCGTACAGCCGGAGCCAGCTCGGTTCCAAGGAGAGCATCGAGCGGATTACGCGCGCCGATCTGCTCGCGCACTACCGCGCGATCTATCAGCCCGACCGCATGGTGCTCGCCGTCAGCGGCCGGATAGAACGCAAGCGCGTCATCAAGGCGGCCGAGCGGCTCTTCGGCAAGATGGTCCGCTCCGGGGCGGACGCCCAGAGCACGCTCACCGTCGCCGAGCCGTCGGGAGAGCGGCGGGTGATCACCCGCCCGGCTCAGCAGGCGCAGATTCTCGTCGCCTATCTCGGTCCTAGCCTCTCGGATCCCCTCTATCCGGCTGTCCGCGTGCTCGCCGCGGCCCTCGGAGGCGGTATGGCGGGCCGCCTCTTCGTCGAGCTGAGGGATCGCCGCGGGCTCGCGTACTCGACGGGCGTGCTCACGCCGTACCGCACCGGCCCCATCTTCTTCGTTGCCTACCTCGGAACGGCGCCGGCCAGCGCCGCGGCGGCCGAGGCGGGCGTGTTGCGCGAGCTCGAGCGAGTGCGAGAAGCACCGGTGAACGGCGACGAGCTGGCGCGCGCCAAGGCGTACGTGCGCGGCCAGCTCGCGATGGATCGGCGCACGAACGCGCGCCTGGCGTGGTACATGGCCTTCTTCGAGACGGTCGGGGCCGGCTGGGACTTTCCGGACCGTTACGCCCGAGCGCTCGATGCGGTGACGGCCGAAGACGTCGCGCGTGCCGCAGAGCGCTATCTGACGCGGCCGAGCATCGTCGTGCTCCAGCCGGGACGCTGATGATCCCGCTCAAGGACGACGTCCCGAGCGCGACCGTCCCATATGTCACGATCGGCCTGATCGGACTCAACGTGCTCGTGTTCCTGTATCAGGCCTCGATCGGCATGGGCGGCGATGCGCGGGCCGCGGAGGCGTTCGTCTTCGAGTTCGGCGCGACCCCGTGCCGACTCACCGGCGCGTGTCCCGTGCCGGGCGATTTCCCGAGCCCGATCGCGACGATCTTCACGTCGATGTTCCTGCATGGGGGACTGCTTCACGTCGGCGGCAATATGCTCTATCTGTGGATTTTCGGCGACAACGTCGAGGACACGCTCGGACACGCGCGCTTCGCGGCGCTCTATCTCGTGGCCGGCGTGGCCGCGGCACTGACCCAGGTCGCCACGAACCCTCGATCCTCCGTGCCCATGATCGGCGCGAGCGGCGCCGTCTCCGGCGTGCTGGGGGCCTACATCCTGCTCTTCCCGTTCGCGGGCGTTCACATGCTGGTGATCTTTGGATTCTTCGCCCGGGTCGTTCGCTGGCCGGCGCTGATCGTGCTCGGCTTCTGGATCGTCATCCAGTTCCTGAGCGGGATCCTGACGTTCAGCTCGACGGCACGGGGCGGGGGCGAGGCCGGCGGAACCGCCTGGTTTGCCCACATTGGGGGCTTCCTGGCCGGCATGGCCCTGCTGTTTCTGATGCGGTCCGGGAGAGTCGCTCGCCTATAATGAGGCGCGTAATGAAACGTCCAGCGAAGGTTCGGATCGACAAGCTGCTCGTCGACAAGGGGCTGATCGAGAGCCGGGAAAAAGCCGCCCGCCAGATCCTCGCCGGCGAAGTGTTCGTTGACGGCCAACTAGTGGATAAGGCGAGCGTCCTGGTAGCCCCGGGGGCCGAGGTCGAGGTCCGGGCGCGCAGCCCGTTCGTGAGCCGGGGCGGCGAGAAACTCGTGCACGCCCTGAGCACCTTCCCGATCAAGGTCGCCGGGCGTGTCTGCATGGACGTCGGCGCCTCCACGGGCGGATTTACCGATTGTCTGCTCCAGCACGGCGCCGCGCGGGTCTACGCGGTCGACGTCGGCACGGGCCAACTCGACCCGCGCCTGCGCAAGGATCAGCGAGTCGTCGTGATGGAGCACACGAACGCTCGCGCACTCGATCCACGGGTCTTCGGCGATCAGCCGACGCTGGCGGTCATCGACGTGTCCTTCATCTCGCTCGAGAAGATCCTGCCCGCGGTGTTCGGCGTGCTCGCCTCTCGCGGCGAGGTCGTCGCGCTCGTGAAGCCGCAGTTCGAGGTCGGACGCGAGCACGTCGCCAAGGGCGGCGTTGTTCGCGAACCCGCCCAGCATCGGGCTGCGGTCCAGCGACTGGCGCGTTATGCTGTGCTCCGAGGCTGGCATGTGCTTGGTGTCACTGCTTCCCCCTTGCGAGGCCCGAAAGGCAATCACGAGTTCTTCCTGCACTTCTCGACGCACGGCCGGACTGCCAGTGACCTGGAGTCGATGATCAGCCGGAGCGTCGAGGCCCTTGCGTGACCAGAGTCGGCATCGTCGCGAAGCCGGACGCGCCCCGCGCCAGGGGTGTCATCGCCGAGCTGCTTTCCTGGCTTTCCGCGCAGGGGCTCGGCGCGGTGCTCGAGAAGGAGACCGCTGACCTAGCATCCGAGGTCCCGGCGGCAGCCGGCAAGGCGGAGCTGCCGTCGCAGGTGGATCTGCTGATCGTCCTCGGCGGCGACGGGACCCTCCTCTCGATGGCCAGAGCGGTCGGCGACCTGGGCGTCCCGCTCCTCGGAGTGAACCTGGGCGGGCTCGGGTTCCTCACCGCCACGACGCTCGATGAGATGCTCCCCGCTCTCGAGGCCTACCTGGCGGGCCGGATGACCATCGAAGAGCGGATGCTCCTGGCCGCGAGGGTCGTCCGCAACGGCCACCCGGTGTGCGAGTATGCGGCGCTCAACGACGTGGTCATCACGAAATCCGCGATGAGTCGCATCATCGACCTCTCGGTATCCGTCGATGGCCGCCATGCCACCGCGTATCGCGCTGACGGCCTCATCATCTCGACCCCGACCGGATCCACCGCCTACTCGCTCTCTGCGGGTGGGCCGATCCTCTTTCCCACGATGGACGCCGTCGTCCTGACTCCCATCTGCTCACACACCCTGACCAACCGCCCGATCGTGTTGCCGGGTGCGGACCAGATCGAAGTGACCCTGCTGGCCGACCAGGAGGTCATGGCGACGGTCGACGGGCAGATCGGTGTCGGGCTCCGTGAGCGGGACACGGTCGAGATACGCAAAGCCGCCTCGCGCATCAGGCTGGTCCGGTTTCCGCAGAAAGACTTCTTCTCCGTCCTCCGCACGAAACTCAAGTGGGGTGAGCGTTAGCGCCGTATTCGCTCGGATACCGCTTGAGGTCAGCGACGCGCTGACCTAGCATCGGCCCAGATGCTCCTCGAGATTCGTGTTCGCAACTTCGCCGTGATCGACGCCGTCACCACGACCTTCGGGCCGGGGCTCAACGTGCTGACCGGCGAGACGGGCGCTGGGAAGTCGATGCTCCTCGACGCGATCCTCCTGATCCGTGGCGCTCGTGCCCAGACCGACGTCATCCGCACCGACACCGAGACGGCGACCGTGGAGGCGGTGTTCGACGTGGCGCCACGGAGCCCGGCGGCGGCGGTGCTCGAGGAAGCAGGGCTTGGTCTCGATCAGGGCCAACTGGTGGTCCGCCGCGAGCTCTCGCGTTCGGGCCGCCACCGCGCCTTCGTCAACGACTCGCCGGTGACCGTCGGCTTGCTGGAGCGCCTCGGCGATCACCTGGTCGAGATCCACGGTCAGCATGAGCACCAGCGCCTGCTCGAGCCGTCTCGGCAGCTCGAGCTCCTGGACCGCTTCGCGGACGCCGAAGAGTTCCGCGATCGTGTGGGTGACCTGTTCGCGAAGCACCGCGCGGCGAAGGCAGAGCTCGAGCGTGCCCGCGCGGCCGAGCGCGATCGGGCCCAGCGCGAAGATCTCCTGCGCCTGCAGGTGTCGGAGCTCGACGCCGCGCGACTCCGGGAGGGCGAGGAGGAGGGGTTGCGGGTCGAGCGTCGACGGCTCCAGCACGCCGAACGCCTGTCGGCTGGGCTCGCCGAGGCCGCTGGGCTCCTCAACGACGACGACAGCTCGGCGATGAGCCGATTGCATCGCGCCGCGCGCCTCCTTAGAGATCTCGCGCGGCTCGATCCCGCGTTCGCCGTGCCGGCCGATTCAGTGGATGGCGCCGGCGCCCTCGTCGAGGACGCGCTGGCCGCGGTCCGCGCGCTGCGGGAGGGTGTCATGATGGCGCCCGGTCGGCTCGAAGCGGTCGACGAGCGCCTCGACGTGCTCACGCGGCTCAAGCGGAAGTACGGTGACACCGAGTCCGCGATGCTCGCGTTCCGGGACGAGGCGGCGACCGAGCTCGAGCGGCTGGGTCGTCACGAGGAGATCCTGGCCGAGCAAGAGCGGATGCTCGGCGAGCTGGACGCGGAGCTTTCGGCGGCAGGCCACGAGCTCGCGAAGCGTCGCCATGAGGCCGCCGAGCGCCTCGCCGGTGTCACCGCGCGCGAGCTTCGGCAGCTCGGCATGGAGCGGGCCCGCTTCGAGATCGCCGTCTCGCGGGCGCCGTTCGAGGAGATCGGGCCGCGGGGGGTCGACCGCGTCGAGTTTCGCCTCTCGACCAATCCCGGCGAGGACGTGCGACCGCTCGCACGGATCGTATCGGGCGGCGAGCTCTCGCGCACGATGCTCGCCCTCAAGGCCATCCTGGCGCGGGCCGACCGCGTGCCCACGATGATCTTCGACGAAGTCGACTCAGGGATCGGCGGCCGCGTCGCGGCCGTGGTCGCTCAGAAGCTGGCCGCGGCCGCCGAGGGTCGCCAGGTGCTCTGCGTCACGCACCTGGCGCCGATCGCCGCCCGCGCCGCCCATCATGTGCGGGTCGGAAAGAGCGTCCGCGGCGGCCGGACCCGCGTCAGCGCCGATCCGGTGACCGGCGAGGCGCGCGTGGAGGAGATCGCGCGGATGGTGGCGGGGGACCGGGTCACCGAGACCGCGCGGGGCCACGCCCGCGAGCTTCTGGGTCGGCCGGCCGCGCGAACGCGCCCTGTATAATGAGCACGACATGATCGATGCGCTGCTGAAGAAGATCTTCGGCACCAAGCACGAGCGCGACGTCAAACGCATGATGCCGGTCGTGCAGGCCATCAACGCACTCGAGCCGTCGCTGACCTCGCTCGACGAGACAGGTCTTCGCGCGAAGTCGGACGACTTCAAGAAAAGGATCGTGGGCGGTGAGCCCCTGGACGACATCCTGCCGGAAGCGTTCGCCGTCTGCCGCGAGGCGGCTCGACGCACGGTCGGGATGCGACACTTCGACGTCCAGCTGATCGGCGGCATGGTGCTCCACGACGGAAAGATCGCCGAGATGGCGACCGGCGAGGGCAAGACGCTCGTCGCGACCTTGCCCGCCTACCTGAACGGTCTCACCGGCCGGGGCGTGCACATCGTCACGGTCAACGACTATCTGGCCAAGCGCGACGCGCAGTGGATGGGCCCGATCTATCAGGCGCTCGGCCTGGCCGTCGGCGTCATCCAGCACGAGGCCTCGTTCCTCTACGATCCGAAGTTCGTGACGTCGGACATCCGGCTGACCTCGCTCCGGCCGTGCACGCGCGCCGAGGCGTACCGGGCCGAAATCACGTACGGCACCAACAACGAGTTCGGCTTCGACTACCTCCGCGACAACATGCGGTTCAGCCTCGACGAGCTGGTGCAGCGCGAGCTCCACTACGCGCTCGTCGACGAGGTCGACTCGATCCTGATCGACGAGGCGCGGACGCCGCTGATCATCTCGGGTCCGGCCGACGAGTCGACCGACCTCTACTACAAGATCGACCGCATCATCCCGAAGCTCCGGCGGGCGGCGACGATCGTCGAGGGCAAGCTCTCCGAGATCGAGGCCGAGAAGAAGGGCGACTTCATCGTCGACGAGAAGGCGCGCGCGGTGGCGCTGACCGAGGAGGGGATCGCCAGCTGCGAGCGGCTGTTGAACGTCGAGAACCTGTACGACCCGCGCAACATGACCATGCTGCACCATATCCAGCAAGGACTCCGGGCGCACGCGCTCTTCCGGCGCGACGTCGACTACATCGTCAAGGACGGGCAGGTCGTCATCATCGACGAGTTCACCGGGCGACAGATGCCGGGCCGCCGCTGGTCCGATGGTCTCCACCAGGCGGTCGAGGCCAAGGAGGCGGTGCGGATCGAGCGGGAGAACCAGACGCTCGCCACGATCACGTTCCAGAACTACTTCCGGATGTACGACAAGCTCGCCGGCATGACCGGCACCGCCGAGACCGAGGCCGAGGAGTTCGCCAAGATCTACAAGCTCGACGTCACAGTGGTCCCGACGAACCGGACGCTGGGCCGGGTCAACTTCCCGGACGTCGTCTACAAGACGGAGCGCGAGAAGTTCAACGCGGTCGTCGACGACGTCATCGAGCGCCATCAGAAGGGCCAGCCCTGCCTCGTCGGCACGGTCTCGATCGAGAAGTCCGAGACCCTGTCGAGCCTGCTCAAGAAGCGCGGGATCCGTCACGAGGTCCTGAACGCGAAGTATCACGAGCGCGAGGCGGAGATCGTCGCGCAGGCCGGTCGCGAGGGCGCGGTCACGATCGCCACCAACATGGCCGGTCGCGGCACCGACATCCTGCTCGGCGGTAACCCCGACTTTCTGTCCAAGGAAATCTTGCGCAAGCGCGGGCTCGACCCCGTGACCGCCGCGGCGCCCGAGCGGGAGTCGGCGCTCGTCGAGGCCCGGCGGATCACCGAGCCGGAGCACAAGCGCGTGGTCGAGCGCGGCGGCTTGCACATCGTGGGCACCGAGCGCCACGAGGCGCGCCGCGTCGACAATCAGCTCCGCGGGCGATCCGGTCGCCAGGGCGACCCGGGCTCCTCGCGCTTCTACCTGTCGCTCCAGGACGACCTGCTCCGCATCTTCGGCTCACAGCGCGTCGAGCGGATCATGGAGCGCCTGGGCATGGAGGAAGGCGAGCCGATCGAGCACAAGCTCGTGACCCGCGCCATCGCCACGGCGCAGAAACGTGTCGAGACCCACAACTTCGAGATCCGCAAGCACCTGCTCGAGTACGACGACGTGATGAACAAGCAGCGCGAGGTCATCTACGGGATGCGGCGCCAGATCCTGGAGGGGGAAAGCCAGGCCGAGACCGTCGCCGAATGGGTCGACGAGCTCGTCGACAGCACCCTCGACGCCTATGCCGCGCGGGGCGCGCACCCCGAGGACTGGGACCTCGGCGGCCTGGCGGAGGCGCTCCACCGGCAGTTCGACACCCGCGTTGCCTCGGCGGAGTTCAGCGAGATCGTCTCGCGCGAGGCGCTGGACGAGCTGGTGCAGGAGGCGGTCAAGACGCGCTTCGCCGAGCGCGAGCGGGAGCTCGGTCTCGAGCTCCTGCAGGCCCTCGAGCGGCACGAGATGCTGATCGTCCTCGACACGCAGTGGAAGGATCATCTGCTCTCGATCGACCACCTCAAGGAAGGTATCGGTCTGCGGGGGTACGGCCAGCGCGACCCGCTGACCGAGTACAAGAAGGAAGCGTTCGATCTCTTCGAGGACATGTTCGAGCGCATGAAGGCGGCCGTGATCGAGCGGCTCTTCAAGGTGCAGATCGTCCGCGACGCGCCGATAGAGCTGCCGGCCATGACGGCGTGGGCGGACGCGCGCGAGTCCCGCGGCGAGATCGCCGGCGAGCCCGCGCGGGCCGCCGCGCCCGCGCAGCGCGTGCAAGCGGCGCCTCGCACGCCGACCGGGGAGAAGATCGGGCGCAACGACCCGTGCTACTGCGGCTCGGGTAAGAAGTACAAGAAATGTCACTACCTGAAGACTTAGAGGGCGATATCTAGGGTTTTACGGCGCCGCCACCCCCACGGCTGGTGCTTTTTTCTTTGGTTCTATTGGGTCCCCCGTGCTAGAAAACCCCATGCGCCTCGACTCCGTCTCGTTGCACGGCTTCAAGTCCTTCGCGGAGAAGTCCGTTCTCAAGGTCACGCCCGGGATCACCGCGATCGTCGGGCCGAACGGATGCGGCAAGAGCAACATCTCGGAATCTGTCCGCTGGGCGCTCGGTGAGCAGAGCGCGAAGTCGCTCCGCGGGCAGCGCATGGAGGACCTGATCTTCCACGGCTCGGCATCGCGCAAGCCGGTCGGCTTCGCCGAGGTCGAGCTGATCTTCAGCAACGACGGCGTGCTGTCCGTGCCGTGGACCGAGGTGGCGGTGAGCCGCCGTCTCTACCGCACGGGCGAAAGCGAGTATCTCCTGAACAAGAACCCGTCGCGCCTGCGCGACATCCTCGACCTCTTCGCCGGCACCGGCGCCAACCCGCGCGCTTACTCGGTGATGGATCAGGACAAGCTCAACCACGTTCTGACCGCGAAGCCGCACGAGCGCCGCGTATTCATCGAGGAGGCCGCCGGCATCGCGCGCTACAAGCAGCAGCGCAACGAGACCGAGAGCAAGCTTGACGCCACCCGCCAGAACCTCGTGCGCGTGCGTGATGTCATGGACGAGGTGCGCCGACAGCTCCACTCGCTCGAGCGCCAGGCGAAGAAGGCGCAGCAGTACAAAACGCTGCAGGCCGAGAAGCGCGACCTCGGGCTCGCGCTGGTCGCCGCGGATTACGCGGGCCTCAGCAGCGAGGGCGAGCGGCTCACGAGCGAGCTCGTGCGGCTGCGCGAGAGCGAAGAGGGTCTGCGCACGCGGCTGGCGTCCCTGGCGGCGCGTGAGGCCCAGGCACGGGAAGCTCTGCAGGTGAGCGAGCATCGCCTGTCCGACCTCCGCCAGGCCGTCTCGAAGGTGCAGGGCGAGCTCGAGCGGCTCCTCGAGCGCCGCGAGCAGATGGGCGTGCAGATCCGTGAGCTCGGCGACGAGAGCGTGCGACTGGACGAGGAAGTCCGCACGACTACCGAGCGCCAGGCTTCCATCGTCGGCGAGCGAGAGAACGTCCGGCTGGCGCTCCGCGACACAGAGCAGGTCGCCGCCGAGCGGTCGCGGGCGGCGACGGAGTTCGAAGCGGCCCTCGAGCGCCAGCGCGCCGCCCTCGCTGCCGAGCGCGATCATTCGGAAGCGCTCCGTCTGGAGCAGACGCGGCTGGCGGCCG
>Ga0209160_1001591_pt1 | contig 19134 bp, 17 predicted proteins | sample GraSoiAngelo_153_FD_186167 | JGI IMG/M metagenome (GOLD analysis project Ga0209160, IMG submission 186167) | Grasslands soil microbial communities from the Angelo Coastal Reserve, California, USA - 14_1009_12_40cm (SPAdes) (version 2) | ecosystem: Environmental > Terrestrial > Soil > Grasslands ... | reverse complement strand
TGGCGCTGCCGCTCGTCACCGTGCCGCTCAACCCGGGCAAGAACCTCACGGTGATCTGCGAGGTCGTGGCCATGAACCACCTGCTGCGCTACGGCGGGGTGGACTCGGCCCAGGCCTTCAACGAGCGGCTCATCCGCCGCATGGCCGAGAAGCGTCAGCTGCAGGAGTACCTCGAGGAGGACTATGAGTGAGCCGCTGCGCGGCGTGATCGTGTCGCACTCGGCCGTCGCCCAGGCGCTGCGGGTGGCCGTGGCCGCCATCACCGGCCTCGACGACGCGCTCGTCCCCGTGAGCAACGACGGCTGCGATTCGGGCGCGCTCACCACGCGGCTGGCGGAGGCGATCGCCGGACGCCCGGCCGTGCTGTTCGTCGATCTCCCGGGCGGCTCGTGCCTCACGACCTCGATCCGGCTCGCCCGGGGCAAGACCGACGTAGCCGTCGTCACGGGGGTGAATCTCGCGATGCTGCTCGACTTCGTGTTCCATCGCGATCTGTCGCCGGCCGAAGCGGCGCGCCGCGCCGCAGAGGCCGGGGGCAAGGCGATTCGCACGCCGGCGGCATGACCATTGCGCTCTACCGCATCGACGACCGTCTCATTCATGGGCAGGTCGTGGTCGGCTGGGGCCAGCCGCTCAACCTGGGGTTCATCGTGCTCGTGGACGACGCCGTGCGCGACAGCCCGTGGGAGCAGGACCTCTACCGCATGGGCGTCCCGCCGCACATCGAGGTCGTGTTCGCCTCGGTGGCGGAGGCGGCGCGCGGGCTGCCCCAATGGGAGGCCGACTCGCGAACCGGCATCCTGCTCGCGGGCGATATCGCAACGCTCGCCGCGCTGGGTGCGAATTCTCACCAGATCAAGCGCATCAACGTTGGCGGGATCCACCATCGCACCGGCCGGAGGGAGCGGCTGCGCTACGTGTACCTGACGGACGCCGAGGCCGCGCAGCTGCGGGAGCTCGCGGCGCGCGGCATTGAGATCACGGCCCAGGACGTGCCCACCGCCCGTCCGGTGCCGGTCGCGGAGTTCACGTGAGCCTCGAGCTGCAGCTCGTGCTGCTCGCCTGGGGAACGCTGGTGGGGCTCGATCTCATCAGCGTGCCGCAAATGATGATCGCGCGCCCCATCGTCGCGGGGCCCGTGGCCGGGGCGATCCTCGGCGACGTCGCGACGGGGCTCGCGCTGGGAGTGGTGTTCGAGCTGTTCCAGTACGACATCCTGCCCGTGGGCGCGGCGCGCTATCCCGAGTACGGCCCCGCCACGGTGGCGGCGGTGAGCGCCGCGCAGGCGGGAGCAGGGACCTTCGGCCTCGGGTTCGGCGTGCTGGTGGGTCTCACCACGGGGTTGCTGGGCGGCGTGAGCCTCCATCTCGTGCATCGGCTCAATGCCCGCGCCGTTGACGCGTCCGCTGCGGCGCTCGAGGCTGGCGACCCGCGGGTGCTCCTGCGGCTGCACGTCGCCGGGATCGTGCGGGACGCGGCGCGCGCCGCGCTGGTGACGGGGGTCGGGCTCGTCTTGGCGCAGCTAACGCGCCTGTTCCTCGCGGGCGCCTACACGCTGCGCGGCGTCGCGGGGCTCGCCGTCGCGGGCGTGGCAGGGGCGCTCGCCGTGGGCACGGCTGGCACGCTGCGCCGCGTGGGACGGGGGCCGGGTCTCCGCTGGTTCGTAGCCGGGCTCGCCGGCGGTTCGGTGGTCGCGTGGCTTTCGTGACGCCGGCGCTCGGGCAGAGCCTGCTGCGGCTGTTCACCGTGCAGGGCTCGTGGAACTACGAGCGGATGCAAGGGATCGGCGTGGGCGTGGCCGAGGAGCCCCTGCTGCGCCCCCTGGTGCGGAACGGCGACCAGACGGCCTATCGCGCCGCCGTGGCACGCGGGGCGCACTTTTTCAACGCGCACCCCTACCTGTGCGGCCTCGTGGTGGGCGCGGCCGCGCGCGCGGAGCACGAGCGCGCCGCGCCGGAGCAGGTGGAGCGGCTGCGCGCCGCGCTGTGCGGCCCGCTCGGCTCCCTCGGCGACCGCCTGGTGTGGACGGGGTGGCTGCCCTGCACGACCGCCCTCGCGATCGCGGGCGTGGCGCTCGGGCTCGGGCTGCCGGCCGTCGGGGCTTTCCTCGTGGTCTACAACCTCGGCCACGTGGCGCTCCGCTGGTGGGCGTTGCGCGCGGGATGGGCGTACGGGCTGCGGGTCGGCTCGGCGCTGCACCAGCCGCTGCTGCAACGGGCGGCCGCCTGGAGCGGGCCCGCGATGGCGCTGGCCGTGGGGCTCGCCCTGCCGCTCGCCGCCCGCTACCTGGCGGCCCCGTTCCCGACCGGCGCCCGAGCGGTGCTCGCCGGCCTCGCGGCCACGGGGACGGCGCTGCTCGTGTGGCGGCGGGGCCAGCTGGACGGTCTGCGCTTCGGACTGCTGCTGCTCGTCGCCGCGCTCGTGGTGGGGCAGGCGTGGCGGTGATCGAGCGCGAGGCGAGAATCGTGAACCCCCTCGGGCTGCACGCGCGCCCGGCGGCGGAGCTCGTCAAGGTGGCGAACCGGTTCCAGTCGGCGGTCGAGTTGCGCAAAGACGACCTGACCGTGAACGGCAAGAGCATCATGGGCGTGATGATGCTCGCCGCGGAGTGCGGCGCGTCGCTGTTCATCAAGGCGGACGGCGCGGACGCGGAGGAAGCGATGGAGGCGCTGCTCGCGCTCGTCGCCGACGGCTTCCATGAGATGGAGCCGCCGGCCGACGCCGCGGAGGAAGAAGAAACCGAAGGCCAGGAGACCCCGGAGACGCCATGAGCGAGCGGCTGCTGAAGGGAATCGGGGTCTCCCCGGGCATCGCCATCGCCCCCGCCGTGGCGGTGCGCTGGACGCTCCCCGACGTGCCGCACCACGTCGTGTCGCGCTCCCAGGTGGAGAAGGAGGTGCGCCGCCTGCGCGCCGCGGTGCGGGACGTGAAACGTCACATCGAGGAGGTCAAGGCCCGGGCCGCCGAGCGCGCCGGGCCGGACGAGGCCCGCATTTTCGATGCCCAGCTGCTGATGCTCGAGGACGCGGAATTTCTTGCCGGCGCCGAGGACCTGATCCGCGAGAACCACCTCATCGCGGAGAAGGCGTTCGAGTTCAAGGCGCTTGAGGTGCGCGACCTGTGGACCGCGACGGGGAGCACCCGCCTCAAGGACCGTCTGGCGGACCTGAACGGCGTCACCATCAGGGTGGTGCGCCACCTGATGCACCGCTCGGAGGACGATGACTGGGAGCAGATCACGGAGCCCTCGATCGTGGTGACGAAGGAGTTGGGCCCCGGACTGACGGTGCAACTCGACCGCGAGCACGTGGTTGGGCTCCTGAGCGAGGAGGGGACGCGCACCTCGCACGCCGCGATCCTGGCGCACTCGATGGGGATGCCCGCCGTGATGGGTTGCGCCGGCGCGCTCGAGAAGATCCCGCCCGGCACGGTCCTCGTGCTCGACGGCACGCGGGGCACGGTGCTGCTCGACCCCACGCCCGCCGAGATCACGGATGCCCAAGGGCGCGAGCAGCGACGCCGCGCCCTGGCGGCGCAGCTGGAGGAAGTCGTGGCGCAGCCGTCCGTCACGGCGGACGGCGTGCGCATCGTGCTGATGGGCAACGTCGATCTGCCGGACGAGATCAAGGCCGCGCAGGCGCATCGCGCCGCAGGGGTGGGGCTGTTGCGGACGGAGTTCCTCATCACGAGCCACAGCACGCTGCCCACCGAGGACGAGCAGGCGGCGTACTTCCGGCGGGTGGGCGAGGCGTTCCCGAACCTGCCGGTCGTGATCCGCACCTACGACCTGGGCGGCGACAAGCTGCCACCGCCGTTCCGGGTGTCGTGGGAAGCGAACCCGCAGCTCGGCTGGAGGGCGATCCGCGTCTGTCTCGACGAACCGGCGATCTTCCACGCGCAGGTGCGCGCGGCGCTGCGGGCGGCGGCGCACGCGGACATCCGGCTGATGATCCCGCTCGTCACGCGCATCGACGAGGTGGAGCGCACCCGCGCCATCGTCGCCGAGGAAGGGGACCGGCTGGCGCAGAGCGGCGCTCAGGCCGCGCGTACGCTCCCGGTGGGCGTGATGGTCGAGACGCCGGCCGCCGCGGTGATGGCCGACCGGCTCGCCGCCATCAGCGATTTCCTGAGCGTGGGCACGAACGACCTGACGCAGTACACGCTCGTCGTGGACCGCGGCAACGCCCGGCTCGCCGAGCGCTTCACCCCGCACGACCCGAGCGTGATCCGTCTCCTCAAGATGGTCGCGGACGCCGGGCGCGCGGCGGGAAAGCCGGCGAGCGTGTGCGGCGAAATGGCGTCGGAGCCGCTGTTGGCGTTCCTCCTCATCGGTTTGGGCTACGAGACGCTCTCGGTCGCGCCGCCGGCGCTGCCGCTCGTGAAGTGGACGGTGCGTCAGATCAGCGCCGCGCAGGCGCGCGCCGCCGCCGAGAGCGCACTCGCCGCGCGCACCGCGGACGAAGTGCTCGACATCCTGCGACTCACGCTCGCCGATGCCGTCGATCTCAAGCTGCTCGACCCCGACGCCCGGTTGCCCGCGGGACGGCGGGCCGCTAGTTTGAACGTCTAATGCCCGCGCAACGGCACGTCTTCACGTCCGAGTCGGTCACGGAAGGCCATCCCGACAAGATCGCCGACCAGATCTCGGACGCCGTCCTCGACGCCATCATCGCCAGGGACCCGGACGCGCGCGTCGCCTGCGAGACCCTCGTGACGACCGGGATGGCGGTGATCGCGGGCGAGATCACGACGTCCACTTACGTCCACATCCCCGACATCGTGCGGGGCACCATCGCCTCCATCGGCTACACCGACGCCAACTTCGGCTTCGACGCGCAAACCTGCGCCGTGGTCACCACGATCGACCGGCAATCGGCCGACATCGCGCGCGGCGTCGACACGGGCGGCGCGGGAGACCAGGGGATGATGTTCGGGTACGCGACCGACGAGACCCCCTCCCTCATGCCTCTCCCCATCGTCCTCGCCCATCGCCTCGCCGAGCGGCTCGCCATCGTCCGCAAGGGCGGCGACCTCCCCTGGCTCCGACCCGACGGCAAGACTCAGGTCAGCGTCGTGTACGAGAACGGCCGGCCGGTGGGTGTCAGCAAGCTCGTGGTCTCCACCCAGCACTCGGACAAGATCGACAACAAGGAGATCCGGGCGGGCGTGATCGCGTTGGTGGTGCGGCCGGTGCTCGCGGAAGCGGGCCTCGAGGTGGCCGACCCCGACGTCTACATCAACCCGACGGGGCGCTTTGTGGTGGGTGGCCCGCAGGGCGACGCGGGGCTCACCGGCCGGAAGATCATCGTGGACACCTACGGCGGGATGGCGCGCCACGGCGGCGGCGCCTTCAGCGGCAAGGACCCGTCCAAGGTGGACCGCAGCGCCTGCTACGCCATGCGTTGGGTGGCCAAGAACATCGTGGCCGCGAAGCTCGCCAAGCGATGCGAGACCCAGGTCGCGTATGCGATCGGCGTGGCGGATCCGGTCTCCGTCATGGTGGACACGTTCGGGACCGGCGTCGTGCCGGACGAGGCGCTGGAGGACGCCGTGCGCGAGGTATTCGACCTGCAGCCGCGCGGGATCATCGAGGCCCTGAGCCTGCGGAACCCCATTTACCGCTCCACCGCCGCGTACGGCCACTTCGGGCGCACTCCGGAGCGGCGGCGCTTCGTCGATCCCGACGTCACCAAGGACGTGGAGTGGTTCACCTGGGAGCGGCTGAATCGTGTGGAGGACCTGCGGCTCGCGGTGCAGCGCTCCCGGCACTACCAGGCGGCGAAGACCACGGCATGACGACCACCGCCCAGAACGCCGCCTCCGACATCAAGGATCTCTCGCTCGCGGACGAAGGGCGCCGCCGCACCGACTGGGCCGAGCGCTCCATGCCGGTGCTGCGGCAGATCCGGGACCGCTTCGCGCGCGAGCGTCCGCTCGTGGGGAAGCGGCTCTCCGCCTGCCTCCACGTGACCACCGAGACGGCGAATCTCGCGGTCACGCTTCAGGCGGGAGGGGCGGACGTGGCGCTGTGCGCCTCGAACCCGTTGTCCACGCAGGACGACGTCGCCGCCCATCTCGTGAAGCATCACGGCATCAAGGTGTTCGCGATCAGGGGCGAGGACCACGACACCTACTACGAGCACATCCGTGCCGCGCTCGCCCATCGGCCCGACATCACGATGGACGACGGGGCGGACCTGGTGGGCGCGCTGCACATGATCGCGCTCAACCGGCTGGACGACCTCGCGCCCCCGGTGCGGGCGTGGGTGGAGAGACTCGCGCCGCCCGAGCGCAAGGCGCTGGTGGCGGGGGTCGTGGGCTCGACGGAGGAGACGACGACGGGTGTGATCCGGCTCAAGGCGATGGCGCAGGACGGCGTGCTCCAGTTCCCCGTGGTCGCGGTGAACGACTCGGAGACGAAGCACCTGTTCGACAATCGCTACGGCACCGGCCAGTCCACGCTCGACGGCATCCTGCGCGCGACGAACTTCCTGATCGCCGGGAGCACGGTGGTGGCGGCGGGGTATGGGTGGTGCGGGCGGGGCTTCGCGCTGCGGGCGCGGGGCGCGGGGGCGAACGTGCTGGTGACCGAGATCGACCCGCTCAAGGCGCTCGAGGCACAGATGGACGGCTACCGCGTCGCCCCGATGGCCGAGGCGGCGCGTGTGGGCGACGTGTTCGTGACGCTCACGGGGAACATCCACGTGATCCGCCTCGAGCACATGCGGGCCATGAAGGACGGCGCGATCATCGCGAACTCGGGGCACTTCAACGTGGAGATCGACCTGGACGCGCTGCGGGGGGCGGCCCAGGGCCCCACGCGGGTGCGCGAACTGGTGGAGGAGTGGCGGCTCGACGGGAAGCGGCTGTACGTGCTCGCGGACGGGCGACTCGTGAACCTGGCGGCGGCGGAGGGGCACCCGGCGAGCGTGATGGACATGTCGTTCGCGAACCAGGCGCTGGCGGCGGAGTACGTGGTGAAGCAGGGGGCGCGGCTCGGCCGGGACGTGCACCGGATTCCACGGGAACTGGATCGCGAGATCGCCCGCCTGAAGCTGCAGGCGATGGGGGTGGGGATCGACACGCTGACCCCGGAACAGCGGAAATACCTGGCCTCTTGGGACCTTGGCACCTAGCGACGGCGTCATCGAAGTGCGGGTGGCCCACCTCGGGCTGGATCGGACGACCAACACGCCGGTCGTGATCCTGCAGGAGCGGGAAGGGGAGCGCGTGCTCCCGATCTGGATCGGTCCCGCGGAGGCGAGCGCCATCGCGATGGAGCTCGCCGGCGTGAAGTTCGCGCGGCCCCTCACGCACGACCTCCTGAAGCAGGTCATCACGGGACTCGGCGCCGACCTGCGCAAGGTCATCATCACGCAGGTGAAGGACAACACCTACTACGCCGAGCTGCACATCTATCGCGGCGACGCGGTGATTCAGATCGACGCGCGGCCCTCCGACTCCATCGCGGTCGCGCTGCGGCTCAAGGCGCCCATCTTCACGAGCGAGAGCTTGCTCGCGCTTACCTCGATCGAGACCAGCGAGGGCGGGGGCGAGTCCGGCCCGGCCGCGCTCGACGCGGACGCGCTGAAGACCTACCTCCAGAACCTCGATCCTGAAGACTTCGGCAAGTTCACGCCGTAGCGCGCTCCTGCTCCTCGCGCTCTCGGGCGCAGGAGCGGTCGCTCTCGACGCGCAACGGGTCGCGGGGCTAGCGGGGGTGGGGGGGGTGGCGCTGACGGGCCGGCTGTATCACGGAGGCCGCTCGGCGACGCCGCTGGCCGGCACCTGGATCGTGCTCCACGAGGTATCGATGGGCGGCAGGGGTGGGCCGATCGATTCCACCCGCAGCGACGCGCGCGGCGCCTATACCCTCACCATCGCGCGGCCCGACAGCGACGCGATCTACGTGGTGAGCAGCCGCTACCACGGGATCGCCTACTTCTCGGAGCCGATCCGGCCCGCCCATCGCACGGCGGTGCCTGTCGCCCCGCTGACCGTGTACGACACGAGTGCGAGGGGGCCGGCGGTGCGGGTGGCGCGTCGAGTGATCACGATCGCGCGGCCGCAGCGGGACGGCACGCGGGACGTGCTCGAGCTGGTCGAGCTCGAGAACCCCGGGATCGCAACCCGGGTCGCGCCGGACAGCGCGCACCCCGTGTGGGCCGGCGCCATCCCGTCCCGCGGCATTCAGTTCCAGGTGGGCCAAGGCGACGTCTCCCCCCAGGCCGTCACGCGCACGGGCGACGCCGTCGCCGTGTTCGCCCCGATTCCGCCCGGCGAGCCGAAGCAGCTCACCTACACCTATGCGCTGCCGGCCGACCCGGACCGCGTGGCGATCCCCATCGATCAACTCACGAAAGAGGTGGACCTGCTCATCGAAGACACCACGGCCACGGTCGCCGCTCCGGGCCTCGAGGCGCTGGGCGTGGATGCGGTGGAGCGCCGCCGCTTCGCGCGCTACCGCGTGAGCGCGCCCCCCGTGCCGGCGCAGGTCGTGGTGAGGCTGCCGCACGGGCCATTCCACGTGCAACAGCTCGTGCCGGTCGTGGTGGGGGTGCTCGCGCTGGCGCTGGCCGTGGCGTTTGTCATCGCGCTGCGGAAAGAAGATGTCAGACATCAGACGTCAGACGGCAGGTAGGGTCGAAGCTGAGGTCTGATGTCTGACGTCTGACGTCTCTCTTGCGCCCCGAAGCTCCCTCGCATAGACTAGCCCTCGTCATTCCAGCGAACGCGGGTCACGGAAGCCGGTGCGAGTCCGGCGCGGCCCCGCCACTGTAACGGGCAAAGCAGCACGGCTCAACGCCACTGGGATCACCGGGAAGGCGAGCCGTTCGCCCGAAGTCAGGAGACGTCCCCGTTCGCGCCACCTCGAAAAATCCCTCGCGGGAGGGACGGTGGAGCGCCGCTCGCCACTTCGCACACACCTCGCAGTCGTCGTTGCCGCGCTCGTGGCATGCCGCGGATCGGAGCACGCCTCCCCCTCCCCCCGCGGCGGCGCCGCTGCGCTCACGGTCAGCGACGACGCCGGCCGCCTGGTCGCGCTGGCGCAGCCCGCCCGGCGCATCGTGTCGCTCTCCCCTGCCGTCACCGAGCTGTTGTTCGCGCTGGGTGTGGGCGACCGGGTCGTGGGCCGCACCACGTGGTGCGACTACCCGCCCGTCGTCCGGCTCGTGCCGAGCGTCGGAGACGGGCTCAATCCCAGCCTCGAGGCCATCGCGGCGCGCCGCCCGGACCTCGTCGTGCTGTATCGCTCGCCCCTCAATGAAACGGCGGCGGCGCAGCTGACGCGACTGGGCAGCGCGGCAGTCGTGCTACGCCAGGACCGGCTCGAAGACGTGGCGCGCGCCGCGCGGCTGCTGGGCCGGCTCGCGGGGCGGCCGGCCGCCGGTGACTCCCTCGCCGATTCGCTCAGCCGACTGTTGGCGGCGCCAGCGCCGCCGTCGGGCCGCCGTCTTGCGTTTGTCGTGTGGGACAATCCTCCCATCGTCATCGGGGCCGGCAGCTATCTCGACCAGCTGGCGACGCTCGCGGGGGCGGAGAACGTGTTTCACGATATCGGCGCCGCCTCGGCTGCCGTCGCGCTCGAGACGATCGTGACCCGTGATCCCGACGTGATCGTCGTCGTGTCCGACAGCGTCGAGCCCCGGCCGCCGGCGTTGGCGCGTCGCCCCGAGTGGCGGGTGATCAGGGCGGTGCGGGAGGGGCGGTTCGTGTACCTCGTGGGGTCGCTGTTCGGCCGGCCGGGCCCCCGCGCCGGCGTGGCGGCGGCCGAGCTGCGTCGGCTGCTCGGGCAGTTGACACGATGAAGTGGCTCGGGCTGGGACTGGTCGCCGTCGCGGCGTTCCTGGGCGGCGTCGTGCTCGGGCCCGTGCATGTGCCACTCGCCGGGCTCGCGGCGTCCGACATCGTCCGCACGCTGCGGCTGCCGCGAGCGGTCCTGGCGTTCCTCGTGGGGGGCTCGCTCGCGCTCTCGGGAGCGGGGCTCCAGGCGCTGGTCCGCAATCCCCTCGCCGATCCCTTCCTGCTCGGGCTGTCGGGCGGCGCCGGGCTCGGTGCGGTCGCGGCGATCGCGCTGCATCTCGCGAGCCCCTGGGCGCTGCCGCTCGCGGCGTTCGCCGGCGCGCTTGGCGCGACCGCGCTGGTGTATCGCCTCGCCCTGGTCGGCGGCGGTGAGCTCGATCCGCGCGTGCTGATCCTCGCGGGTGTGGCGGTGGGAGCGTTCGCGGCAGCCGTGACCACCGCGATCGTCTCGCTCTCGGACGCCTCAGAGCTGCGGAACACCTTCCTGTGGCTGTGGGGCGGGCTGTCGGGCGCGTCGTGGGACACCGTGCTGGTGCTGGGCGCCTACCTCCCGCTCCCCCTCGCCGTTCTCTTCGCCGCGGCGCGGCCGCTCGATCTCCTCGCGCTGGGCGAAGAGCCGGCGCGCCATCTCGGCGCCGACGTGGAGGCGCTGAAGCGGCGCGTGTTTGTCGCCGCTTCTCTGCTCGCGGCCGTGTGCGTCGCGGTGTCCGGCGTCATCGGGTTCGTGGGCCTGGTGGTGCCGCACGCGATGCGCACGCTGTGGGGACATCGGCACCGCCCGCTCCTGCCCGCGGCGTTCCTGGGCGGCGGCGCGCTGCTGGCGCTGTCGGACACCGTGGCGCGGATCGCCGTGGCCCCGCGCGAGCTCCCCGTCGGGATCGTCACCGCGCTCGTGGGAGTCCCCGTGTTCGCCCTGCTGCTGCGCCGATGGACCGCGAGCTGATCCTCGACGTGCGGGACGTCTCGTACCGCTACCCGGGCGGGGGAGCGGGCGCCGACGCCCTCGCCGGCGTGAGCCTCGCGGCGCGGGCGGGAGCGGTGCACGCGGTGCTCGGGCCGAACGGCAGCGGCAAGACGACACTCGTGCGCGTCGCCCTCGGCGTGCTCGCGCCCGCGACCGGCGGCTCTTGGATCCTCGGTCGGCCCGCGGCCGCCTGGTCGCGGCGCGAGCTGGCGCGCGCGGTCGGCGTCGTGACCCAGCGGGAAGAGAACCTGTTTCCCCAGCGCGTGCGGGAGACGGTGCTGCTCGGCCGGTACGCGCGGCTGTCGCTGTGGGGCGCCGAGCGACCGGAAGACCGCGCTGCGGTCACGCGCGCGCTCGAGCGCTGCGACGTGCTGTCGTTCGCCGACCGCTGGATCTGGACCCTGTCGGGTGGCGAGTACCAGCGGGTGCGGCTCGCCCGCGCGCTGGCGCAGGAGCCGCGCCTCCTGGTACTGGACGAGCCCACCGCGAGCCTCGACGTGCGCCACGAGATGGAGCTGTTCCAGCTCGTCCGCGCGCTCGCGGACCATGACGGTCTCGCGATCGTGCTGATCACCCATCATGTGAACCTCGCGGCGCGCTTCGCCGACCGCGTATTGCTCCTCTCCGGTGGGCAACCCGCGGGGGAGGGCGCGCCGGGCGACGTTCTGACGCGCGACACCGTGGAGCGCGTGTTCGCCTGGCCCATCGCGATCGAGGCCTTCGACGGCCGCCCCCAGATGATCCCGCTGCGCAAAGGAAGGGAACCATGACACTCCGCCCCGCGCTGCTGCTCGCCTCCCTCGCGCCGGCCGTGCTCCCTGCCCAGGAGCCCCGCGACACCGTCATCCTCACCCCGGTGGTGGTCACGGCGACCCGCATCCCCACGCCCGCCGACGCGGTGACCGCCGCGGTCACCGTGATCTCGGGCGCCGAGCTGCGGGCGGAGGGCATCCGCACGGTGCTCGACGCGCTGCGCGACGTGCCGGCGGCCGCCGTAGTCCAGACCGGCTCCTTCGGCGGGGTGGCCTCGCTGTTCCTGCGCGGGGGCCAGAGCAAGTACGTGAAGGTGCTCGTGGACGGCGTTCCGGTGAACGAGCCCGGCGGCGCCTTCGACTTCGCGCACCTCACGACCGACAACGTCGAGCGCATCGAGGTGCTGCGCGGCCCGGCGAGCGTGCTGTACGGCTCCGACGCCGTGACGGGCGTCGTGCAGATCTTCACGCGGCGTGGCGTCGGCACGGCGCGCGCAGCGGCGAGCGTGCGCGGGGGGACGTACGGGACGCTCGCCTGGGGCGCCGAGGCGTCGGGGGGGAGCGACGCGGCGAGCTACGCGTTGTCCGTGTCGCGCTTCACGAGCGACGGCGTCTACGCCTTCAACAATCGCTACACGAACACGGTCGTCACGGCGCTCGTGCGCGCGGCGCCGGACGCGCGGACCGACGCGACGCTGTCGCTGCGATACGGCGACGACCGGTATCACTTCCCCACGAACGGGGCGGGGGTCCCCGGAGACCACAACCAGTTCAACTACGGCAGCGGCCCGACTCTGGGCCTGGAGATCGGACGCCGCTTCGGGCCGAGGTTCGAGACGCGCCTGCTGCTCGCCGCGAGCGAGACCGAGGGGGGGCTGGACAACCGGCCCGACAGCGCGGCCGACCAAAACCTGTTCCGCAGCCTCGACAATCTGCGGCGCGCGAGCGCCGACGTCCGCGCCAACTGGTATCTGCCCTCCGGGATCGTGCTCACCGCGGGGGCGGCGCTCGAGCAGGAGCGCGACCACAGCTTCAACGTGTGCGCGACGCGGTTCGGCGATTGCAGCACCCCGCCGATCGACATCGCCCGCTGGAACGGCGCCTTCTACGCCCAGGTGGTCGCGACCGTCGCGGGTCGGGTTTTCGTCACGGCGGGCGGGCGGCTCGAGGACAATCAGCGCTTCGGCACCTATGCCACTTATCGCGCCGGGGCGGCCTACCACCTCCGGGGTGGCACGCGCGTCCGCGCCACCGCCGGCGCCGGGTTCCGCGAGCCGACCTTCTCCGAGAACTACTCGACCGGCTACTCGGTCGGTAACCCGGACCTGAAGCCCGAGCACTCGCGCAGCTGGGAGCTGGGACTCGAGCAGTCCCTGGCCGACGGACGCGCGAGTGTCGCGGCCACCTTCTTCGACCAGCGATTCCTCGACCTGGTCGACTACGACCCCGGAGCGGCGGCGGGAGCCTCGAACTACGCCAACGTCGCGGCCGCGAGCGCAAACGGCGTAGAACTGGGCGTGCGCGTCGCTCCCGCCGCAGCGGTGTCGCTGGCCGCCAGCTACACGTACCTCCACACGGACGTCACGAACCCCGGATTCGACCCATCCTCGGGTGCCGCCCTCGCAGCGGGGCAGCCGTTGTTGCGACGCCCCGAGCATTCGGCCCGCCTGGACGCCCGCTATCGCGTGGCGGCCCGCGGCACCGTGTCGCTCGGCGTGACCTACGTCGGCAAGCGGGTCGATCAGGACTTCGCGACCTTCCCGTTTCCGCGCGTCGAGCTTCCCGACTACACGCGGGTGGACCTCGCGGGCGAGCTCGAGGTGATCCCGGCCGGGGTGCGGGGGCGGGGGCGGGGGCGGGAACGCGGCGCGGGGGTTGCGCTCAGCGCGCGCGTCGAGAACCTGTTCGACCGCCGCTACGAAGAGGCGCGGCATTTTCCGGCGCGCGGTCGCACCATCCTCCTGGGGGCGGAGATCGAGCTTGGCCCCTGAGGCGCCGCGCGACGCGCGCTCGGGGGGCGACGCGTCTATCTTTCCAGACGTGAAACGCTTGCTGATGTGCGGTTTGGTCCTCGCGGCGGGTTGCAGCGACGCCCTCGAGCAGGACACGACCGCGGGGCAGGTGGTGGCGGTCGTGAACACGGACCCGGCGACCCTATCGCTCGTGTCCGCGTCGACCTTCTCGGCAACGGCCGTCGATCTGTTGAACGCCGCCGGCCGGCCGGCGACCGTCGCGGGGCGCGTGAGCGTGCTCGCGGTGCCGCTCCCCGGCGTGGACTCGACCGTGTTCCTCGACTTCGGCTCGAGCGGCGCGGGCCGGCGCGTGCAGCTCGCCGTCGGCGCGGGCGCGGCCGGCGTCGCCATCGCCGACGATTCGACTGCCTGGGTCGCGAATCCGACCAACAATCGCGCCACGTTGATCAACTACCGCACCGGGGACACGTCCTCGATCGCGGTGGGGCCGACGCCCCAGGCCGTCGTCGTCACCCGCAGTACGCTCTACGTGGTCAACGCGAACCTTGCCGGCGGCGCGCCGGCCGGCCCCGGCTCGATCAGCTGGCGCACCCTCGGCGGAAAGGTCTACGCTTTTGGGACCATCATGCTGACCGGTGCGGACCCCGAGTTCGCGACCGTGGGTGGGGACAGCTTGATCTACGTCGTGAGTCGCGGGACCGCGGGCGCTGCCGATGGCAGACTCTCCATCGTCGATCCGGCTCTCAAACAGGAGGTCGTCGTGATCAACGGTCTGGGCGAGCTCCCCGGGCCGGCGATGTTCCACCCCTCCGGCCGTCTGCTCATCGCGTCGGAGCGGGAGGGGATCCTGGAAGTGAACACGCTGACCCGCACGCTGGTGCGCGGCGTGGGCGCGGGGCGCAAGCCGGGTGGCCGCGGCGTCGCGGCGTTGGCCCTGGATCAGCGCGGTCGAATCTACGCCCTCGACCGGGGCGACTGCACCGCGCCCGGCGTCGTGCATGTGCTCTCCGCCCCGCCCGACTACGCCGAGCTCGAGACCGTTTCCGTCGGCGCCTGTCCCTCGGCGGCCGCCGCGGTCTTCATGCAGGCCGCTCCCTGAGGGGCGATTAGCTTTAGACCATGGCGCTCGTCACGACCCCCGCCGTGGTGCTGCGCACCTATCCCTACAGCGAGACCTCCAAGATCGTGCGGCTCGCGACGCGCGACCTCGGCGTGCAGAGCGCCATCGCGAAGGGCGTGCTGCGGCCCAAGAGTCGCTTCGCGGCGGGGCTGGAGCTCCTGAGCGAGGGGATGGCGCAGCTGTACCACCGCGAGACGCGCGAGCTCCAGACGCTCGCTGCGTTCGACCTGCTGGTGCTGCGGCGCGAGCTGGCGCAGGACGTCGGCCGCTTCGCGGGGGCCACGGCTCAGGCCGAGCTGATGCTCAAGATGGCCCCGGAGGCGCCTCTCCCAGGGGCCTACGACGCGCTGACGAGCGGCCTCGACTCCCTACGTGCAGCCGCCCCGGACGCGGTCGACCCCGCGGCGTTGCGCGGCTTGTGGCTCTTGCTCGGAGCGCTGGGCTTCGCGCCGGCGCTCGGGTCCTGCGTCCGGGATGGAACGCCGGTGCCCCCCGTTCCTGGCGGGGGGCAGGTCGCCTTCAGCACGGCCGAGGGCGGAGTGCTGTGTGAGCGGTGCGCGCCCCCACCTCCTAGCCAGGCCACCCGCCTGCCGGCGCAGGCCCATCGCGATCTCGTCGCCCTCAACGATCCGCACGCCCCACTCCCGGCGCTCGCCCCAGCACACGCTGCGGCGCACCGCCGCCTCGTCGCCCGCTTCGTCCGCCACCACTTCGGGGAGACGAGCAACCTCCCCGCCCTCGACTTCTGGGAGCGCCACGCGTGGTCATCCCCTCTCCCAAGCGCGATCTCGGCCCCGGCCCCGCCCCCGGCCCCCGCCCCGGCCCCGGCTCCGTCCGCCGCTTCGTAATCGGCACCGCCGGGCACATCGACCACGGCAAGACGGCGCTCGTCAAGGCGCTCACCGGGGTCGACACCGACCGCTGGGAGGAGGAGAAGCGACGCGGTATCACGATCGACCTGGGGTTCGCGCCACTGCTGCTCGCCGACCAGGTGCATGCGAGCGTCGTGGACGTCCCAGGCCACGAGGCGTTCGTCAAGAACATGCTGGCGGGCGCGACCGGGATCGACGTCGCCCTGCTCGTCGTCGCCGCCGACGAGGGGCCGATGCCGCAGACCGAGGAGCACCTCGCGATCCTCGAGCTGCTGGGAGTGCAACGCGGCATCCCAGTGATCGCCAAGACCGACCTCGTGGACCGCGAGTGGCTCGAGCTCGTGAGCGCGGAGCTGGTGGGGCGGCTCGCGAGGAGCCGGGTCCGCTGGGAGCCCCCGGTCGCAACCTCGGCCGTGAGCGGAGCGGGGCTCGAGGAGCTGCGCGCCACGCTCGCTCGCCTCGCGCAGGGGCTCGTCGAGCGGCCGGCGGAGGACCTCTTCCGCCTCCCGATCGACCGCGTCTTCGCCGTGGCGGGCGCGGGGACGGTCGTGACCGGGTCCACGTGGAGCGGCTCGGTGGGCGTGGGCGAGTCGGTGCGGCTGCTTCCCCTCGATCGCGAGGCACGCGTGCGCTCGATCGAGGTCCACGGCGAGCCCACGCAGCGGGCGGCTCCCGGGCGGCGCACGGCGCTCGCGCTCGTCGGGGTGGACAAGCACGAGCTGGAGCGCGGCCACGTGGCGGTCACCGGGACCGGGTGGGCTGCGACCAGCGTCCTCGAAGCGGCGGTCGAGCTACTGCCGGGGGCGCCGCGGCCGATCGCGGCCCGCACGCGCGTGCGGGTGCACCACGGCACCGCCGTCGTGCTCGCCCGGGCGATGCCGGCGCGGCCGATCGCCCCCGGGGAGCGGGGCCCTGTCCGCCTGATGCTGGAGACCCCGCTCGTGGCCCGCGGCGGCGACCGCTTCGTGCTCCGCTCCTTCTCACCTGTCACGACGATCGGCGGCGGCATCGTGCTCGACCCGTTTCCTCGCCAGCCGGGGGGGGCCGGGCGGGCCGGGGGGGCCGGGCGGCGCCGCCAGCCCCGGCTGACAGCGGACCAGAGCCCAGCCGAGCGGCTGCAGCTCATGGCCGTCGATGCCGGTCTCCAGGGGATCCCCCTGTCGGCGCTCGCCGTGCGGCTGGGCGTTCAGCCCGGCCGTGTGACGGCCGTCATCGCCGGGACGGGCGCCGGTCTGCTATCGTGCGGCGACACGCTGGCCGCCCGCACCGCGCTTACGGCCGAAGTCACTCGCCTCGCGGAGGTACTCCGGCGTCACCACGAGGAGCATCCGCTCGATCCGGGGATGTCGCTGCAAGCCCTCCGAGCAGCGGTGGTGGCGCCGGCTCCTCCCCCAGCCGTCATCGACCAGATCCTGGATCTCGGCACGCGCAAGCAGGCATGGGAGCTGGCCGGCAGCGTGGCCCGTGTGCCGGGGTGGCAACCGGCACTCGACGCCCGGGCCACCGACGCCCGGGCTCTGCTCGCCCGTCGCCTGGAGGCCGCCCGCTGGCAGATTCCCACGGTCGCCGAGCTCGTAAGGGAATTTCCGGACACGCCGGTGCGGGCGCTGCTCGCCCATCTGATCCGGGAGGGGGGGATCGAGCAAGTAGACCAGGAGCGCTACGCTACGAAGCCGGCGCTGGAGCAATTCCGCACGGCTCTGGACGCGGCGCTCACCGAGCTTGGTGCCGCGACGCCGGCGGTGTTGCGTGACCGCCTCGGCCTCACGCGCAAGTATCTGATTCCGTTGCTCGAGTGGGCCGATCGGCGTGGCATCACCCGCCGCTCCGGCGACGCGCGGACGCTCGCGCGGTTGACAGCCGGGAGCGGTGGCGCATAATTTTTCCCGAGCGCCCTGCAGCACCACGGTTGACCCGTAACAAGGAGAGCGGTCTAAGGCATCTGTCTCGTTCGCAGAGGAGCGGTGGATGAAGCGGTACGCCTGGGCAGTGCTGGGGCTCGGGCTTCGGGCGGCTGGGGCGGCGGTGAGCGGAGCGTGGGGCCAAACCCCGCCACCGGTGGTGGAGCTCAAGCAGAACTACCCGAACCCGTTTAACCCGGCGACCACGATCCCGTTCGCCCTGAGCGGGGAGCTGTTCGCCAATGGTCACCGGCCGAGGGTCACGCTGAAGATCTACAACGTGCTCGCGCAGCTCGTGGTCGTGCCGATCCTTCAGGGCACGGGTGAGCCCTTGGACAATCTCGAGCTGACCTGCAGCAGCCCGTCCGGCTGCGCGTACAGTGCCTATTGGGACGGGAATGTCCCGCGTACGGGAGAGCAGGCCGCGTCGGGGGTCTACCTCTATCAGCTCACGGTTGATGGGCGGCGCTACACGAAGAAGATGATCGTGATGAAATAAGAGGACGTCGTAGGGCGGGAGGCGTAAGCGGAACGGGCGTAAGGGCAATATCGTAGGGGCGGAGGCGTACGCTTCCGCCCCTATGTCTTTCTCGGTACGCCGTTCTTCGCTACGCCTTCGCCGATACGTCTTCGCCTTTTTCTGCCATTTCGACATCTTTAGCCCGGCACGGAGGTTGCCTGAGGTCGTCGCGCTATGATCAAACCCGAACGCTTGACGGTGAAGGCGACCGAGGCGCTGCAGCAGGCCGGCGCGTCGGCGCGCTCGCGCGGCAATCCCGTCGTCAACGACGCCCATCTGTTCCACGCGCTGCTCACGCAGGAGGAGGGCATCGTCGTCCCGCTGTTGCAGAAGGCGGGGCTGAACGTCACCCAGCTCGCGACGGACACGGAGCGGGAAATCGAGCGATTCCCGAAGCAGTCGGGCGCCGCGGCCGAGCCCACGCTATCGCGCGAGGTGAGCCAGGCGTTCGACCGTGCCGAGGCGGAGGCCAAGGCGCTGGACGACGCCTACGTCTCGACCGAGCATCTGCTGCTCGCCCTGGCGGACTTGAAGGGCACGACGGCCCGACAGCTCTTGTCGGCGGCCGGCGTGGACCGCGACGACCTGCTGGCGGCGCTCGCAGGCGTGCGCGGCTCCCATCGCGTGACTGACCAGCAGCCGGAGCAGAAGTATCAGGCGCTCGAGCGGTTCACGCGGGATCTCACCGAGCAGGCCCGCAAGGCGAAGCTCGACCCGGTGATCGGTCGCGACGAGGAGATCCGCCGCGTGATGCAGGTGCTGTCGCGCCGCACCAAGAACAACCCCGTGCTGATCGGCGAGCCGGGGGTCGGGAAGACTGCGATCGTCGAAGGATTGGCGCAGCGGATCGTGAATGGCGACGTCCCTGACTCGCTGCGGGACAAACACCTGATCGCGCTCGACCTGGGCGCGCTGATCGCGGGGACCAAGTACCGGGGCGAGTTCGAGGAGCGCCTCAAGGCCGTGATCAAGGAGATCACGGCCGCCGAGGGACGCTACATCGTCTTCATCGACGAGCTGCACACGCTCGTGGGCGCCGGGGGCGCCGAGGGCGCGGTGGACGCCTCGAACCTGCTCAAGCCGGCGCTCGCGCGGGGCGAACTGCACGTCGTCGGCGCGACGACGCTCGACGAGTACCGCAAGTACGTCGAAAAGGACGCCGCGCTGGAGCGTCGGTTCCAACCGGTGTACGTGGGCGAGCCGTCGGTCGAGGACACGATCGCGATCC
>Ga0209160_1001590_pt1 | contig 19134 bp, 16 predicted proteins | sample GraSoiAngelo_153_FD_186167 | JGI IMG/M metagenome (GOLD analysis project Ga0209160, IMG submission 186167) | Grasslands soil microbial communities from the Angelo Coastal Reserve, California, USA - 14_1009_12_40cm (SPAdes) (version 2) | ecosystem: Environmental > Terrestrial > Soil > Grasslands ... | reverse complement strand
AAAGAATGGCCGGTTCATGGCACCACGGGCTATGAGTTTGCGAACCTGGTGAATGGGCTTTTCGTCGACCCGACGGCAGCAACTCGCCTGGAGCGGATTTATCGGTCCTTCGTCGGCGAGACACTTAACTACGAGGAATTGGTCTACGACTGTAAGAAGTTGATTTTGAAAGTTGCCCTAGCCAGTGAACTAAACGTGCTGGCCAACCTGCTGAGCCGGATCGCGCTCTCCAACCGCCGCACCTGCGATTTCACGCTGAACAGTCTGCGGAGTGCGCTGGCGGAAATCATTGCCTGTTTTCCGGTTTATCGCACCTACGTGAACGACAAGGAGGTTTCCCCCGAGGATCGGCGGTACATCGAACAGGGAGTTGCCGCAGGACGGAAGAAAAGCAATGCGGCGGACCTTTCTGTTTTTGACTTCATCCGCCGTGTACTACTGGTGGATGTGAATGGCGAGGAGCCGCAGTGGTATCGGCGGGCCATCGTGCGCTTCGCCATGAAGTTCCAGCAGGTGACCAGCGCGGTGATGGCCAAAGGCCTGGAAGATACCGCCTTCTATCGGTACAACCGCCTTATTTCATTGAACGAGGTGGGCGGCAATCCGGGGCGGTTCGGGGTGAGCGTCGAAGAGTTTCACCGGGCCAATCAGAAACGCCTGCAGTGCTGGCCACATTCCATGCTGACGACTTCTACTCACGACACGAAGCGGTCCGAGGACGTGCGTGCGCGTATCAATGTGCTGTCAGAGATTCCAGCGGTATGGCGACTTAGTTTGCGGCGTTGGCGAGATGCGAATCGAAGCAAAAAACGATGGGTTGACGGCAAGCCCGCGCCTCATCGCAATGACGAATATCTGCTTTATCAGACGTTGGTAGGAGCTTGGCCCGCTGAGCCATCGACTAGCGAAGGATGGAAGGAGTTTACGGAACGCATTGAGCGATACATGTTGAAGGCGGTGCGCGAGGCGAAAGAGCACACGAGTTGGGCTAACCCGAACAATGAGTACGAGGCTGCGTTGTCACAGTTTGTGCGAGCCATTTTGGACCGGGGCCGGAAGAACCGCTTTGTCGATAACTTTACCGAGTTTCATGAGCGGTATTCGCGGGTGGGCATGTTCAACAGCCTGTCGCAGATTCTCTTGAAACTGATGTCGCCCGGCGTGCCCGACATTTACCAGGGCAATGAGTTCTGGAACTACAGCCTGGTCGATCCCGACAACCGGCGTCCGGTGGATTATGGACGCCGCCAGAAGGCATTTCAGGAGTTGCGGAGCTCGGCGCAGTCCGCAGATGACAATTTGCCTGCGTTCGCGAGTGCGCTGCTCGATCACATGCAAGACGGCAGGATCAAGCTTTACACGACGTGGAAGGCATCCTGTTTTCGCAAGCAACACGCAGAGCTGTTTAAGGAAGGGGCATACACTCCGTTGGCCGTAAAGGGACAGAAGGCCGAACATGTGTGTGCATTTGCGCGCGAGAGAGAAGGATCCGTCGCCATTGTTGCCGTGCCGCGCCTGTGCGCAATGCTTCTCGCGGACCGAAAAGATCGTCCTACTGGCGAGGAAGTTTGGGGTGACACTCGGATTGAGCTTCCGCCGGAGATTCGGAAAGCGAGTTATCGAAACGTCTTTAGCGGGGAAGGAATTGTCACAGCGCAGAACGGCGATGGACCGGCATTGGCGCTGTCATCCCTGTTGGCAAATTTTCCCGTGGGTCTTGTGTATTCGGAATAGGCTCGTGGCAGGCCACAACATGTCGACCGATTAGGCCCAGGCTCTCCTTGTCGCCATTTGTAATTCCCGGCGATCAATGCGCAATCGACCCGCTGACAAGAACGCGATTCACAAGAGAATCAAACCTGGGATCCTACCGCAGCGGGTCTACCAACGGCTCCTTCTTGAGGTACAGCATGTGCTTGGATCGATCTGATAACTTTTTTGAAGCCACGAAAAAGCTTCGTCCTTGTCTCCGATGGCAATATAGAGGACTGCCACCCACGAGGGGGCAATATAGCGGGTCCGGGACGCGGTCTTCAGGATTGTCATTTCTTTCTGCGCACCGGAGATCCGGCCCGCCTTGGCGTAAGCATGACCGAGCAGGGCGTGAACCATCGGTAAATCGATCCTCTTCTGAGGCGAAGAGTGTGAAAGCGTGTTCGCGTTGCTGTCCGTGACTGCATAGGCCCCGGCCTGATCGCGAGCGCGTTCGAGTTCGGAAATCGCTTCGTTGGCCATTCCTTTCTGCTCCAGGGCGAGGGCTAGTTGTATGCGCGCCAGGACATAGGCTGAATCGATTTCCAGACCTCTCCGGCACTGCTTAATCGAATCATCGAATCGCCGCGAGAGGTAGTACATGCGAGCAAGACCGTTGTTAATAAAAAGAGATAGGGAATCGAGTTCCAGGGCGCTGCGACTCCGCCAGACTCTCCTGAACGCGCCCTTGTTGCATAAACAGATGAGCGTACCAGTGATGGACGATGGAGTAGCTGGGATTCAGCTCGATAGCACGCTTAAATTCCAGCTCCGCTCCTTCCCCGTCCCAATAGTAGTTGTGAAGCACATGCCCCATGGACGCGTGGGCCTCGGAGAGTGCATCATCGAGTTCCAAGGAGCGCGTAGCTGCTGCCTGAGCCTTGGCCATGGCATCGCGCGGCGGCATGACCTCCGGACCGCCCAGCAGACTGAGAAAAGCGTAGTAATCCGCAGGCCCGGAGTAGGCGAGGCCATTGTTCGGATCCGCTTGAATCGCTTTCTCAAAATAGGAGCCCGCCTTCTGCAGGCCGTCGGCAGTCCTCTTATTCCGGTAATACCGACCGAGCCGGCGTTGACGCGATCTACAGTACGATCCCCATGGGTGTCAACTTGCAGCCGACCATTCCCGATCCCGAGCCCTGAGTATTGGATTGGAAAGCTGGCGACGCTGAAATCACAGACGCATGCCTTCGGGGGGAGCGCTTAGGTCCCCTTCAGTACTACACAATAGCCCACAAGAGTTTCGAAGCCTCCGTGAACCAGATTCTTGCATAGAGTCGCTGGCGCCACCAGCCGCGCGGCTGATATTCGGGACCGGCTACGCCATCCACCGCTAACTGAATTGAGGGATCGCGCCTGGGCAGAGTTTTTCTCCAAATCATCCCAGCGCGACGACTATGATAGTTTGAGGTCACCAGAGCAATCGTTTTCCAGCGATGCTCCTGGATGCATAGGCTGAGTTCTTGGGCCTCTTGCTCGGTGGAGTCCACGTCGGTCGCGGTTTCGCAGAAATCCACCTTGCCAGCCAACTCGGCGCCATAGTTTTTTTCGAGGTACTGTCGTGCAACGGGCACGACCTGTTCACCCCAAAGAGATTCCTTTGGAACGCTGAGCGCGACTCGGCCGGCAGAGCTCCGTTGCAACAGCGCCATGGCTGCGGCTATCCGAGCTTTCTCGCTGCTCACAGAACCCTGGAGGACAACGGCTGCATCCACGTGATTGGGCAGGGATTCCGGTGCTACAAGCAGATATCCGCCCCAGTGCAGCAAGCACAGAACGAGGACCACAAAAATAGCAGCCAGCCACAATCTCCAATAAGACCTCTTCTTCCTGGTCGCATGGGGATCTTCGATGTTGATAAATGTGTATCCCAAGGCATACCCCCGGGGCCAGAGATCTTCAGACGAGAAGCGCGTGCAGCTTCAACCGAGCGAGCGGCGTAACCTTAGATGCTAACCGGAAACAAACGTCATTGGGTAGCTAGAAGGGCATATGGGCCAGCCGGAACGGGTTGATGAAAATCTTGGCCTGATCGTAAGGGTGGGCGGGATGAGGACAGGCAAATTACACGCAGCGAGGTCACGACGGTTTGACTGCGACTTGTTCTTACCAGCTTCCAGCTACATTGGACCTTGGTGTTCTTTATCTGCCATCGGGGATAGGGCATAATGCCAGTTGCCCGATCTCTTCGGGATCGGAGACAATCCGCCATGAAAGCCTTCCTTCTAGGCGCCAGCCTATGCCTGCTTCTTCCGGTTGTCACCAGCGCGCAACAGAACAAGAGTGCCAGCGACGATTTGTCCGCCGTGCGTGCCACGGTCCGGGACTACATTGAGGCCTATTACACCGGCGATTGCCGTCGGATGGAGCAAACGCTGCATCCTCACTACCTAAAGCATGTGATTCATGGAAACATCCCGATGAGGGAAAAAACAGGTTTGCAGATGGTACAGGACGTACGTTTCGAGGGTCCGACGAACCTTCCGCGAGCAGAGCAAACCGAAGAGATCAGCGTGTTGGACGTCTCGGGAGACATCGCTTCCGCCAAACTTGTCACACCCCACTGGGTGGACTACATGACACTTTCCAAGGCGGATGGAGAGTGGAAGATTCTCTCCGTCGTACAGCGCATCGACAATTAGAGTCAGCGTGGCAAGAAGCTCGTTACTCATACAACGAGCTTTTTTCTTCGGTTAACCCTCACGATTTCGCGGACACCAAGCTGTGTCGCAGCCCTCTTTCGCCCCTGCGGGGCTGGTCCAGGTCCCACGGAAATAGCCCCGGCTCGCGCCGTGGGCTTTATTCTTGCCGCTTCGCGGCTTGGAAACGACGATCCTGTTTCCAATTCGTCGAAGGGAACGAATCATGACAGGCTTCACCCACGGGACTCGTTCCAATTTCCCGTGTGCGTGAGAACTGTGTCGCCCCTGCGGGGCTCGACGGTTTCTTACGTACTTTACCCAGCGTTGACACGCTGGGCTAACAGATTCCGCCCGTTTTGCGGGATGAATTTACGTAATTTGGATTACTCGATCACACGAGAACGGTCTTCACAGGCACGCTAAAGCCGCGGCTATGAAAACAGTTTTGAAAGCCGCTCTAGCTCAGCTAGAACGTAGTGTGGAACTTGCCGTCGACGGCAAAGCCGCCATTCTCGTTACGTGTCACAGTGGCGGACCACCTCCTGTTGAACTGATACTCGCCTTGAATGATCTCGCGCTGGGCGGAGGTCACGTCGGTCGAAAACGTGAAGAGGAAGCTCTTGGACAATCGTTTCTGGAGAGCAATGCGGGCTCCGGGGTTGGAATCATTGCCGCCCAGGGTCGGGTCGATTGAGAAGCTGGAGAATCCAGCTAATTTTTGAATTCCGCTGCTGACGCCGCTGGCCGCGCCCTGAGCCAGCAGGGAACTAGCGCCAACATTGGATGGTGCGGCTTCGGCTTGCTCGACGGTTTGTCCCCGGACCAGTAGGTTGATGACATCGGCGGTGGCCAAGGGTGGATCGGAAATGTAGTTGGTACGCAACTTGTCGAGCGGGCCTATGAAATGCAAAGTCAGGTCATACTGATTGACAGTAGTGCCCAAGCTCACGTTGAGCACCGGTTCGGTCCGGCTCGGGTTGTCCAATGAGACGACACTGCCGGGTTGAATGTGGAAGCGACGGCTCATCAGGAAAACCTCGCCTCTGTCGAAGCTGGTGCGGCCGACAATTACCGTGTCGGCGGCGGTGCCAACCACCTTCAGGTGGACGCTGCCTTCCAGATTCAGCGCCGTGCTGGCCAAGCTGAGGTTTTGAGAAGACTCGACCGAGATGTTCAGCTTCAAGTTGTTCGCCATGCCTTGAGATGGCGCGGTTTCGCTGCCGGTCTGAAAAGCGCTGGCCAATTGGGTGAGATCGAGATCGGACTGGGTGAAGCCTAGGTTTTCGATGATGACTCGTCCGTTGAGAGTCGAGGCTTCCGAGGTGCCTTGGAGATTGAGATCGCAGTCGAGCACGGTGCGAATCGCATCCTGGTAGCGCACGCGGACACCGGCGGCTTTCAGAGCGACATTCATTTGCAGCTGCGGACGATAGCCAATGATCCCAGTGGCCGAAATTCGGCCGCCACCGGATTGCCCGGTGAGCTGGGTGATGGTTATCCGCTCGTTGCTCACGTCGAGCACTCCGTTCAGGTGTTCTACGCCAACGGGAGCGTCGGGTGGAAGGACCGTGACGTCCTGGACGCGAAGTTGCCCCTGCAACGTGGGGTGGCTGACAGCGACCGTGGCGCGGACATCCAGCCCCAGTTTGCCGGAGCTCTGCAGGTCCGACTGGAAGAAGCGGAGCAGCTTCATGTCCACGGCTCCGACAGCCGCGAGTGTCACAGGGGCATTTCCACGCAAGGGCATCTGGCCCTGGAGGCGCAGATCGGTGTCAGTGCCGGCAATCTCGGCAGGCTCAACCACTGCGATCGAATTTGCGTAGCGGACCCGAATCGGATTCTTGTTTCCAATCTGTAAGCCCTGGTAGCTGGCGTTCAGAGTTGGAATTACCAGTTCTGCCTGGAGGCGGTCCCGGTTCTTCAGCGGCCCGTTCAATGAGGCGTGCATCTCCAACTGGCCGGTCGGGCCGTTTGCCTTCACGGGCTGAAAAAGGGCGATCAATCCCTGGATGGGGAGAGCTTTCGTATCGAAGGTGGCACGGGTGTAGTAGCCGTCAGCAAGGTCAACCGTGCCGCGTGCCTGAAGGGAAGATTGGGCAATTTCCGAATCCAGCGCGAGCTGAGCCTTGCGATCTGCGACATCCAGTTGCGCCTTGATGCCCGACAGCGAAGCCTGGCACACCTGCAGCTGTGGTATCTGCACGGTTGCGGTCAATTGCGGATTGTCGAGAGTTCCGCGTCCGCTGGCGGAAGCTGTGAGCACACCCTGGAGCTGCAGGTTTTTTCCCAGCACCGCTTGCAGTTGCGCCAGCCTGATGCCGGGCACATTCACTCGCACTTCGTAGCCCTTGTCCTTGGGATAGAGGACCAGGTCCGCCTTAGCTGCTCCCGCCGGCATGTTGGCCGTGAGGGAGGAATTCACGGCGTTCCCGTCAGCGGTGAATTGCAGAGAGACGGTTTGCATCGTCTGCCCGTAAATCCTTGCCTGCAGCAGGCGGATGGAGCCCTTGCCTACGGGATTTAGTTGTGAACCATGCAGGGAGATATCGGTCGCCAGGTTGCCGGTCACCGGGTAGTTGAGATTGGCAAGCTCCAGGAGCTGGTTGATCGCGAGACCGCGAGATGTCACTTGCAGATTGATAGTATTAGCGGGCTCATAGTGCCAGTTCGTAAGCTGCGCGCTGCCGTCAAAATTCAGATATCCCTGGCGCGCATTGAGCAAGGAGCCACTCTGAATCGTGATCCCTGATTTGCTGGCTTGCAGAGCCAGTTGCAGGCTGCGCCACTGGCTGTTCTTAACCTGTAGATTGCTGGCCTTGATTTGACCACGGATCTGAGGATCGCGGCTCGTACCCTGCACAGCGATCTGCGCATCTGCGGCCCCCGCCAAGTTGATGGAAGGGGTGGGAGTGGAGTTGCCCGTAGACTGCGGATTCGTCTTTTGCAGGGCAGCGGCCAAGGTATCGAGCTCGCGAAGGTCGGCGGCATGCGCGACAACACGCAGGCTCAGTCGCTGCCCGGCAGTTCCGTTCAAGTCAAGGCGCGTGCGCAGCGTGCGGATGAAGCTGTTCGTCAGCGTGGCCAGATTCGGGGCCTTGGCATAGGTGAGGTGAACCGCCCCGTCCAAAGGGACCGGAGTAGAGCCTGCTTGGGAGCTGGCAAGAGCTGCTTTCAAAGTGATGTCGGAATGGGCTTTCAGGTTTGATGTGCTTCCGACCCAGGACGCGTCCGCGGTTCCGTCAATGTGCCCGGTGATGCGGACCTGGCGAAAATTGTCCGTCTTCATGGCTGCGCGCGCTTCGGCGAGCGAAAGGGCCTGCAGAGTAGCGCGCACCGTAGAAACCGCCTTGGTGCTGTACAGGTTCTGCATGTTCGCGTCGGCAATCAAATGTCCGCCAAGGACGTCTGCCACAAAACTTCTTGCCACGAGATTGCCGTTGGCCAGGCGGAATTTGCCCTCGAGATTACGAATCACGGTGCGAAGGTCGGGAGAATTGACGGCCAGCTCACGGCTGTTGAGCTGCCCGTCCACGAGCAGCGTGCGCAGCAGAGGGCGGTTGGCATCGTATTGATATCGCATCGAACCGGCCAAGGTGATCTCGCCAGAGGGGATATCCTGATTGTTGAAGGCCGAGCGCAGGTCTTGCGGATACAGGGTGATCTTGTAGCGTCCGTTCGCGGTTGGGTTGGAGAAATTCTGGACACTGCCGTCCAGTTGAATGGCCGAGGACGCCACGCGCAGCACCAACGGCTGCAAATTAAATTGTGAAGGATTCGCTGTGAAGCGGGCGTTCAGAGCATGAGGCAAGGGCTTAAAAGTTCCATATTTGAGATGGCCGTCGCGATAAGACAGCGATCCGCCGTAGGTATGAGTCCATCCTTGAGAGCTGGTTTCGAATTGCAGGTCGTGGAGGTCGGCATCGAGCGGAGTCTTTACATCGTTGTAGGAAACCTCGCCGTTGCTGACAAGAACATGTTGAATTCCGAGATCCCAGATACTGGTTGAGCTGTTGCTCTTTTGGGGGGCGTGCGGCAGGTTGAGAGTGCCATCTTTTCTGGCCCAGAGATTGACGACCGGATGCCGAAGGATGATTTCTTTCAGGTCTACTCTCTTGTAACGCAGGGAGACAATCTTCAACGTAATCTGCAACTGGTCGGCCTGCAGCAGAGGCTTGGCAGATTGGGTCTCCGTGCCGTGAACCGTGATGCCGTAGGCGTTAGCCGTCAGAGTGGGAAAACTGAATGTGTAGCTCTGGATTTCGACACGCCCGCCAATTGACTCGCTGGCGGTCTGCTTCATCTTAGCGAGCACCCACTTATGGAAGCCAGTGCTGCGGAGCACGAGGATGCCCGCGAGTCCGATCACGACCAGAAAAGAAACCAGGATTATTGCGGCCCAACCGAGTTTTCTCTGCCATGACATAAGTAATCCCAATCAGCGAATCTCAATCAAAATGCCTGTCCTAGGGTGATGAAGAACTGCGTAGCCTTGACGCCGGAGATCGGGTTCAGATTGCGCCCAACATCGAAGCGAACCGGGCCGACCGGGGTGGCATATCGGAATCCGATGCCAACGGTGTTGGTGTAGTTGCGAATCAGTTGGCGGATGTTGACCGGGCCGTAGACATTGCCGCCGTCGTAAAAGAACGCTCCGCCTAATTCTTGTCCGAACAGGCTAAAACCGAGGGGGAAGCGGACCTCGGAGTTAAGCATAAACAACTGGTTTCCGCCTATGGGCACGCGAATGTTGGTACAGGTGGTGGGATCGTTGGGTTGTGAGCAAGCCGGGACAGTGCGTTGCGGGCCAGCGCCGTTGATGGAGAAGCCACGAAGAGTGGTTTCCCCGCCGGAAAAGAAACGCTCGCTGGTGGGAACGTGGCTAGAAGCAAATGACTTGGCTAATCCCAGCGTCAGGCGATTAGCCCACACCAGATTCTTCTTTTCGAGCAATGGCTTGTAGTAGGCGCCCTGGCCCATGAAACGGACGAAATTTGTACTCGAACCGAGGAACTTGGGGGTAATACCAAAATCCAGCGTCTGGTAGAAACCCTGGTGGGCATCCAGAGGTTTGTCACGCGTGTCGCGAATCCAGGTGGAGGAAAGCGTCGAGAGACGCAGCCTTTGGTCTTCCGGCAACACCAACCCAGGGATGATCAGGTTGGACAGAACCGTGCGGCGAAAGCGATAGCGGAGTTGAATGCGGCGGGTGCCGTCCTTGTTGAGCGGCTTCTCTAATTGCCAGGAACCTTCTCCGAGACGGGCTTCAAATATCGGATTCTCGGTGGTTCGTTCGATTGAGGCGCTGAAGAGAGATTTCCAGCCCGACAACCGAAAGTGGGGCACTGTGTAAGTTGTGACGGCCCGCTGATCGAGGCGCGAAGCGAGCAGGGAAAGCGAGAGCGACTCGGCAAGGCCACGGACATTGTCTCGTTTGTATTCGATCGAACCGCGCGGGCTGACGAACGTCTTCTCCGAAAAGCTGAACTTCTTGTTGCCCACACCTACCACAGGCAATCCTGGCAGCGCGATCGAACCAGTAGGCAGATTGCCGCCGCGGCGTGCGATCTCCAGGCCAAAGCCGTAATTCAGCGAATTTCTTTTGCCTTCGTGCATTTTGACCAGAACGTCTTCACTGTCCTGATTGGTGATGGGGCGGCGCGGATTCACGTTCGCCCAATCAAACACGCCCAACTCATACAACTTGCTTTCCGCCTCCAGGAGGTCTTTTTGGCTCAGAGGTGCTTCGGTGTGCAGGCTGGCAACTCGGTTGATCAAAGAGGAGCGGGTAACGTTCTGACCAAGGAGCACTACCTGGTCTACATGTACGCGCTGTTTTTCCTGGATGCTGTAAGTAACATCGACGCTGGTAGGATCATCGGGGTGGCGCGAGACTCGCGAATCGAATTCGGCATTGGGGTAACCGCGTTCCAAATAGGCAGCCACAATTTGAGAACGGTCGGCGGCCAGGGCCTTGGGGGAAAAGGGTCCTCCCGGTTTCAGCTGAAAACCGTCCTTACCCTGGAGTTCCAATCCGGAAACACGGTGGTTTCCCTGAAGCGACAGGTTATCCACCAGGGTCTGCGGGCCTTCCGCAATCACGAAACGGACATAAAGGTTCGGCTCGCGGTCGACGACCTCCTTGTCGACCTTGACCTGTTCGTAGCCCCGATCTTTGTAAAACGTTTCGAGGTTCTTGACACTCTTTTTGGCCAGCTTGTCACTGAATTTGCCGCGCGAAAAAAAGAAACGATGCGGCTTGACCAGAACGTGCTTGGTGAGTTCGTCCTCATCCACGTGCTGGTTGCCACGGAAGGTGATTTCCTGCACCTTATGCCGGTGTTCCTTATCGATGGTGTAGAGCAGGTTGACCTGGTCGCCTTGTTCTTGAGAATTGGGAGTGACATGCACGTCGAAGAAGCCTTTGCCCTGAAAGAAGTCGGCCAGGTTCTTGCGCCCTTCCTCAACCAGATCGGTGTCGATGGCGCCCTCGGAGAATATGGGAATCAGTCGTTTCTCCCGGCGGCCGCTCAAGAACGGAATCCATGAGAGCCGCGCGCCTGTGAGTTTGATATTTACGATCGGTCCCAGCGTGGCGTTGACCAGGATGTCAGCGCGGTTGGTCTCCGGGTGATACTGCGCCAGGCCGAATTCCACTTTGCTGGCGAGGCGATGCTGGTGGGCAAGATCCTTCTTCATCAGCGACAAGCCGTTGTCGATCCGCTTCGATGTGTACTTCTTGCCCGGCTTCAGCGAAGCGCGGGTTGCCCATGCCCGCAGCGTACGAGTGTCATCCAGTAATCGGTTGGCCTGTTTAGTGGTTGGCCCACGTACCTCCAGCTTGCCGATTTTCGCCCGCTTACCGAGGTTCACATGAAACACGACGTTGGCCAGCATGTGTTCTTCATCGAAACTTGGCTCGGTGCGCACCTGCGCCTGAAAAAATCCGCTGGACACAAGAAAGTTCAGCAGCGCTCCCCCGGCGGCATAGGCGGTCTCTTGCTTGTAGGGAGTCTGATTGGGAATATTCGCCACTTGCAAAAGGCGTGCGTAGGAAAAGTATTTGGTAGCTCCGGGAAAGTCCAGGATTCCGAAATAGAGAGCTGGTTCCAGCGTGAAGGTAACGTGCAGTCCTGCGGGATCGGGTTTCACATCCAGTTTCACCTGGGTGAAACGTCCGGTCTGTTTGAGGGCATAGACGGTGTTCTGGATGCTGCGGTTGGAGTAGGGTTCACCGGGCTTGAGCTGGATTAGTGGCCGATATGGATCAACGGAAATCTTGGGATTCGCGACCACGTCGACGACACCGACTCTCTGTCCTTCGTAGGAAACCTGGCTGCTTTCCTGGGATTGAAGCTGGGCGGAGAAAGCTAAGACCGCAACAGTGGCGAGAATCCAGAAGCGCATAAGGCATCACTAGAGTCGGACATGGGGTCGTCCTGAGCCGGCGTCAGTCCGGCGAATGACTTGGCGTGCAGCACAAAGGTTCGTAAGAATGCACGCGGGATCCCTTGGACTGCCCCTCGCTGAGCTCGGATCGCTCAGGGCAGGCTCTTCGCAGCCTAATGGCTGCTCAGGATGACGACCTGAAAAATAAGCGTCACAAAATGGCTTTGCGCTCGCGCCACACCTTCACAAACCCGGACGGTGTTCTGATGCCCTTATTTTTCGTGAAGATGCCCGCGCTTGCAGAGGGAAAGATGCAGCTCCGGAGGGAGTTGCAGCTGGTTTTGGCGCGGCTGTTCGCCGGCAGACACATGGAATCACGGGTCTGCACGCGAGATCCCTTCGCCCGCCCCTCGCCGAGCTCGGGTCGCTCAGGATGAACATAATAAGGGAGAATTTGATCGCGGAAGAACACAGTACAGTCGCGTTCACAATGAAGTACGCGATGGTCTGTATTGTTTTTGTTGCATTCCGGCTCCTACTTTGAAGTGGAGTGCCCACACAGTGCCAAGTGGACGGGTGAATGCTCATGGATTTCCACCGTGCCAGCGCGAGGATAATTTCTTTGGGGCCAGCTGCCGCTCTGCTGCTCACCTCGTTTCCGCTGGCGGGAACAGAGGCCACTTCAGACCCAACCAAAGCTCCTGCGAAGCAGTTGGTCCGCGAGGTTGTCAACAATGAAGTGCACTCCTCGGAGGCAGATCACAGCCGCTGGATGTATCGGCAGCAGCATACGGATCCTCGCCGCAATGAATTGAAAGAGTGCGTGGAAACCAGCGAGGGGACAATTTGTCGCGTCCTGTCTCGCAGCGGTCACCCGCTCACGCCCGAGGAACAACAGAGAGAGATTCAACAAATCCAAGAATTCGCGAGAAATCCCGAAAAGTTGCGCGCACAGCAGAAGGCGCGCCAGCAGGATGGAGATCGCGCGCTCAAGATGTTGAACATGCTTCCGGCTGCGTTCAGTTACGAATTTGACGGCAGGGAGGGAAGATACGTTTGCCTGCGGTTTCGACCTGATCCCAATTTCAAGCCGGTCGACCATGAAAGCCGTGCGTTCCATGGCATGGTGGGCAGCGTGCTAGTGGATCCGGAATCCAAACGGCTGGTGGCCATCAAAGGTCAACTGGTCAAGGATGTTGATTTCGGTCTGGGTTGGCTCGGACACTTGAGCAAGGGCGGCACTTTTGAAGTTCGGCGCCAAAAGGTTGGGGGAGGAGCCTGGCAGACAACCTTGCTGGATGTGAATATTCACGGAAGAGCGATGTTCTTCCGGACGATCAACGCACAGCAACACGAAGTGACCGATAATTTCACGAAAGTGCCCTCTAACCTGACTCTGGCGCAGGCGGCTTCCATGTTGGGAGCGCCGTCGCTGCAGGCACGGTCAGAACACGGCCGCTGACACAAAAGCAGTGGACTCCAGAAGATATTTCTACGGGATGTTCCAGCTCTGATTACACTGTTTTCCGAATTCTGGCAGTTGCTGTGACTGAAGTAAATTCCTGGGTTGGGGATAGCCGCAGTCCTTCCTTCGGTGGTGCGTGCAGAGATAACTCGTGCAGAGATAACTGACGATGAGGCTGGTCATATTCGGATTGACCGTGAGCTCTTCCTGGGGGAATGGACACGCCACCATCTGGCGTGGGCTCTGCAGCGCGCTTGCCCGCCAGAATCATCAGGTTACTTTTTTTGAACGTGATGTCCCGTATTACGCGAATCATCGCGACCTCTCGAATGCCGATGATTACGAACTGGTCTTGTATCAAGACTGGGCTGACATTCAGGCCGTGGCGCGCGAAGTGGCGGCCGGCGCCGATTCCGCCATTGTGACCTCATACTGCCCGGATGCCCGCGCTGCGGCAGATCTGATCCTGGATTCGCGGGCGCCGATGCGCATTTTCTATGATCTCGACACGCCGGTCACGTTGGAGAGACTGCGCGCGGGCGAAGATGTGGAGTATGTGCCGTCGTATGGCTTGGAACCGTTCGACCTGGTTTTGAGTTATACAGGGGGAAGGTCGCTTGTCGAATTGCGCGATCGGCTGGGCGCGCGTCGCGTCGCTCCGCTCTATGGAAGTGCGGACCCTACCTTGCATCGTCCGGTTGGACCCTGTCCGCGCTATGAGGCGGACCTGTCGTATCTCGGGACTTACGCTCCGGACCGACAGGCGATGCTGGAAGAATTATTCATAGAGCCGGCAAGGCGCTGTCCCAATAAGCGATTTGTGATCGGGGGAGCACAATACCCGACCGAATTTCCCTGGACCGAGAACATCTGGTTCGTGCGCCATGTGTCGCCGCCGGAGCATCCCGCTTTCTATTGTTCCTCTACGCTGACTCTAAGTGTGACGCGCGCCGCCATGGCGGAGACAGGATATTGTCCCTCAGGACGGTTATTCGAAGCCGCGGCCTGCGGGACGCCGGTCATCAGCGACGTTTGGGGTGGGTTGGAGGAGTTTTTCGAGCCGGGGCGAGACATCCTGGTGGCCTCCACTGCAAGCGATGTGCAAGAGGCTTTGAAGTTCGATCGCGAAGAACTGCGGAGAGTGGGGAAGCAGGCGCGAGAGCGTGTGCTGGCGGAACACACGGCGGACCATCGCTGCACTGAATTGCTTAGCTTGCTGGAGGTCACAGCATGAGCACGTGGGGCGTGGTGCCGGCAGCCGGGCTGGGAACTCGCATTCAGCCTCTGGCTTTCTCGAAAGAACTCCTGCCCGTCGGTACTCGACGTGATGGGGAGACGGAAGGACCGCGCGCGGTGTGCGAATACCTGCTGGAACGCATGCTGGAGGGCGGCGCCACTCGAATCTGCTTCGTGATCTCGCCAGCCAAGACTGACATCATGAATTACTTTGGCGGCCGGATCGGAAATGCATCCATTTGTTACGCCATTCAACCCGATCCCAGCGGACTATGCGACGCGATATTTACCGCGCTGCCCTTCATCTCTCCGAAGGATGAGGTGTTGGTTGGACTGCCAGATACGGTCTGGTTCCCGGAGAACGGTTTTGCCCATCTGCCCGCCAGGACTTTTTCGTTCTTGTTGTTTCCGGTTAACCGACCCGAATTGTTTGACGCGGTTCTAGATAACGAAGAAGGCCGGGTGTACGAAGTTCAGGTGAAGACGGCGCGTCCTTCGACACGTTGGATCTGGGGTGCGTTCAAGTTACCCGGCGACGAACTTGCCTCCCTGCATACGCTTTGGGAACAGCGCGAGCGGAAAGATCAGTATCTCGGGACTCTGGTCAACGCACATATTGCGAATGGAGGCTATGTGCGGGCAGTGCGCGGTGGTGAAACGTACGTTGACGTGGGAACGCTGCATGGGTACCGCGAGGCAGTTCGACTTTTGTCGGAGGGAGGCAAGCAGCGGCTTGAGACCCATATCGCAGCCTAGGCGGAGTTTGCTGCCCATACTAGCCACTCGGGATGGAGCTCAAGAAGAAGCCGAGACTCTGCGGGTATTGTTCCTGGCTGCCCATCCTGACGATGAAACCCTTGGGGCCTCGGCATTGCTCGGCCGCCTGAAGGATCGCATGGTTGCCTTTCTCACCGACGGCGCTCCGCATGATTCGCGCTTCTGGCCGCCTCATATAAGTAGCTCGCGTGACACTTATGCTTGCCTTCGCGCCGAGGAAGCTGCTTCAGCGCTGGCGTGCGCGGGAATTCCGCGCCAACGAATCACTTTCCTGGGTGGAGTTGATCAAGAGGCCATTCACGAATTGCCCGCTCTACTGAAGTTCTTCCTAGAAGTGGTGAGCGAGTTTCAGCCGGCAGCCATCATCACTCACCCGTATGAGGGCGGGCATCCGGATCACGATACGGCGGCCCTCGTCGCGAATCTCACAACGCGGACATCAGAGCAGCAGGGGCAGAGACTCCCGGAGATTTTGGAGATGACTTCTTATCATGCGCGGAATGGCAGCCGGGTGACGGGGTACTTTCTGCCTCATGCCACAGCCGGCGGTGGAGCGAGCCTGCAAGGCGCGAATGCTGGGTTGCTATGTTTCCCAGAGGCAGGTGATTTCAGATTTTCCGCTGGAACCTGAACGAGTGCGAGTCGCACCGGCGTACGACTTCACCGCACCACCGCATGAAGGAAGCCTGTGGTATGAGACGCTGGGGTGGCCTCTCACCGGTGCTATGTGGCGCGAAATCGTGGCCCGCACACTGCCTCAGGTTAGCGAAGTCACATGCCGCTAACGGTTCTCAGCGCGAGTTATCCGTTGGCCCCGGTCACGGAGAGCACTGCGGGCGGCGCCGAGCAGGTTCTCGCCATGCTGGACGAAGGCTTGGTGGGAGCAGGGCATCGTTCTCTCGTGATTGCCCAGGCAGGATCGCATTGCCGGGGAACCCTGCGGCCGGTTAAGGCTCCCGGCTTCCGTCTGGATGAAGACGTACATGCGCTCGCGTGCATACATTACCGCGACGCGATTAAACGGGCACTCACGCACTTTCCGGTGGATGTTGTTCACCTGCACGGTCTCGACTTCATGGACTACTTGCCGGAACCGGGACCGCCCGTCGTGGTGACACTGCATTTGCCAGTTGCGTTTTATCCATCACAGGCCTTCCAACTCAGCCGGTTGGATACTCACCTAGTGTGCGTCTCCGAATCACAAGCCTCGACGTGTCCGCCGGGGACGAAAATCTGGGGCGTGATACGTAACGGAGTTCGCCTGGACCAGTATCAGCCTGCAAGGGTCAAGGGGAACTACGTGTTTGCCCTGGGGCGCATCTGCCCAGAGAAGGGATTCGACATCGCCCTCGATGCCGCCACCGAGTGTGGCATCCCTTTGGTTTTGGCTGGGACGGTGTTCGGCTATGCGAGCCATCAGCAGTATTTCGAAGACGTGATCCGGCCGCGGCTGGCCGCCGAGCACCGCTTTATCGGAGCCGTCGGTCCGAAAGCCAAGCGGGAACTCCTGGCCGGGGCACGATGTGTAGTAGTGCCCAGCCTGGTTGAGGAGACCAGTTCTCTTGTGGCCATGGAAGCCATGGCATGCGGAACACCCGTGGTGGCGTCCAAACGAGGGGCGTTGCGGGAGCTCGTGGAGCACGGCTGTACCGGTTTCTTGGTTGACAGCCGCTCAGAGATGGCCGCTGCCATGGAAGCAGCTGGCAGTCTGAGTTCAACTGTCTGCCGAGAATACGCGGAAAAGCACTTCTCGTGCGAGGGGATGGTTCGCCAGTACCTATCGCTCTACTCTCGAGTGGCTGGCAGTTTCGCTGTGCACACCGATTCAGACATGCAAAAGGTAGCTTGATGAATATCAGAGACGAATTCAGCATTCGCGAGACCACGGATCTCGAGTCTCTCAAGCTGCTCGTTCCGGAGTGGGATGCGCTGTGGCAGCAATGCCCGAATGCGACGCCGTTCCAGCGGCCAGAGTGGCTGATGCCTTGGGTTGAAGTTTTTCAGCCGCGCGAAATCTGGGTTCTTCAAGTTCGACGAAATCATCAGTTAGTGGGACTTGCGCCGCTGTTCGTCGATCATTGGACGCCTAAGCCGGTTGTGAGTACGTTGGGCGCTTACACCTCAGACTATCTGGACTGGCTAATCGACGGCCGGTCCGCTGGCCAAATTCTGCAAAGCATCCTTGACTACATGGATGGCGACGCTCTGGCTGCTGCTGGTCTAGAGCTTTCAAATGTACCGAGAGGTTCTCATCTGCTGGGGCCGGACTTCCCGAGCCAAGGGGAGTTTGAAGTCACACCTGATGAAACGTGCCCAATCCTGCGGCTTCCTAAGACAATGGAGGGTCTACGGACGGTCGTCCATGGTGGGCAGTTCAGGAACCTGCAGAAGGCGCGACGCCGGGCGGAGCGAGTGGGGCAAGTCCAGGTGGAAGTTGCGACCAGGCAGACGCTGGACGAGTTATTGGAAGCGTTAATCAGGCTGCACGAAGCCCGATGGGAACAAGTTCGAATGCCGGGAGTTCTTGCCGACGGCACCGCTCAGGAGTTCCACCGTCGGGCTGCACGAGGGCTTTTGGGCTGCGGAGTGCTGCGCTTGTATGGACTACGTTTGAGCCGCGTCCTGATCGGAGCGATGTACACCTTGTCAGAACGCGACGTGGTTTATTGCTACCTGCAGGGGTTTGATCCTGATTACTCGGAATTCAGCCCCGGGGTGCAGATGATGGGTACGGTCATAGAAGAGGCGGTCAGGGCAGGGAAGCAGGCTGTGGATTTTCTGCGCGGGCGTGAGCCTTATAAGTACTCCTGGGGCGCGCAGGATGAGCCTAGTTTTCGCCTACGCCGGCGAAGACCGGCAGGGCTCGGCTCGGTAGGCCCCCAAGGCCGCCATGCTGCCTGACAGTTGCGGCACTCAAAGCTCCTACATGGCAGGGCTCTGGGTTCCTGCAGGATGGGGTTTGGGGTTCTGAGACCGGGCATATTCGGTCCTACATACCAACCTGTAGAAGGCTTCTACACATCCAAGGGTTAACTAGGTGCGGTGGACCGTCCCCAGGCTGTGCCTCCGGGTGGCGAGCCTTTGGGTTTAGCTTGGGGACGGCATCCCTAAACCGCATAAGGTGCTGAGGAAAGCCATTGCGGCGCGTCTCAGAATCGGTACGTCAGGATGGCATTACCGGCATTGGACAGGCACCTTCTATCCTGCTGATTTTTCTTCGGACCAATACCTGCCCTGGTATGTTCGGCATTTCAGAACAGTAGAGATCAACAATTGCTTTTACCGGCTGCCCACGGAAGCAGCGGTGGAGCGCTGGCGCGACGGAACGCCTGCCGACTTCTGCTTTAGGGTGAAGGGCAGCCGCTTCATCACTCACATCAAGCGACTACGCGATGCCGAGACCGCGCTAGCAACACGTCTCTCGCGCATGGGAATATTGCGACACAAGCTAGGCCCCCATTCTTTTCCAATTGCCGCCTAACTGGCGCGTCAACGCAGACCGCTACAAGCGTTTCTCCAAGTGTTACCGCGGCCAGCATCAGTATGTCTGTGAATTTCGCGATGCCACTTGGTACACGGCGGAAATCTATCAGTTACTCCGGCAACATAACGTGGCGCTGTTTCTGCATGACTGGCGGGGCGAACGGTCTCCGGTAGAGCTCACCGCAGATTTCACGTATGTACGCTTTCACGGCGCAGCGGGCAAGTACCAGGGCAACTACACGCCACAGATGCTTGGCACATGGGCTGACATGATCCAGGGATGGCTTCCTTAGCTTCGCGACATTTACTTACGTGTACTCCAACAATGACCAGAGGAGGGCACTGATCGCATCTCCGCATGAAAGCGTTTTCAGGTTGCCTACCCTAATCACT
>Ga0209160_1001589_pt1 | contig 19136 bp, 18 predicted proteins | sample GraSoiAngelo_153_FD_186167 | JGI IMG/M metagenome (GOLD analysis project Ga0209160, IMG submission 186167) | Grasslands soil microbial communities from the Angelo Coastal Reserve, California, USA - 14_1009_12_40cm (SPAdes) (version 2) | ecosystem: Environmental > Terrestrial > Soil > Grasslands ... | reverse complement strand
TTCTCACGAATTTGAAAACCGGCCCGCCCGCCACGATCACCGATCTTCCGGCGCCATCCAGCCAATCATCGCTGCAGAGCGATGTGACGTTGGGGCAGAGTCACGATGTCGACGTCGTCCAGGGAAACGGGCCGAGGGGCCTTCTTGTAACATTATACTTCGACAGGAAAACCGGCCTGCTTTTACGTGAGTTGCGCTATGGCAACTCGCCGGTCGGCCGCGTTCCCACGCAAATTGACTTCGCTGATTATCGCGACGTCAACGGAATCAAGTTACCATTCCGCATAACCTACGCGTGGCTGGACGGGCGCGATTCGATCGTGCTGAGCGACATAAAGGCGAACATCCCGGTTAGCGAGGCGAAGTTCGGCAGACCGGCTCCGCTGAACGCGCGATAGTCCGTATCAAGCTGTAGTTTGTTTGCCGGGTTTACGCGGCGTGATTGGAGTTGACCATTAACGGCGGGAATGAAATGCGAAATTGGTTCAGAGATTCGATGATAGCCGGAGTCGCGGTGCTGTGTGTCCTCTCGCTGGCCGCCTGGCCCTCCCCTGCTCAGGCCCCCGCTTACCGGGCGCCCCGGACGGCGGATGGTAAACCCGAATTGAGCGGGATTTGGCAAGCCCTCAACACGGCAGATTGGGATCTCGAAGGCCACGCAGCCGCAGCGGGGCCGGTGCCCTCGCTGGGAGCGGTATTCGCAAAGCCGCCCGGGCCAGGCGTAGTGGAAGGCGATGAGATCCCGTATCTGCCGGCGATGGCCGCGAAGAAAAAGGAGAATCAAACGAATTGGCTGAAGCTGGACCCGGAGGTCAAGTGTTATTTGCCGGGCGTGCCACGCGCCACCTATCTCCCGTATCCGTTTCAAATTGTCCAGTCTCAGAACAACATCCTGATTTCCTACGAGTACGCGGGCGCCGTTCGCGTCATCAACATGGGGGCGCGGACCAAGGCCCCGGCCGATAGTTGGATGGGCTGGTCCAACGGGCACTGGGAAGGCGAAACGCTGGTGGTTGACGTGACCAGTCAAATGGAAGATACCTGGTTCGACCGCTCCGGAAACTTCCACAGTGACGCCTTGCATGTGGTGGAGCGCTACACTCCCCGCAGTGCGGACACTCTCAACTATGAGGCCACTATCGAGGATCCGAAGGTTTTTTCGCGGCCCTGGAAGATCAGTATGCCGCTGTATCGCCGTGTGGAGAAGAATGCCCGGCTCCTGGAATACAAGTGCCCGGAATTCGCGGAGGAGTTGTTGTATGGGCCTCTTCGCAAGAAGCCCAGTAACTAGATCGGCAAAGGAGGCTCCCATGATCTGTCGCTCTCTTGCTTCAGCAACTGCTTTGGCGGCCATGATCGCCGTTCTGCTGATCGCGCAGGCGCCCGCCGCCGGACAGGCCGCGTCGCCCGCGACGAAGGCGGCGCCAGCGAAGGCGACACCCGCAGGGAAGTCGTGGACACCGCCGCGTACGCCCGATGGCAAGCCCGACCTGCAGGGAATATGGGGCAACGCCACCGTAACTCCGTTGGAACGGCCTAAAGGGCTGGGCGCCAAAGAGTTCTATACGGACGAGGAATTTGCCAAGCTGGCGGCGCGTGTCCGGCAAGGCGATGTAGGTGAGGAAGGTGAACTCGGGGCTGCTAGAGAGAACGCTCTGCGTTATGACATCAGTCTGTATGGTGGTTTTGACATCACTAAGGCCAGGTTCGCATCCAACAAACGAACGTCGCTGATTGTGGGACCGGAGGGGGTCATTCCTCCCATGCTGCCAGAGGCCAAACAGAGAAACGCCGAACGTGCCGCGAAAAACAAGGGACACGAATTCGACAGCTACGAGAACCGGCCGTTGTCAGAGCGTTGTATCCTGATGGCCCAGGAGATGATCCCCATGCTGCCGGCAGCCGGCGAGGGTAACCTTCTCCAGATTGTGCAGGGGCCGGGATACGTGGCCTTCCTTCACGAGACCGATCACTCTACACGAGTCATCCCCACCGACGGGCGCCCGCATGTCCCGCAAAACATCCGCCAGTGGCAGGGAGACTCGGTTGGCCATTGGGAGGGCAATACGCTGGTGGTTGACACGACCAACTTCACTGCTCTAAGCGCTTTCAAAGGATCCGGCGAGAAGCTGCATCTGGTGGAACGCTTCACGCGCACCGCCGACGATACGGTCACTTACCAATTCACCGCAGAAGATCCCACCACATGGGCCAAACCTTGGACCGTGGAGATTCCGATGACGAAGACTCAGGGGCCGGTCTACGAGTGGGCCTGCCACGAGGGGAATACTATGATAGCCACCATACTCCACGGAGCCCGCGTGCAGGAGGAGGAAGCGGCGAAGAAGGAAGCGAAGTAATGCGATGAATTTGGAGGAACCATGAACTATCGATATTTCGGTTCCATGGCCACTCTGGCGTTGGGTGTAATGGTCTTGCTGACAGCGGCGTCCGCAGCCGGCCAGGCCTCGTCGCCCGTCGCCAAGACGACCAGCGCGCACAAGGCTTGGACTCCTCCGCGAACAGCCGACGGGCAGCCTGACCTGCAGGGAGTGTGGACCAACAATACCGTGACGCCTTTGGAACGCCCCAAGGGACTTGCCGGGAAAGAGCTCTATACGGAAGCGGAGCTTCAGGCCCTGGCCAAAAAGGAACGCGAGCGACTCAGCCAGATTGAGGATGAGGGTCAGCCGCCTGCTAACCATTCAGGTGTAGAAGGCGCACCCGCGGACGACGTTCACTACGATTTCTCCCAGTTCGGGCTGGACCGGGGCCAGTCTAAATTAGCCTGGAACCGGCGGACATCGATCATTGTGGGGCCGGATGGGAAGATTCCTCCGTTGACACCTGAGGCTCGCGCGAGGCTCGCGGAAATAAGAGCCAAGGCCAAAGGGCACGAGTTCGATGGACCGGAGAACCTTACCTTGGGCGCGCGATGTCTGGCTCGGCCGAACGTGGCGCCCTTGCTTCCCACGGCCTACAACAGCAATCTACAGATTGTGCAGGGCAGAGGATACGTAGCCATTGAAACAGAAGAGATCCACGACGTTCGAATCATCCCCACTGACGGCCGTCCGCATATACCCAAGACCATCCACCAGTGGTACGGCGACTCGGTCGGCCATTGGGAGGGAAATACGCTGGTGATCGACACCACCAATTTCACCGACCTGAGCCCGTTCCGGGGGGCCCAGAACCTGCATATGATCGAGCGGCTCACGCGCGCCGACGAAGACACCATCCTCTACCAGTTCACGGTGGAAGATCCGGGAATGTGGACCAAACCATGGTCTGGGGAATTGCCCATCGTCAAGATTCAGGGGCAACTCTACGAGTACGCGTGTCATGAGGCGAATTACGCATTGGCGGATACCCTCCGCGGCGCTCGCGTAACCGAGGAGCAAGCGGCCAAGAAGTCAGCGAAGTAGTCCGACAACTTAAGCGAAAGGAGAAAGAGATGAGAACGAAGCTACTGGTATTGATTGGCCTGCTTCTGACGGCGGCGCCGGCGTGGGCGCATCACGCGTTTGCGGCGGAATTCGACCAGAGCAGGCCGCTCAAGCTGAAGGGAACGGTCGTCAAATGGGAAGTGACCAATCCACACTCCTGGATCCATATGGACGTGAAGGGCGATGATGGCAAGGTGGTCACTTGGATGATCGAAGGCGGCAGCCCGAACAATCTGTACAGACTCGGGTTCACAAAGGATTCCCTCCCGCCTGGCTCCGAGATCATGGTCGAGGGCTACCAGGCCAAGGACCTCTCCACTCGTGCAGTCGGCAAAAGTGTTACCTTTGCTGACGGCAGAAAGCTGTTCCTCGGCCTGCAGGCGCGGGAGAGTGATCCGGAAACCAAGAAATGAGCCGGATCACAGCAGGCCACCGATTTCGGAATCTGTGTACATAATGCCCTTGACTGGACGATCAGAATCTTGAGCAACTCCAACGCTTGAGCCGGCTGATTGGCATCGAGTAGTTGCGTGATTCGACCGTGGAAGGAGGTCTGAGATTATGAGCAAGAGAACTTTGTATGCGGGAATGGTGATCGTACTTGGCGTGCTCCTGGCCGCTACGCTGGCCGGAGTGCGTGCGGCCCAAAAGAGCGAAACTCTCCGGGTGGGCAATGCCGACATTGGCGGTGTAGTAAGCAGCCCCAAGGGGCCTGAGGCGGGGGTCTGGGTGATCGCCGAAACGAGCGACCTGCCAACCAAATTCGTCAAGATCGTCGTCACGGATGATCAGGGGCGCTACCTGGTGCCGGAGCTTCCCAAGGCGAACTACAGTGTGTTTGTTCGCGGCTACGGGCTGGTGGATTCGCCGAAGGTTAAAGCTACACCAGGCCAGACTCTTAACCTGAAGGCGGTCGCGGCGCCGGACAAGAAGGCTGCAGCCGAATACTATCCCGCGCTGTATTGGTTCTCTTTGCTGCAGGTGCCGCCGAAGAGTGATTTCCCCGGAACCGGGCCGAGCGGGAACGGCATCGCTACAAGCATCAATAGCCAGGGCCAATGGATACGCGAAATCGTGAACACGGACGGCTGCACGGGCTGTCATCAGATGGGCGATAAGGCCACGCGCGAGATTCCCGAGAGCATCCTCCATCACTCCGCGGACTCGAGCGCCGCGTGGGAGCGCCGCATTCAGTCAGGCCAGGCGGGCGCCGGGATGGCTGCTCGCTTCAACCAGGTTGGCTCCAAGCGCGCGGCGGCGATGTACGCGGACTGGACCGACCGAATTGCTAAAGGAGAGCTGCCCAATGCCGCTCCCTCGCGTCCTCAAGGTAAGGAGCGGAACGTCGTCGTCACCATGTGGGACTGGGCAGATCCCAAGGTTTATCTCCATGACGACATTTCGAGCGACAAGCGAAATCCGACGGTGAACGCCAACGGCCCCATCTACGGAGCGCTCGAAGAGAGCGGCGATTACCTGACCGTCGTCGATCCGACGCACACCGCGACAAACCAAATAAAGCTGACGGTTCGCGATCCGGGAACGCCGAGCTCCGCTGACACGCCGCCCATGGCGCCGTCTCCATTCTGGGGCGACGAAAAGATCTGGAACAGCCAGACCACGGTCCACAGCTTTGCGATGGACAAACAGGGCCGCGTGTGGGCAGCGGCGCGCGTCCGTAAGCCCGAGACGCCGGCATGGTGCCAGGCGGGATCGGACCATCCGTCAGCGAAGTTGCTCTCCATCCCTCAAGGGCAGCGCGGACTGGAGCTCTACGATCCGAAGACCAAACAGTTGACTACCATCGACACCTGCTACACGTGGGGCCACGTGAATTTCGACGACAATGATGTGCTGTGGTCCTCGTTCGGGCCTGCCGGCGTCGAGGGCTGGTTCGACACGAAGATCTGGGACAAGACGCACGACGAGAAGAAGGCTCAGGGCTGGAGCGCCTTCATCCTCGATTACAACGGCAACGGCAAGCGCGACGCCTACACCGAACCGGGTCAGCCGGCGGATCCCACCAAGGACAAGCGCATCAACGTGGCATTCTACGGCGTCTCGCCGGCGCCGGACGGATCAGTCTGGGGAACAGTCCTGGGAATGCCGGGCGCGCTTGTTCGTTTCATCCCCGGATCTCACCCGCCCGAGACAGCGCTGGCTGAGTACTACGAGGTCCCCTGGAACAACCCCAAGGCGCCAGTGCAAGGCTTCGCGCCTCGCGGCTTGGACGTCGACAGCAAGGGCGTCGTCTGGACGGTGCTCTCGAGCGGACATTACGCGAGCTTCGACCGCAGCAAGTGCAAGGGCCCGCTCAACGGCCCGACCGCCGCAACAGGACAGCACTGTCCGGAAGGCTGGACGCTCTATCCATTCCCGGGTCCGAACTACAAGGGAGCGGTGGAGAACGGCAGCGCCGATTCGGCGTACTATAACTTCGTCGATCGCTTCGACACGCTTGGCGCAGGCAAGGACGTGCCGCTGGCGACCGGCAATCTGTCCGAGGGATTGCTGGTGCTGGTGGACGGCAAGCTCATGACGCTGCGCGTGCCGTACCCCATGGGCTACTACGCGAAAGGCTTGGACGGCCGCATAGACAATCCGAACGGTGGCTGGAAGGGCAAGGGCCTCTACACGCCCATCTCCACGCGGGCGCCATTCCACATGGAAGGTGGCAAAGGGACCACCAGCAAGCTCGTGAAGTTCCAGATGCGACCGGATCCGCTGGCTAACTAACCAAGATTCCCAACTCCCAAGTTTCTGTCTTGGGAGTTGGGAGTTGTTTTCGGGAGTTTCTTTTCTTCTTCGCGATCGACCTCAGGCTCAGCTACTGCTTCCGCTCCTCGTGCCGCTCATGGAGCGGGCCATTCCGTACCGGTTGCTGCCCAACAGGGGTTCCAAGGCGGCTCGCAATTCCACGTTCAACCCCGCAAGCCAGGTCTTGGCGCACCTGCTGCGAAACCTAGTCACCACCCCTGGTTCGGTCATCGAAAAAAAGTTTGCAAGGCTATTAAATACCCTTCACAGGTCGAAGTTGGCTCAGATGAAAACGAAGCGCCGTGCTTCACGCCCCGGCAGATGGCCTCTATTGTTTCCAGGGCGAGCGATGCTCAAATGAAAGCATTCTTCGGACCACATGGTCGCCCGGTACACGCACGGCCTGAATTCCATGCGAATATCATCGCCAGTCTGCCTTCGATTGCAAACATGCAAACGGCGGCAGCATAAAGGAAACGATGCTAAACTGTCGACAATCAATCAGTGGTGAGCGTAGCTCAGCCGGTAGAGCATCGGTCTGTGGAACCGAGGGTCGCGGGTTCAAATCCCGTCGCTCACCCCAACCTTTTCAAACACTTGGCACCTGCTGGTTGCACAAACGGGTGCACACTAGTTGCACACAGCTCAAGAAGAGGCCCACCTGATTAGAACTTTTCTAAAGCGGTACGGAAGGTAGAAAAGGCGGCTCAACTCTGAGCCGCCTTTTATTTTAGTTGCACAAAGCGTTTTGGGTACCTTGCCTCAGACTTGTGATTATCCTGAAGCTGAAGGAAGTACGTGTTCAAGCCGAAGTTCATCACCACGAGGTGGGAACCGCGGGGCAGAATGAAATCGATATCAGGTACACGACGCTAACAGAGATGACCGGTAGCATCATGTACTACAAATCTGTTGTTCGCAATATCGCGAAGAAGCACGGCAAGGTGGCCACGTTTATGCCGAAGCCGATTTTCGGCGACAACGGTTCCGGCAGGCACACTCACCAGAGCGTGTGGAAGGGCAATACCAATCTGGGATGAAAAGGGTTACGCGCAGATCAGCCAGACTGCCCGGCACTTACCGCCGTTTAGTGCCTGGGTTTGAGGCCCCGGTGAACTTAGTGCATTCCCAGCGTAATCGATCGGCGGCAGTGCGCATCCCCGTGTATTCCAAGAGCCCGAAAACCAAGCGAATCGAGTTTCACTGCCCTGACCCATCAGCTAATCCTGTGTTTCGCGGCCCAACTGATGGCCGGTGTGGATGGAATTCGCAATAAGATCGATCCCGGTAATCCCATTGATAAGGGATCTCTATGAATTCGAGGCCGAAGAAGCCGCGAAGGTCAAGAGCACTCCGGGCTCTCTTGGTGAGGTGCTCGATGCTCTTGAGAAAGATCACGATTGGCTGCTTGTCGGGGATGTCTTCACGCCAGACGTGATCGAAACCTGGATCACCTATAAGCAAGATCGCGAGCTGGCTCCTGTAAACCTGCGGCCAGTCCCGCATGAATTTTTCCTATATTTCGATCTCTAGATTTACGGTGGCATCTAGGCGCGCTTGGCTGTTCCTGATCATTGTGGATGTCAGTTCAGCGAATGGGTCCGGGTAGAACCAGGAATTGACGCCTGTATCAAGCGTTTGTTAGTTTGAGAAGCTCGTACGCACCGGGGAACTGTGTCGATACCGGTTGAATTCAATGTTGGCCAGGACCGAGCTGTAGCCGGTGGCGAGCTACAGATGATAGCGATCCGCCGCTATGGGATAGCCCTCTTATTCGTGGCGGTTGCGTTCGTCTCAACTCTCCTCCTGCAGCGTTTCTTTCCATATCCGTTCCTTTTCGTGTTCTTTGCCGCTGTGATGGCCAGCGCCTGGTTCGGCGGCTCGAAGCCAGGATTTTTGGCCGTTCTGGTTTCGACGCTTCTGGTCGATTATTTCTTTGTCCCGCCGTTCCATACGTTCGCGGTCGATGCTAGCGACATTGCATATTTTGGGGCGTTCATCGTTTGTGCCGTGGTCGCAAGCTGGGTGAGTTCTTCGATGCGGAAGACTGAGGAGGCCCTTCGGCAGGCTCGTGACCAACTGGAAATCCGGGTAGCCGAACGAACTTCTGAACTGCAGAAGTTAGTTGCTGAGCTGCAGGAGAAGGAAAGGCAGCGATTGCTACTGGAGAACGAAAAGTCTGCGCTTGACAGCGAAAAGTCCCTGCTCTCGGATAAGCTCGAAACGCGAAAGGTTGTCGACCGCGCCAAAGGCATCTTGCAACGCGACTTGAGGATCAGCGAGGAAGAGGCATACCGCACCATACGGCGAGAGAGCCAGGACAGACGCAAGTCAATGAAAGAGATCGCGGAAGCAATCGTTTTACACGATGAGCTGAAACACACCACGCCGCGAACTCAGAGCAGGTGAATCGCGCCATTAGATCGCCAGATCGCCTCGAACGGTTCGTGTATCCCAATTTTAGTTGACTCCTGGGCTGAAAATCTGCAGACTGCGCGCATAGAGCCCACAAAGCCGTAGGCTCTAACCCTCTTTCGGCGAGGAAACGAGGGGCTTTGGTCTTTTCGCTCTTCCGGAATCACCTCGGACACGGCGTCGTGTCCAACTCAACAAGTACATAAGGCTCCACGACGAGCCGAACTGAGTGCCGTGACGCGCTCTGGTGGTGTGCGTCCCTTTACGTTGCAGGTATCTGCAGCTGTGAGTACGTCTCTCCATAGCTGGTGGAATCACAGAAAGCTGGGCAAAGCGCCATGAGCGACTCTCACTACGTCCACGTCGGCCGCCATGCACCCCATCCGATATGGCGACTTAGCTCCCCTAAGCCGTTTCATCGCCGCGCATCTAGGTGCCCCTATCTCAGTCCTAGCGGAGCAAGCCAGTGAAGCGGCGCGGGTATTTACTGACTCCTGGAACAAGTTTCTTTTTCGCCGCTTTTGGGGGGAGAGCATCTCCTCGAGGGACGTCGATCTGGTGATCGACAGCTACGAAAACGTCGTGCTGCGCAACCGTTTTCGATGGACAGACTCCGATCACAAGCAGGCTCAGGGTTTTACCGGCGAGGTCATTCCGGGCACTTTCTCACCGCAGGCAACCGCCATGCTGACGGCCTTATTCCTGCGGCACAGCGGTAAAGGACTTCGCATAGTGACCGATATGGAGGAAGCAAACAAAAAGGATGGCGCCTTGATTTGTTATGGCAGTTCCGATTCCAACTTCAAAACCTTTGAACTTGAGGCCGAATCCGGGGGAGCCCTCTGTCAATTCACTTTCAATGACAGCGGCGAGCGTGGCTTTCGAGTGGGTGGGAATGTCCACTCCATCGAAAAACGTGACGGCGTAACCTACGACAAGGCCATTGTTCTAAGACTGCTAACCAGTCAGCGAGACTCAGGTCAGTGTCAAGTAGTTTGTGCCGGGCTTTCCGAGTGGGGCAGCCTCGCGGCTGTTCATTACCTTGTAAGGAACTGGAAAGTTCTTCATAGACGTTTCGATGGCTTTGGGCAGCGTAGGGACTTTTGCGTCTTGCTCGAAGTCCCCTTCGGACATTGCGAGGAAGCGCGGGAACTCGCTGCCGCAGTTTGGTGGCATCGAAACGGGCACGTGAAATGAAATGACAAACACATCTGTTTTTCAGTCTGCGTAACAACATGCCGCCGGATCCTTCCTTAACAAAAACGCAGGGTTCCGCCCATCCTCTCCCCAAGGTAGTCGTTGCCACTACGGCCATGCTGAGCTTTATCTCCTTCTGGCGTGCGGCAGCAGTGGTCCTCAACGACATGGGCTCATCTGCTTTCTACGCCGGTGCAATCGCCGAGGAGGCGTTTGGCAAAACAGCGCCGTGGTTCATTCTGGCCGTTATGCTTTTAGCTTACGCGGTGTGCGCGCTGTATATGGAAAGTTGCAGCATGTTTGTCCGCGGCGGCGTCTATCGCGTTGTGAAGGAGGCCATGGGCGGCAGGATGGCAAAACTTTCCGTCTCTGCCCTGATGTTCGACTTCATTCTTACCGGACCCATCAGCGGCGTATCGGCAGGCCATTACTTGGTCGGGTTTGTGAATGACTTGCTCCGGTACGGGCATCTGAACCTTACGATTCCCGGAAATTTCAGCGCCGCGTTATTTGCCATCGCGGTCACTCTGTATTTTTGGTGGGAGAATATTAAAGGAATTCATGAATCGAGCGGAAAGGCGCTGCGGATCATGTACGTCACGACGGCCATGGTCGTCGTGATGCTCGTGTGGTGCGCCTATACGCTTTGGATGCGAGGGGTTCACCTTCCTCCCTGGCCCGAGCCGTCCAATTTGACGTTCTCTAAGACGGCACTCGGCTGGTTGCGGTATACGAACTGGCCCTACACCATCGGAGTGATAGGCATTTTCATCGCGCTAGGCCATTCGGTGTTGGCAATGAGTGGCGAAGAGACGCTGGCTCAGATCTACCGCGACCTCGAGCATCCCAAAATGCGGAACCTGAAAAAGGTGAGCTTGATCATCCTCGCCTATAGTTTGGTTTTCACGGCGGGTGTGTCCTTCTTCGCCGTAATGATCATTCCCGACGCAACCCGGCGCCGATATTTCGGAAATCTGATTAGCGGACTGGCCATGAATTTCGTCGGGCCTTATAGCCTCCGCCTTGTCTTTCAAGCTTTTGTTGTGCTTGTTGGGGTTCTGATGCTCTCGGGGGCCGTGAATACCGCCATTGTAGGTTCGAATGGTGTGCTCAACCGCGTTGCCGAAGACGGGATTCTACCTGATTGGTTCCGCCAGCCCCATCGGCGTTTTGGGACCTCCTATCGCATCGTCAACCTGGTTACCGGGCTTCAGATCGCCACGATTCTCCTGAGCCGCGGAAATATCTTTCTCCTCGGCGAAGCCTATGCGTTCGGCGTCATGTGGAGCTTTGCCATGAACGGCGCGGCCGTGCTGGCTCTGCGCTATAAGGAACCTGGAGCGCGGGAATTTCGCGTGCCTTTTAACTTCAAATTAGGGGATGTGGAGATTCCGGTAGGTTTGATACTGATTACGCTAACTCTGTTGGCCCTTTGTACGATCAATCTCTTCACGAAAGAGATCGCCACGATTTCCGGCATTGTGTTTACAGCCGCGTTTTTTGCCACATTCGCGGTAGCTGAAAGGATCACCAAAAAACGCGGCAATGCGACAGCCGATCTTGATCAGTTCAATGTCGCATCACGCACCGATCTGACGGCCGAGACGGTCGGCGCGCGGCCTGGTAATGTCCTCGTCCCAGTCAGCAATTACCATGCGCTTTATCATCTCGGAGCTGTTCTGGATCGCGTCAAGACGGAGCGGCGCGACATCGTTGTGCTGCACGTGCAAGTCATGCGCCGGACCGGCTCTGGCGAAGTTGAACTCGAAGCGGATCAGCTATTCGGCAGTATCGAACAGTTTTTATTTACGAAAGCTCTTTCCATGGCCGAACAGCGTGGCAAACCGATTCGGCTGGCCGTGGTTGCCGCAAATGAATTAGAGGATGGTATCCTGCGAGCCGCGGCCAACCTGCAGTCGTCAACGATTGTCCTGGGACGCTCGGCCAAAATGGGCTTAGCTGAGCAGGCGCGGCAGTTTGGTCTCGCCTGGGAAGGTTTGCCCGACCCACGACCGCAGTTTAATCTAGAAATCTACACTCCCGGCGGAGACCATGAGTTTTTCTTGCTTGGTCCGCATGCACCCAACCTGACCAGGAACGAAGTGAATCTGGTCCACCAACTCTGGTTGCGCCTCAGCGAACGGCTGAGGCCGGAAGAGCTGCATCACCATGATGTGGTGCACTTTGCCCTAAACGAATTGAAACAAGAGCTTATGGACGGCAAGGAAGAGGAACTCGTTCGGCGCCTCAGGGAGCACATGATTCAAAATAAAGCAGAGCGTCAGCAGCCCCCGTCCTAGGTCGCCGTTCCCTACTGTGAACGCGAGCAGCCATCGACCACGAGAAAACCCGAGCGGCCGATTAGCCTCCCAAGTTTTTTGATCGAGATTATCCAAATTTTGCGTTTGCACTTTTTCGAACGCAGTCCTAATCTGCGCTCCGAGGTTGAGAGAAGTTCGAAGGCTGGCCCGCTCCTTTCCACGACGAAAGGACTCGCGCGGCTCAAGCTTTCGCACCTTTAGTCCACTTGGGCACCAGGTCGTGCCCAACTAATCCAGGACATCAGGCTCCACGAAGGGCCAAGACAGCTAACCGGGCTGAGCCGGTTTGCGCGGCTGTTTCGACTTGCCGTTGGTTCGTGTTTCCGCAAGAAGGTTCAGCGCGTCGGCCAATTCCTTTGGTTCGATTGCGAACGTTCGCACGTGTTGAGGTGTTTGAAATGACTGAGATCACACGGACGATTTTACTGGAGTTGCTACTCGGCGGATTTTTTGCTGTGGCCTGCATTCGCGCCAGCGTGCCTTCGGCGGTGAATGGCAAGCTTCGGTTGGGGGATCTACTCCGATTTCCTGCCCGCCTGGAACGGTTGCGCCGCACGCGCTGGCAATGGTTCTCCATGGTAGCGCTACTTCTCTTTGTTCGTTTGCAAACGGGTTTGCCCACGATTCTGGAAGCCATCGTAGCCCTGCAGTTCGTGATTTTCTTCGCGCTGCCGACGAGGACGGGAACCACGTTGGGAAAAGCAAGGAGCGAGTATGAACCCGTTCTGGGAAGTCGCTGACTTCGTTCGCGGGCTGCGCAGAGAAATGCGCTTTGGCGAAATCTCGCGTGCTCCGTTGCGGCTGCTAAGGCTGGAATTGAGCGGCGAGAGCCTGGCCTGCGATTGGATCGCGCGCCCTCCCGACATTTGGGATGCCAGCCTGCGGCGGCGAGAGCGGGAACGAAATCAGTCAGAACAAGCTTTGCGCGACGCCATCCGCGTGCGCGATCTCGCCTTTGAGGCGCTACCAAAGGTGCAAAGCGCCACGCTGCGGGCTTTTCGTTCTTCAGGGGCCCGCGAGCCGCCCGAGCTCGTGATCATTGGCACCGCCGACCGGGAAGTGCCGCCGATTTTTCGGATCAGTTCACTGGTGATGCGAGCGAAGTTGTGCGGATTTCAATTTGAGATGGAGGACGGGATTTTGCGGGCTCTAGACAGCGAAGAAAAGGGGATTTTCGATCTGAGGAACGAAATCCATTTTCAGGGAGCGACCCCTTAGGGGGAAAGGAGAATTTTATTTATGGCTGCAAGTAAGGCGCAAGGAAGTTACTTGGCTGTGTTTTGGACGGCAATCACGGTGCTTTGTGCCGGGATCGCCTACTTTGCGGAAGGGTTCGGCAAGCTGGTGCTGGTGTTTGGACTGGCAGGCGTAATCATCAGCTTGGTCGGATTCTTAAAGATCAAGCCGCTCGAAGGAAAGACAGCGGGAGTGACGGGAATCGCGGCAATGAAGATCTTAGGAATCGCCGTGGCGTTGGGAGGCTGGTTCGTAACCATAGCCGGCCTGCACCTGACCACCAGCACGGGGGGCCGACTGATCTTCGCTTTGGTGGGCATTGCCGTGAGCCTGGTTGGGGTACTCGGTGTATTGCCCGTTGCGTTCGGCAAGAGCGTGGCAGGGAAAGCGCAATCTTCCAGTTTTATGGCAGCGAAAACCACTATGGAGCATAGCCGATGAAAAAACTTTGTCGTAGAAGTTGTCTCGGTCTTTGGGTCCTGGCGCTTGGCTTGGCGTTTGGTTTAGCCGTTCACGCCCAGGCTCCGGCTCCCGCCGCCCCCGCACCCGCGGCCGCGGCGGCGCCAGCGCCGGCCACCCCGGTCGATGCCGAACTCAAGGATGCAGCAGGAAAGGCGCCCTCACAGGCGGACTTACAGAAGGGCGATCCCAGCGGCGCGATCACGGGAACGATCAGCGATGTTCCTGCGGCCGATTCTAAAGCTGGTGTGACGCTGCCGGACGTAGCCAACCAGGTGGGGCAGAACAAGATCGCCGTCAATTTCGTCTGGACGCTGGTCTGCGGCTTTCTGGTCATGTTCATGCAGGCGGGCTTCGCTATGGTGGAATCTGGCCTGACCCGCGTCAAAAACGCCAACCATACCTACATGATGAACTTCTTCGTGTATACCTGCGGCCTTTTCGCCTACTGGATCATAGGCTTTGCCATACAGATGGGCGGCGCGGCGGGCAATTCCAACCTGGGCGGCCTGCAACCCCTGGCTTCCGAACACGCAATCTCGATCTTCGGAAAGATGTGGGGCTTGTGGGGGCAGTCCGGAATGTTCCTGGTCGGACATACGTATGACGTCGGCGTAATGGTGATTTTCCTATTCGAAATGGTGTTCATGGATACGGCGCTCACCATCGTGACGGGGGCTTGCGCGGAACGATGGAAGTTCCTGGCGTTCACGGTCTCTTCGATCATCATGGGAGCGCTCACCTATCCACTCTATGGCAACTGGGCTTGGGGCGGCGGGTGGCTTTCGCAACTGGGAACCAACGTCGGACTGGGCAAGGGCTACTGCGATTTTGCCGGATCGGGCGTAGTTCACGCGGTCGGAGGAATTACGGCGCTGGCCGTCTGCATGCTTATTGGCCCGCGTATTGGTAAGTACAACCGGGACGGTTCAGCGAATGCCATCCTGGGGCACGACGTTTCAGCGTGCCTGATCGGGTGCTTCATCCTGGCCTTCGGCTGGTTTGGGTTCAATCCGGGCAGCACGCTGGGCGCTTCTGCCAACGGCAACTTGCGGATTGGCACGATTGCCGTGGACACCATGCTGGCGGGTTGCACGGGAACGATTGGAGCCATTCTCTACATGTGGGCGCTTAAAGGTAAGCCAGACTACTCCATGAGCGGCAACGGGCTGCTGGCTGGGCTCGTAGCTATCACTGCTCCGAGTGGATTCGTCAGCCCTGTAAGCTCCTGCATCATCGGCCTCGTCGCCGGCGTGCTGGTTTGCTTGAGCTGTTCATTTTTCGAAAACGTCCTTAAGGTTGACGATCCCGTCGGCGCAATCTCCGTGCACGGCGCGAACGGGTTGTGGGGAGTGTTGTCGGTGGGCCTCTTCGCGGACGGTACGAGCAACTACGGCGGAAGCTGGAACGGCGTGACCGGCTCGGTGACGGGCTTGTTCTACGGCGATGCCAGCCAGCTCGTGGCACAGCTCGTGGGCATCTCCACACTAATCGGCGTCGTTTTTACGATCAGTATGGTCATCAATCTAGCGCTCGAGTTCTTCATCGGGCATCGAGTGTCGGCGGAAACGGAACTGGCGGGACTGGATATTCCGGAGATGGGACAGCTTGGCTATCCGGAGTTTGTCTTTCAGCCAGAGCCGGCAGTTCTGATGGGCCAAGCCTAATAGGAGACCCTCAAACACCAATGGCACGCCGCGAACTCGTTCGGGGCGTGCCATTGGCAAAACTCTGTAAGGAAATTAACTCCAGCCGCAATCAAGGAGAAGAACGGTATGGCGGAAAACGAGATTGTGCTTAGCGAGAGGGCGGCGAGGGTCGAGGAAGGTCTGCTGATTGATGACGCCGCGAATGCTTTGAGTCCGCGCGCGGCTTCTTTCGCGCTCGCTGCGGTTCCGGAGAAGGCGCAAGGGCTGCTTATGAGGATGTTCGCGGACCCGAGCATCTTGGACCAGGCCCAGCGTACTGACTTGGTGGGCCAGTTGCGCGAGTGCGTCAACGCGCACCCGCGGGTGTCGGAATTGCGAGTGCTGTTCGGAATGGCGCTGTGCGTGAATTTTGAGGTGCCCGACGCGATCGAGGAACTTCGTGAAGGTGTGCGGCTGGCGCCCCAAAGTTTTATCGCTCAGTTGAAGATGGGCGAATTGTGGATGCGGCTTCGGGCCATGGATAAGGCCGAAGAGCATACTCGCCGCGCCGCGCTCCTAGCTGGGAATCACGTCCAAGCGGAACTGGCGCGGAGGCAGGGCGCCTCGATTCGAGCGATGAAGCACGCCGGGATCGAGCGGGGCGGGTACAAGAGTCCGTGGCTCGGGGTTACGAGCGCGGTGCGTCGGCTGTGGAAGCGCGACCGCGAGTCGCGCGAAGCGATCGTGGCCGTGGACATCAGTTAGCCCATGCAGCCGGCGCTTCAGCTTGCACTGCTTCTCGCTATTCTTCTTCCGGCGGGGAAGTTTGCAGCGTCATTCTGCACCCGCTTGGGAATACCGGCCATTCTGGGGGAACTGCTAGTCGGCGTTTCGCTTGGCCCGGGGGCTGTTAATCTGTTGCATCTGCATCTGTTTCAAAGCGGCCAAGCTACGGGCGCTTTGTTGCTTCTGGCTCAGATCGGCGGATTTGTGCTGATGTTCCTCGCGGGCGTGGAAACCGACGTCGACCGCATGCACGAAGCCGGCACCACTGCATTCCTCGTGGCATTATTCGGCGTCATCTGGCCATTCCTGCTAGGCGCGGCTGTGGGACACCTCTTTGGCCTTTCCTGGATCACGGCATGCTTCTTGGGCGGCGCGCTGACGGCCACGAGTGTTTCCATCTCCGCTCGAACTCTGATGGATGCAGGACAGATGTCTTCCCCCGAGGGCACCGTGATTTTAGGTGCGGCGGTCATTGATGATGTTATGGGTTTGTTCGTGCTGGCGTTCCTCGCCGCGTCGATTACCACCAAAGGAGAATCCTTCGGCATCGCGCCGATGGCCAGCGGCTGGTTGCAACATCGCATCCCCTCGGCCGCCGGCCATCCCTTGATTGTGCAGATGATGCTGATTTCCATTTGTGTGACTTTATTTTTCGTTATCGGATATGGAGCCGCAAGGCGCTGGCTCGACCCTTTAATTCTTCAATTGCGAAGGCTGACAGCTAACGAAGCGGTCCCGAGTTGCGTTTTGGCGCTGGTCCTGGTGTACGCACTTTCCGCCGAATGGCTGGGTAGCGTGGCGGGAATTACAGGCGCTTACCTACTTGGGTACGTGTTTGCCAGTTCGGAATACAAGGCCGACGTCGAGCGCAGCTTCTACGCCATTGGCCACGGCCTGTTGATTCCCTTATTTTTCGTCTCCATCGGGCTTTCCAGCGATTATCGGGCACTCGGTGGGCATTGGGCTCTGTTATGGGTAACTTTGGCCGTGGCGATCATCGGGAAGCTTATCGGGTGCGGATTTGCGGCGCTGGCCTCTGGCATGGACTGGGTCCGCAGCCTCCGTGTTGGCTGCGGCATGATCTCTCGCGGTGAAGTTGGATTGATCGTGACTGCCATGGGCGCCAGCACCGGGATTTTCGGCCGATCCGAAGTCGCCGTCATGGTTGCAGTCGTGTTACTAACGACGCTGTTGACTCCCGTAGTCTTGCGCGGCGCATTTCATCTGGCATCTCAACAGGACATCGAGGAAGGTCTCGCGGCTGTGGGCCTTGCCCAAACAGCCGACAATAGGCAGGAGATCTTGCCCGGCGAAGCGAGGCCGGAAGAAATTGACGGACCGCCCGATCAACCGGCGTTGAGGGTGTGAACGTCTCGTGGAACAGACACCGTCTCTCTTGGTAACGAGGCCGTCTCGAATCCGGAGTAGCTCGGACAGAATGGGCGGGCAATTCTATCTGAGGAGAAACAGCGAGTAATCATCGGCTGTGATGCTAGACCAACCCATCAATTCTGGCGACAAACTCGATCACTACCGGATCGATGGCGTGGTCGCCCACAGCGCGGTGGCGACAATTTTCCGTGCTATCGATTTGCGCACCGATCAACAGGTAGCTCTCAAGGTTCCCCACTCTGAACTGGAGAGCGACCCCACTTTCGCTGACCGGTTTCGTCGAGAAGAGGAGATCGGCCAGGAATTAAATCACCCTGGACTCATCAAGCTCCTCGCTGACCACGACCGCAGCCGCCCATACATCGTGATGGAGTGGTTTGAAGGAAAACCGCTGCGTCAGGTCATGTCGGAAGAGAAGTTTACCGCCGAGCGTGCGATGCGTATCGTCATATCGATCTGCCGGGCGCTCGAATACATCCACAACCATGGAATCGTCCACCGGGATCTTCGGCCGGAGCACATCCTGGTCGGAGCCGAGGATCACATAAAGCTGATTGACTTTGGTGCCGCGGGACAAGCCGCAGGGCGACGCATCACCTTTACAAGTATTTCGCAGCTCACCGGCGGCTCCGAATACATTTCTCCCGAGGAGCTGAAAGGCAAACGGGGCGATGCACGAAGCGATATCTATGCGGTGGGAATCATATTGTACGAGATGGTCACGGGCAGAAAGCCATTTCCCGAGTCGGAGCCTTTCGACCGAACCCTGAGCCATCCTGTCCCGCCACGCGAAATCAATCCGGCCATCTCTCCTCAGCTACAGGAGGTGATTTATAGGGCTCTCGAACGCGAACCCAGAAACCGTTACGCGAATGCTCACGACTTCGCACGGGATCTCGAACACCTGGACCAAGTCGGCGTTGCTGACCGCGCGGAACTGCGGGATTGGAAGAAGGGGCGTTCATCACAGCCAAGAAAGGTTGCTCTGTACGTGGCTATGGCGCTGATACCGATCGTAATTTTTGCCCTGCTGTTCTATTTCGCAAATCGCTAGCGAAAGGCACTTCAAGAACTGATCGTTCCGAACGAAAGTTTGAGTTTGCGTACGCTGCAAAAGCCGTTTAGCGTGAGAAATGAAATCGACATGGGGAGCTGCACGCGCGTGGAAGCCGGAGTGGAAACAAAAACAATACGATGCGCTACGGAGATTCTGGCTGTCGGTCGCAGAAGTGACGGCAGGCTAGCCGGATCCGTCATCCGCCAATACGGCTTGGCCTCATTTTTTGTGGCCACCGCATTTCTGGTGAGCCTCGCGCTGCAACCCCTTTTCCCGCATCCGTTTCTTTTCCTGTTTTTCGCCGGTGTGGTTGCCAGCGCGTGGTTCGGGGGCATGCTTCCGGGACTTTTTGCGGTGCTGATCTCCACGCTTGTGGTGGACTACTTTTTTGTTCCGCCGCTCTATTCCTTCGCCATCAAGGCAACGGAAGTTAGCTACT
>Ga0209160_1001586_pt1 | contig 19141 bp, 18 predicted proteins | sample GraSoiAngelo_153_FD_186167 | JGI IMG/M metagenome (GOLD analysis project Ga0209160, IMG submission 186167) | Grasslands soil microbial communities from the Angelo Coastal Reserve, California, USA - 14_1009_12_40cm (SPAdes) (version 2) | ecosystem: Environmental > Terrestrial > Soil > Grasslands ... | reverse complement strand
CAATGAGCTTTTGGAAAGGTCAGGCAACGACAAATGCTTGCATAACAATTCTTTCAGAAGAACCTTGTCCAGAGAGAGTTGAGCACTTGATCGAAGAGATTATGGTCAGAAACAAGTCTGAGAGTGTACTCCTAACGATACTTGGGTTGCATGATATCGAACTGGTAACGCGGAGCATTACGAAGGCTGAAATGTTCGGCGGATTTTTCATTGGTCTGGCAGCAGCTGATTTCCGAGAAGGCAGAACGCGGCGTGACAAGAGCAAGGAGCCTGAGAGGAGTGAAGATACGGTCTCGCCTCCGGGAATGATGGGTTCTCGAGACGACTCCTCGACACTGGCCGGTCGCGGTGATCCCTTCTCTGTTCGAAGACCGATGAGAGATGCGGTGACAAGCCGATAGAAGATATCATCATGTCTCCCTCTGAACTGTTCAAGCAATCAACTCGCGAGGCGACGCAGCGCTCTGATACTATCCCTAATTATCCGAAGCCGCAGACTACCGAGATGAAGTATGTGGCGCATTATGCTATTAGTTCTGCTACTGAGGCTCGCGTCCTCTCTAGGGAAAATGCTTGGGATATTCTCGAATATCTTAGGGCTGTCGGAACCTCAGGCTCATCTGCAAGAGAGATCTCGGAGGCACTAAGTCTCCCAGTCAGCGATGTCTACTCCTCATTGAAGGACTTGTGCCAGCTTGAACTCACATTTGCTCTTCCAAAGAGGATGATTCCGGCTGGAGAGAGAAGGAAAAGGTTCGTTTCTGAAACATCTGTCTGGAACAAATACATGATCGATAATAGGCTCGCGAAGGTGTTGGAGGCAGATGAAGAAATGAAAGAATGGGTTGCTTCGTTGAGTACGCCGCTATCGAGTTTAGCATCAAAGATTCAGGACCGAATGGTTGGCACGTACGCACCCTGTCCTAGGTGTGGTCTCAACCATGAGATGGCTGAGCTTTTGTTTGCTATCACGTTGACTGCTTTGAACTCTATTGTACTGAATATGGCTCCCTCCAGCGAATGGACGGCTAATGCTAAGCCCTCTTGGTCGCAGTAGTAGCACGCACGAACTGATTTCAGAAGCCGATGACTTGCAGTGTTATTATGGTCGAATGGGAGAGTGAGCCGCTAGTGCCTGTTACGGTCAGCACGTAAATCCCCGGTTGAACAGTATTGTCAGCGAAGATGGTGAGAATTGAAAAGCTCACGCTTCCCGTGTATGTAACGACTGGGTTAGGGTAGAAGCTCGTCGAGAAGCCGGAGAGAGGGGATAGTGTGATCGATACTGGGGAGCTGAAGCTGCCTTTCGGAGTGACTGTTACGAAGGCACTTGCGATACCGCCTTGGAAGATGAGAACAGCGTTCGTTGGAAACGTAGCGAGAGAAAAGTCCTGTGTGGTTTGTGTGGTTGAGGCCACATTCACAATGTAAGACGCTGTCCGAACTGAGCCTCCACTCATCCCCTGGATCGTGATTACGTATGTGCCTTGGGGCGTATTCCCGTTTGTTTGTATCGACAGAGTGCTGGTGAAGGAAGGGTTGCCGGTGGGCGTCGACAGGCTGGCGGAGACGAGTGATTCGGCGGGCGAAATGCTTGTCGATAATGAAACTGGTTGACTTGCGCCGCTGAGCAGGTTGACTGAAACTGTCGCTGAACTGACTGCACTGGGGGACAAGGTGGTCGTTTTAGGATTGACACTTACGCTGAAGTCGAAGCCGAGCGGAACTTGTTGACCGGTGCCCGTTATTGCTTTGAGTGCATCAATCCTTCCATATCCAACGCTATTGTTGGGGCATGGGCTGATGGTACAGGTAGCGGTAGTGAACAATGTGCGTTTCACCGCCGCAGGGGTGAGGGTTGAGTTTCTACTAAGCAATAACGCGACTGTCCCAGATACCACAGGGGTTGCCATCGATGTTCCGGAGAGAGTCTTGTAAGAAGAAGATAGCCACGTAGAGTAGATGTTCACGCCAGGTGCCACAATTCCATGATCCTTCATTCCCGCTCCCACGCTAGAGAAAGAGGCGAGAGTGTCCGTACTGTCCACGGCTCCGACTGCGATGACGCTACTCAGACAGCCGGGTGCTCCCATGCCCTGTCCTCCACTGTTTCCAGCAGCAGCTACTACGGTTACTCCATCGGCTACAGCATTACGCACAGCGGATGAGAGGGACGAGAACGATGCATCACAGTTGGACGATGTCCCGCCGTTGTCGGCAGGGGACGTGCTGAGGCTCATGCTAATGACCTTCGCTCCATTATTGATCGCCCATTGTATTCCGGCGATTATTTGCGAGATTGACCCGCCGCCGTTACTGTCTAGGACTTTGTCCTCTAGGAATTGTACGTTGGGAGCTACTCCCCTGGCTGCAGTGTTAATCCCTGCGGCTCCAGCTATGCCCGCCACGTGGGTTCCATGTCCGTTATCATCTTCACAACTTGATGTTCCTTGAACTTCAGTGTGGCATGCCACTATCCTCCCTGCAAACTCTGGGTTGCTTGTTGAGATCCCCGTGTCTAGAATAGCTAGTCGCACCCCGGTTCCGTTGGTTCCGATTGCCCATGTCAGATTTGCTAGTATCTGTATGTCAGCGGACAGGTCTGACGCCGTCACTTGAGCATCCTCTTCAACACTCGCCACGTCCGGGTTCCTCCGCAACATCTCCACCTGCCGGACTGGAATCTCCGCTGTGGCACTGTTGATTATACCGAATTGAGAGGTTACGCGGCCTCCTGCCATGTTCACAGCCTGCGTTCTCTCGATTTGTCCGACCTGTGGCTTGAAGGAGACGATGAAACGAGCTGTTTGAACCCGAGCCGAGGCAGGGCCTATAATGTTTCCAACGCTCACCAACAGAATAAATGTAAGAATTGCAAACTGGAGGGGTCTCTTGCCGCTACGACGGTGCACGTTCCTGAACACAAGTGGTGTGATCCGTGTTAGACTGCGGAGATTGCTAAGGCGAATAGAATTTTTCAACAACAAAATACACCTGATATCTGTAGTGCTCTTTTGTGGACATGCCCAATTTAACAATCGTCCGTAAATTCCGGAAAACACGGAAACCGGATAGACCCGGATTTTCCAAGCATGTTCTTACGGCTGGTTGGTATTCTCGACAATCTAGGCTTGCGGGGTTCGATTACAATCGCTTACACTAGATATCGTATGTAAGAGCATCTGTCCAGAGAGAATATACGAGCCCTAGGTCTATGATCATGTACTTACGCTTCGAATCTCAGGTATGGCACCTAGAGGCGTGACACCATGATGAAGTACGAAGCACACGGAAAATGTCCAAACTGTCAAAAGGAGATCCTTCGGATGTGGGAGGATCCGAGTAGCAGGATCCCCGCTCAGCCAACTGAGCTAGGAAGGACGTCAGACTCCGACGTTATCGACTGCCCGTTCTGCAACTCAAGAATGACCCTCATAATTTCAGAGATAAGTGATCTACCCCGGCATAACCTGCGTTCAACCTGGTCCAGACAATAGCCAGTTGCGTGCTCGCCTTAAGGGAACACCGCTTCCAGGAACAGCTTGAACAAAGCCCTGAGTTTGCCATTTTGGCACATGACATATAGGCCGTTTACAGTTTAACTAGGCCGAACTCAAACCAACGCACCAGACGATATTATTCATGCTAGCTTTACAGAACGAGTACATCAGTACACAACGCATGTCAGCTGTAGGATTTTCTGTTCACAGGGATTATAGCCTAATTCGTAACAATAAGAACTGTACAAAACATGTTCAGTCAACCCCCAAAGAATCGCGTGAAGAGCGTAACCAGAACCATCCGGATCGACGATGACATCAACTATCAACTGGAGAAGCTAGCGCACGAACAGCGAGTCAGTGTAAACTACTTCGCGAATCAGGCCTTACGAAAGTTCGTCGAATGGGATATTTACGCCGAAAGACTTGGCTTCGTCACACTTCCCCCTGACATCTTCGAGAAACTGATGGCCTACATAACCGACGCACAAGCCCGTGACCTTGGAGGCTGGGTCGGGAAGAATCTTGCAAAGGACCTCATAGCCTATCTGTTCAAACGAGTCGACCTAGAAACCTCCGTACGTGGACTAGAGCTTCTAGGCCCCAGATACGGGAAGGCGTTCAGGTTCGAATATAGTAACGATGGCCATCTGACCACCGTGATATTGAACCATGGCTTCGGACGAAACGCATCACTATTCTACGGCGAAGCGGTCAAAGCGTTGTTGAAAGACTTAGTCAATACACAGGTCGACACTGTGATCAGCGAGCACCAAGTGTTTGCTCAGATCATGGGACCCAACGACTTCCGGGTGACAACTCCAGTCACCCCTCCCTCTAGGGTTTCACCCCTTCAGAGATGACAAAAGAACAATACGCGCTGCCCTCTCTCCCCCATTACCCTACCTGACGAGCTTGCCGTCAGCGTCTAAATTTTGCCAAACCCATTTCACGTCCGGGTCCCCATTTTTCTTTTGATGAATGAATTCGACTACAACGAGGCGTGCGCTCTTCATTCCGTTCTCAAGTGACCTGCGAAGTTTCTCGGCAATTATCTCCCTCTCATAATTTACAGTCCGAGCAGGAACCGGAATATTGTGTTCCACGCAATATTTTCGCGCCCAAGCAAACGCTTCATACTCCCAGAGATACTCTGGTTTACCATCACCGCCCTTATGTCCCACGACGATGTGACCTATTTCGTGAAGCCCGGTGAAGAAGGAGGCGAATCTTGCCGGTGTTGGTATCCAAACGATCTTCCACTCCAAAGTGGCGCGGCCCCATTGCGCTCCTTTCTTGTGATACCTTAGCCGGATCTTATGCTTCTCCTTCTAAGATGGCCTTATACTTCCCCGAAGCAGGCAACCAGTGACCGCCGCTTGGACTCTCCTCTTGCACGGCTCTATCATGATTATTGGGAGTTCTTCTTGGCGGAGTTTCCAACTTATGCCACATACTTGGGCGACCACAGGTACGACGATAAGTTAGAAGATGCTTCGGAGACTCATTTTCACAAGAGAGTTCTGAAGACAAGGGAATTCTTGGATCAGCTTCACAATCACGCGAAACCCAGCAATCCCGCTGACCGTTTGAACTATGAACTTTTTGAACGAGAACTCACGGACAAGTTAGAAGAGGCCAAGTTCCAGCCTTTCCTTCAACCGATCTCGCAGCAGGAGGGGGCGCATATTGAGTTCCCGCAACTGATTACTTATCATCCATTCAATACAGTAGGAGACTTCGAGAATTATCTATCCCGTCTCCGTCTGTTTCCACGTCTCATCGAACAACTGATCTCTTGCATGGAGAAGGGAATGACAAGAAGAATTGTCCCGGCGAAGATAGTTGTTGAGAAAGTCGTACCCCAGATGGAGGCTCATATCGTGGAGAACCCAGAGCGTAGTGAATTCTACAAGCCCTTCGCATCGTCGGAGTCGAAGGAAAAGGTCAGTGGGAGTGACATTCAGCGATTAAGAGATGAGGCCAAACAAGCTGTCACACGCTCTATCGTACCCTCCTACAAGAAATTGAGAGAGTTTGTTTCTGGTCGGTATCTCGAAGGTGCACGTGAAGAGGAAGGGATCTGGTCCTTGTCTGACGGTAAGGAACGCTACGAGTTCTACATCAGACACTATACGACAACAAAACTCTCCCCCGACCGGATCCATCAACTGGGTCTCGACGAGCTGAAGCGGATACATGAGGAGATGCGTGGGATCATCGTCAAGGCGGGATTCACTGGGTCGCTCCAAGACTATGCGAACAAGTTGAGGAGTGACAAATCAATGTACTACTCCACAGCCACGGAATTGCTCGCCGGCTTTCGAGCCATACTACGAAAGATGGATGCAAAACTCCCGAAGCTTTTCGGACATCTTCCCAAAGCAAGGTATGATCTTCGTGAGATCGAAACTTACCGAGCCGATTCTGCACCTGATGCTTACTACTACCAACCGCCTGAAGATGGTTCGAGACCCGCATATTTCTACGTGAACACCTTTCGTCCCGAGACGCGACCGAAATACACTATGGAAGCCCTAGCGTATCATGAAGCAGTGCCGGGTCACCATCTCCAGATCGCTATCCAACAGGAACTTGTGCGGCTACCAATGTTCCGGAGGCATGCTGGTTACAGTGCATTCGTGGAGGGATGGGCACTGTACTCAGAACGATTACCGAAAGAAATAGGATTCTACCAGACACTAGAATCGGACTTTGGTCGATTGACACTCGAGGCCTGGCGAGCCGCTAGACTTGTCGTCGACACTGGTATCCATCACAAGCATTGGACCAGGGACCTGGCGATACGGTTCATGGAGGAAAACACCGCCCTCACCGCACAGAACGTTGGATCCGAAGTGGATCGGTACATTGCCTGGCCTGGACAAGCGCTAGCGTACAAGATCGGAGAACGAAAGATCTCTCAGATCCGAAGCGAGGCGGAGAAGCTTCTTGGATCGCGATTCAACCTTAAGAATTTCCACGATGAACTATTGAATGACGGTGCATTGGCATTGGATGTTCTCGAATCGAAGATGAACGTGTGGCTGGATCAGATCGCACAGCATGGCGATGTCCCAAGCTAGGAGTACAAAATCATATAATCGGCTGGTCCGAAGTTACTAGTAAGCTCGGAACTGGTTTTGGTTAGCCGAACAAGAGACGCTGACGCTAAGATTATCGGGCTTCTCATGCAGAACGCCGACCTAACCTACAAGGAGATGGCTAGCCGACTTAAACTCAACGAGTCAACCGTCCGGAAACGGGTCCTCGCACTTCAAAAGTCTGGCATAATCAAGAAGTATCTGGTAGAGGTCGACACGGACAAGCTAGGCTACAAGACCAACGTAATGCTCGGACTAGATGTGGACCCGTCGAAGATGATGGAGATCGGAAGGAAGCTAACCGCTATTCCCGAGACGAGGATGGTCTACAATACTTCAGGCGGCAACGACTTTATCGTCGTAATCTGGACGAAAGATAGAGAGGGTTTGGCCAAGGTCGTCGATCACATTTCTTCCTTCGAAGGCGTGCATAAAGTCACGCCATCATTCCTGGTTGAGAGACTGAAATAGGGTCCGCAGTGCCCTAGCCTCTAAGCAGTATTAGAGATAGTTACGCTGATCATCTTAACCGACGACGGGTCAATTGGTTGACCACTTCCATAATACGTCGGGACTTTCTGGATCAAAGTTGCGACATCCATACCAACTATGACCCTGCCGAAGACTGTGTATTGTCCGTCGAGAGAGGTGTTATCGCCCATGTTGATGTAGAATTGAGATGTACCACTGTTGGTATCGTTGCCAACACGAGCCATAGCAACATATCCTGCATTGTTATGCAGTGAGGGGTCAGGCTCCAGTGGGACCTTGGTTGGTCCTTGACCTTTTCCCCATGTTGAATTGGGTTGGTCTCTTGTATATGGGTCGCCTGTTTGGATGATGGGCGGAATCGAAGGATTAGATAATCCGATTCGATGAAACACAAGACCATCGAAGAAGCCCTGCCCGGCAAGATTAACAAAGTTGGTTACGGTTTTGGGTGTCTTGCTTTGATAGAGTTCTATCTCTATCAATCCTTTTGTTGTATTGATCTTTGCGTACACAATGTCCGGATTCGATGTGGGATTGTTTGAAGATTGTCCCGTGACATAGAGGTAAACTCCAATGCCTCCGACGATAATTAGTAAGGCGAGACCCGCGAGCATGTACATTCGCCGCCTCGCCGCTCTCTGACGAGCCTTACGGATAGCGGCCTTTCTCTGAATAGGCGACGCCATTTTCAACCAGCAGTAGCGAAAGGTTCGTATGGTTGTTGAAATATGATTCGGTCGAATCTGGCTTTTCAGAGTTTCCAAAAGTCGCCTTTCAATCCGATGGCGGCCCAGCGCTGCATCAACTCTTCTTTGGGCGGTCTGGAAAAATCGAGTTCCATCCTCGTTGCATAGGTTGGTCTGCTCAGCTCGACAGTCTTCTCAATCGATAGCGCTTCTCCCGTCGCGCTCGGATTGCTTGCCTGCCACTCTGCAAGGTGTTGCTTGGAGCTGAAGAAGACCATGTTGTTTGAGCAGGTGTTGACGATGTTGTCCCACCACTTGGACGCGGGCATGCTCAGGAAGACGAGTGGTTCTGGAGGGTCCGACATGGCCTTTCCATGTCTCAGGTTGAATTTGATCGGTTTCGCACAGTGGTGGCAGAACGAATCCACACGAATGTCTTGAGAGAGCATTACATGGAACGCCACGGAGTCCCAGGCGCAATTCGCATAGTATGTTTTGGATCCGATTGTGACCTTGAACGGGGTGGCGATAGCCGAGAAGGGATGGGCCATCAAGATTCGTTGCGTTCCAGGAACCAGGGACAGGTTATGGGCTTGTTCGATCCCCAAAAAGACTTGATGCGCCGTCATCCTATCCATGTGGAACTTCTCCATGATTTCCTCCATGACAGGAGCACGCTCCTTCTCTAGAAAGTAATCATAGACATACTTCCCGACTGTCTTCTGCAACGACTCGCTCAAGGCTGGCCGATCTGGGAAACCGATTTTCTCGTATTTAACCAAACCATCGTTGCATCGTTTGCGAGTCCCGTCTATTGTCTTGGAATCGTAAAGACGTGTTTTCTAGTTTCAGTGTCATTCGAACAGGAAAATAGGAGCGGGCCCGGTGGGATTCGAACCCACGATTTTGGGCTCTCTTCACCCTGACCTAGACGGCTCCGAAGGCCCACGTCTTAGTCCTGGCTCGACTACGGGCCCATGTCAAACCGGTTGGCCGAACACCAGTTATTAGCCTCTTGGCTGAGAAATCGAGTGGGGTTGAATGCGAGACGAGACCCCGCGTATTCTTTTACCGATTGAGTCAGACAATCATCCATTCGCAATATCGTGATTCAAACATGAGAAACGGTTTTCCGGGTCTTTATGAGACTCTGATAGCCCGATAGAGCGACTACTGCACCACACACCGACAACTCGAAGACAACTAGCACTATTCTGGTTAGTAGCGTTGTAGCGATAGCGACCTCAGGGGTAATTCCGAGCAGGATAAAGGTGCCAGCCATTGCGCTGTCCAGTATGCCGACCATCCCAGGTATACCTATCGGAATGAGGTTGACCAAGCCGAAGATTGGGAAGGCGACGGAAATGAGCCAGAAGAAGGTCCAATAATTTGTTGGTTGTTGTAACGTTGAACTTATTGCGATAAGGAAGGAGTAGGGGATAAGGACTTGGAAGAACCATTGAAAACCCAAAAAGAAAAACGAGAAGAGTATGTTTTGACCTCGAGCCCTTATCAGTTTCATAGAAGTTTCAAAGCCCAAGACTCCTCCTGTGACGCGATGAACAAACCCGGCCGTCAACGGACGATTAGCGAATCCACCTATGAGGCGTAATACAATCCTCGACCCGATGCCCGGACGAAACAGCATAGTGATTCCAAGCAGAGATGGAATCATGACAAGAATCAATAGAACCAGTATGTACAATCGAAGTCTCGGACTCAGGTCACCGCCCAACACCAAAACCGCCGCGCCTACGGCTAGTATCGTTCCGGATGCAAGACCGTTGAGTACTCGATGAACGAGGATCGTAGCTATGCCTTCAGGATAAGGCAAGCCAAACTCCCGGTTTGCGAAGGTCACTCGAAGCGCCTCCCCAGTTACTGATGCAGTCGGTACAAGTATGTCTCCAAAGATGCTGATCATCACGCCCTGTACACATTTTGCAAGTCGGACCTTGTGGAGGGTATGCACGAGAAAATACCAGGCTGTGCCGTAGAATATGATATTCAAAACATCGAACAACAACACGAGAACTAGTATGAGTGGGTTAACAGAGCCTACAAGGTTCCCTACTTTGTTTATGTTCGCTCTGATAACCAACCAGAAAAGGGCGAAGGCGGTGACCCCCGCGGCGAGTTGGATGATGAGACGAGCGTACCGTGGAAAATGCAAGTCTTTGTGCCACTCTTGAGTTTCTCAGTTGAGTCCTTTTATTGTCTTCGAGCTGTTCGCTCGAACTGGTGGCGCCGTCGAAATTGTCTGATACACACATAAGAAATCTCAGGCCAGGTGACGAGGCCGGGTTTCTCGAAGTTCAGTCAGAAACTTTCAGAGGATTAGAGTATCTACCAAGAGTAAGAATCGGTTTACCTGGTCTCATTCCTGAGGGCTCATTCATCGCCGAAAAGAATGGAACTATGGTTGGATGCATCGGTGTCATCAAGCTTGGACATGAAGGCTGGTTTGAGATTCGAAATCTCGCCGTAAGAGACCCCGATCTAGGCGGACTCGCGAGAGAACTTCTCACGAGCGCCCTCGAATACGTTTACATGCAAAATCCCCAATATGTGAAAGGCTATACTCATGCCGTCCAACCCTACGTCGACCTGTACAAGCACGCAGGATTCGAACCTCTTAGAAGAATAGTTCGGATCGGCTGGGACTTTCCAATAACATATCCCGTGGAACAGAACATGGTCGAGACTAGGGGATTGACAAAAGATTTCGCCGACGAGGCGGCCGATGTGTGGGTGGAAGGGCTACGTCCTTTCTGGGATTGGTGGATCGAGGAAGAGGGCGGGTCAAAGGAGGTTGCAGACTGGGTCAAAGAATCCGTCACGAAGGATCAAGGCTGGATAGGCGCGTTTCTTAGTGGAAAGCTTGTTGGACTCTCCATTCTGCGACCTGATTCGTATGGACTAGGAGAGGCTAGGTTCAACGGTGCATATGCGCTTCCAGGCTTCCGAGGGCGAGGCGTCGGTTCAGCTTTGATGAGGGCCACTATTCAGGAAGCTACCCGACTGAAGCAGAAGAGGATGAAAATCTACACTCTTGCATGTCTGGACCATCTGGCGCCAGGCGCGATCCTCTATCTCAAATCACAGGGTAGGATCGAGGCCGAATATCTCCAGCTTCAGAAGAAGAATTAGTTCATCCCCCAAACTAATCACCAACCAAGAATCTCAGGAATCATCATGTCAGAGGACTTTACTCATCGCTTCACCGGACGAGCATCTGACTACTCGATGCACAGGCCGGAGTACCCTAGGCAGATTCTTGATATCCTGAAAACAGAGTGTGGTTTTGACCAGGACAAAACGGTTGCCGATATTGGATCCGGAACCGGGTTGCTCTCAAGACTATTCCTGCAAAACGGGAACAAGGTCTTCTGTGTCGAACCCAATGATGAAATGAGGTCCTTCGCTGAGCAGGGCCTTTCCAGCTTTCCAAATTTTGTCAGCATAAAAGGAAGAGCTGAGGACACGACGCTCAAAGATTCTAGCATCGACCTAGTTACCGTGGGACAGGCGCTTCACTGGTTCGATTTTCAACTCGCAAAGAAGGGGTTTGAGAGGATTCTCAGGAATAACCGAGATGTTTGTATCGTGTACAATGACAGAAGCGAGAAAGATCCATTTATGAAAGAATACGATTCCCTTGTTCGGAGACATGCTAGAGATAGGGCGAAAGTTCCAGAGGTAAACAACGCTTTCTTGTCAAGCTGGTTCAGAGATGGAATGTTCAAAAAGTTCAATCTCTCGAACGAACAATTCCTCGATCGTCAGGGACTTGCAGGGCGGATCATGTCCGCGTCGTACATGCCTAACTCGTCCGAAAAAGAAAAATTCACGGCATTGAAGAATGACATCTCTAATCTATTCGAGTCACACGCTGAAAAGGGGAAGGTGAGAATGCTCTACGAAACGCGCGTCTTCATCGGGAAGATCTGAAGAATAGCCTGGGTTTCCAAGCCAGCTCGGAGTATCTTCCAAAAAGAGGAAGGCCTTAGCTGGATTTTGACGGACGGTCCTGCCATATTGATCCACATAGCCGACAGCCGTGGAAGCTGTCTCCGATATTGTGACATTCTGATGATACGCCACAAACGGGGCAGAGGTGGAGTGCAGCGCTCAGACCGGTGGCTTTGGCGGTGGAATAGTCCTCAAGCAGTATCCTGTGTTGATCGAACCTTCTCTCGGGTCTTGATTGGTGCTCCATCTTGGTCTACCTTATCTGGTATCGGGAATTATTCGCGTATGCTAGGCTTCTCCAGTGCTCCAGCTCTGCCATCTTACGTGAGTCGTCAATCGTGACCCAATCGTAGGGCGTAACGGAGATCGCCTTTGTGCGCTGCAATTTTGTTTCGTGCAATCCTTGCACTCCATTCCACACGGATCCTATGAGACCTCGAGTAGCGGAGACTATTCCACGGCTCCGGCCATTACTCTTCATCCACTCATTTCGAGTTTCCATTTTTTCATTCGCCTCTGAAACGATCAAGCGGTCGTCTTGACGGATTATCCTTATCCCGGCACCCGCCGGCTATAGTTACACAGTCGAGAGTCGGCAATAGACTACCAGCGACCGCCGGCACTTCACTTATAGGTCAAGAAAACCCATGATTCGATAGAGGATCGACTTGTTCGAGCTCTTTCTACGAGTACAACACGACTGCCCACATAACGATCTAACCAGGAAGTTTCCAAACGCACGGATCTCAATGTGGTGCAACCACGCCGCGGACATTCTAGAGATCGAAGCCGACGGCTTCGCTACATTTGAAGGGCTCCAGAAAGAGATGACCACTATAGCAAAGTCTGGGCGCGGCAAGATCATCTCGAAATCCTTCCATCAAGGCAAGTTCCAATTGATCGCCAAGACCTGCATGTGCGCAGGAAATGGAAAAGGGACCGACCCAATAATTGCAAGGCACAATTTCATGGAGGTCCCGCCGACCGTTTTGATGGGAGGCTGGGAACATTACCGACTGGTTGGATTCGACGATAGCGATGTCAAAGGTCTCCTTAGAGACTTGGACAAGATTGGGAAGATTGAGGTTCTTCACAAGAAGGAGATCGCCGAGGGAGTGACTGACGACGCCTTCCTCATGTCGTTGAGCAGCCTCTTCGGCCAATTAACTAGCAAACAGACCAAGGCCTTGTTGACGGCTGTTGAGGACGGCTACTTCGAGATACCCAAGAGAACTACTGCCGAGGATATTGCCAAGAGGAACGGCCAACCACGAAGCACCTTCGAAGAGCACATCAGGAAAGCCGAGAGTAAAATCATGTTCGCCATAGCGCCATACATGATGATGTACGCAAAAGTGCCCCGGTCACCTTTCAATACTCGAACCAGAGCAGCAGGGGCCAGCGTCGGCGCGAGAATGATGAGACAATTGACTGTCCAGCTGGAGGCGGAGAATAGGTCGGATACCCGAGTGGACAGTTAGACTTATTTTTTCAGCGGTCTAAGTAGGCCTGAACCCAAGGATATCTAATAGAGACCCGACCCTCTCGCTCCGGTCCTTCAAAACGAGAGAGACCTTCATTCCTATCGCAGCATCCTTGGAGCTCTCTACGTCCAGCAAGTGGACAATGCCTCCCTTTATCCCCTCAAACTTGACTAAGGCGATTACTGCAGGCTTTGGTAGTTTTTTCCCGGATCGATCCCGGTCGACAACCGCGAAACTGTAGACTACGCCTTGTGATGTGATGTTGTGTCGGTCCTTCGTCTCTAGGAAACAGGTTGCACAGTACATCCGGGCTGGGACGTAGCTATTCTTGCATTTCGGACACTTGGACGCGATCAGACGTCCGTTGTCCTTCAGCTCTCGAAGGAATTCTTCACCAGCCACGCCGGCAGTATAGTGAAATTCCAGTGGAATGCTGTCTGCCCAGTGCTTCGCATCTTCCGACTTGACTATCTTCTCTAGTATCGGCATAGTCCCTCAGCTCTCCCCTCTTAATGGTCTGAAATATTTGATGTCTGTGATAGCGCCCTGTCTTTCTTCTTTGGGCTTCCAGACGGCTTTGACCTTCATTCCAATATGGATCTTGACAGGATCGGGCTCGACTTCACCGAGATGGTGAAGTATTCCCATTCCCGGGCTGGCTCCGTCAATATCGACCACTGCGACGACTAGTAACTCTTTCAACCGGCTCGCGTCCGCAGCTACATGTGAGACTGAATAGGTGTTGATCGTGCCTGTGTCTTTCACTTCGACCCACTCATCGGTTGGGCGGTAGCATTGTTCACAGTACATTCTCGGGGGGACCAGTATTCTCTTGCATTGCATGCATTTTCTTCCAATGATCTTTCCATTTTTCAACTCGGTAAGGAACCTGCTGATAGCGACTCCTGCTGCCCAATTGTACCGGGGTTCGACCTTCTGGATTGATTCCAGTACCTTGCCTTTCCGAACTTCTTCAGTCGTTATTTCCCTACCAGGATATGATACGATCTTCTTTGACATTTTTTCCCCTCTTCTATGATCTCATCACACAGACAGTCCCAACTTGCATTAGGTCGCCCCATGCCTGGGCCAATCCTGTCCGCGCATCCTTCTTGACCTGCCGCTTCCCTGCCTCGCCTCTCAACTGCCAGAATATCTCACATATCTTCATCATTCCCGCCGCTGCAATAGGATTCCCGACTCCGAGCAATCCTCCAGACGGACATACAGGTAGTTCACCATCTCTCTGCGTGATGCCCTCCCCCGCCATCTTTGCCGCCTCGCCCTTGCCCGCCAATTGTAATCCTTCCATGTGGTGTAGTTCTTTGTAGTCGAAGGGATCGTAGACCTCTGCGATATCGATCTCCTTTCGCGGATTCTTTATGCCAGCCATCTTGTACGCCATCCTGGCCGCTTTCTCTAGGTACTCCGGGTACGCGAGGTCTCTGTTCGTCCAGTGCGTACTGTCCAAGGTCCAGCCGATTCCGTCCAGCCAAACCGGTTGATCTGTCAGCTTCTTTGCAACTTTCTCAGAAGCCAATATCACCGTCGCCGCTCCGTCACTAGGTGGACTCACGTCCAACCGTTTCACTGGCCAGCAAATAGGCTCGGAGTTCATCACATCATCGACCGTAATCTTAGATGCTAGTTGCGCACAAGGATGGTCTATCGCGTTCCCCTTGTTCTTCACTGCCACCGATGCAATCTCTTCCTCCGTGATGCCATACTTGTGCATGTAACGCCTCATCTCCAAGGAGAATATCCAGAGAAGCGTTACGCCCAGGGGACGTTCGAGTATCTGGTCGAAAATACTCCAGAAGGCATATTGTGGATGTGGATGTAATGGGCTCATCTTCTCCTCCGCCACACACAGGCAGACGTCCGAGAATCCAGATGCTACATTCCACCAGCCAGCGGCCGGTGTGAACACTCCCGTCCCGCCACCAACATAGACCCGTTGATAGGGCTTCCCGACTGCGCCCATGCCGTCCAGCAAGTACTCTCCTTTCATGTGCACTCCATCGAACGCATCAGGTGCGGATCCAGAGACTACCGAGTCAATATCATTCAATGTCAAGCCGGCACTGTCCAATGCCATCTTAGTCGCTTCGAAGCTCAGTTCCTTTCCCGTCTCCAGCATTCGTCTACGGAAAAGGGTCATACCAGCGCCGACTATTGCAACACGACGCTTCATCCTGGTTCCAACCATTCTCAGTTCGCTCCTAGAACGGCGACTGCGCCAGATCCTGTGGGTATTCCGCGCCAGCTCTGTACTAGAGCCTTCCTTGCCTTCGGAATCTGTAATCGTCCCGCCTCGCCGCGCAGTTGTAGCACCGCCTCAAGCATCTTGTGCAAACCCGTCGCCTCGATCAAGTGTCCAACTCCCAATGAGCCACCGGAAGTGTTGACAGGCAATCGTCCATCCCGATCGAAACTTCCCGCGTCTACCATTCGTCCCGCCTTCCCCTTCGGGGCTAGTTTCAAGGCTTCAAGATGCTGCAACTCTTTGAACGCGTAGGTATCGTCAACCTCGGCAAGATCAAAGTAGTTCGCCGGGCTCCGGACCCCTGCCATCTTATAGGCTCTCGACGCCGACTGCTCCGCATACGCGGCCCTTGAAAGATCGCGGTCCTCAATCCATGGAGTATCGGAGCTCCATCCGATCCCATTAATCCAAACAGTCCTACTCTTTGCAAGCTTACGAGCCTTCTCGGAAGACGCTAGGACGAGGACGATGCTAGCATCGGATGGCATGCTGACCTCCAACTCTGACAATGGAGCCATACCGTTCTGGCTGTTCAACACTTCCTCCTTAGTTAGGTCCGCGCCGTAGACACCTCTCGGGTTCAACATTGCATTCTTACGATTCTTCACAGTCACCGTCGCACAAGACTCTCTCTTCGTCTTGGTTTCTTTGAGGAACCGGGACATTTCCAGTCCCGCTACAAAATTGGGGTCCACGTCCAAATGCCGTGTATAGGTGGGGTCGAATCCTAGACTGACAATCTCGGATGGATTGACCACATCCGACATTTTGCTGTGAGACTCGACAACAGCTACATCCGCTAATCCTGATGCGATGTGCATGCATGCTGTTGCTACTCCTACTAGTCCGTCGGAGCTTACTGTACACAACGGTCGAAGTACGGCACCCAACTGGTCGGGCATGTACTCGTCCGTTATGCTGATCCCTTCCCAGAAGTCTTCAGTGCAGCAGATGAAACTCTGGACATCCTTACGAGGATTAATGCCCGCGTCTTCATAGGCCCGGCTTGCCGCCTCGAACATCAACTCCCGAGTGGAGAGGCCCGGGGTCATACTGTCGAAGCCCGCGTAGCCTGCGCCGATTATCCCGATCTTGAGCGGCATTGCTAAAACTGTACTCGTTAAGAGGGCGGTTTTTCTCAGCCCACTATAAGACTTCCCACAGAAAACGGGTCGAGAAAACTAGGAGTAGCCCGCAGGTCCTGTCATGTTTCCAGTTCCAAGCGGTGGAGGATTTGATGGAGGAACCGGAGAAGGCATTGTCGTCGGTTCCCACATTTTCTTTCTTGCCCTCTCCCTTTGAACAGCCACTGCTACGACAATGATTGCAGCGGCAACAGGGACAATTAGAATGAACAAGAGCTCCGGTAGGCCGAATATTCGAACGGTCAAGTTAGTAGAGTCAGTTATCTGCGAGTGGGTAGTGGATTGGAGACCTCTTGGGGTGACTGCTCGAATAGTATAATTTCCAGGGGGGACTTGGCCGAATGCAGCATCGCCGTTCTGGTCCGAGGTGGCATTGATTGCGAGAGAGTCAGGATAACTCGTGAACACCTTAGCTCCGACCACAGGGTAGGGTAGCAGGTATCCAACAATATGCACGATCAAAGGGAAGACTCTTGCATTTACAAGTAAACGGTTTGAGAGTTGAGTGTCGACGCTGGGCCTCGGATTTTGGGGAGAGACGTTCGAGTTGTGCCACATTGCAACATCCAGTGTCCATTCTGCTGGGTTGATGAGTTGCTGTGAATAGGCGGTATAGTACACTCTGTTCGATGGGTTGCTGGACTGGTATAATGTGATCCAGTCTGGAAAGAAGATGTTTCCTGTTTTGTCATGGAACTCGACCGTGAGTTTGTTGAGCGGGTACACTGTTAGGGGCCAAAACATGGTGTTGGACGCAGGTTGTGGTACTTTACTACCTGCGAGGAAATCATTGTCGACACCGGTGATCTCCACGCTTCCGTAGGGATTGGGAAGATCCTTCTTGGACGGAGCTCCGTATGTCACAAGTCCAAATCCCGGTTGAACTAAGTGCCAGTCCGTGGGTTGGATCGCTCGATAGCTTAGGCTGCCGAATTCTGCGGGTCCAAGAGTGTCCCTATCACTGGATGTATCTGCAACCTCAGCTAGGGCTGCAGGCGGGTGAGTTCCAGAATTATCCGTTCCTAGGTTTGGCGTTGTACCAGTTCCACTTCCGGGAAGAGTGAGCAGCTTGCCGTCCATGTAGAAGGACCAGGTGCCATTGAGGTTTGAATCCATCTTGTATGAGTGCCATGATCCCATCGGCCCAGCCGAAAACTCAGGACCTATGATCGGGGGACAGCATGAACTGTTCTGGGACTCGAAATACTCGTAAAACCAGGCGCAACAGTATGGGCTTCCGTCCGTGCTAACAGTCGTCAGATATCCAACCTGGATGAAGGCGCCATTAGCGAGGTAGCCGCCGACCCAGTACGAATGCGCGTCATTGTTCGCCTGATCATACACTGTCCGAATCATCACGCTAGCACCGTAATGTCCGGCACTCGACGCATCTCCCTCCGTTCCGACCTGGAACCAGTACGCTCCGGTTGGCGTCTGCTGTTCCACACCTTGGATGGGACCCTCATGTATCAGCAATGGTCTTTTCACATCGGTAACTGCGCCCATTTGAGGCGACTTTCCAATGAGTACAAGAAGGAAGAGGAGCCCGATTATTCCAAGCGCACGCGTTCGCATCTGTCGCCACTTACCGGCCTTGATCGTTAAACATTACGCTCTGAACTTTCTCAGGATATCGCTGATCCTTTTTCGATATGATTGTTGTCTTCCATGAGATGGGAAAGGTAAAGGTCTCTGATTCAGAATCTTTCCAGCAAAGCCACTAGATTCCAACGCGTCCTTGACAGGATCATAGATATTGGATTTCACGATAATGATCCCATTAGGATTCAATTCTGAGACCATTTGCAGGACGCTCGATATTCCATCGATAATCGCACGCCTCCTTTGACCGTCCGGAAGTTTGTCAACAGGATATGAGCAAGTGTCGATCAGAAAGAAACCTTTCGACTGGAACCTCTCTAACAATGGTTGCTTGTCAACGCCTTTTTTCATGATCTCCCCGGCCGGCCACAGACCAACTGCTCTCATTGTCTCCCTGAACAGGTGATCTCCGCCGGTTGTTTTCTGAAAATAGAAGTAGCTTCCGGAGGTTGGCGGAGACTCCGCAATCCACAGCAACTTCACTCTTCTAGGTCTATACTGGTCTCTTGCGGCTCTGAAACGTTCGACCAATGCGCTATTCGGCCCAGAAGAGATCGCTTGCAATAATCTGGTGTCCTTTTCTTGGGATGGAACCTACATTGCGGGTTCGCCGAGGATACTTTTCGAAATTATCAGCCTCATTATCTCCGATGTTCCTTCGCCAATAGTCATCAATCGAGCATCTCGCCAGTGCCGATGCACGTCAAACTCATCCGCATAACCGTATCCACCATGTATCTGGATCGACTGGTCGCAAACGTTTAACGCGTTCTCCGTTGCTACAACCTTTGCCTGCGCCGCTTCTGATTCGAATGGGCGCCCTTGGTCTTTGAGATAGGCCGCCATTGCTGTGAGCATTCTTGATTCGTTGATCTGGCTCAGCATGTCGG
>Ga0209160_1001582_pt1 | contig 19161 bp, 17 predicted proteins | sample GraSoiAngelo_153_FD_186167 | JGI IMG/M metagenome (GOLD analysis project Ga0209160, IMG submission 186167) | Grasslands soil microbial communities from the Angelo Coastal Reserve, California, USA - 14_1009_12_40cm (SPAdes) (version 2) | ecosystem: Environmental > Terrestrial > Soil > Grasslands ... | reverse complement strand
CCGATCTTCCGGCACATCGCCCGGTCCTCCTCCCAGATCGCCGTCGCCTCCGCCTGGAGCCGCTCCCACAGCGCGCCGCCCTCGCCCGGCGTCTCCCGTGCCGCGGCGAGCATGCGGTCCAGCGCCCAGCGCAGGTTCACCGCCGTGGGACGGGTGGCGGCGAGCAGGTCGGCGTACCCTTCGAGCTTTGCGAGAAACGGGCCGCAAGCCAGGGCGCGATCGTCGCGCAGCCCCGCCACGAGCCCCATCGCCGCCGCGATCCCGATGAGCGGCGCCCCGCGCACCTGGAGATGGCGGATCGCGTCGGCCACCGCCGCGACGCTCTCCAGGTCTCGCGTCGCGAAGTCCTCGGGCAGCGCCCGCTGGTCCACGATGCGCACGGCGCCGGAGGGCGACCAAGCGATGGCTTGGACGGGCATTGGCAATAAGCTACGTGGGATGTGGGGACGTGGGGATGTGGGCTTTCACGACACGCCCACGCCCCCACTTCCCCACGCCTTTTCCCACGCGTAGCATTTCGCCCATGACCTACCAAACCCTCCTCTTCGAGATCAGAGACGGCGTCGCGCTCGTCACCATCAACCGCCCCGACAAGCTCAACGCCTTGAACGACCAGGTGATGGCCGAGCTCGGCAACGCGGCCGAGCGCATCGCGACCGAAGACGCGATCAAGGGCGCCATCATCACCGGGGCCGGCCCCAAGGCCTTCGTCGCGGGCGCCGACATCGGCGACCTCGCCAAACAGGGCCCCTTCGACGGCAAGGCCCGCGCGCTGCGCGGCCAGGGGGTGCTGCGCCGCCTCGAGACGTGCGGCAAGCCCGTCATCGCGGCCGTCAACGGGTTCGCGCTGGGCGGCGGGTGCGAGCTGGCCATGGCGTGCCACGCGCGCATCGCCAGCGACACCGCCAAGTTCGGCCAACCGGAAGTGAAGCTCGGCATCGCCCCCGGGTACGGAGGCACGCAGCGCCTGCCGCGACTGGTCGGCAAGGGACGGGCGCTGCAGCTGATCCTCACCGCCGAAATGATCGACGCGCAGGAGGCCTACCGGATCGGCCTCGTCAACAAGGTGGTGCCGGCGGATCAGCTCCTCGCCGAGGCGGACAAGCTGCTGCGGGGTATCCTCTCCATGGGACCCCTCGCCGTCCGCCTCTCGATGGAGGCGGTGGATCAGGGTCTCGAAATGACGCTCGAAGAAGGCCTGCTGCTCGAGGCCAACCACTTCGGACTCCTGGCCGCCACGCAAGACATGAAGGAAGGACTCACCGCATTCCTGGAAAAACGTCCGGCCAAGTTCGCGGGGCGGTAGTCGCGGCCGCCCTCCTGGGCGCCCTCGCCGCGGGGGCTTGCCTGGAGGACCGCCCCCGCCCCGCCCCGCCCACCATCCATCTCACCATCGACCAGGACTCGGTGCGGTCTCCCGATACCGTCACGGGAACGATTTCCGTCCGGGACGACGACGGGATCGACTCCGTTTGGGTCACCGTCGACACCGTGCGCCGCGGCGACGATGGGTTCTTCCAGTCCACGTTCGTCTCCACTTATAAATTCCCGGTGCCGGCGGGCCTGGTGCTCGGCAACAAGGTCCCGATCCTCGGAGAGGCCCGGGACGTCGTTGGCTTCCTGGGCATCAAAGACAGCTTCGTAACGGTGCGTGGGCCCTAGGGTTACGAGGGCACTAAGTGTTGACCTGACAATGCTTTCCGGCTATTTTTCGTAGGCTAATGAGCGACAAGAAACGCAAGCGTCCCGTGGCCGTGCGCGAGGCTCTGGATGGCTACCTCGCCCGCTCGGGACTGGCCCGCCGACTCGCCCAGGCCCAGATCATCCCCGACTGGCCCCGACTCGTGGGGCCGCAGATCGCGGCGGTGACCGACCCGGAGTCGGTGACCCCGGACGGCACGCTGTTTGTGCGGGTGCGGACGAGCGCCTGGATGAACGAGCTGCAGCTGATGGCGCCCGACATCATGGCGCGGGTGAACGCCGGCCGCGGGCCGGGACGCATCAAGACAATTCGCTGGCTCCTGAAGACCTAGCAGCACTCGAGGGATATGGCAAAAGCAAAGGCGACTCCGACCAAGCCCAAGGGCAACGGCGACTACCAGGCCGACGCCATTCAGGTCTTGAAGGGCCTCGAAGCGGTGCGGCGCCGGCCCGCGATGTACATCGGCTCGGTATCGGCGCGCGGCCTGCATCACCTGGTCTACGAGGTCGTCGACAACTCCGTGGACGAGGCGCTCGCCGGCTACTGCACGAGGATCGACGTCACGATCCACGGCGACAATTCCGTCACCGTCGTCGATAACGGCCGCGGGATCCCCGTCGACCTCCACAAGACCGAGAAGAAGCCGGGCGTCGAGGTGGCGCTGACGCTGCTCCACGCCGGCGGGAAATTCGACAAGGCCACGTACAAAGTGTCCGGCGGCTTGCATGGGGTGGGCGTGTCCGTCGTCAACGCGCTGTCCGAGAAGCTCGAGGTGTGGGTGGATCGCGACGGCAAGCGGCACCACATGGCGTTCGCGCGCGGCGATACCGTCAAGAAGCTCAGCGTGGTGGGGAAGGCCAAGGGCACGGGAACGACGGTCACCTTCAAACCCGACACGGACATCTTCACCGAGACCCGGTTCGACTGGGCGACGCTGGCAAACCGGCTGCGGGAGCTCGCCTTCCTCAATAAGGCCCTCACGATCACGCTCAAGGACGAGCGCAAGGGCTCGCAGAAAGAGGAGACGTACTACTACAAGGGCGGGCTCGCCGAATTCGTGAAGTGGGTGATCGGCTCGCGGAGGACGCTGCACCAGAAGCCGATCACCTTCGAGGCGACGCGGGAGGGAACGGAGGTCGAAGGCGCGATCCAGTACGACGACCAGTACTCCGAGAACACCTTCACGTTCGTCAACAACATCAACACCCATGAAGGCGGCACGCATCTCACGGGCTTCAAGTCCGCCCTGACGCGTACCATCAACGAGTGGGCCAAAAAGGACGGCCTCCTCAAGAAGGAAGAGTTCACGCTCACGGGCGACGACGTGCGCGAAGGGCTCAACTGCGTCCTCCACGTGAAGGTCAAGAACCCGCAGTTCGAGGGGCAGACCAAGACCAAACTCGGCAATTCGGAGATCGAGGGGATCGTCAAGAGCGTCGTGAACGAGGCGCTCGCCGAGTTCTTCGATAAGAACCCCAGCGTGGCCCGGGCGGTCATCAGCAAGGCACTCAACGCCGCGCGCGCACGCGAAGCGGCGCGCAAGGCGCGCGAGCTGGTGCGCAACAAGAGCGGCCTCGATGGCGGGTTGCTCCCGGGGAAGCTGGCCGACTGCTCGCTCGACGACCCCAAGATCTGCGAGGTCTACCTCGTCGAGGGCGACTCCGCCGGGGGCTCGGCGAAGCAGGGCCGCGACCGCGGCTTCCAGGCGATCCTGCCGCTGCGCGGCAAGATCCTCAACGTGCAGAAGGCGCGCATCGACAAGATCCTCTCCAACGAGGAGATCCGCACCATCATCACGGCCATCGGCACGGGGGTGGGCGAAGACTTCAATCTCGAGAACGCGCGCTACCACAAGATCATCATCATGACCGACGCCGACGTCGACGGCGCGCACATCCGCACGCTGCTGCTCACCTTCTTCTACAAGGAGATGAAGCAGCTGATCGACGCAGGGTACATCTATATCGCGCAGCCGCCGCTGTTCCGCGTGGGCAAGGGCAAGGAGGCGTACTACGCCTACGACGAGAAAGAGCGTGACGCGTACGTGAAGCGGTTCTCCAACGGCGCTGAGGGAAACGCCAACATTCTCATCCAGCGCTACAAGGGGCTGGGCGAGATGAACCCGGACCAGCTCCGCGACACCACGATGGATCCCTCCCGCCGCACGCTCCTCAAGGTGACGATGGAGGACGCGCTCGAGGCATCCTCGTTGTTCGAGACGTTGATGGGTGACGAAGTCGAGCCGCGCCGCAGGTTCATCGAGGAAAACGCCAAGTTCGTCCGCAACCTGGACGTCTAGGAGCGCCGCGACGCTCGCCATCTCGATCTTCCTCGTCGTTTGCGCCGTCGCGCTGGGCTGGTTCTTCCTCCCCCGGCGCGAGGACCCCCCCGAGCCAACGGCGGACCGCCGGCCGAACGCCGACATCGACTACGCCGAGCTGGAAGAGGCGGAGCGGGAAGTCCAGGAAGCGCCCGACGAGGACAGCGTTCGGGATTGGGGACCGGGGACCGGGAGCCCCCCTCCGGCGTGACCGAGGTCACCTGTGGCGGCGGCGCCTCGGTCTTGGGGGCTTGACTGGGGCACGCACGGGCCCTAATCGTGTAAGCTAGGTTCGACTTCGGCACATTGACGAGTTCGGCCCCGTTGCGCCCGCGATCGGCCAAGGGGGCCGTTTGTTTTTCGGCTCGTTCCGGTGGGGAAAATGGACCCTAAGGCGCTGTTGGACAGCCTCGACGTGGGGGTGGCGGTGCTGGCGCGGGACTGGACCGTGGAGGAATGGTCCGCCACGGCGGCCCGCCTCACGGGCCTCGCCCCGGACCGTGTCCAGGGCCAGAGCTTCTGGGCCATGTTCCCGACGACCAAGGGGACCCACGTCGAACAGGCGCTCGCCGAGGTGCTCGCCGACGGCGCGCCCCGCAGTGTGCTGTTCCCGGCGCGCTCCGGCGACTTCGAGGGCGTGATCTTCGATACGCACGTCAGCCGCACGCCACGCGGGCAGCTGGTCCTCGAGTTCCGCCAGGTCCGTGAAGAGCTGTCTCCGGAGTCGCGGGCCGCGCAGATCCTGATGGCGTTCGAGGCGGAGCGGCGCCTCTATCACCAGATGTTCGACACGCTGCCGAGTCCGGCGCTGGTCGTCGTCGTGGACGGGTCGATCCTCGAGGCGAATCCCGCGGCGGTGGCCCTCCTGGCCGCGACCGACGCCCGCGCGCTGCGCGGCCGCAACCTCGCGGAGTGGGCGCCCCCAACCCAACGCGCCGGGCTCCTCGCCGCGCTGCGCGACGGCGTCCAGAAGCCGCAGCAGGTGCGGCTCGGCATCGAGGTGGGCGGGGACCAGGTGGCGGAGGTGGAAGGCGTCATCACCAACGTGGATCCAGGTCGCAGCGCCGCCAAGCTGCTGTTCCTGGCTGTGGACGTCTCCCGGGAGGTGCTGCTGCAGCGCAAGCTGCTGCAAACGGACCGGCTGGCGCAGCTGGGCGCCCTGGTTTCGGGCGTCGCGCACGAGCTGAACAACCCGCTCGCGGCGATCGCCGCGTTCGCCGAACTGCTCGCCGTGGACGCCACGTCGCCACAGCTGCGCGAAAGCGCCGAGGTGATCCACGCCGAAGCGGACCGGGCGGGCCGCATCGTCCGCACGCTGCTCGACTTTGCGCGGCAGCGCCCCCACAGCCGACAGCCGCTCGATCTCCGCGACACTATCGAGCGCGTGGTGGCGCTGGAACGGAGTGCGCTCAAGAAGGCGCGTGCGCACCTCTCCACGGACATTCCCGACCACCTCCCGGACCCGGTGGGCGATCAGCAGGAGCTGCAGCAGGTCCTCTTGAACGGGATCGTCAACGCCATCCAGGCGATCGAGTCCAGCGGGAAGCCCGGTAAGATCCTGATCTGGGCGCGGCGCACCGACGGGTACGTCTCGATCTTCATCGACGACACGGGCCCCGGCGTGCCGCCGGAGCTGCTCGAGCGCGCATTCGATCCTTTCTTCACGACCAAGGGCGAGCTAGGGACGGGGCTGGGCCTGGCGATCAGCCTCGGCCTGGTCAAGCAGATGGGCGGGCGGATGTTCCTCGTGAACGTGGAGGGCGCGGGGGCGCGGCTGGGCATCGAGCTGCCCGCGGCCACGGCGCCGAGCGCGCCCGCCGCGCCGGAACGCCTCCGTCCCGCCGAACGCGCGCTCTCGGTCCTGCTGGTCGAAGACGACCCGAGCGTGCGGCGCGGCCTGGAGCTGATGGCCCGACGATTGGGGCACACGGTCGAGGTGGCGGCCGACTACGCGGAAGCCGCGCGGCGGCTCGAGCCCCGCGAGGCGCGTTACGACGTGCTGCTCATCGACATCCACCTCGACGAGCACCACACCGGCTTCGACCTGTTCGAGCAGCTGCGCCTGGAGGGCCGCGGCCGCGAGCGCCGCGTCGTGTTCACGACTGGAGATTCGATGTCCGCGAAGACGCGCGACGCGCTGCGCATCTCGGAGCGGCCGGTGCTGCGCAAGCCGTTCAACCTCGAAGATCTGCGGGAAATGCTGGACCGCGTGGCGGTCGGCTGACGCCTAGCGTCTGGGCGCTTTCGCCTCCGGCTTGGGTTTTCCCCCTTCTCTCTTCAGCTCCTCTACCCCCTCCTTCGTCACCCGATGTGAAATGAGCGGCAGCGGTCGCTCCGCGAGCCGGTCCGCGATGACGATGGCCTGCGTCAGCGCTGCAAGCCCAAGCTCCACCCCGGCCGCATCGCGGGCGAACACCGAGGCGATCGGCTCGCCGGCCAGGACTTTATCGCCCGGCTTCACGGTGATGACGAACCCGACCGAATGGTCGACGGTGTCCTCGACCTTCTGGCGGCCGCCGCCGAGCGCGATGATCGCGCGCCCGATGGTGCGCGGCTCGACGCGCGTCACGACGCCCGTCTCCTTCGCCTTGTAGATCTCGACGGCCTGCGCCTGCGGCAACCCCGACGGGTCCTCCACGATCTTGGGGTTCCCGCCCTGCGCTTCGATGACCTGCTGGAGTTTTTCGGCCGCACGGCCGGAGCGCAGGGTCTCGTCGAGGCGCTTGCGCGCCTTCGCGGCGGTCTTCTCGACGCCGGCGAGCAGCAGCATCTCAACGCCCAACGCGTACGTCACCTCGAGGAGATCGGCCGGTCCTTCGCCGAGCAGCGTTTGGATCGCCTCCTCCGTTTCGAGCGCGTTGCCGCAGGCCCGGCCGAGGGGCCGGTCCATAGCCGTGAGGAGCGCCACCGTGGGGCAGCCGCGATCCGCTCCGAGGGCGATCATGGTGCGCGCGAGCTCGAGCGCCGTCTCCGTCGGCGGCAGGAACGCCCCGCCGCCGTGCTTGACGTCGAGCACCAGGCCGGTGAGCCCTTCGGCCAGCTTCTTCGACATGATGCTCGCGGCGATGAGCGGGATCGCCGCGACGGTGCCGCTGACGTCGCGCAGGGCATAGAGCTGCTTGTCGGCGGGAGCGATTTCAGGCGTCTGGCCGAGCATCGCGCAGTGCAGCTTCAGGACCTGCGCCTTGGCCTCGGCGAGGGAGAGCCCGGTGCGGAACCCGGGGATGGCCTCGAGCTTGTCGAGCGTCCCGCCGGTGTGCCCGAGCCCGCGCCCCGACATCATCGGGACGGCGACCCCGCACGCGGCCACCAGTGGCGCGAGGACCAGGGAGACCTTGTCGCCGACTCCGCCGGTCGAGTGCTTGTCGACGCGCGGGACGGGCCAGCCGTCGAAGGCGAGGCGATCGCCGGAGCTCAGCATGGCGTCGGTCAGCGCGCCGAGCTCGGCGCGCTCCAGCCCGCGCCACAACACGGCCATGAGCAGCGCCGACATCTGATAGTCGGGCACGGCCCCCGCGGTGTATGCGGCGATCAACTCACGCCACTCGGCTGGGGTGAGGACGCCGCCGTCCCGCTTGCGCTCGATCAGGGGAACCACGAACATTTACCGCCCTCGATCGCTCTGGAGTTGCTGATGCACGTCCTGCGCTGTGTGTCGATCCTCGCCCTCACCGCGGCGCCACTCGCCGCGCAGACCGCCGCCGAGCACATCGCCCGCGGGGACAGCGCGCAGCCGTTCCTGCACCCCGACGTCGCGCTGCGGCACTACCAAGCGGCCCTGGCGCTCGACTCGCTGAGCTTCGAGGCCAACTGGAAGGCGGCCCGGGCGATCAGCGACGTGGCGAAACAGCTGCTGGGTGATTCCCTGAAGGATCGGCGCGACAGTCTTTACTCCATCGGTCGCACCTATGCCGAGCGGGCCCTGCGGGCCGACTCGACCAGGGCAGAGGGGCATTACGCCATGGCGCTGGTGCTGGGGCGCCTGTCGCGCACCCGTGGCGGCAAGGAGCGGGTCCGCTTCGCGAAGATCATCTTCGATGAAGCGACGCGGGCCGTCCAGATCGATTCGACCCTCGATCCCGCCTACCACATCCTCGGCGCCTGGCACGCGGAGGTGAAGCGGCTCTCCGGCTTCACGCGCTTCTTCGCCAAGATGCTGTTCGGCGCCGGGTTCATGAGCCGGGCCACCTGGGACGACGCGGTCAAGAACCTCGAGCGCGCGGTGGCCTTGAACCCGCGCCACATCTATCACCGGCTCGAGCTCGCGGAGGTGTACGAGGACATCGGGCAATACTCGAAGGCCCGCGAGCAGTTCGACACCATAGCCACCCTCCCGATCGGCGACGCGATGGACGATTACTACCAACGGGAAGCCGCCGAGCACCTCGCCGAGATCCGGGACAAGAAAGACAAGACCTGACGGCCGACGTCCAGCGCGAAGCTACCGCGCACCGAAGAGGCGAGCAATGGCTTGACGCGCCCTCCGCTCCGGGGCGAAACTAGGAGCCATGTCCGTCTCCACCACCCTCACACCAGCGGAAGCCGAGCGACTCGCCGCACGCGTGGCCGAGCTCGAGCACGAGCGCAAGCATCTCCTCGCCGTCATCGAAATCCTCAAGGACATCTCCGGATCGCTGCACTTCGTGGACATCCTGCAGGCGATCGCGCGCAAGCTCGGCGAAGCGTTCGGCCTCGACCGCTGCTCGATTTTTCTCACCGAGCGCGGCGGCAAATCGGTGCGGCTCGTGGCGTCGTACGAGGACCCCACGATCCGCAACTACCTGGTGGATCTGGACCGCTATCCGGAGCTGCGCCGTGCGATCCAGGGCGGGGAGACGGTGTTCATCGCCGACGCCGCGACCGATCCTTCGCTCAAGCACATCAAATCAGAGTTGATCAACCGCCGCGTGAAGTCCATCACCGTCGTGCCGATCAACTGGCGCAGCGCCGCCATCGGCGCGATCTTCCTGCGCACCTTTCGCGACGGGCCGACCTTCTCCGACGCCGACGTGCAGTTCGTGCAGGTCGTCGCCGCGCTGACGGCCCAGACCCTGCGCAACGCCCACCGCTACGAGCGGCTGCTGCAGCGGCAGCACCAGTCGGACGATCACCTGCGGAGCGTGGAGCTGGAGCGCGTGGCGCTGCTCGCATTCCTGCGGCGGCTGCTCGAGTCCTTCGGCCAGCGCGAGGGCACCGGGGCGGAAGGGCTGCTCTCCCACGCCTCGACCGACGAGCTCGACCGCCTCGTGGGCGTCGCGATGGCGGTCATTCAGGAAGAAGCCAAGGGCCGGTGACGGACGCGGCGGCCCGGGCCGCCGAGCTGCGGCGGATCCTCGAGCGAGCCAACCACGCGTACTACGTGCTCGACCGGCCGGAGATGTCGGACGCCGAGTACGACCGGATCTTCCAGGAGCTCCTCGAGCTCGAGCGCACGCATGCGGAGCTGCGCACCCCCGACAGCCCCACGCGCCGCATCGGGGCCGAACCTTCCCCGGCCTTCCAGAAGCACCGCCACCTGGTGCCCATGCTGTCGCTCGCCAACGCGTTCAGCGCCGAGGCGCTGACGGCGTGGGGAGAGCGCAACGCGCGGCTCGTCCCCGAAGTGGTCGGCGCCGGCTACACGCTCGAGGTGAAGATCGACGGGGCCGCGGTGAGCCTGACCTACGAGGACGGCGTGTTCGTCACGGGCGCCACGCGGGGCAACGGTATCGAGGGGGAGAACGTGACCCCGAACCTCCAGACCGTCCTCGACGTCCCGCTCAAACTCCAGGGCGGCGGCTGGCCCCAGAAGATGGAAGTGCGGGGCGAGGTGTACCTGTCGAAGTCGCGCTTCGCCCAACTCAACCGCGAGCGGGAACAGGCCGGCGAATCGCCGTTCGCGAACCCGCGGAACGCGGCCGCGGGCGCGCTGCGCCAGCTGGACCCGAAGATCACGCGCGCGCGGCGGCTGCGGATCTTCTGCTTCCACGTGGAGGCCCCCGGCCAGAAGCTGCCCTTCGACACGCAGTACGACCTGCTCGAGCAACTGGGGCGCTGGGGCTTCCCAGTCGAGCCGAACCACGCGCTGGTCCCCGACCTCCCGGCTGCCCACGCGGAGATCACGAGGCTCGAAGCGCTGCTGCCGACCCTCGACTACGGGGCGGACGGCGTGGTGGTGAAAGTGAATCCGCGCGCGCTGCACGCCGAGCTGGGCACCGTCGGGGACCGCGAGCCGCGCTGGGCGATCGCGCGCAAGTTCGCTCCGGAGGTGCAGGTGACCAAACTGCTCGACATCCGCATCAACGTCGGCCGCACCGGAGCCCTGAATCCCTACGCCGTGCTCGAGCCGGTGGAGATCGGCGGCGCGACCGTGTCGCAGGCGGCCCTCCATAACGCCGACCTGATCGCGGCCAAGGACATCCGCATCGGCGACTGGGTGGAAGTGACGCGCGCCGGCGAGGTCATCCCCCAGGTGCTCGGCCCCGTGCGCGAGCGACGGACCGGAGAGGAGCGGCCGTTCGTGATGCCGGAGAAGTGTCCCGTCTGCGGGTCCCGCGTCGAGCACCCGCAGGACGAAGTCATGACCTATTGCCCCAACGTCTCCTGCCCCGGCCGCGTGCTCGAGGGGATCGTGTACTTCGCCTCGCGCGGGGCGATGGACATCCGTGGCCTCGGCTACGAGCGCGTGCGCGCCCTCCTCGACGCGGGCTTCATCGAGAACGTCGCCGACCTCTACGACCGCGACCGCGTGAGCCTGGCCCGGCTGCTCACCCTCGACGGGTTCGCCGAGAAGTCCGCCCAGCAGCTCCTCGCCGCGATCGACGCCTCCAAAAGCCGGCCGCTCTCGACGCTGCTGTTCGCGCTCGGCATCCGGCACGTCGGCGCGGCGGGCGCCAAGCTCCTCGCGCGGCACTTCGGGTCCATGAGCCGCCTCGCCAAGGCCGCCGCCGAAGACATCGGCACGATCCGCGGCATCGGCCCGGCGATCGCTGAAGCCGTCGCCGGATTCTTCGCCGAGCCCCGCAACCGCAAGTTGATCGCGCGGCTGGAAAAGCTGGGCCTCACGATGACCGAGCCCTCCGCCGCCGCCGGCGAGGGCGGCGGCCCGCTGGCGGGGCAGACCTACGTCATCACCGGCACCCTCCCCTCGCTGTCCCGGACCAAGGCCCAGGAGCTCATCGAGGCGGCCGGCGGCCACGTCACCGACAACGTTTCCAAGAAGACGACCGCGGTGGTAATGGGGGCGGACGCCGGGTCCAAACTGGAGAAGGCCCGGGCGCTCCGCGTCCCCGTCATCGACGAAGCCGAACTGTTGCGCCGCGCGAGCGGAAAGCAGTAAGTTGGCGAACGCCATGAGCGCCTCCACGGCGGGGAACGGCCTCGCCATCGGCCGCAGCGGGCTCCGCCAGCTGCGCGCCAGCCTGCTGACCCACACCCCCGACCAAGCCATCACCGTCCTCCAGGAAGCGGGGTACGCGTCCGGCCAGGACGTGTACGAGGCGTTCTGCACCTGGCTGCGCGGCCGCCACGGCGTGCAGGCGCCTCAGGACCTCGACGCCAACCTGCTGAGCGAGGCGCTCTCGGGGTTTTTCCGGGACCACGGATGGGGGACGCTCGCCGTGCAGCCCGTCGGCGGCGCCGCCCTGGCCGTCGACAGCCGCGACTGGGCCGAGGCCGATCCCGGCACCGCCCAGGCCCCGATGTGCTTCTTCACGGCGGGGATGCTCGCGGATTTCCTCGGCCGCCTGGCCGGCGAGACGGTGTCGGTGATGGAGGTCGAGTGCCGCAGCCGCAACGACGCCCGCTGCCGATTCCTGTCCGCGCGACCCGAGGTGCTGCAGCAGGTCTACGAGCGGATGACCGAGGGGAAGGGGTACGAGGAGGCGCTCGGCGCGGGGTGAGCCCCGCGGCGAAGCTGCGGACCGCCGGCCCTGGTGATGGCGCCGCCATCGCGGCGCTGCACCTCGCCTCGCAGCGCGCCGCCTACCGGGGGATCGTTCCCGCGGCGCTGATCGAGCATCCCGACCTCGCCGAGCGCACCCGCGACTGGGAGGAGACGCTCGTCGCGGCGGCAGGCCCAACGTTTCTCCTCGAAGATGGCGGTCGGCTCATCGGGTTCTGTTACGCGCGCCCCAGCCCCGACGCCGACCTCGACTCGCACACCACCGCGGAGATCTCGAACCTTCACGTGAGTCCCACGCGGCGGGGCCGCGGGCACGGGTCCGTCCTGTTCGCGACGGCGCGCCGCTGGGCGGAGGCCCGGTTTCGGGACCTCACCCTGTGGGTGCTGGAGGAGAATCGGCCGGCGCGGGGCTTCTACGAGAAGCTGGGGATGGCGCCGGACGGCGCGGCGCGCACGTATCATGGGTCGGACGTTCGGGTGATACGGTACCGGCTGATCCTCTGAGCGGAGGCGGATAGTCAGCGCCGCGCGACGCTGACCCCCTCGAGCAACAGCGACGGCGCGAACCGCGTGCCGAGCCACCGTCCGTCGCTTCCGAATCCGCCGATGCGCTTGAGCAGCTCGTAGACGTTCCCCGCGACGGCGGCGTCCTTGACTCGGCCGGTGATCTCGCCGCGGTCGACCCGGTAAGCGAGCGCCACCGGATGCGAAAACGTCCCGCCGATCACGTTCCCCTGCCCCACGCCGATCAGGTCCTCGACGATCAGACCGTTGCGCAACCCCGCCGCCAGACCCCCACCCGGTTGCCAGGCGTCGGTCGCCGGTTGCCCGTTGGTGCCCACGAGGAGATTCGCGTACGCGATTCCCGGCTTGCCGAAAATGCCCCGGCGGCCGTGGCCGGTGCTCGTCGTTCCCGCGCGCGCGGCCGTCTCCAGATCATAAACGAACTGCCGCACCACGCCCTCCTCCACGAGCCGCAGGGGGCGTGACGGCACCGCTTCGTCGTCGCAGGGCCGGGAGCCGGCGCGACCGGCGGCGAGCGGGTCGTCGGTGAGCGAGAAGCGTTCGTCGAACACACGCTCACCCGTTTTCCCGCCGAGCGGCGAAACGCCCTGCAGCACAGCCTTCCCCGACAGCGCCTGCTCGAGCGGCAACAGGATCGCCGCCAGGCCGGCGGGAGTGAAGATCACCGGGAGCGCCCCTTCCGGCGGCTCGACGACCGTCAGGGCGAGCTCGAGCCGCGTCGTGACGGAACGCACCAGCGCGTCCAGCTCGGCGGCGCTCGGCAAGGCAGCGCCGACGTACTGGTCGTACACCATGAGCACGTCGTCCCCCGCGATGCGGGTCAGATCCACGCCGACGCCGACCCCGGTGGCCCGGTAGCGCCCCGCCGCCCCGGCGGTGTTGGCGATCTCAGTCTCCGAGACTTCGCGCTCGATCGCGACATTGAGCTGACACCCGTCGCGATTCAATCGGGCTACGAGCTCCTGCCCGACGCCGATGAGGGCGGCGAGGGAGGCGTTCGCGGCGCCGTCAATAAACGTGGGGACGTGGGGAAGTGGGGACGGGGGTGGGAAGGTGAGGTCGAGGGTTTCCCCGAGAGCCGCCGAGGCGAGTGCCCGGTCGAGCAGGCCGTCCGTTGCGGTGTCGGCGGCGGTGGTGCCGGCCACGCCGACGCGGCCGTCCTTCACGACGCGAAGGTTGACGCCGGCTTCTTCGGTGGTCGTCGCGCTCTTCAGGCGGCCCGATTCGAACGCCAGGCCGGTGCGCTCTTCGCGGCGCCACAGCGCGTCACCGCCCTGGGCGCGCCGGCGCACGGCGCCGAGCAGGTCGGCGATCACACCGCGACGTCTCCCCCGACGAGGGCCTCCTCGATCCGCACGTGGGGCGCGCCCTCAGTGACCGGAAGGGGAAACTGACCGCCCTTGCCGCACCCGCCGCCCATCTGGTTCCATTGGAAGTCGCCCGCCACGCGCTCGATGCGGTCGAGGGTCTGGAACAGGTTGCCCGCCAGCACGACATCTTTGACCAGCTCGGCCACCTGGCCGTCGCGGATCATGTAGCCGTAGGCGGCGGTGAAGGAGAAGTTCTCGAGCAGCGTCTGCCCGCCGAACGCTCCGCACGCGTACACCCCCAGGGGAATGTCCTTGATGAGCTCCGCGAACGTGCCCCCGCCCCGGCTGGCGGCGATATAGGTGTTGGTCATCCGCACAATCGGCGCGTGCCGGAACGACAGCGCCCGGGCGTTGCCGGTGGGCCGCTCGCCGAGCCGCGCGGCCGTCTCCCGGGAATGCAGGCGACCGACGAGGACGCCGTCTTTGATCAACGCGGTGTCCTGGGTGGGCGTGCCTTCGTCGTCGAAGGGCGAGGTGCCTCGCAGCCCGGCCGCCGCGCCGTTGTCCCCGACGTTGAGCACCGGCTTTCCAAAGCGCCGCCCCAGCGTCATCATCTCACGCGCCTGGGGATTCTCATACACGAAGTCGGCCTCCGAGAGGTGCCCGAACGCCTCGTGGATGAATACGCCGCCGAGCTCGGGGTCGAGCACCACGGGGTAGGTGCCGCCCTTGACGCCGGGCGCGTCGAGCAGCGCGACGGCCCGCTCGGCCACGGCCCGGAACCCGGTCTCCCGTCCCTGCGCGGCGTTCCAGCCCTTACGGTAGCCCAGCGACTCCAGCCCCTTCTCGATCACGCCGTCCCGCCGGGCGATCGCTGTCCCCGAGAGCACGACTTCGGGGCGCAGCTGGTAGATGAGCGTGCCTTCGGAGTTCGCGTACCAGACCTCGCTGACCTCGTCGCGGTAGCTGGCCTGGGTGTCGACGACGCGGTCGCCGACGGCGAGCATCGCGCCGTTGTACGCCTCGAGCAGGCGCTTCTTCTCGGCGAGGGGGACGCCCCGCACATCGCCGTCCAAGTCGAGGACGGCGTCGGCTTCGCGGGGGAAGACCTCGGCGAGGCGGATCGGGTCGTCGAGGCGCACGGCGCGGGACAGCTCGCCGGCGCGGGCCACCATGGCGGGGAGACGGTCCAGGGAAGTGAACGACGCGACCCCCCAGCCGCAGCCTTTGTGCAGGACGCGCACGAGGCCGCCGACGTCCTCGCTCGCGGTCGCGGCCTCGAGGCGGCGGCCCCGGAACGCGACGGCGGAGCTCCACGTCCGCTCGACGCGGATTTCGCGGTAATCGGCTCGGGAAGACTTCAGCGCGTCGCGGAGACGATCCTTCACTGGCCCAGCTCGCGGAGTTTTTCCGCGTAGTCGGGCCGCATGACGATCTCGCCGTCCACGATGACCTCACGATCCCAGGGCAGGATGATGAAGCTCTCGGTCTCGAGCGCGCAGTAATCGGGCGCGAACGGTCCGGTGCGGAACGAGACCGCCGTCTTGACGAACGCGGGCTTGAGCTCGCGCACCGCGTGCAACGCCAGCTTCATGGTGTCGCCGCTGTCGCACGTCTCGTCCACGATGAGGACCTGCCGACCGGTCACGAGGGCCGGCGGGCCCGCGATCACCACCGGGCGGCTGCCGGTGTCGGCGCGGGTGATCGCCATCGACGCGAAGTCGCACTGCAGAATGCTGGAGATGACGGCGCCCGGGATCACCCCCGCTTTCGCGATGCCGAGCACGAGGTCGGGCTCGTAATCGCGGTACACCTTGAGCGCGAGCGCACGACACAGCTCCCCGAAGAACGGCCAGTCCACCTGGAGCACCCCGGTGGGCGAGTGGCGCCCGGGGCGCGAGGAGCGCGGAGCGGGAAATCGTGGCACGGCGGGCATGGGAGGGGAAGCTACGTTGCGGACGCGGGAGGCCGCAAGCTATTTTCGGCGCATGGGTTTCTGGCGCCGGCTGTTCGGCGGTTCGTCCCGCGACGATCTCAAACCCCAGCGTCTCGATTATCTCAACGAGGCGCTCGCGCTCGAGCGGCAGGGCGATTACGACGCCGCCCTCACGTCCTACCGTCTGGCGGTGCGGGATCATCCCAACGATGCGCGCATCCTGCAGAACATGGCCATCTGCTTCACCAAGACCGGCCGTATCGACGAAGCGATCCGTCACTACCGGCGCGCGCTGGAGCTCGACACGGCGCTGGCCGGCGCCCACTACGGCCTCGCGTTCCTGCTGTTAAAGCGCGGCGACCCCGATGGCGCGGCGCAACACCTCAAGGCCTTCCTCATCCAGCCGCCCAAAGGTCCCGACGCTCAGAAGTGGGTGGAGCACGCGACCACCGCGCTCCGGGACATGGGCGTGACGCCACCCGCCTCTCCACCCCTCTCCGCGGAGGCGCCCTGACCCGGCGCGACCGCGCGCGCGTCGGTCTCTGCCTCCTCGCCGCGGCCGCCTGCGGAAAGCTGGGGACGGACTTGAACGCCATCGTCGCGCTGGACGTGAGCCTGCCCGACAGCGGGCGCGTCGAGGTGGGCGACGACACCCTCATGCCCCGCGCCCGGGCGCTCGATGGCCATGGCGACTCGGTCGCCGCCACGATCGTGTGGGCGCGGCTCGACACGACGATCCGGGTGCTCGACAGTCTCACCGGCGCCACCGTCGGGCTCATCGGCGGGCAGACCGGCCGCCTCCAGGCCCGCGTCGGCAACCTGCGCTCGAATCCCCTCACCCTCACCGTGCAAGCGCCACTCGACTCCATCACCGCCGCCGGGCCACTGCGCAGCACGGTGACGGTGAGCGCCCCCGACTCGCTCTCGGATTCGCTGCAGGTCCAGGCGTACGCCCCCCCCGGGAGCAACGCGCTGAACTTGAAGAGTCGGCGCATCGTCTTCACCGCCGCCGTCTATCCGGGCGGCACGACGACCGACACATTGGTCCCCAGCGACACAATCCGGACCACCAGCGGCGGCCTCGCCGTGGTGCAGGTGCGATACACCGGCGGTTCCCGGCCCGACTCGATCGTGATCACGGCGACGGCCCGCCACCACGACGGGAGCATCGTCCCCGGCTCGCCGATCACTTTCGTCGTGGGGTTCCTGCCATGAAGCAAGGGACGCTGACCCAGCTGTTTTTCGAGACCATGACTCGGTACGCCGACACGTTGCCGTGCGCGTACCGGGCCAAGGTCGGCGGCGCCTGGCAGGCCATCACGCACCGCGACGCCGAGCGGCGATCCCGCCAGCAGGCGATCGGGCTGCGCGAGCTGGGCATCCAGCCAGGCGACCGGGTGGCGATCCTTTCGGAGACGCGCGTGGAGTGGGCGCTCGCCGACTTCGCATGCCTGTGCGCGCAGGCGGTGGACGTCCCCATCTACCCCACGCTCACCACCAAGCAGATCGAGTACATCCTCAGCGATTCCGGCGCGGTGGGCGTGTTCTGCTCCACCGCCGAGCAGGTCGCGAAGGTGGTGGAGGTAAAGACCCACCTGCCCACCCTGAAACACCTCGTGGCGTTCGAGAGCGCAGCAGCACGACCTGGCGTGACACTCCTCGGCGACCTCGAAGCGAAGGGCAAGGCGGCGGAGCACCGGTACCCGCACTTCAAAGAGGAAGCCCTCGCCGTCTCGCCCGACGCTTTGGCGACGCTGATCTACACCTCCGGCACCACCGGGGACCCCAAGGGCGTGATGCTCTCGCATGACAACATCTGGAGCAACGTCCAGGCGGTGCTCCAGGTGCTGGACCTGGGCGACGCGGAACAGTGTCTCGCGATGCTGCCGCTGAGTCACATCTTCGAGCGCATGGTGGACTACACGCTGATGCAGGCGGGGGTGATCATCAACTACGCGGAATCATTCGACAAGGTCGCGGCGAACCTGGGCGAGGTGCACCCCACGATCGTCGTCTCGGTACCGCGGCTGTACGAGAAGGTGTATGCCCGCGTCCTGGAGAACGCCCTCTCCGGCTCCGCGATCAAGCGCAAGATCTTCTTCTGGGCGAAGCGGGTCGGCGAGCAGTGGGCGAACCACCGTCTCGCGGGCGTCTCCATCCCTCCCTGGCTCGCGTTCCGGCGCGCCATCGCCGACCGGCTGGTGTTCGCGAAGCTGCGCGCGCGGACTGGAGGCCGCATCAGGTTCTTCGTCTCCGGCAGCGCCCCGCTGTCGGTGGAGATCGCCAAGTTCTTCTTCAGCGCCGACCTGCCGATCATTGAGGGCTATGGGCTGACGGAGACCTCGCCGGTCCTGACGCTGAATCCGATCGACCGCCCCAAGCTGGGCACGGTGGGACCGGTGGTCCCGGGCGTGCAGCTCAAGATCGCTTCCGATGGAGAGATCCTCGCCAAGGGCCCCAACATCATGAAGGGCTATTACAACAAGCCCGACGAGACCAAAGCGGTCTTCGACGCCGATGGGTGGTTCTGCACCGGCGACATCGGCGAGCTCGACGGGGACGGCTATCTCAAAATCACGGACCGCAAGAAGGACCTCCTGAAGACTGCGGGCGGGAAGTACATCGCCCCGCAACCGATCGAGAACCAGGTCAAGCTCAACAAGTTCGTCGCCAACGCCGTAGTGCTCGGCGACAAGCGCAAGTTCCCGATCATCCTCGTCGTCCCCAATTACGAGCAGCTGGAGAAGTGGGCGGCGACCCGCGGGCTCACGGCCGGGTCGCACGCCCAGCTGCTGGCGCTCGCCGACGTCAAGGCGAAGCTCGAGCGCGAGGTGATGGGCCAGCTACGAGAGCTCGCCAAGTACGAAATGCCCAAGAAGGTGGTGCTGATCGAGAACGACTTCACCATTGAGTCGGGGGAGCTCACGCCGACGCTCAAGGTGAAACGTCGCGCCGTGGAGGCGCACTACAAAGCCGTGATCGACCAGGCGTACGCCGAGGCGGACAAGATGGCGGCGGCGATCGAGGGCTGAGGCCCGTCGGACGGTCGGACGGTCGGACGGTCGGACAGAACACCTACTTCTTCTCTCCTACAAACAGGCCCTGCCCGGTGGCGAGCTGCGTGACGCCGTCGGGTCGCGCGGTTTCGTTCTCGATGACCAGCCGACGACCGGGGAGTAGTACCCGGCGCGATTCAGCGAGCCAGGCGGCGCGGCTCGACTCGCTCCCCACCACCACGCCGCGCGCCATGGCGTCGCGCAGGGGGATCGTGCACTCACACACCAGCAGGCTCAGGACGGGCAGCTCTTCGAGACCGGGTGGTGGATTGACGCCGATGAAGTGGATTCCGCCCATCACGGCGGCGAGCCCAACCGCGTGACGGGCGGCGGAGCCCAGCAGAACCACGTACCCCCCCGGCCCACCGAGATCCAAGAGCGCTTGAAGTGTCTGGGCGTCGGTGGTCGGCTCGCGAGTGGCGGCCGCCCC
>Ga0209160_1001581_pt1 | contig 19178 bp, 13 predicted proteins | sample GraSoiAngelo_153_FD_186167 | JGI IMG/M metagenome (GOLD analysis project Ga0209160, IMG submission 186167) | Grasslands soil microbial communities from the Angelo Coastal Reserve, California, USA - 14_1009_12_40cm (SPAdes) (version 2) | ecosystem: Environmental > Terrestrial > Soil > Grasslands ... | reverse complement strand
GCGAGCGAGCGCTTCCATGCAGGCCGGCGTTACTTCTTCGCCCCCGCGTTCGCGCGCGCCTTCAGGTCGAGCATCGATCGCCGGATCCCGGGCGCGTCCAGCGCGTTCGGCATGAGCCGCAGGTACTTGTCGTAGGCCTGCACGGCTTCGGAGTCGTGCCCCTGCATCGCGTACGCCATCCCGAGGCCGCGGAAGGCGACCGCAATGGTCGGCTCGTTCTCGAGCGCCGCCCTGAAGCTCGCTAGCGCTTCGTCGGCATTGCCTTGCTCGAGGGCGTCCTCGCCGCGGCGGACTTGCGAGAGGGCGAGTGCGTGCAGCATGGCTGCGCGCGAGCTCGCCTGACGTCTTGGTGGCGGGGGCGCTGATACAGGCGTCGGCGCCGCAGCGAGCTGCGCCGTGCCGGCATCGCTGCCAACTGCGAGACCTGCATCGGCGTTTGGATTGTCGGCGGCGGCGGCCTCGCTTCCTTCATCCGCACCAGCCTCCGCGGTAGCCGGCGTGACAGGTTTTGCTTCAGGAGGAGGCGTAGCCTCGGGCGGCACAGGCTTCGGTTCTGCCGGAACGGGTGTGGGTTCGGCCGCCGCCCGCTTGCTTCCGGCCGGCGCAGGCTTCGCTTCCGCGACGCCGGCGTCCCTGGCCGGGGGCGTCACTTCGGTCTGCTCCCGCGCCGGCGGCGGCGGGGCATTCGTTGCAAACGGGGGAGCAAGCCGCGCCGGAATTGCGAGCAGCCCGAACGCCCAGGCTGCCGCGAGAATCGCTGCCGCGGTGAACGCCGCGACCGCCATCGCTGGAGCAACGACGGACTGGCGGCGCCGGCCGGCCCGGTCCACGCGCGTCTGTCCGACCTCGAATCGCTCGATCGTCTCCGAGGACTCCCGCTGCGATGCTTCGAGACGCGCCTGCGCCTTGCCGAGCTGCGCCACCTGCACCTCGAGCTGGTGCAGCTTGTCGATCAGCTTCGCCAGCGCCTCCTTCTCCGGCGGCGGCCGCGAGAAGCGGTTTCGCAGCGCCGAGAGGATGTTCCGCTCTCCCTCCGCGGGCGGACGTGGCTGGATCTCCTCGACTGCTTCATGCAGCTCACGCAGATCCTCGATGCGCTCGCGGCGATCGACAGCGAGCGCGCGGCGAACGACGTCGCCGAGCGGGCCCGTGAGCTCGGGACCCGGTGCTTGACCCGGCGGCGGCGCGAGCCTGCCGGTCAGCAGCTCGTACCCGAGCACGCCCGCCGCGTAGACCTGCACCTTCGGGTCGTTCTTGTCCGGAGCGTTCGCGGAGAGAAGCTCTGGCGCGAGGTAGGCCGGCTCGGCCTCTGGCGCCTGTTCATCGAATCCCTCGACATGAAGTCCGCCCGCATCGTCGATCCGGACGAGCCGTCCGCGCAAAGTCGAGTCGCTGGCCGCCGCCAGCCGCACGGCGCCGGCGAAGAGGACCGCCGCCTCGTTGTACGGCAGTCGCTGGCCCGCCGCCCGAGACTTCTCCAGAATCTCGTGGGTGCTGATCATCGCCTGGGAGAGACTGTAACCGATCCTCGCCGGCTGGTTCAGTAAACGCCGGTGGTCTTGACTCGGGCAGGGGGAACGTTAGGGTCAGGAGGCGGCGTGAGGCATGGTGCCCACGCCTGGAGTCCCCGCCGGGAGCGAAACGCCCCGGCGAGTTGGAGGAAGCAAATGCACCCAGGAATGATGTGGTGGTGGAAGAACGCGCGCCGGCAGGGGTTCGGCCGCGAAGGCGCGTACGCCGGCGAAGGCGGCTGGCAGGCAGGTCCGTGGCGCGGCGGTCCCGGAGACGACTTCGGCAGCGGCTCGTTCGGCGTTCGCCGGCCGCTCCGGTTCCTCGCCTACAAGCTGAACCTGAGCGAGGAGCAGGTCTCGCAGCTCGCGAAGATCCTCGACGAGCTGAAGACCGAGCGCGCCCAGGCAGCCGTGGACGACCGGCGCACGGTGGCCGCGTTCGCCGACGCGATCGGGCTCGACGCGTTCGACGAGGCGCGGGCGCGCGAGGGCGGCGACCTGCGCGTGAAGAGCGCCGAGCGGCTCCGCGACGCGGTGATCAAAGCGCTGGGCCGGATCCACGCGGTGCTCGACTCAGGGCAGCGGGCGCAGCTCGCCTACCTGATCCGCACCGGGGTCCTGTCCCTCTAAGCGTCCTATTTGAGGAAGTCGTTCTTGTATCCACCGGCCGCAACGGCGGCGTCGGCCACGTGCTGGATGGCGTCGTCGTTGTTGCGGCCGGTGCTCCCGCGCAAGTTGCTGCGGATGCGCGTGCGCGCGTCCGAATAGAACGTGTACGTCATCGACAGCTCGTTCTTCGCCTTCTCGAGCCCGCGCTGCTCGATGATCTTCGTGGTGCGGGCCAACGTGGCGCAGAGCGCCAGCACATCGATGGCGATGTCCGCGATCCGCCCCACCAGCAGCTGCTGCTCGACGATGTTGCGGCCGTGCTTGCGCAGGGCGCTCTCGGCGACGGCCGCGAGCGACTGCACCGCGTCCTCGACGTAGACGACCTGCTCCTGCAATGCCGGGTGCGCCTTGGTGATCTGCGGGGTGCGCCCGTACGGCACCGCCTGCATCGGGACGGACTGCCTGGCTTTGCGCACGGCGTAATCGCGCAGCAGGCCGAATCCCTTGATCGGATCCGTGAGCGAGCTCGCCAGCTCCTTGCCGAACCCCTTCAGGTACTCGCCGGGTTTCTGCAGACCGGTGAGGCCGATGTACTGGCGGAGGATCTCGTTGGTGCCCTCGAAGATGCGGTTGATACGCGCGTCCCGCACTGCCTGTTCATAGGGCTGCTCGCGCATGTACCCCATGCCGCCGGCGATCTGCAGCGCCTCGTCGCTCGCGTTCCACACTGCTTCCGAGTTGAAGACCTTTGTGGCGGCGCCTTCGACGGAATAGTCCACTCCGCCGCGATCGATGGTCGACGAGACGACGTAGCAGAGCGACTCGCTCACGTAGAGGTTCGTCGCCATCCGGCCGAGCTTCTCCTTGATCTTGCTGAAGCTGGTGAGTGGCCGGCCGAACTGCTTGCGCTCCGTCGCGTGCGCGATGGCGAGCTGCAGCAGCCTCCGCTGGCCTCCCACGGCGCCGGCGCCCAGCCCGGTGCGGCCGTGGTTGAGGATGCTCATCGCCACCTTGAAGCCCTTGCCCTCCTCGCCCAGTACGTTGGCAGCCGGCACGCGCACGTTGTCGAAGTACACGGCGGTCGTATTCGAGGCGCGGATGCCCATCTTGTCCTCGTGCGGTCCGTGCGTGATGCCGCCGAGGTCGCGCGTGACGATGAACGCCGTGATCTTTCCCTTCTGCTGCGGCGTGTCCGGAGTCGTCTTGGCGAACACGGTGTAGAAGTCGGCGATACCGCCGTTCGTGATCCAGAGCTTCTGGCCGTTGAGGACGTAGAAGTCGCCGTCGCGGCGCGCGCTGGTCTTGATCGAGAACGCGTCCGAGCCGCTGCCGGGCTCGGTCAGGCAGAACGCCGCGATGGTCTCGCCGGTGGCAAGCTTCGGCAGATAGCGCCGCTTTTGCGCTTCGTTGCCGAAGAGCAGCAGCCCCTTGAACCCGATGCTGGAGTGGGCGCCGAGCGTGACCGCGATCGAGACGTCGTATCCCGATACCTGCTGCATCACCCGCGCGTACCCGCTGTTCGAGAGCCCGAGCCCGCCGTGCTCCTCCGGCACGATCAGACCGAAGAGGCCGATCTCCCGCAGCGACTGCAGCACCTCCGGCGGAAACTCGCCCTCGCGGTCCAGCTTCCGCGAGTCGATGCCGCCCATGTACCGGTCGATCGTCTCGCAGATCGGCGCGACCAGCTCGGCCTGGTCGCGCGGCATTTCGGGATAGGGAAAGAGCTGGTCCTCGAGGATCTCGCCGAAAAACAGGGACTTACCGAAGGACGCGTTCGGATCGAAGGGCATCCGCGGATCTTAACGCAGCGCGCGAATCTGCGCGCGAAACTGGCTCACGCCCAACCTGAAACCAGCTGGGGCCGAGCGACACTGACCGCATGACCCGACTTCTCCCTCTGCTTGTGCTGATGTCTTCCGCCGCAGCGAACAGGCATCAAGCCTGAGTTTGCAATGATTTCGCGACGATGGCTTTCGCTTCGTCGACGATCCGTTGGAGATGCGCCTCGTCGCGGAAACTTTCTGCATATATCTTGTAAACATCCTCGGTGCCGGACGGTCTGGCCGCAAACCAGCCGCTCTCCGCTACGACCTTGAGGCCGCCGATCTCCGCTCCGTTGCCGGGCGCCTTCGTCAGTTTCGCCGTGATCGGCTCGCCGGCGAGGGTGGATGCGCGCACTGCCTCCGGCGACAGCTTCTTCAGAGCGCTCTTCTGCGCCGGAGTCGCCGGCGCGTCGATGCGCGTGTACACCGGACGGCCCAACTCGTCCGACAGCTCGCGATAGAGCACGCCGGGATCCTTACCCGTCCTCCCGAGCATCTCCGCCGCGAGCAGGTCCATGATCATGCCGTCCTTGTCGGTCGACCAGACCGACCCGTCGCGCCGCAGGAATGACGCTCCCGCGCTCTCCTCGCCGCCGAATCCGAGCGAGCCGTCGAGCAGCCCGTCCACGAACCACTTGAACCCGACCGGCACCTCGCGCAGCTTCCGGCCGATCTTCTTCGCCACCCGATCGATCAGCGCTGACGAGACCAACGTCTTCCCCACCTCCGCGCGAGCCGGCCAGCCGCGGTCGGTGAACAGGTACTGGATGGCGACGGCCAGGTAGTGGTTCGGATTCATCAGGCCCATGCTCGGCGTCACGATCCCGTGCCGGTCTGAATCCGTATCGTTGCCAAAGGCGAGCTGGTACTGGTCCTTGAGTGCGACCAGTTTCGCCATCGCGTACGGCGACGAGCAATCCATCCGGATCTTCCCGTCGTAATCCAACGTCATGAACCCGAACGTCGGATCCACGGTGCGGTTCACCACCGTGATGTCCAGCCCGTACTCGGACACGATCGGGTCCCAGTAATCCAGGTTGGCGCCGCCGAGCGGATCGACGGCGAGCCGCAGCCCACGCGCGCGCTCGAGATCGATCACGTTGCCGAGATCCCGCACGTAGGGCGTGACGAAGTCGTGCTCCTCCAGCGCGCCCGGCCGCACCGCTCGCCCGATCGCTTCGGGCTTGCGCAGCAGCTCGTTCGCGCGCTTCTCGATCCACCCGGTGGCGACGGTGTCGGCGGGTCCGCCGTTCGGCGGGTTGTACTTGATGCCGCCGTCCTCGGGCGGGTTGTGCGACGGCGTGATCACGATGCCGTCCGCGAACCCGCGCGAGAGGCCGCGGTTGTGGGTGAGGATGGCGTGCGAGATCACCGGCGTCGGCGTCGCCCGGCGGGACCAGAGCACGTGCAGGTCGTTCGCCGCCAGCACCTCGAGCGCGGTCTCCTGCGCCGGATCCGAAAGCGCGTGCGTATCCTTCCCCAGGTAGAGGGGTCCGGTCGTCCCCTGATACTTGCGGTATTCGCAGACCGCCTGGGTGACGGCCAGGATGTGCGCCTCGTTGAACGCACGCTTGAGCGAGGAGCCGCGATGGCCGCTGGTCCCGAACGCGACGCGCTGCTGCGGATTGGCGGGATCGGGCTTCTCGTCGTAGTAGAGCTTGCGGAGCTTGTCGACGTCGACGAGCACGTCGCGCGGGGCGGGCTTTCCAGCGAGTGGGTGCGGCATGCCCGGCACTCTACTGCGTCAGAACCTCCCAGTCAGCGTGAACGCCGGTTCCTGCGCTGCAACGGACATCGACTTGGAGGACAGGGGGCCGCCCCGGCGATGCAGGAGCGGGACCACGACGCCGCAAGTGGCACCGATCAGCGCCCCCGCGGCGACGTCCGTCAGGTAGTGCTTCTCCGCCATCATCCGCAGTGTACCCGCGGCGATCGATGCGGCGGCCGCGCCACCCCAGAACCACGGCGCCGCCGGCGATTCCTCGATGGTTGCGGTAGTCGCCAGCGCGACGCCGAGCGAGGTCGCCAGCGCGGTGTGACCGGAAGGAAAGCTGGCGTGGCTGTCAGGATCGGTGGCGTCGTAGGTGCCGGCCGTCTCGCCGTGGCCGTAGCGCACGAACGGCCGTTTGCGCGCCACGGCCAGCTTGACACCCTGGACGAGCGCCGCCGAGACGAGCGCGGACTCGCCGACGATCGAGGCTGCACGCCAGCTCGCCCCTTCCGTCGCGTGCGCTCCCGTGGCCGTCCAAGCGCCGATCGCGGCGCCCACTGGAACGAGCACATACGAAACGACGCTGCTCGCGACGTCTGCGGTCCCCCGGGTGACGAGCCACCCGGTGAAGTCGTCATGAGACCAGGCGTCGACGGCGTTCAGCGACCCGCGCGATCCGGTTCCGGGGAGCCCGGTATTGTCGGGCCCGTCACAGAGCCGGCAATGCGCGGGCGCGATCTCCGTCTTGAAGAGCTCCGGGATCGCGGCTCCGAGCAGAGCGACGCTCGCGAGCGGCAGATCGGCTTCGGGGCGGACGTCGACCTTGTCCGACGCGGTCAGCGCCAACGCGAGGGCGATGCCGATCATGCGTACGCGTCGCGGATCTTGCCGAGGTCCTGCGCCAGGTCCCGGCAGCTCTGGTATCGCTGCTTCGGGTCCTTGGCGAGCAACTTCAAGATGATGGCATTCAGCTCGGCCGGCACGTGCGGATTGCGCTGCTGCGGCGGCACCGGCTGGTTGTTCACGTGCATCATCAGGAGAGGCACCAGGTCCTCGTGAAAGAACGGCACCTGGCCGGTGAACATCTCGTACGCGCAAACGCCGAGCGCGTAGAGGTCGGTCAGGTGCGTCACCGCGCTGAAGTTTCCCACCTGCTCGGGCGACATGTACAGCGGCGTGCCTGCGATCGACCCGGCCACGGTGACGCCCGGCGTTGCGTATTGCTTGGCGATGCCGAAGTCCATCACCTTCAGCACGCCGTCGTCGGTGACGAAGAAGTTGTCCGGCTTCACGTCGCGGTGCACCACGCCCACGTCGTGCGCCGCCTGAAGGCCATGGCACGCCTGCAAGAGGAAGCCGAGCGCGGTGCGAAACTCGATCGGCGTCCGCATCCGGTCCTTCAGGCTCTTGCCGACCAGGAGCTCCATGCTGATGTACCGGTGCCCCAGGTGCACGCCGATGTCGTAGAGGCGGATGATGTTCGGGTGGATGAGCTGGCGCGAGAGCTTCAGCTCCTGCTTGAATCGCGCCAGGAGCACCTCCGAGGTCTGTTCGCCGCTGAAGACCTTGAGGGCGACGTTCTCCTCGAGCTCGAGATCGAACGCGCGGAACACGGCCGCCATGCCACCCTGGCCGATCTTCGCTTCCAGGCGATACCGCGCGGCGACCGTCGCGCCGGGCTCGAACTTCTCCGCGCTACCCGCCAGCACTTCGGCCTCCGCGATCACCTCTCCGCTCTTCGTCGCCTTCAGCGCGCCCGTGACCTGCTTGGCGAGGGCCGGGTCGCTGCGGACCATGGTCGCCGAATCGCCCATGTCGGGCAGCTCACCCAGGTCGGGCAGCGACACGGTCCGCTTCTTGTGCAGGTCGGCGTTCGAAAGCACCTGCCGCGCCATCATCGCCGTAGGTCGCAGCTGCTGGTCGAGCCGCGCCAGCCGCTCTCGCCCCCCCGGAAACGAAGGCTGCACCGCAAGAAGCTTCTGCACCACCTCGCGGGCGTTCTCCGGAAACCCATGCGTCTCGTACAGGTTCGCGAGCAGGTCGAACACCTGCAGCTCCGCATCGTTGCGCGGGCCGCTGCGCACGTAGGCGCCGACGAAATGCTCGAAGCGGAAGTCGAGCAGGTTGAGGTTCGTCGCCAGCCGCACCGCCATCGCCGCCGCGACGCGGTACTGCGCATCGTCCGCGGGGACGCGGCAGAAGTTGTCGAGCGCCTTCCCCGTATCTCCCAACTCCAGATAGGCCTGCGCCGCTTCGAAGGGAACGCCGGCATCCGCATAGAACTCCGCCGCATTCGCAGTCCGCCCGAGCGCCTTCGCCAAGCGTCCGGCGTCGGCGAATCGCTTGAGCTGCACGTAAGTCTCCAGAGCCGCCTCGAGCTTGCCCTGCTCCTCCAGCTTCTGCGCCGAGAGGATGGAGACTGCCTGGCCGCCCACCGCGGGTGCTTTGGCCGGTGCGAGCATCGCGCCGGTATCGAACTCGCCCGGTTTCATGGAAGCGATCCGCGCGGCGCCCACCGCGTCGCCCGCCTTCTGCAACAGCTCGACCGCCCGCTGCTGCTCGCCGAGGGCCATGAACACTTGCACCGCCGTCTGGTTCTCGCCGGCGCGGCCGAGAAAGATGGCGGCCATCAGCGCCCGCTTCTTTCCCGGCGGATCGAGGCGGCCGGCCTGCGCCGCAGGGACGCCCAGGCTGTCCAGCAGGAGCTGCGCGGCGTCGCGCGGGCGCCGCAAAGCGCCCAGCACCCGCGCGGCGTCCTCCAGGGCGCCCGCTTCGCGGAACAGCTTCGCTGCCGCGTCGCCCTGCCCGCCCTTCTCCAGGCTGCGGGCGCGCTCCAGCGCCTTGTCGCGGGCCTTCGCGTCCATCGCTATCAGTCCTCGGCCAACTCAGCGGCGAGGCGCTTGAGCGACTCGGGCTGGTTGGCCAACTTCAGAGCCTCATCCAGGGTGACCTCGCCCTGCTTCAGCAGCTTGAACAGGCAGGCATCGAGGCTCTGCATGCCGCTGCCGTCGTACGAGGCGGTGTCGAGGTACCCGTCGATCTGGAAGACCTTGTTCTCGCGGATCAGGTTGGAGACCGCGTAGCTCTGGACGAGCACCTCCATCACCGCGACGCGCCCTTCCCCGCTGGCGTGCTTGGCGAGATGTTGCGAGATCACACCGCGAAGCAGCACCGAGAGCGTGCTGCGCACCTGATCACGGCTCTCCTCGGGGATCACGTCCATGATGCGATCGATCGCCTTGGAGGCGCTGTTCGAGTGCAGCGTGCCGATCACCAGCACGCCGGTCTCCGCCGCGGAGATCGCCAGCTGGATGGTCTCCAGGTCGCGCATCTCGCCCACGACCAGCACGTCGGGGCTCTCTCGCAGCGCCGAGCGCAGCGCGCTCGAGAATGACTCGGCGTGCTTGCCCACCTGCCGCTGCGTGATTGCGCTCTTGATCGGCTTGTGCAGGAATTCGATCGGGTCCTCGATGCTGATCAGGTGTCGCTGCGAGCTCTTGTTGATCTCGTCGACCATCGCCGCGAGCGTCGTGCTCTTGCCCGATCCGGTGGGCCCCGTCACCAGGACCAGGCCGTTGGCGAGCTGGGTGAGCCGCTTCACGGCGGGGGGGAGATTCAGCTCCTCCAGCGTGGGCACCTTGTTCGGGATGACGCGGAACACGGCCCCGAGGCCCTGCGACTGGACGAAGATGTTCACGCGAAAGCGCGCGACGCCCTCGATGGAGTAGACGAGGTCCGCCTCCTGCGTCTTTTCGAACTGCGCCCGCTGCTCGTCGCCGAGCAGCTCCAGCAAGAAACGGCCCGTCTCCACTTCCGAGAGCACGCGGAAGGGGAGCGGCATCAGCTCTCCCTCGTGGCGGACGATGGGAACGTTGCCGGCATGGAAGTGCAGGTCGCTCGCGCCCTGCTCCGCGACCAACCGCAGGAATGAGTCGATGCGCGCCACTATGGCTTTCTCGTGCCGCCGGCGGCCGCCGGGCGGGGCGCTGGCGCCTGTGGCTGCGCAGACGGCCGCGTCGCGGGGACAGGCGCCGGTCCCGCCCCGGCCCCCTGCGGCTGCGGAGGAGCGGGCACCGGGGCGACTGCGACCGTCTTGAAGTTCGGCGCCCGCTTCTGTGCCGCGGCCTTTTCTTCCTCCTCCACGAACGGCTCGAAGTCCTTCTTGCTCACCGCTTTCACGTAGGCGTCGCCCGCGGTGATCTTCCCCTCTTTCGTCAGCCGCATCAGATCGGAATCCATCAGCTGCATGCCCTGCTCCCGCGAGGTGGAGATCACCGACGGCAGCTGGAACGCCTTGCCCTTGCGGATCAGGTTCGAGACCGCCTCGTTGTTCACCATCAGCTCGACCGCGAGCACGCGGCCGGGGCCGCTCTTCTCCTTCATCAGATACTGGCAGACCACCGCGCGCAGCGAGTCGGCGAGGGTCGAGCGGACTTGTTGTTGCTGGCCTGGCGGAAATGCGGCCACGATCCGGTCTACCGTGGTCGCCGCGGAGACGGTGTGCACGGTCCCGAAGACCAGATGTCCCGTCTCCGCCGCGATCACCGTGAACTCGATGGTCGGCAGGTCGCGCATCTCGCCGACCAGGATGACGTTCGGATCCTCGCGCAACGTCGACCGCAGCGCCGCGGCGAAACTCTTCGTATGCGTGCCGACCTCGCGCTGGTTCACCAGGCTCTGCTTGCGCTTGTGGATCACCTCGATGGGATCCTCGAGCGAGATGATGTGCCGGGACGAGGTGCGGTTGATGTAATCGATCAGCGCCGCCAGCGTGGTGGACTTGCCCGAACCCGTCGGACCGCCGACCAGCACCAGGCCATTCTTCAGGTTTCCAAAAGATTGGACGAGCGGCGGCAGACCGAGCTTTTCGAACTCCGGCAAGGTGCCGCGGATCCGCCGGAACACGCCGGAGAGGCCACCCAGCTGGTCGAAGATGTTGGCGCGGAAGCGCAGGCCCTCGCTCTTCACCTCGTGCGAGTAATCGACGTCCTGCATGGCCTGCAGCGCCATCACCTGGTCGGTGGACAGATGCGGGAGCAGCAGGGCCTTGACCTGCTCCTCGTCGAGCACGGTGGGGCTCAACGCGGTCACCCGCCCGACTTTCTTCACGAACACGGGCTTTCCGGCGGCGACGATCAGATCGTCGCCTTCCGCCTGCGCGAGCTGCATCAGCAGGCGATCGAGCATCGGAACGGCGCGAGCCGTCTGTCCTTGAGCGGTGATCCGCCAGCGCGCGATCAAGTCCCGCGCGGCGGCGCGCACTCTCGGGTGCGGATCGTCGTGCAGCTTCGCCACCGCGGTCGCCTGCTCGTTGCTGTCGAACTTGTCGAGGAACTTCACGGCCAGGTAGCGGACGTCGGCGCTCTCGGAGCTGCAAAGCGGCGCGACCTGCGGGGCGGCGGTCTTCGCTTCCATGTCCATCAACGCCTGGAGGCAGACCGGCTGCAGGTCTGCGTCGGCGGACATGATGTGGACGATGTAGGGCACGGCGCGCGCGTCGTTGATCGCGGCCACCGCCTCGATGGCGGTCTCCTTGACCCACCAATCGGCGTCCTGCGTCGCGGTCTGCACCAGCGACCGCAGCGCCTTCGGGTCCTTGAGGCGCCCGAGCACGCTGACCGCGAACCGCCGGATCACGTCGCTCGCGTCGGTGAGCAGCGCGACGATGTGCAACGTCAGCCGCTGTCCGCCCAGCTCGACGAGCGCGTCCATCACGCGCTCGCGCACCCACCAGTCCTCGTCTCGCAGGACGCCCATCAGCTTGGGCCAGAACTGCTGATCCGGATCGGCGACGCTGCGGATGATCTCCGTGGCCATGCGCCGGACGTTCACGTCGCGGCTTCGCAAGAGCCAGATCACCGTCCGCGAGACGTCGAGCTTGCCCTCCATGGAGAGCTGCTTGAGCACCTCGGCGGCGCGGTTGCGCACCGGGACCTGATTGTGCGCGAGCGCCTCCACGAGCGGCGGAAGCACCGCGTCGCTCCCGATCGCCTCCAGCGCGTTCAGGACCGCGATGCGGATGATGCGGGGACCCGCGCGCATCTTCCGCTCCAGCGCCGCCATCACGCGCACGGAGTTGAAGCGGCGCAGCCCGTCCACCGCCGCCTTCACCATGGCAAGGGTATCCGAGTCGAGGAAGATGCCGACGTACTCGAACCAGTCGTCCTCGCTGGCGAGCGCGGAGAAGGAGAGGATGGCCTGGATGACCACCGGCTCCTGCTCCTTCTGTGCATCCAGCAGGGGCGCGATTGCCTTCAGGGCCGCAGCGGGATCCTTGCCCATCACCGGGGCGTTGCCGAGGTGCTTGAGGGCGTGCACCTTTTCTTGCGGCGAACCGGCCAGCAAGGCGGCCCGGAGCGCTGGGATGGCCTGGTGTCGTGCGAATCCCACCAGCACGTCCATGGCCTCGAGGCGTCCCGCGAAGCCCGGCTCGCTCACCGCACGCGTGAGCAGCTCGAAAACCGTCCGGCTACCGCCCAGTTGCTGCAGCGCCCGCGCCACCGTCGCGCGCAATCCCGTGTCCGTCGCGCGGAGGTACTCGACCAGAGCGCCGTGCTCGGTGGCGCTGTTTACTTTTGGCAGCAACGCCGCGAGCGTCGTGCGCAGGCTTGGCTCCGCCGATTTCAGCGCCTTCACGAATGGCGCGAAGAGCGTCTTGTCCGGGTTCTTGTCGATCAGGCGCGCGAACACCGTCAGGCGCGTGCGATGAACGGCCGCGTCCGGCGCCTTTCCGGAGACGATGTCGAGCATCTTCAGCAGCTCCGCGGTCTGCGGAGCCTCCGCCGCGGCGATGAACGCCTCCACCTCGTCGGGCGCCCTCCACGACGCAGCCTTGAACTGGTTAAGGAGGTCCTTCCCCGCGATCATCGGCGCTCGCCAGCTTAGCACCGGGGTGCAAATTCGCCTGTTCATTGGCCAGGGTAGGCGGCGGTCGCACCTCCGCCGGCACTGCCGCGATGACTACATTGTTCCCGTGTCGGCGGAGCTTCTCTACGTTGCCCTCGGCGATTCCACAGCCATCGGCGTCGGCGCAGGAGCCGGAGGCGGCTATCCTGAGCGGCTCGTTGCAAAACTGCGTCCGGCATTTCCCGCCCTGAAGCTCCTCAACCTCGGCGAGAGCGGCGCAACCACTTCCGATCTCCGCGAAACCCAGCTGCCGCGCGCGCTGCGGACGCGCCCGCGGCTGGTCACGCTCGGCATCGGCATCAACGACGTCGGACTCCAGATCCCGGACGACGCCTTCGCCTTGAACCTGGAGGAGACGGTGGTGCCGCTGCGCAAGCTCGGCGCGCCCATCGCTATCGCGAACATCCCAGACCTCGCGCTCGCACCCGCGGTGGCGCGCGTCGTGCCGCGCTCGTTCTACGAACGCCGCATCGAGCTCTTCAACGAGCACATCACCGCGACCGCGGCGCGGCATCGGCTGTCGCTGGTCGATCTGTATGCCTGGAGCCGCGAGGCGCTTCCCGGCCGTCCCGAGCTGATCTCGCCGGACGGATTCCATCCCAGCGCGCGCGGATACGATGTGTGGGCCGAGCGCATGTTGCCCGCCGCCCTCGCACTGCTGCGGCAGAGCGCTCCGATCTTTCTCTGAAACCGCCGCTGAAATGCGGCCACTCCTGTTGCGTAGGCCCTTGCAGAAGGGGCTCGCAGAAGGAGACGGCCATGGGTGTCTGGAGGAACTGGTTCCCGATCGCGCTCGCCATCCTGTGGGTGCTCTTGGCCGCGATGGCCGTGGTCGATTTCGCCTCCTTCAGCGCGGCGACCGCGCCCCGCAGGGCCGTCGCCACCGAGGTGAAACCGGTTCATTCGGCGCTGTCCCAGCGCCATCTCTCCCCGGCCGGCGCACTCCACGACTGAACTGCACCAGGACAGCCTATTAGAGGAGCGGCTCGATCTTCGCCAGCGCAGCGTTTTCTTCCACGTGCGCCGTCGTCTTCATCCCCACCAGCGCGCAGGTGATCCCCGGCGTGCTGCGGGCGAACTGAAGGGCCCGCTGTGCGTCCGTGTCCACGCCCCGAGGTGCGTCGCGCACGGGTTGCGGAAGCTGCCGCGTGATCCGTCCCTGGAGCACGCTGGCCGAAGCGAAGACCATCAATCTCGCCGTCTGAGCGGCCGCGAGCAGCGTCACCCCGCCCTGGTTGCGGAAGGTTGCGGCCTCGTCCATCTCCATGTTGAACGGCAGCTGGATCGCGCGGAACCGGTGCGCGCTGCCCGCGACGTCATGGGCGGCACCGAGGACTTCTTCCAGCGAGAGGTGTTCCTCGTCGTCGGGCGCGACCCGGTATCCGTTCCAGGTTGCGGTCCCGTAACAGGCGATGCGGCGGTCGTCGCAGGCACGCTCCAACTCCTGGAAGGCGAGGCGTAACCGCCGGAGAAACTCAGCCCGCGGCACCTCTCCGAGCTGCGTCTCAGGGTTGTGGAGGTAGTAGATGTCGATGCATTCGACGCCGAGGTTGCGGCGGCTCCGCTCGATCTGGTCGGCGAGGAAGCGCCGCGCCATGGAGTGGCAGCCGGCCACGATCTCTCCGGGCTGGAGGATGCCCGGGCGCAGCAACGTCTCCTCGACATATGCGCGGGCATCGTGCGGGCGCTCTCCGTCGAAGGCGATGTAGCCGCCTTTGCTGCAGAGCACGATCGCATCGCGTGGATGACCGCTCTCGCGCAGCGCCGCGCCCACCGTGCGCTCGCTGCGCTGGTTGCGGTAATTGATCGCGGTATCGACGACGTTCAGTCCCAGCTGCAAGGCGCGGCGCACCGAAGCGGCGTAGAGCGCGTCGGTTTTCGCGTCGTCTCCTCCCAGGTACGTGCCGATGCCGAGCGACGAGAGGGAGAGGCCCTCCGGGGACCGCCGGAAATGGCCGGTGGCGGCGTCCGCGGCGTCGCGAAAGCGCGCAGTTCCTTCGGGTGTCGCCCGGCCAGGAAACATGGATCGAGGATACCGCTACTCGCCTTTCTCGCCGTCCTTCTTGAAGACCCCGGCGACGGCGGTCTTGATGGTCTCGCCGATCATGTGCTTCGCGTCCGGATCGCCTTTGAGCACTGACTTCGCGTAAGCGGTCGCTTCCTTCAGCGTGACGTGCGGCGGGATCATGGGAAATTCCGGATCGACCACCGCTTCGACGAGCACCGGCCGGTCCGCCGCCAGCACGACGTCCCAGGTCCGCGCGACGTCTTCAGGGCGGTCTACGCGCAGACCCATGAACCCGAGCGACTCCGCGTACGCGGCGTAGGGGAAATCGGGGATCTCCTGCGAGCCCTCGAACTTCGGCTCGCCCGACTGCGCCCGCAGCTCCCACGTCACCATGTTCAGGTCGCGGTTGTTCAGCACCAGCACGATGAAGCGCGGGTCCTTCCACTCCTTCCAGTATTTCATCACGGTGATGAGGACATTGTTGCCGTTCATCTGCATGGCCCCGTCCCCGACCAGCGCGAAGACCGGCCGATCGGGAAAGGCGAGCTTCGCCGCGACGGCATACGGCATCGCGGGGCCCATCGTCGCCAGATTGCCGGAGAGCGACCCCATCATTCCGGCGCGGAAGTCGAGGTAACGCGCGTACCAGGTTGCCGTGCTTCCGGAGTCCGCGGTGAAGATCGCCCGCTCCGGGAGCCTCTTGTTCAGCTCGCGGTAGACGAAGGCGGGGTTGAGCGGCTTCGCCTCGACGCCGGCGTGCGCCTCCAGGATCTTTTTCCACTCGCGCATGCTGGCCTCGAGATCCTGACGCCAGCGCCGGCTCGCCTTGCGCTTCAAATAAGGAAGCAGTGCGCCCAGTGTCTCCGCCGCGTCTCCGTGGAGGTTGACCTCCATCGGATAGCGGATTCCGAGCATGCGGCCCTTCAGATCGATCTGGACCCCGCGCGCCTGCCCTTCCTTCGGCAAGAACTCCGAGTAAGGAAAGGAGGAGCCGACCATCAGCAGCGTGTCGCACTCGCTCATCATCTTCCACGACGGCTTCGTGCCGAGCAGGCCGATGCTGCCGGTGCACCCGGGCGTATCGTCGGGGAGCACCGCCTTGCCGAGGAGCGCCTTGGCGATTCCCGCGCCGAGCACGTCGGCGACCTGCACCACCTCGGCCGCGGCGCGCATGCACCCGGCGCCGACCAGCATCGCCACCCTCTCTCCCGCGTTGAGCACCTCCGCGGCGCGCTTGAGGTCCTGTTCGCGGGGAACGATCCGCGGCGGCGCGTACCCGATGCTGGAGTGGATGGTGTTGTGCGCGTGCTCCTGCTGCTCGACCGCCTTCTCTTCCTGCAGGTCCTTGGGGACGATCACGCAGGTGACGCACTTCTCGGACAGCGCGATGCGGAACGCGCGATCGATGGCATGCCGGACCGCGGAAGCCGTCGCGACTGTGGTGACGAAATTGTGGGCCACGTCCTTGAAGAGCGTCTGTAGATCGACCTCCTGCTGGTAGTCGCCCCCGAGCGCGGTGGTGGCGGATTGACCGACGATCGCGACCACCGGCTGGTGATCCATGCCCGCGTCGTACAGCCCGTTCAGCAGGTGGATGGCCCCCGGTCCGGAAGTGGCAAGGCACACTCCTGGCTCCCCGGTAAATTTTGCGTGCGCTCCCGCCATGAAGGCGGCCAGCTCTTCGTGGCTTGCCTGGATGAAGCGCGGGCGCTCGTCGCCGGCGTGCTCGAACCCGGCCATGATCCCGTTGATGCCGTCCCCCGGATAGCCGAACACGCGCTGGACGCCCCAGGCACGCAGCCGCTCAACGAGGAAATCCCCCACCGTCTTGGCCATGGACGAACCTCCGCGTCAGGGTAGTTACCTGACGCGCAGCGGACACGGGCCGACTCGGCGCTTGCCAAGTCGGCGTAAGAATGGGCAGCATTCGTCACCCTCGCGCGCTCGCAGGCGACAGAGGGTTGCGACGTTCGGTCGCTGCGGCAATCCGCACCCCTCCAGCGCGAAAATCCTTCGGCTCGCAAGCGTCGCTCGGCCCCGGAGCCATGTGAGAACGGAATGAGCTCTTTGTTCAAGCCCTCGTCGAACACCGCGTTCCGCGTGGCCCTGGTCGCGCTGGCGCTCCTGTTCGGCGGCGGCCTCATCGCCGGCCCGATGATCTACGTGCGGACCCCGTTCTTCACCCAGCAGCAGGATCCCGTCGACCAGCCGGTCCAGTTCGATCACCGCCACCATGTCGGCGACGAAGGCATCGACTGCCGGTACTGCCACTACCTGGTGGAGAAATCGCCCGCCGCGGGAGTGCCTCCCACCTCCCTCTGCCTCAACTGCCACGAGCAGATCTGGAACAAGAGCCCCAAGCTCGCGCCGGTGCGGGAGAGCTATTTCGCGGATCGGCCCATCGTCTGGAACAAGGTCAACAAGCTGCCCCACTTCGTCTACTTCAATCACTCGATCCACGTGAAGCAGGGCGTCGGTTGCGTCACCTGCCACGGGCGCGTGGACGAGATGGCGCAGGTGGAGAAGGCGCGGTCCTTGGCCATGGGGTGGTGCCTGGAGTGCCACCGGCACCCGGAGCGGTTCCTGCGTCCCCGGGATCAGATCACGAGCATGACCTACAAGCCGAAGGAAGATCAGCTCGCGATCGGCAAGCAGCTGAAGGAGCAGTACCACGTCGAAACACGCACGAGTTGCACGACATGCCATCGCTGAAGTCACTACCGATCGCGAGCCAGCAGCAGAAGCTGTGGCGCAGCCTGGACGAACACGCGGCGGCGCCGCCTCCCTCGCGGGAGCTGGGGCCCGCAGCGCCGCCCGCTGACGCGACCTCCCGGCGAAGCATCCTGCAGCTGCTCGGGGCATCCGCGGCGCTGGCATCTTTCGGCGGCTGCCTGAAGCCGCCAGACGAAAAGATCCTCCCGTACACCAGACAACCGCCGGAGGTGACCCCCGGCAACCCGTTGCACTACGCGACCGCGGCGGTCATCGACGGCCGTGCAACCGGGCTGCTCGTCACCGCGAACGAGGGACGGCCGACGAAGATCGAGGGGAATCCGGACCATCCCTCCAGTCGCGGCGCCGTCGGTCCCTTGGAGCAGGCGGAGCTCCTGCGCTTCTACGACCCGCAGCGCCTCAAGGTCGTGCAGCACCTCGGTCAGCCGAGCGCGTGGCGCGATTTCCTCCAGGCGACGGCGAACAAGGCGCGCGCCCTCCGCGACACCCGCGGTGCCGGGTTGCGCTTCCTGATGGAGCCCAGCTCTTCGCCGCTCGTCGGGGAGCTGCGCCGGCGGCTCGCCGAGACATATCCGCAGGCGAAGTTCTCCTCCTGGACCGCCATTCCGCTGCAGCAGATCCACGACGGCGCCCTGCTCGCATATGGAGCGGCCTACGAGATCCGCCTCGATCTCTCCCGGGCGCGCGTGGTGCTCTCGCTCGACTCCGACCTGCTCGCCGCCATGCCGGGGACGCTCCCCGCCATGCGGGACTGGGCGGAGAAACGCGATCCGGCGAACGGGAGGTTGGCTCGGCTGTACGCGGTCGAGACGAACTTGACGGTGACCGGGATGAACGCCGATCACCGCCTCCGCCTAAAGCCGACGCACGTGCACCGATTCGGGCTGGCGCTGCTGGGCCGGCTGGCCGCGCTGGTCCCGGCGCTCGCGCGCTACGCGCCGTTGCAGCAGCGTTTTCCCCTGCCGCCGGAGAGCGCGAAGCTCGCCGATGCGGTGGCGAAAGATCTGGTGGCCGCCGGCCGCGGCGCGCTCGTTTCCGTCGGCCCGCGCCAGCCGTCGGTGCTACATGCCGCCGCGCACGCCATCAACGCGGCGCTCGGGAGCGCCTGCGCGGCGGCCGCGCGCCCCGTGCTGCACGATACCGATGCGGGACCGCGGACGCTCGACCAGCTCGCCGAGGAGATGCGCGGCGGCAGGGTCGACACCCTGGTGATCACCGCCTGGAACCCCGTCTACGGGGCCCCGGCCGATCTGAACTTCGGCAAGGCGTTGTCGCAGGTGCAGTACTCCGTCTACCGATCGCTCTACCTCGACGAGACCGCCGAACGCGCGTCCTGGGTCATCCCCGCGCTCCACCCGCTGGAGAGCTGGGGCGATGCGCGCGCCCACGACGGCACGATCACCTTCATCCAGCCCCTCATCTCCCCGCTCTATGCCGGCGCGAGCGAGGTGGAGACGCTGGCGGCGTTCCTCGGCGAGGGCGATCGCACGGCCTACACGCAGCTGCGCGCGTTCTGGCAATCGCAAAGGCCCGACGACTTCGCGCTCAATTGGGAGAAATGGCTTGCCGACGGGTTCATCGCCGGCACGGCGACTCCGCCGGAGACGCCGGCCGTCCGCCACGATCAGATCCTCTCCGCCGCGATGAAGGTGGCGCCCGCGGATCCGGGGGGCGGCCTCGAGATCAACATCGTGCCGGACTACCGCGTCTGGGACGGCCGGTTCGCCAACGTCTCCTGGCTGCAGGAGCTGCCGGATCCGGTGACGAAGGTCACCTGGGAGAATGCCGCGCTGTTGGCGCCGGGCACCGCGCGCAAGCTCGGCCTGCGCCAGGGCGACCGCGTGGATCTCGGGCTGCGCGGGCTACCCGCCCACGCG
>Ga0209160_1001578_pt1 | contig 19192 bp, 19 predicted proteins | sample GraSoiAngelo_153_FD_186167 | JGI IMG/M metagenome (GOLD analysis project Ga0209160, IMG submission 186167) | Grasslands soil microbial communities from the Angelo Coastal Reserve, California, USA - 14_1009_12_40cm (SPAdes) (version 2) | ecosystem: Environmental > Terrestrial > Soil > Grasslands ... | reverse complement strand
CGCGGCCGGCACGCTCCTGGGCGGCGGCGACGACGCGTATCTCGCGGCGGGCGTCCTCATCTCGGCGGCGGCGCTCGCGGTCGCCTGCGTCTATCTCGCACGCCTCGTGGCGCTCGATCGCGACGCGCCGACCGCCCAGCGGACCGTCGTGTATCTGCTGGTCTTCCCCACGAGCGTGTTCCTCGCGGCGGTCTACGCGGAGTCGCTCTTCCTCGCGCTCGGCGTCGCGGCGATGTACGAGGCGCGCCGCGCGCGCTGGCCGCTCGCCGCCGCGCTCGGGGCCCTCGCCGCGCTCGCGCGACCCTTCGGCGTGCTGGTCGTGGTCCCCTTGGCGGTCGAGCTCGCGCTGCAGCGGCGAGGCCGCTCGGGCGCGTGGCTCGCGTTCCCCATCATCGCGTTCGCCACGTGGCTCGGCGCGCTCTGGCGGCTGAGCGGCGATCCGCTCGCGTACCTCAACGCGCAGGCGAGCTACGGCCGGCGTCCCGCCGTCCCGCTCGGCGCGTTCACCGACCTCGCCGACCCCGCCGTGTACGGCGACCCCTGGATCGTCATCGCCCTCACGCTGCTCACCGCCGCGCTCGTGGCGGTGGGCTGGCGAGTGCTGCGGCCGAGCCTGGCCGCCTACGCGACGATCTTCTTCCTCGCGTCGTTGCTCACCGGGACGCTCACCTCCGCGCCGCGTTACTACCTCGCCGTCTTCCCGGCTTTCATCGCGCTCGCGATCGCCGCGCCGCGTCCGGTCGCGCTCTCGTACGTCGCGCTCGGCGCGGCCGCGAGCGTCGTGTTCACGGCGATGTTCGTGCTGCGGTACTGGGTGGCGTGAACGCCACCCATGAGGATGGCCCGCTTGCGTGGACACGCACGCCGCTCGTGGCGAGCCTGGCGTACGTCGCCGGCGTCGCCGCGGGACTCGCGCTCCTCGGCGCCCTCGGATTCGCGAGCATCTGGCAGGCGAACCTCTTCGGGAACGACTTCTCGGCGATCTGGGCAGGGCCGCACGCGCTGTCCCTCGGGATCGACCCCTACGACCCCGCGCACTGGCAGGAGACCGTGCGCAGCTTCGGGGTGCAGCCGTCGGGGACCGTGGTCTACACGTATCCCGGCTGGATGCCGCTCGCGATCTTCCCGCTCGGAAAGCTCTCGCTCGTCACGGGGGCCTACCTCTTCCTCACGGTGACGATGATCTTTTGCGGCGTCGCGGTCTGGGCGCTGGTGCACGAGTTCGTCCCTCCTGGGGTCGTGCGGTACTTCCTCTTCGGCTTCGTCCTCTTCGGCTCGGAGCCGGGGATCGTCGGCTTCTACAGCGGCCAGTACACGTTCTTCCTCGTGGGCGCGATGTCCCTCCTCGCCGTGTTCCTCCATCGGCGCCGCGGCGGCTGGGCCGGGCTGATGGCGAGCGCTTTCCTGGTGAAGCCGCACCTCTTCGCCCTCGCGGCGCCCGCGCTCGTGCGCACCGCGCTGCGGCGCGGCATCCCGCGCTTCGTCTGGGTCGGTCTGGCGGTGACCGCGCTCGCCGCCGTCACCTCGACGCTCGCGTACGCGCACTGGTGGGGCGAGTATCTCGCCGTCGGCGGCTACCAGGCCGGGAACCCGAAATCCACCGTGCTCGCCACGGCACTGGCCGACGCGTACGGCCCGTTGGGAGCGATCGTTGCGGTCGTCGTGCTCATCGTCGCGGTCGCGCTGGCGCTGCGCTTCGACCCGCGCACCGATTCCTACGTCGCGGTGTGGCTCGCGCTCTCGCCGGCCGCGGCGCTTTACGAGTTCGCTTACGACCAGCTGCTGCCCCTGGTCCCCCTGGTGATCGCCACCGGCATGATCTCTCGCGAGAAGCCCCTCCGCGCGCGGCTCTTCGCGGAGTTCGGCGCGCTCGTCATCATCGTCGGCGACACGTTCCTGCATGGCACGACCGGGGCGGAGCGCGGAACGCTCTCGTTCAACGCGTTCCCGCAGGTGCTCATCGTCGCACTCGTGATCGGATTCCTCTGGCCGTACCGGAAAGCGGACCCGGCTCCGGCCCTCCAGCGCGGCTCCTGAGCGACCGCTCGGCTAGCGCGGCTACTCGGGCTCGAACGAGGGCCGCGAGACGAAATCGACGCGACGGTGCGTCGAATCGCAGAACGGCTTGTTCGCCGAATGGCCGCAGCGGCAGAGCTTCACGGTATGGCCATCGGGCACCTGATGCTCGCGGCCGTCGGCGTCGAGGATCGTGGCCGGCCCCGTCACGACGTACGGCCCGTTCGTCTCCATGCGGATCGTGCAGTGCTCGCTCATGCGGCGGTCAGCCGGCGGACGAAGAACGCCAGCATCTCGCGGATGATCGCGCGATGATCAGGCGTTCTCACCGTGATAGCGCCCCTTGTAGCCCTCGGCCGTCGCGGCGGAGAGACGGAAGAACACGAGCTGCGCGACGCGCGCGCCGCGCTGGAGGCGGTAGCCGCGCGAGTTGAGCACCGAGAGCAGTCCCTCGCCGCGGCCGGAGTACCCGGCGTCCCACACCGCGCCGTGGATCGAGACCCCGGAGCGCAGCAGTGTCGACCGCGGGCGCAGGAGTCCCATGAGATCGGCGGGGAGGTTCACCTTCTCGCGGTACGTGATGACGTACGCCCCGCGGTGCAGGTCCCACCAGCCGTCCTTGTCGGCCGGCATGTCCTCGCGCGCGGCGGGCTCGCGGACGTTGGCGGCCGAGCCGAGGAGACCCGGCGAGGTCAGCCGCTGGACCCGCTCGACGCGCAGATCGATCCCGTTGGGCTGGAGCTGGAGCGCGGGGTCGACGTCTTCGACCAGCGGCGGCGAGCCGGCGAGGGCCGCGCGGAGCTCTTCGCGCGAGAGGACGGGCACCGCGCGAGGCTAGCATCGGCGCCGGTGCCCGAAGCGAAGACCGTGGCGCGATCGAAGACCGTCATGTCGCGGACGATGCTGCCGTCCGACGCGAATCCGTACGGCAACGTCCACGGCGGCGAGGTCATGAAGCTCATCGACGCGGTCGCGGGGGCGGCCGCGACGCGTCACGCACGCGCGCGGGTCGTCACGGCGCGGATCGACGAGCTGAGCTTCCTGGCGCCCGTCTACGTCGGCCACCTCGTGACCGCACGCGCCTCGGTGAACCACGTCGGCCGCACGAGCATGGAGGTGGGCGTGCGCGTGGACGCAGAGGACATGCTCACCGGCGATGTCGTGCACGTCGCGTCGGCCTACCTCGTCTTCGTCGCTACCGACGAGCACGGCACGCCGGTGCCGCTGCCGCCGCTCGTCGCGGAGACGGACGAAGAGCGCCGGCGCATGGTGGCGGCGGCAGAGCGGCGAGCGCTCCGCGCCCGGCGGCTCCGGGCGGGGGGCAATGTCGTGGCCGGGGGCGGAGCCGCCGACTCGTAGACTCACGCACGGGAGGATCAGATGAGGACTTCTGTTCGCGTGCTCGCACCGTTCGTCGCGCTGCTTCTCGCCGCGGCGTGCAACGCGCCGCGCGCCACCTCGCCCGCCACCTCCGCGCCGAGCGGCTCGGCCGCGGCGAGCACCGCCCCGAGCTTCAGCGGCAAGACGCTGAACATCGTGACCGGCGGCACCGGCGCGGTGTACATCGTGTACGGCGCGGGGCTCGCCGAGCTGCTGAACAAGAAGCTCGGCACCGCGGCGAGCGCGCAGTCCACAACGGCGTCGGTGGACAACATGAAGCTGATCCGCGACGGAAAGGCCGACGTCGCGTTCACCCTCGCGGACACCGCCTTCGACGCGATCAACGGGACCGGACCCTTCGCGGCGCCCGAGAAGAAGGCCGACGCGAAGGCCCTCGCGGTCCTCTACTCCAACCTCACGCACGTCGTGGTGAAGGACGGCGCCGGGATCAACGGCGCGGCCGACCTCAAGGGAAAGCGCGTCTCGGTCGGATCGGCCGGCTCGGGGACCGAGATCATCGCGAACCGCACGCTCGAGGCATACGGCCTCGACCCGAACAAGGACATCCAGCGCGAGCGGCTCGGCGTCCAGGACTCCGCCAACGCGCTCCGCGACGGCAAGATCGACGCGTTCTTCTTCAGCGGCGGTCTTCCGGTGCCGGCGGTCCTCGATCTCTCGACCGCGACGAAGATCAAGGTCCTCGACCTCACCGACAGCGTGAAGAAGATGTCGGACAAGTACGGCCCGCTCTACTTCACCATCAAGATCCCGAAGACGACCTACAACACCGCGGCCGACGTCACGGTCTCGGGTGTCGCGAACCTGCTCGTCGTGCCGTCGGGCTTCGACCCTGCGCTCGCGCAGGCGATCCTCGCGACGATGTTCGAGAACAAGTCGGACCTGGCGAAGGTCCACGTCGCGGCGAACGACCTCACGCTTGAAACGGCGACGGTGGGATCGTCGATCGACTTCCACCAGGGAGCCATCGACTATTACAAGTCCAAGGGCGCCTGGAAGAAATAGCGTCCTCTACCTCGCGCTCGCGGTCGTCGTAACGACGGGGGTGGCGCTCGCCACCCCCGTCTCCGTCGTCGCGGTGAGCGACGGCGCGAGGGAGCTCCTCGGCCCGTGGGACCTGGCGGAGCCGCTCGAGTACAGCTACCGGCAGTCGATCTACGAGGTGCCCGTCTACGAGGAGTTCAGCCGTGGCCCCGGCGGCTTCGCCTACCTCGAGGTCCGCTCGCCCGACATCCGCTCCATCGAGTACTTCGGCTGGCGCGGAGTCGAGCCGCACCGGGCGGCCGACGGCCTCTGGGCCGCGTACCCTCCCACGAGCGAAGTGCCGGACCTCCTCATCCGCGTCACTCCCGCCGGCCAGCAGCGCCTGCGGACCGCGCGCTGGACCCTGGAGCTGCGGCCCGCGTTCGGCGAGACGGTCGTCCACGTGACTGCCACGCGGCGGCCGCTGGTGCTCGCGCTCCTCGAAGGAACTCGATGAGTCAAGGCGGGGGTCCGAGGGGCAGGGGCCCCGGGGGCAGGGGCCCCCGGGCGCGAAGCGACAGCCCCCTCGACGCACCCGAGGTCATCGCGCGACCGGACCTCGAAGCGGTCCTCGCCGACGAGAAGACGAAGGAGCTCATCGAGGAGTACGAGAGCGAGGCGAAGACACGGACGCTCACGGGCGCATGGGCCCGGGCCGTCACGGTCCTGTCGGTCGCCACCACGCTGTTCGCGCTCTACTACGCGGCCGCCGGCGCGGAGATCCCGCTCACGCACGTCGTCCTCGTCCCGACCTTCCGGCTCTTCGGCCAGACGATCACGACGCCGCAGATCTACGTGATGCTCTTCCTCACCGCGATCCTCGTGCTCACCTTCATCCTCTACCCCGCGCACCCGCGTTTCCTGAAGCGCGTCAGCCTCATCGATGTTCCGCTCATCGTCGCCTCGATCGCGATCACGGCGTACGTCCTCCTCTTCTTCGACCAGGTCATCTACCACGTGAACAGCCCCACGCCGACGGACTTCGTGTTCGGCGTGATCGCGATCCTCACCGTGCTCGAGGCGGGGCGCCGGACGATCGGCTGGCACCTCCCGGCGCTCGGCCTCGCCGCGATCGCCTACGCGTACTTCGCCGACTTCATGCCCGGTCCGTTCCACGGGCCGCCGAAGGACCTCGACGACATCGTGTCGAACCAGTACCTCGGGCTCGGCGGGATGCTCGGCACGCCGCTGCAGGTGGCCGCGACGTTCATCATCCTGTTCACGATCTACGGCGCGATCCTCGACTACACCGGCGCCGGAAAGTTCTACGTCGATCTCGCGTTCGCGCTCACCGGCAGGCGGCCGACCGGCGCCGCCCGCACCGTCACGGTCGCGTCGTTCCTCCTTGGCACCGTCTCGGGATCCGGCGTCGCGACGACGGTGACGCTCGGGTCGATCACGTACCCGATGCTGAAGAAGGCGGGTCACGACCGGGAATCGTCGGGCGCGATCCTCTCCGCGGGCGGCATCGGCGCCGTGATCTCGCCGCCCGTCCTCGGACCCGCCGCGTTCCTCATGGCGGAGATCCTCGGGATCAGCTACCTCGACATCGTCGTCATGGCCATGATGCCGACGATCCTCTATTACCTCGGCATCCTCCTCACGATCGAGATCGACGCGCGGCGCCTCGGCGCGCGCGACATCGCGCTGGACGCGCCGGGCTTCTGGGAGCTCACGCTGCGCTACTGGTACCAGTACACGTCGCTCTTCGCGATCATCATCTTCCTCGTCGCCGGGTTCTCGACGATCACCGCGATCTTCTGGTCCATCCTCGTCGCCATCCTCGTCTCGTACATCCGGCGCGAGACCTCGCTCTCGCCGTCCAAGCTCGTGGCGGCGCTCGCCGCGGGCACGAAGCAGGTGCTCCCCGTCGGCGCGACGACGGCCGTCGCGGGGATCGCGGTCGGGATCCTTCTGCAGACGGGGCTCGGCCTCAAGGTCTCCAGCCTCATCCTCGCGCTCGGCCTCGGCCCGGGCGACGCCCTGGGCGCGCTCGGACTCGCCTCGCTCGTCGAGCCGACGCACCTTTTCGGCACGCTCGTCGTCGCCGGCATCGTCCTCTGGGTCCTGGGGCTCTCCCTCCCGATCACCGCGACGTACCTCGTCGCCGTGCCGACGGTTATCCCGGCGCTCGCCACGCTCGGCGTCCCGCTCCCGGCGGCGCACATGTTCGTCTTCTATTACGCGGTGCTCTCCGAGGTCTCCCCGCCCGTCGCCCTGTCGCCGTTCGCCGCCGCGGCGATCACCGGCGGCAATCCGTACAAGACGATGATGCTCACCTGGAAGTACGCGCTCCCGTGTTTCCTCGTGCCGTTCATGTTCACGCAGCCCGACGGCCTGGGGATCCTCTGGCGGACAGGGCTCGTCGATTCCGCGATCGCCTCGGTCTCGGCGGTCGTCGGCATCATCGCGATCGTCGCCGGCGTGAGCGGCTACCTCTTCCGGCCGACGAACGTCGTCGAGCGCGTGCTCCTCGTGGGGGGTGGCCTGGCACTCCTTGCGCCGGGTATCGTTGCGGACGCGGTGGGTGTCGTGCTGTTCGCGCTCGCGCTTGCGAGCCAGCTCTTGCGTCGCTCACGTGCCCTCGCGGTGGCGACGCAATAAGACCCGAGCTATCGCTCGGCCTGTACGCGAAGGCCCACCGGGGGTGGGCCTTCTGGTAAGCAGGAGAGACGCCGTCACCGCGGCGGCGCTCTTCGCCGCCGTCTTCGCGAGCCGCCTGCCGTTCGCGACCCAGACGCTCTGGGCCTGGGACTCAGTGCTCTACGCGCGCGCGCTCGAGCACGGCTTCCACGTGGACTTCGATCTCGCCGACCAGCGCCCGCACGCGCCGGGCTACCTCCTCTACGTCGCCGCCGCGTGGCTCGCTCGGGCGGTCGTCGTGGACAGCAACGCCGCGCTCGTCCTCGTCTCGATGCTCGCGAGCGCGGCGGCCGCGGCGCTGCTCTATCTGTTCGCGCGGCGTTTTGTGTCCCGCGGGGCGTCTCTCGCGGCCGCGGCGGCATTCGCGGCCAGCCCGCTCACGTGGACGTACAGCGAGGTCGCGTACCCGTACGCCGTGCTCGCGCTCGGGTCGGTGACGCTGGCCGCGCTGCTGCACCGGGCGCGAGGCGGCTCGCCTGGTGACGCGGTGCTCGCGAGCGCGGTGCTCGGCCTCGCGTGCGGTTTCCGCCAGGATCTCGCGATCGTCGTCGGCCCGCTCTGGCTCTGGACCATGGCCGCGCAACCGGGGCGCACTCGCTGGAGCTCGGTCGCCGCCGGGCTGGTGGGGGCCCTCGTCTGGCTCGTCCCGACCGTGGCCCTGTCCGACGGTCCCGTGGAATACCTCTTCGCGCTCACCCAGCAGGCAACGTTCGTGGCCGCTGCCTACGCCCCGCACTCCGCGGGCCTGGGCGCGCTCGCCGCGAACGTCGGGACGACCGCTTTCGCCCTGGCCTGGGCACTCGGCGCCGCCGCGGTGCCGCTCGCGCTCGCGGCGGGCCTGTGGCGCCGGCCCGCGCAGGCGCCCGACGTCCAGTTCCTCGCGCTCTGGGCAGCTCCCGCGCTCGCGTTCTATCTCCTCGTGCACATCGGCGAGTGGGGCTATGTCCTCTCGGTCGTCCCCGCGCTGTACGTCGGCGTCGCGCTCGCCATCGACCGCGTCGCGCGGGCCGTCCCGCACCCGCGTCTGGCGACCGGAGCGCTCGGCGCCGCGACCGTCGCGGCGGGCGCCGTCGCGTTCGTCTTCTCGGCGGGGCCGTTCTCCGCCGCGGAGCTGCGCGCGCACGACCGGGAGCTCGCGTCGCGCGTCGCGTACGTGCGCGGCCAGCTCGACCCACGGCACATCGCGGTGCTCGCGCGCGAGGACTACCTGCTGATCCGCTACTACCTGCCCGAGTACAGCGCGCTGTTCCACGACCCGGCGCCGTACGTGAGCGCGCCGCGGCACAAGCGCGTCGGGCAGATGGCCGCGCTCGTCGTCTTCACGAAAGGCCTCGCGCCGGGCAGAGGGACGGAGGTTCGCTACATCGAGTGCGCGAAGGGCGTGAGGCTCGCATACGTTCCGCTCCCGCCAGGCGCGATGCTCGAGCTCTTCGGCGACGAGTACACGATCCGCGAGACGCAGTGAGAGCGGCCCGCCGTCAGGCGATGCGCGCTTCGTCCTCGAGGGCCGCCAGGCGGTAGCCGAAGCCGCGGGCGGTCGCGATCGCGACGTCGCGGGCGCCGGACTGGACGAGCTTGCGGCGCAGCCGCGCGACCTGCACGTCGATGGCACGACCGCCTTCGCGGTCCGACGCGTTCACGAAGTGCGCGAGGTCGTGCCGGCCGATGACGCTCCCGCCCGCGCGCATGAGCGCGCGCAGCAGCTTGAACTCCCCCGGCGTGAGCGCGAGCGGAACATCGCAGACGTACGCGCGGCCGGCCCGTGGCTCGACGCGCAGGCTCCGGAAGGTCAGGGGCTCGCTCTCGGCCGCGGGCGCGGCCCGCCGCAGCAGCGTTGCGACCCGCAGGCGCAGCTCTTCGACGTCGAACGGCTTGCCGACGTACGCGTCGGCGCCGAGCCGGAGCGAAACGACGCGCTCCAGCTGGGAGTGCCGGGCGCTGAGGATGATGATCGGAACGTCCGACCGCCGGCGGATCTCGACGCAGAGGCTGATCCCATCGATACCGGGAAGGACCACGTCGAGGAGCACGAGGTCGAAGCGATCCGCCCCGACGACCGCGAGCGCCTCGCGGCCGTCGGCCGCGCACGTGACCTCGTGACCGTCGTCGTGGAGGATCTGCGAGACGGTCGCCCGCACATCGGGATCGTCGTCGACGACGAGGACGTTCAGCGCGTCTCCACCGTCGCGACGCGCCGCAGGATGAAGACGCCTCCGGCGAGCGAACCAAGGCCGACGAGCGCGAAGAGCACCCGGCCGTTGTCGGGAGCGGGCTCGCGCTGTGCCGCCGGTGGCACCGGCGCCGCGACGCGGCCGTTCTCGTGCGCGCTCACGCCGATCGTCGCGAAGAGCAGCCCGCACGCGGTGATGGCCGCGCATGCGAGCGAGCGTGTCCTTGCCATTCGTCCCCCCGCGGAAGCCTTGCGCTGTTCGCGAGCCTTGCGCTCGAGCGAGGTGCAAGTGGCGTGTAAACCGTTCCGCCCGGGGGTAACGAGCGTGTAAGGCTATCGTGGCGATCGTGTTGCGGGCCTCAGCGGTGCGTCACGATGAGCCCGATCGTTAAGAGACCGACGATCACGAGCAGGCTCGCACTCAGGCCCGCGCCCGTCAGGATGCCGGTGAGGCCGGCGACCGCGATGACGACGAGGAGCGCGACGAGCGCGAGAGCCACGCCGTCCCGCGACCGGCCGACCGTTCGCAAGGCCGCCACCGTCGAGTCCCGGTAGTCGCGGATGAATCGATCGAACGACGACGGATCGATGGCCACCGCCGCGGCCAGCGACGACGGATTGACGGCGATCGGCTGGCCATCGGAGGCGGACGTGTCGGCGACCGGCCCCTCGGTCGGGACCGGACGCTCGGCCGCGATCGGCCGCTCCGCCACGACGGGCCGCTCGTCGGCGACCTCGGGCTGAGGACGCCCGGCCTCGACCTGGCCGATCTCCCGCTCGACACGCTCGAGCCGCTCGCGCTCGAGAGTGGCGGCCGCGATCGCGGTCTCGACCTGCGCGATCTCGCTCATCACGCCGCCGAGGCGGGTGCTCTCGTGCGCCGCTTCCCGTGCGGCGCGCTCGCGGTCCTCGAGCGCCGCGGCCCGACGTGCGTCGACGCGCGCGCCTTCGACACGGAGCTTCTCGAGCCGTTCTCGCTCGTCGTCCAGGCGCCGCAGCGAGCGCTCGCGTTGCGCCCTCGCGCCTTGAAGCGTCGCGTCGACCTGCGCCAGATCACGACCCGCGGTCTCGCGCATCTCGGTCGCGCGACGCTCCACGCTCTCGCGATCCGCGGCCGCCCCCGCCAGGGCCGCGTCGACGCGCAGGATCTCCCGTTTCGAGAGCTCGACGCGCTCGCGGTCCTCGGCGGCCCCGCGCTCGAGGCGATCGCGCTCGTCGTGGGTCGCGCGGATCGCGGCCTCGACCTGGAGCATCTCGCCCTCGGTGCGCCGCCTTATCTCGGAGGCCTCGCGCTCGGCGCGCGCGCGCTCCGAGGCGGCGACGGCGAGCGCCTGGTCGAGGTGGTCGAGCTCTCGCTCGGTCCGCTCGCGCATCGCGGCGCGCGCGCTGGACTGGCCGCGCTCGGCGCTCGCGCCTGCGATCGCGGCTTCGACCTGCGCGATCTCGCGGCCCACGCGGTCGAGACGGTCTCGCTCGTCGGTCGCGGCGGCGAGGGTCGCCTCGACCTTCGCGATCTCCCGTTTGGTGCGCTCGAGGGCCTCACGTTCGACCTCGGATGACCGGACGAGCCGTTCGCGGTCCGCCGACGCGGATGCGCGTGCCGCGTCGAGCGTCTCGAGGTCGCCGGCGATCCGTCCCTCGAGCTCGACGACCTTCTTGAGCTGACGCTCGCGGTCCGAGAGCGCGGCGGCGATCGAGCTGTCGTGCTGTGCCAGGTCGCGGAGGACGCGGTCGACGCGCTCCTTCTGCTCGTCCGCCGCGCGCGCCAGGCGCTCCCGCTGCTGCGCGCTCGCGGCGATCGTCGCTTCCGTCTGCGCCGCCTCGCGCCGGATGCGCTCGATACGCTCGCGCTGCTCGTCGGCCTCGCGCTGGAGCCGATCGCGCTCCGCGGCCGCCGTGGCGATCGCGGCCGCCACCGTGCCCATCTCGCGGCCGGTGCGCTGGCGGATCTCCGCCGCCAGGCGCTCGAGCCGCTCGCGCTCCGCCGTCGCGCGCCGGACCGCGTCCTCGACGGAAACGAGATCGGAGGCCTCGTGCGGGGAGGGTGCCGCGCCGATCGGCACGGCGGGCTCCGGCGCGCCGCGGGGCGTCGCGAGATCGAGCGTCTCAAGGTCCGACATTCAAGGCCTCCATGATCTGGGGTACCGCTGGGCCGAGGATCACGATGAAGAGCGCTGGGAAGATGAGCAGGACCATGGGGAAGAGCATCTTGATCGGCGCCGTGCGCGCCTGTTCCTCCGCGCGCTGGCGCCGTCGCACGCGCATCTCCTGCGCGAGCTCGCGGAACGTACGGGCGAGCGGCAGGCCGAGAGCGTCGGCCTGGACGATCGCGTTCGCCACGCGGGCGGTCTCGACGAGGGCGGTACGCCGCGCGAGCTCCCGGAGGACGAGACGCCGGTCGCGACCGATCCGCAGCTCCACCAGGACTCGGCGAAGCTCTACCGCGAGCGGGCCCTCGAGGCGCGCGACGACCTGAGCGACGGCCGCGTCGAAGCCGAGCCCCGCGTCCGCGGCGAGCGCGAGCAGGTCCAGGGCATTCGGCAAGGCGGCGATCAGGTCGCGGCGCTCGCGAGCGCGGACGCGCGAGCGGGCGACGCGCGGGACCGTGTAGCCCAGCAAGCCGCCGCCGGCCGCACCGAGCACGACGGCGTCGGGACCGACGATCGCGAACGCGAGGGCCGCACCGAGGATGCCGCCGGTGCCGGTCGCGACGGGTGGCCGGCCGGCGGTCGCGACGACCCAAGACACGAGCGCGCTCGGCGCCCGACGTGGCGCGGGACCGTTCCCGCCCGCGTCGCTGACGAACTGGCGCAGCCTGCGTCGCCGCGCGCTGCGCGGGCCGTCGATCGCCCCCGTCGCGCCGAGGAAGAGCGCGAGCGCCGCGCCGCCCCCGAGCATGGCGATGACGAGCGGCTCAGACATCGACCGCCGCCATGGCGCGCATGAGAACGAAGCCGGCGACCACCATGATCGCCGCGAGCACGACGGCGATGCGCGTGAACGCGTACGCGAACATGGCGGCGAAGTAGTCCGGGCTCACGAGGTACAGCGCGATCGCCACGACGATCGGCAGGCCCGCGAGGACGTACGCCGAGTAGCGCTGCTGGCTCGTGAGCACCAGCACGTCGCGCTGGATGCGCGATCGCTCGCGGAGCGCCTCGGCGATCGAGTCGAGGGTGCGCGCGAGGTTGCCCCCGATCTGCGCGTGCAGGCTCATCGCGGACACCAGGAGCCCGAGATCATCCGAGGGGCGGCGCCGGAGGAGCTCGTCCAGCGCGGCGTCGAGCGTCACGCCGAGCGCGAGCGCGCGCTCCACGGGTCTCAGCTCGCCCGCGGTCGGCTCGGGCGCGTCGCGGACGAGCTGCGCGACGGCCTGCTTCAGCGTGAGGCCCGCGCGGACCCCGTTCGCCAGCATCGTCACCGTGTCCGGGAGCTGCTCGGCGAACCGCGACGCGATGGCGCCCTCGCGCCAGCGGAGCCACAGGAACGGGACCGTGGCCCCGATCGCCGCCGCGACCAGGCCCGTGATCGGATGCGCGTGCCCGGCGACGGCGAAGACGAGCGCCGTCATGCCGCTCGCGAAGAGCAGCATCAGCAGCACGAGCTCGCTCGACGCGAGATCCACCTTGGCGCCCGCCGTCCGCCGCTCGAGCCAGCTCGGGGTGCGTCGCCCGGCGACGGGATCGCGCGCGCCAGCCGCGGGCCCGCTCGGCGCCTGCGCCGAGCCCACGAAATCTCGCAGTCGCCGGGCCTCGACGAGGTGCCGGCGGTACGGCGGCAGCCATACGCCGAGGACGATCGAGAGGACCGAGCAGCCGCCGAGCAGGGCGATGAGGAGCGGATCGTTCACGACGCGAGCTCCAGGCCACGGGCGCGCAGCTTCTCGGCGAACTTGGGCGGGCGGTCCGTGCGCCGAAGCTCGTCACCGGCGCGCGCGAAGATCGGCCGCACCGGGATGGCACCGTCGCGGACGGCCCCCACGTCGCCGATCTCGGCGACGCGCCGCCTCCCATCCTTGGTCCGCTCCACGAAGATCACGACGTCGATCGCGGAGGCGATCTGCGTGCGGATGGCCGCGAGCGGCAGCGCGACGTCCCCCATGAGGGCCATCGTCTCGATGCGCACGAGCGCGTCCGCGGCGCTGTTGCTGTGCACGGTCGCGAGCGAGCCGTCGTGGCCGGTGTTGAGCGCCTGAAGCATGTCGAGCGTCTCCGCGCCGCGACACTCCCCGACGACGAGCCGATCGGGACGCATCCGCAGGGCGTTGCGCAGGAGATCGCGGATCGTCACGTGACCGGCGCCCTCGGTGTTCGCGGGCCGCGCCTCGAGCGGTACGACGTGGCGCTGGCGGAGGCGTAGCTCGGCGGCGTCCTCGATCGTGATGATCCGCTCCCCGCTCGAGATGAAGGACGAGAGCACGTTGAGCAGGGTCGTCTTCCCCGAGCCGCTCCCGCCGGCGACCACGATGTTCAGCCGGCCGAGCACGCAGCGGCGGAGCAGCTCGAGCGCATCGGGACTGATGCTTCCTCGCGCGAGGAGGTCGGCGGGCGCGAGGACGACGCTGCGGAACTTCCGGATGGTGAGGACCGGCCCCACCAGCGACAGCGGTGGGATGATCGCGTTCACGCGGGAGCCGTCAGGAAGGCGGGCGTCGACCATGGGCGATGACTCGTCGCACCGTCGTCCGACGGCGGCGACGATCCGCTGGATCAGCCGCAGCACGTGGTCCGCGTCGGCGAACGCGATGTCGGTAAGGTAGAGACGGCCGTCGCGCTCGACCCATACGTCCCGTGGGCCATTGACCATGATCTCCGTGACGCTCTCGTCGCGAAGGAGGTCGTCGATCGGTCCGTACCCCGCGGTCTCGGCGTAGACCGCCTCCTGCAGGCGGATCCGATCGGCGCGGCTCAGCAGGAGCCGCTCCTCATCGAGCGCCGCGGGGACGTGCTCGGCGAGGAGGAGGCGGATCGCTTCGGGAGCCGCGGTCTCGAGCCGTCCACCGATGAGGGCCGCGACGCGCTCGTGGATCCGCATCACGAGCTCGACCTCGCCGCGATCCCGCAGCCGGCTGAGCTGCACGGTGCCGGGGGCGTCGGGTCCGATGGCGACGCTCACCGCTGCTGACCCCCGTTCGCCGCAACGAGGCGGGCGAGGTCGCGGAACCGGGACGCGCTCTTCACCCCGGCGCGCCGGTCGAGGAGCGAGAGCCCGGTGTTGAGCGCGCGCGTCACGGTCGCGCCTTCGCTCGGCAGCGACAGCGCGACCTTCCGGCCGAGGGCGCGCTCGACGTCGGCGAGCGGTACCCCGGCGCGTGACGGCCAACGGTTGAGGACGACGTGCGAACGCCCGTTGCGGAGGTCGGGCGCGGCCGTCATCGCGCGCTGGAGATCGCGGAGCGCCGGCAGCTCCGGCGTCGTCACGAGAAGCACGTGGTCGGCGACGCGGAGCGCCGCCATGGCGACGTCGTCGAACGAGGTCGGAAGGTCGAGCACAAGGTGGTCGAAATGGGGCCGCAGCGCCTGCACGAGCCGTCCGATCGCCTCGGGTGAGACCGCGTCGGCGAGCCCGAGCGTCTCGGGTGCGAGGAGCACTTTCACGCCCGAGCCATGCGTGACGAATATGTCGTCCACGATGGCCCCGTCGAGCGGGCCGGGACGGGCGAGCACGTCGACGATCGTGTTCTGTGCGCGGAGGTCCAGTGCGATGCCGACGCCGCCGAACCGCAGGTCGAGATCGACGATCCCGACGCGCCCGGCGTGCGACTCCGAAAGTGCCACGGCGAGCGCCGTCGCGACGGTGGTCGCGCCCGCGCCGCCCTTGGGCGAGTAGACCGCGGTGACGACCGCGCTTCCGCCGGCCGTCGCCGGCGTGCGTGTGTCGGAGCGCTCGGCGACCTCGCGGATGACAGAGACGAGCTCCTCGGCCTCGTAGGGACGCACGAGAAGGGAGCGCGCGCCCGCGCGGACCGCGCGGGACAGCAGCGACGCGTCGGCCGGCTCCCCGATGACGACCACGCTCGTCGCGTCGCGGAGCTTGACGACGAGCGAGACGAGGGTCTCGGACGCGAGGGCGCGCACGTCGACGAGCACGACGGACGCGGCGTGCTTGGCGAGCTGGTCGCAGAGGACGTCGGGGTCCGCCGCGATCTCGACGAGCTTGAGGGCCCGCTCGCTCGCGATGATCGCGGCGGTCTCCTGCCCGCCGCCCGCGTCGAGGACGGCGACAGTGATGGGCGTGTCGACGGTGGTCGCGCTCATCGCCGGATCCCGAAGCTCTGCGTGAGATAGATCAGGTCGACGGCCTGCGTCCGGACGGCGTCCGTGTCGGCCCGTGCGCGGAGGGCGATGTCGATCACGGCGCCGCTGTCGCGGAGGTACTTGAGCACGAGGGCCGTCTGGTGATCGACGGAGAAGACGAGTGCCCGCGTCTGGTCGCGCCCCGCGACGGCGAGCACCTCGATGTTCTGGACGGTCTTCTGCGTCGTCCGCCCGTCCGCGCCGCCCGCGACGGTGGCGAGCACGTCCACCCGGTCGCCGACCTGGACGAGGCCGGACGCGGTGAGCGCGTCGTTCGTCGGGAACGTCACGAGCACCTGCCCCGGGGCCGGTGCGAGCGCCCCGGCGGACTGCCCCGCCGCGCCGGCCAGGAATCCCCGCACGATCGGAACGCCCTGCGGCACCGCCGCGGTGACCCGCTGTCCGACGACGAGTTGCGCCTCGACGAGCGCCCCGGCCGGGACGAGCTCAGCCGGGTAGCTGCGGCGCTCGACCTGGTCCGGCGCGACGACCGTATTCGGTGCGATCGGCACGCGAGCGACGACCACGTCACGACGCTCGCCCGCACTGGTCCGTGTCGTCGCGTCGGCGGAGAGCGTCCCGTAGAGCAGCAGCCCGGTGAGGAAGGCGAGAAGAAGGCCGCCGCCGATCAGCGCGCGCGAACGTAGATCGATCATCACCAGACCTCCGAGTTCAGTCTTCTGCGGCGAGATACACGCCGTTGGCGAAAGGATTCAGCGGGCAGGTCTGGCAGGCCGTGGGATCGGTGAGCACTCCACCGAAGTACCCCTGCACGGTGTTGCTGCTGACCAGACCCTGATAGACCGTATAGCTCGCGATCGTGAAGAGATGGACGCGGTCGGGCGTGGGATCGCCCGGCGCGAAGGCCCGCGAGCAATCGCCGTTGCTCTGAATGAGCGACCATTGCCCGCCCGAGTACACCTCCGCGCAGTCCCAGAGGTAGAGCACGATCCGGATCGCCTTCCCGTGCAGGCGGCCGCGGTTCGGTCCCGACTGAACGGTCGTGTTCGAGAGCGGCGTCGCCGCTTTCGGGTCGATGATCATCACGCCGCGGTCGCTGAGCACGTCGGAGAGCGATCCCGTGATGTCGTTCGATCCCCCGCTCGTGATCGTCTCCACCCAATCGCCGACCCTGCCCTGACCTGGCTCGCATGATGGGGCCAATGGCGGGCGCACTCCTGGCGCGCAGACGCTCCGAGACGGGGGGAGATTCGACGGCACGACCTGTCCGGGGCTGTGGGGATGGCTCCAGCTCGTCGTCGTCGAGAGCGCACCCTGGAAGAAGTAGTACTGCCAGTTCGTGCCGCTGCACTGACGATTCTGCTGGTTCGGATCCTCGCCCCCCTTGGTGTTCCACCAGCCGCCGCAATGCCCGCTCCGATCGGGCTTCGGGCTCGTGCCGGCTTCTGGCGAGCCGCTCCGATCCCAGCCGGTCACGAGCTGTTCGACCTGCTGGGGATCGTGCCGTGATGAGTACCGGGAGAAGTCGACCAGCCCCTTGAACCCGTGCTGCGTGCTCGAATCGTCGTTGATCGACCAGATCGTCACCGGCGACGGGGAGCCCGGGAGGCACCCGCCGCAGTCGTACAGCGCCGGAGCGAACTCTTGAACGAGCGGCAGCGAGGGCAGAGCGACTGGCGGGGTACCCGTTAGACGGGCGCGCGCGGTCGCGCCGGCAGGCACCGTGGTCACGCCGAAGACGCGGGCCGCCCGGGTCGCCACGGTCGTCGTAGCGGTCACCCGCACGTAGATCGTGTCGGCTGGCACCGCCGTGGTCGTCGTCGGTGGGCACGCGCTCGGCGGCGCCGGAGTCCAGGTGGTCCCCGAGCCGAGCTCGACGGTAAGGTCGGCCGAGCCGCTGGCGGGCGGGTTGGCCTCCAGGAAGCGCTCGGCCTCGCAGTACACGCCTTCGGCGCTCGCGGTGAAGGACGTCGTGCCGCTGTGATAGGTGACGCTCTGGGCGAGGTAGCGCCCTGCGGCGAGCGCGGCCGCGTCGGCCGCGTTCTGCATCACGCGCCGCTGCGCGAGCCCGTATGTCCAGTCGATCGCGATGGCCGCGGCGAGCAACGCGACCGTCATACCGATCGCGATGAGGACGAGTGCCTGACCCTCGTCGTGGCGCGCGAAGGCGCTCACGGATGCGCGTCCATCGTCGTCGTCGCGCTCGTCGCGCCCGGGAAGAATCGGCCGATCACCACGGCGCTCCCCGCGATCGGATAGCGGACCTCGATCCGGACCGGCATCGTCGATGGATACGGCGACGCGAAAGGCGTCGGACGCCAGGGCTGCCAATGCGCGCCGTCGTAGAAGGTCGCCGTCACCTCGAGCCGCGCCCCATCGACGAGCGCGGCGCGCCCACGGACATACGTAGCGATCGCGCCGGTATCCGCGGTCTGATGCACGATCGCGTACCGCGCGCCTTCGACGCTTGCGGCTCGCACCATCGCGTAGGTGTTCGCCACACGGCCGAGGTCGACGAGCGACACGAGCACGAGGAGCAAGACCGGCGCGGCGAGCGCGAGCTCAACGGTCGCGCTACCGCGTTCGGAGCCGAGGCGCGGCCTCAAGGCCCGGAGGTCCGGACGAGGGGGAAGATGGAGGCGGCCCGGAGCGTCACCGTCGGCCGGCCGAAGAGAGCCGCCACCCGTCCGGTGAGGAGCCGGAGCGTGTATGTGGAATCGACGCGGGCGATGTCCCCGGCCGGATCGGTCGTGTAGCTCACCACGAGATCGGTCGGACACGCGTCGCCAAAGGCCGTCCATCCGGTCTCATCACAGACGCGCTGGGCCACGCTGCTCGCGGTCGCGGTCAGATCGCGGCTGGCGAGCGCCGCGCCTTCGCGCGTCGCATTCGCGAGAACAGCGGAGACCGCGAACATTCTGCCGACGTCGACGAGCGCGATCGCCAGCAACAGGACGACAGGCAGCGCAAGCGCAGCCTCCACCAGGCTCTGTCCCCCCTGACACGCGCGCACCGTTGGCTCTCTCAGCAAGAGAGGTACCGACCGCCCCGTGGCTGCCGCGAGGGTCGATACCGCGCTCTGTCGAAGGTTCGTAACGCGGACCTGCGAGGGCCCGCTCGTGCGCCCGGCGGGCGTAGTACCTGCCACGACAAATGGGCGCGCAACGGTCTCGTTTCGGACTCTGCACGTTGGTGACGCGAGGCGAACGCATCTGTTTCAGCCCGGGGCTGAAACGAAGTCGTGCACCCGCAGAAAGACAGTCGTCGACATCCCTACGGCGGCGCGAAACGCCCCGGAACACCGCCGGAAGCGGCCTTGCGTCCTCGTCGCCTGACTCGAGCCGGCCCCAGGCCGGCCGCAAAGAGAACGGAAAAGGAGTACGGCGATGCGCAAGGCTGCGAACTGTCTGACCGTACTGGCGATCTGTGCGCTCCTCTTCTTCGCCGGCTCGCCCGCGAGCGCGGATCCGGGCCCGAATGGGAACGGTAAACCGGGTCACGAGGCGTCAGGGCCGGGCCCCCATAGCAACAGCGGCCACGGCGACAGCGGCACGCCGGGCAACAGCGGCCACGGCGACAGCGGCACGCCGGGCAACAGCGGCCACGGCGACAGCGGCACGCCGGGCAACAGCGGCCACGGCGACAGCGGCACGCCGGGCAACAGCGGCCACGGCGACAGCGGCAC
>Ga0209160_1001576_pt1 | contig 19210 bp, 17 predicted proteins | sample GraSoiAngelo_153_FD_186167 | JGI IMG/M metagenome (GOLD analysis project Ga0209160, IMG submission 186167) | Grasslands soil microbial communities from the Angelo Coastal Reserve, California, USA - 14_1009_12_40cm (SPAdes) (version 2) | ecosystem: Environmental > Terrestrial > Soil > Grasslands ... | reverse complement strand
CCGATAGCCACCTTGCGATGTCGGCTCGTGCGTAACGGCATGCCCGTGGCGCAGGCTGGATCTGACGGTAGCTATCGTGGTGAGAATCACGCTCGCGCCAGCAACGATCGTCCAAAGATGAAGAATCCAATGCGCCACGCCGACCAAGGCGAGCAAAAGAAAAACAAGCATGGCCATGTCCCGCTTGGTCAGTTGGAAAATCCACCACACAAATCGGTCACCGAAATTCAGCAAACCGGAATGCCCGATCATTCCGTGGTGCCTCTCATAAAACGATTCATGTAGCATTGCTGAAACAATTTTTATTTCGTTGCCACCATGCAGAAGGCATTCGTTACCAGTAATCAAGCTGGCGCAGACGATTCCTTCGGCTGAATGATGAAGCCCAAATCCAAGCGCTAAAACGTAAATAAGGCTTCCGAGGAAATCGCAGAAATAATCCAAGCGTTCCCCGAGCTTCGATTCCAAATTTTTAGCGCGCGCAATCTCGCCATCGCACCCGTCGAGAATACTGAATACTTGAAAAATAGCCGCGCCGATGACGACGCTCTTGTAACCGCCGCGCACCAGAAATGCCCCCGCGATCAGTGGCAAAACAAAAATCGAAATTGTCCACGCGTTGGGATGAATCGGAAACTTGAGCAGAAAACTCGTTATCCGGCGCGAAATCGGCCGATTCAAAAATCGTGAAACAAAACCGTCTTGGGGTTTGCTCATCAGGTAATTTTTGTCTTAAAAATCCGATATGTCTTGTAGCGCTCGGCGCCGATCGCGTCGAGAAAGCGATTGATCATAAAATTGTCTTCGAGGGTCATGCTCAGTTCGCCGGTGAACCCGCGCTTGATCATTCCCTCTTCAATGATCCGCAGCACCAACATCTCAGCTATTCCCGCGCGGCGATAGTTTTCGATTACGCCGAGAGCGATCAGGCGTGCCTTTCGGATGCGCTTTTTGTCGGACAGCAATTTGATCAGACCGATCGGCAGGCCAAAGTGTGTCAGCCGCCCGTCGAGGTCGCGTAGGACCACATTGATATCCGGCAGGCACAAGGTGAATCCGACAGGCTCGTTGCCGACCTCGGCGATCAAGGCAAACTCCGGCACCAGCAGCGGCTTAAGTTCTTTGGTCATAAATTCAATCTCCGCTTCTGTGAACGGCACGAAACCCCAGTTTTTTTTCCAAGCCTGATTGTAAATTTCGCGAAGCCGTCTGCTCTCGTCACGGAGATTCCTGAGGTTCGCCGGACGAATAACGGCGGGACAGCGCGCATTGAAACGCGTGGCGAGCCGTCGCAAATGCGCCACGGCTTTTGCTGGATTAGCGAACCACCACGCGTACCAATCCTTCGCTTTGGTAAAACCGCGGCTTTCGATCAGGCGCCGGTAGTAGGGTGGACTATGCGCGGTCATTATGGTGGGGGGAAACTGAAATCCGTCGATTAACAGGCCGCAAACATAATTGGTGGAATAATCGATCGGCCCCATGATCTCCATTCGGCCTTTCATGCGAAGCCAACTAGCAGCCACGTCAAAAAGCGCAGTCGCTACGTCCTGGTCATCGATAGATTCGAACAGCCCAAAACAGCCGACGTTAGTTTGGTGCAGCGAATTGTAGTTCGGATCGTCGCTGGCCATGATGCGGCCGACGATGTTCCCGTTCCTCCGCGCTAGAAATAACGCAGCGTCGCCGTGGCGGTAAAATGGATGCCGCTTGCGATTGAGGAAAGCCTTTCGTTCGACGATCAGCGGCGGCACCCACGCCGGGTCATTGGAATAAATTTGCCACTGAAATTTGATGAACGCATCACGCTCACGGCGCGAGTTAACTTCTGAAATTTCAATATCCGACACGAACTCAGATGGCGGTTCAGGCCAAGTCTCTCCATTTCTGGGCAACTTCTTGCATCGATTCGGCCATGGTTTCCTCGCGGAAAATCAGATAAACGAACAGCAAATTAAGCGGGATCAGCTCGAACCAGAAAAAGTAAATCGGCCAGCCTATGAGCAAGAGCGCAAATAAGACCAGCATTCGGGTGTTCGTCATGAGTAACCGCCACCACTTTAGCATCGGACCGACGAGGTTTTGATAACGCGCTCGTAACCAGCCAGGGATTTGGCCTTGGAATAGTTCGCTGGCTCTATCACGCAGTTTTTTTAGATGAGGCGCGAGGATTTCCTGTTGGCGAGTGAAATTCAAATACAGCGCGAGGAGAAGTTTGTCCCACGCGCTCTGGCGCCATGTGAGTTTTCGGTATTCCGAAAGCAGCCTGGAGGAGGAATCGATTTCGGGGCGTCCTCCGTTTGCGACGAAGTAAAGATACGTGTTGCGATAATAATCAGCCGCTGCGCCTTGCAACGCGTGACTGATTCCAGCAGCAAAAGCTAGCAACCAAATCGCCGGCGATGAGCCTTCGACCACATAGCGCAGAGTCAGATGCAGATAAATGCTTACGAACACCAGATGATCAGCGATGCTATCGACGATACGGCCTTTGCGGCTTTCTGTCCGAGTTAAGCGAGCAAGTTGGCCGTCTGCGTTATCCAGCGCGTTAGAGCAAACATGGAGCGCCATGCCAACGATGTTGATGCGCAAATCACGATAGTAATAAAGGTGTCCCGCAACTACGCCGCAGCTACCGGCAAGCAGGGTCACAGCTCCCGGCGTCATCTTCAGCTGCACGAAAAACTCGGCCAGCCGAAATCCTATCGGCCTGTAAAAGTACAGATCGAGAACACCTTCTACCTCACGCGCTTTATAAGTGCTTTGGACGCGCGAATGCGGCGCCTCTTTTAGCTCGGCCATCAGATTTCTGCTAGCACGCTCAGGCGCTTTGCTTTTGTAGCAACGCCGGAACGAGTGTGTCTGCGAGGATATTGAGTGCTTCGTCCAAGTCCGCGCGCGTATGCATGGCGGTCACGCACGCACGGAAGCAAATCCGGCTCTGCGGCACAGCCGGATAATCCACTGGTGCAACCCAAAGACCACGCCGCCGTAGTTCGTGACCGAGCCGATACATGCGCTCACGATCGGCGATGACGATGGGCATCACGTACGTTGTAGATTCTCCGGTGTCGAGCCCCAGGCTTCGAAGTTGCGCATGGAAGTAATCGGCATTCTCCCAAAGTTGCGCACGCAGTTCCGGCTGGGTGGTGCCGAGTTCGAGCGCCTTGAGAATGGCCGCAACCACCACTGGCGGCAGCGCACACGAGTAAACATAAGGATGCGCGTAGAACCGCAGATATTGCAGCGTCTCTTTCGAACCGGCGACGAAGCCTCCCAGCGCGCCAAAAGCCTTAGAAAAAGTTCCATAAAGCAGCGGGACACGGTCTTCGACGCCAAACTTCTCGGCTGCCCCGCGACCGTGTTCGCCGCATGCCAGCATCGAGTGAGCTTCATCAATAAACACGCTCGCCCGGTGAGACTCCGCCACAGCAATTAGCTCCTTAAGATTGCCAAAATCGCCGTCCATCGAGTAAATGCCCTCGACAATCACCAACTGACGTCGGCCTTTGTGGCGACGCAGCGCGGCGTCAAGTGACGCTGGATCGTTGTGCTCGAATTTTTCTGTGCGGCACCGGGACAGCACAGCCCCATCGCGAAGGCTAAGATGAGAGCGATTGTCCAAAAGCGCCACGTCGGTTTTGCGAAGGAGCCCCGAGATGGTGCCCAGCGCGCCGCCAAAGCCGCTGTTGAAAAGCATCGCATCCTCGCGTCTAAGAAATTTCGCCACGCGCCGTTCGAGTTCGCGATGCAGATCGGTCATTCCCGAGAGCATCGGTGAACCGCACGCGCCCATTCCGTGCGTTCGGAGCGCCTCGTGTGCGGCAGCCAGCACTTCAGGGTGATTTGCCAGGCCGAGATAATTGTACGAGCAGAGATTGATCACCGGCCTCGGCTTGCCGCCATAATTGATCACCGTGCGCGCATCTGCAGTCGCGAGGAGCTCAGGCTCATACAATTGAACCGCCCACGCGCAGACGCGCATCCAATTTGTGAAGCTCGCTGGAGCTTGCAGCGGGTCGTCGCTTTCGCCCGCCAGAAAATTACTCAGGCTGAGCTTTGCCGGGTCGTCGTTCATCAAACTGTTAAATCTATCGCTCGCTCGCGTCTCCATAGTCGGCGTCCCCCAGCAAAGTTGATTGTTTTATGGTTCACTAGATTCCTTACGAAGTGGTCCGCTGCATCTGTATACCGCGGAGTTCCGTCTCGGGGCAGCCAATGTAGCGGGTGTCCTAATTCAGGACAAGATTTTAGTACAGTGAGGGCCCGCCCGATTTTGGCAAAACCTGTGTCTACAACGCGTTGGCTTGATTACCTGCGCGTCGTGCGAAAGACGTAGTCCCAAAGCGGCGAGCTGATCCCGTATCCGGCGTGATCATCTTTGTAATGATGGCGAAGATGATACTGTTTCAGCCACAACCATATGCCGCGTTTCATTGGGAAATGATGCGTCGCGTAGTGGAGCATATCGTAGCACACGTAGCCGAAGACGAGCCCGGCAAAGACGGCCGGCGTCAGCCGCCCAAAAATCAGAAGGAAGAGTCCGTAAAAAAAGAAGGCAAGCGGCACGCTGATGCTGGGCGGCATCACGAGCCTGCGCGCGTCGCTTGGGTAATCGTGATGAACGCCGTGGACGATGTAGTGCAGGCGCTTCCCAATTCGCGTCTTCGGTTCGTAGTGAAAGATGTACCGGTGGATGAGGTACTCGGTCAGCGTCCACAGTAAAATGCCTAACAAGAAGAGCGCCGCCACCGCCACGAGCGATAATTGGCGCTGCCAAACTGATACGAAGAGCATGGCGCCGACCACCGGCAGGTAAAGCACCAATGGCGTTATCGGGTGCACCCGCGAAAAAAAATCCATGAAATCGCTCTCGAACATTCGGACCGTTTCATTCTTATTCGAGACGTAGAGGGGCGGCCTGGAGAACGCCCTTCCTTGGTGTAATGGCTCGGCCATGGCTAAAACCTAATGGGCCGAGCACTGAGATCAAGGTTGTCGGTCTCGCCGTTCACCGTTTCTCGAGTTGTTTGCGGTCGGTCGTTTTGTTTCATCCGTTCAACCCGCGAATAAAGGCTATACCGCCTGTCAAAAATGAACTGCAAAACCAAGCGGCTCCACGACGAGTGATACTTCAGATTGCCGTAAAATTCCGGCGCGATTGCGCGCAACTTCGGCAAATTGTTCCACGGGATCGACGGTAGATCGTGGTGCTCGTTGTGATAGCCCATGTTCAACGCCAAGCGATTGATCGGGCCGTAATAGCTAAAGGTCTCCTGGTCGAAATCGTATGTGTAATGCTCCTGAATCCAGCGCGCGCCGACCGGATGCAGTCCAATCGAAAATAAAAACGCGAACACGAGATAAAGAAAGCCGGCCCAGCCGCAGAAATAGACTACCGCTACATCGTATACGACCGCGCATGCCAGGTTGGTCGAGAACCAGCGGTCCCACATTTTGACGGCTTTCAATCGAGGCGGCCGCGTTACCTGAAAAAAGGGAAAGAGCATTAACCAGATCGCTTTCCGATACCATTTGTTGCCCACGAGCCGTGCCTCCCAGTGATTTGCCAAGTCTGCGTCCCATTCGTAATCGCCTTGATGCGAATGATGTTTCAAATGATAAACACGAAAACCCATCGCACCCGGCGTCAGATTCGGCAGATCGGCGATGACGGCCACCATTTTGTTCCAGCCTGGATTGCGGAAAATCAAGTTATGCGTTGCGTCATGAATGATCACGTAATTGGCATGATTCGCGAACGCTCCGATGCAAAACGCCAGGAGCAGACTCAGCCACCAATAGCTGAATCCAAGCTTGCCCATTCCGCAGGCAATCACTGTTTGTAGAACCACGATCGAGACCGCAATTAGCGCGGTCCACGGGTTGCGCACCATGAGTTGGCGAACTTCCGGATGCGCTTTAATGATCGCCCGCGCTCTGGAGGGATGCGGCTGATCACATTCTGACTGGTAAAATGCGGCCTCCATCACTTTCAAATTATGCATCACAGCCCTACCCTCAAACACGCTTTTTCAATCATGCTCACAGCGCCGCGACCCTAACGGGATTCGAACCCGTGTTACCGCCGTGAAAGGGCGGTGTCCTGGGCCTCTAGACGATAGGGTCATCCGGCAGCTGCCGGACGGCCAATATCGGAATTCCATTCTTCCACGCAAGGTAAATTGCCGAACTGTTGCAAACCTTGCGCCCAGAGCGAATTGAGACGGCGCACAGCGCCGTGGCTACGGAACCGAATGAACTTCGTGAACCAGCGCCGCTGCGCGCTCGGTTGCGCCTTTGTGCGTGCTCAAAACTTCGAGCGCATTTTGGACAAGGCGCTGCCGGGCTTCTGTATCTTGCAGAAGTTCAACAATTGCTCGTTCGAGTGAATCGGCGTCGCGAACCTGAATCGCGGCCTTTCTTGAGACAAGGGTCTTAGCAAGCATGCCGAAGTTTTCCATGTGCGGACCAAACACGACCGGCTTGCCCGCCAAAATGGGTTCCACAGGATTTTGCCCGCCATGCGCCGTGAGGCTTTTGCCCACGAAAACAACAGTGGCAATATCGTACCAGCGTTGAAGTTCACCGGTTGTATCGAGGAGCACGCAATCCGCCTTGTTGGGTTCCCCGTCCATGCGCGCCTTGCTGGCAAGCGCAACACGCAACCCTAACGCATCCAAGCGCGCTCGGATTTCCCGCAGCCGTTCGACATGGCGCGGCGCAATGAACAGCCGCAACGACGGAAATTGCTGACGCAAGCGCAGAAAAACCGTGGCCAAAATTTCCTCTTCACCACGATGTGTGCTACCGCCGAACAGTACGGCGCGATCCGGATTCAGAGCAGGCGAGACGTCCCGCAGGGACGTGGCTACAACTTCGCCGGCTCGCTGAGCCTCCATAGTATGATCAAAGCCCTCAGGATCATATTTGATGCTGCCTGTCACACGGATTCGATCTCGCGGAACCCCGAGTGCCGCCCATCGGTCGATATCTTCTCGCTCTGGGACGCAAACCAAATCGAGACGCCGGAAGGTCGGCGCTACAAAAACTCGAAACCGCCGATATCTTTGCTCAGATCGCGGGGACAACCGCGCGTTGACAAGCACGAGTGGAACGCGGCGCGCATGAGCTTCGGCTGCAAGATTGGGCCAAACCTCCGCTTCAACGAGAACGATCCGCACAGGCCGAATCACAGCAAACGCGCGTCGCATTATTGGCCAGTAATCGAGCGGCGTGTACATGACTTCCATCCAGGATGAGGCGTTTTGGTTGGCGAGGGCGAATCCGGTTGTGGTGGTCGTTGTCAAAACGCAGCGCAAGTCGGGCTCGAGCGCCCGCAATGCGTTGGCTAGTTTCAACGCAATATTGACTTCTCCTACGCTGACTGCGTGCAACCATGTCGATCTTTGTCTCGACAGGCGGACACGCACGTCGCAGTCATAAATCCCAAGGCGTTGTCCGAATTTTTCGCGGTAACCGCCGCGACGAATCATTTTCAAAAAATATCCTGGCAGAAAGAACAAGAGTCCGATCGGCCAGAGCAGGTTGTAAATGAAACGGATCACTGGATTGCGGATTGCCCGCCTTCGTCCCGCGCCTCAGAGGCGGGGCTTCGGCGGGTAAACTCCTTGCGGACTGCGGAAACAAGCAACACCTCAGTTGCGCCGTATCTCTTCCGTCGAACCATGTGCCAGAGCTTCATTTCAGGAAGAACTTCGTCCGGCCGCTTCTCCAAAACGAAAATCCCATCCGTCTCCAATAATTGAGGCAACGCTTCGTTTGTCAGCAATTTTTCCGTGAAGCGCCCGCCAGTTTCTGTCTTTTCATACGGCGGATCGGCAAAGATGATTGTGAATTTCTCGATGATTTGCTGTTGTGGGGGTGCTTGTGCCAAGCGCCCGGCGGCTGGCACAGCTGCCTCTACACCGGCAGCATAGCGGAGAAAATCGAAAACGTCCTGATGTCGAACGCGTCCTTTTAATTTTGTTTTGGCTAGATTGGCGTCGATGGCTTTGGCCGATTGCCGATCATTCTCGACAAATACGGCCGACGACGCGCCGCGACTCAGTGCTTCAATTCCCAGACCGCCGCTTCCGGCGAAAAGATCAAGGACGCGTGCGCCGATGACCGCGTCGCCCAAGCTGGAAAAAATAGCGGCTTTCACGCGGTCCATTGTGGGTCGCACACCTCGCTTTGGAACTGCCAGGCGGATCCCGCCGGCGCTGCCGGCGATCACCCTCATGGCGAAACGATTGGCGTTGGCGTCGCGGCGGCTTGAGATGGCGCTTCCTCCGCCGACGCAGAAGGCGATGCAACGGAGGGCATCGCGCTGACCGCATTGCCACCTGCACCGCTAGCATTGTCGGCAGGGCTACGCTCGGGCGCTGCGGGCGCGGCCTCTTCGATCTGTTTCTTTTTCTTCTTTGGCTTGTCTCTTTTTCCGCCAAAAAAACTGTTAAGCATACTGCTGAGATCTCGGCCGACGAGTCGATCCATTAAATTTGTGCTGGGTCGCTGAATCGTACCGCCAACTTGAAAGTCGATCGCCGTATAACCCGGTTCGTCAATCGGATGAAAATTGTTGCGAATGGCTTTGAAAAGTTGGCCACGGATTCTGTCGTTGATTGCGAGCCGGGAATCGAGTTTCAATCTGCCGTCAAACGCGACTGTGCCCGATGCAGTGAGCCGAATATTCGGCGAACGCAAAACGAGTTCGTCAATCGTGACCAAACCTGGACCTAAATGATATTTTGCCTCGGCTTGCTCCAGATGAAGTTCTTGTAGCTCCTCGATCTGGAGAATCTGCCCGAGCAGGATGAGCAAGCTGTATTGCTGGATCCGGCCATCACGCAGGAAAATTTCACCTCTGCCAACGAGCGCACCCGGATCGGCAGTTTTCCCGGAAGCCTGGAAACTGCCCTCCAATTTACCCGTCACGATTCCCTTGGGACCACCGGCGTTTTCGACGATCTGGTCCGCAAGCACATCATGGAACTTTACGCTCGTGGTGAATGGAGAATCCTCTGCTTCTGGTTGCATGGCGAAGTAGCCTTTGATCTCGCCGTTTGCTGCGCGGGCAGAAATTTTCGAAAGCTCCAGCACGTCGGGTTCGTACCGGAGCGGCGACCGGAGTTGCTCCAGAAAAAAACGGTCCCGCAGCGAAATTCGCGCCACCTGCGCATCGCCGTGAAGTGCTGACGCGCTGCGGATGTTGGTACGAAAATCGAGACCTTTAAAGCTCGCGAGCAGCGCGCCCTTCCGATCGAGAAAACTAAAAGTGCCGTTTTTGATGCTGACTCGGCGAACTTCTGGCGCCACTGCGAACCCGGGCTCTCGTCTGGGCGGCTTATTGTGGAGAGCATCCTCCATTGGAGGGGAAACATTGGTTGATGTCGCGGGAACAACCGGCACGGGGTTCGTAGTGATGGGCGCGTTCTCTGTGTCCAAGTGGCCGACTGTGGCGGCCGATTGCGTAGAAATAGGAGGTGATTGTGCTTCTTGTGAACCTGGTAATCTCCATTTTCCTTCCGCGTCTTGTGGCCATACGACCGTCGGTTTCACGAGCGCGACTTCCTTGATCACAAGCCTTTTGGAAAAAACCGAGAGTAAGCGAACCCGGAGCCGAAATGTTTTTGCTTCGAGGAAATTCCCCGGTCCCCCTGAGGAGCTTTGCGCAATCGTAATACCACTGAGTTCGAGTCCGCCCCACGGAGTTAAGCTCATGTTACGAATTCGAAGACTGGTGCCAAGCCGTCGGCTCAGTTCCTGCAGAATCTTTGCTTGTGCGCCTTGTGATTGCACATACAGGTTTACGCCGAGCAAGAAAGCCGCGCCGAGCGCGACCGTCGCGCCTAACAAAATGAACGTAATCCGGAGCAATTTTTGCACCCTGTAGACGTTACGCAGCGCGAGTTTGAAGAAAAGACTAAAGCCTAAATGTCATTCCGAGCGGTGCGAGGAATCTCGGATCAATTTTGGATCGATGCCAAACCGAAATAGACCAGAGATGTTTCGCTTCGCTCAACATGACACCAGAGGCTATGACCGGGGATGTAACTTACTTTTTCCGGTGTGACTAACACAGTTGTCATTCTCAATCCCGTCGCAGGCGGTCCCGAAACTCTTCGAGATTGGCAGGAACGCGTGGAATCGATTGCACACGATTGCCCGATTCGTGTGATTGCGCATCCGGGCGAGGCGGAAGCGCTGGCCCGAAACGCTGTTGAGGAGGGCTTCGTGCGAATTGTAGCAGCCGGTGGCGATGGAACGGTCAATCACGTGGCAAATGGCATTGCCGGCACAAATGCCGCATTGGGTCTTCTTCCCCTCGGAACGGTAAATGTCTTTGCGATGGAGCTTGGCCTTCCTGCGCACAATCTGCAGGGTTGCTGGAGTATCATCGAAGACGGGAACGTGCGTCTGGTGGATCTACCTAGCGCCAATGGAAAACATTTCGTGCAGCTTGCCGGCGTCGGACTCGACGCACAAGTCGTAAAGGAAACCAGCCTCGCCTTTAAGCGCAGTTTCGGGCCGCTAAGCTACCTCATCTCTGCGGCGCAGATTGCAGCGCGAAAACCGCCGAAGCTGTTTATTGAATCGGAGAACGCTCCAGTGGAGGAAGCATCGTTCGTCCTAATCGGAAACGGCCGCCTTTATGGAGGGCCGTTCCCATTTTTCAAGCACGCCGTTTTAGATGACGGGCTATTTGATGTCGTTGTTTTCAAGCGGCTCGGCTACCTCGAAATCATGAAGTATCTGCAGGATGTGGTGTTCAGCTCCGTCATTCGCGCTCCCGAGGTTGAATATTTTCAGACACAACGCCTGCGCGTAACGAGCGAGCAGGATGTGCCCGTGGAACTCGACGGTGAATTGGCCGGCAACTGTCCAGTTGAGGTTCGAATTCAGAAAAAAGCGTTGCAGGTTCTCGCGCCACCTTCGGCGCAGTAGTGCAATATGGCGCGATAACTGGTCTTTCGATCAAAACCGCGTGATGTTTCGCGCGATGCGTCGTGGGAATGGCTGGATTGCAAAAAAAACGGCGGCATCGCTGAACCCTCCGCAGGTTGAGACAACTCTGGTTCAGCTCAGCGAGCGATGGCCGGCAAAGGCCGCACCGTTGGCTGACGTGGTCGAACAGTTTCCCCTCGACGAATCCGCATTGGTGCATCTGCTCGCAGTTTCGAGCAGTTGCGCCACGAGATTGACGCAAAATCCCGAAACACTCTTGTGGCTTTCCCAACCGAAAGTGTGTCTTGCCGCCCGCGGATACACGGAAATGCTGAGCGAACTACACGCTCTGGCGGGTGACTCTGTAGCAACGCAAGATTTTGCAGCGCTTCGTTTCTGGAAAGGCCGCGAGATGACGCGCGTTGCACTTCGCGAACTGGCAAACGTAGCGCCACTGGAAGAAACCACCGGCGAGCTTTCACAGATCGCGGAGATTTGCATCCGTCGAGTGTTCGAACATTGGGACGCCGAACTTCGCCGACGGTACGGCTCTCCCAAGGCGGAGTTTGCCATTCTCGCGCTGGGAAAACTCGGCGGGGGCGAGCTGAATCACAGCTCAGATGTTGATCTTCTTTTTCTCTACAGCGACGAAGGCGAGCTTACGCCGCACATTTCCTATCACGAGTTCTTTAACCGATTGGGGAAAAGAATCCTCGAAACCTTTTCGACTCCGCATGGGGCCGGTTCACTTTTTCGAGTCGATCTGCGCCTGCGCCCGGAGGGCTCGGCAGGACCGTTGGCCCGGTCGCTTGAGAGCATGGAAAATTACTATGCCGGCTTTGGCGAAACATGGGAACGGATCGCTCTAATCAAGGCACGCGGAATCGCTGGTGGCAACATCAGTCCTTTATTTATCCAAAAAGCACGACACGCGATTTGCTGGATGAAATTGCGCACATCAAGCACCGCATCGAGCGCGACATTGTTGGAACGGCAAACCTGGAACGCGACGTGAAACTTGGACGCGGCGGTATTCGCGACATCGAATTCATCGTACAGACGCTGCAGCTGATCCATGGAGCGCGGTATCCGTTCCTGCAGGAACCCAGTATGCTCAAGGCACTGCGAGCGCTTCGTGAATTGGACCTTCTTCCGACGAACGACGTGCTGACGTTGGACAAGACGTACCGGTTTCTCCGGCGAGTAGAACATCGTTTGCAAATTGAGGCCGAACAACAGACGCACGTTGTCCCTCGAGAACCCGAAGCGTTGCGACGCCTCGCCCTTAGTCTTCGTTTTTCGTCCAGCGAAGATTTCACGGCAGCACTACATGAAAAAATGCGCGCGGTTCGGCCGATTTTTGAACGCATCATCTCCAAAACGCCCGCGGCTCCGGCCGAAACGCATGCGGTCAATGATTTGGCAATTTTCAATGAGCAGAAGCGCGCCGCCAAGGCGTTTATCGATCTCGAGAAAAGCGCTGCAGGTTTTCACATCGCACCTCGCACACGACAGATATTTGGCAAACTGCGTCCGGTTCTAATCGAATGGCTGGCAAAGTCTGCTGATCCGGATGCAACTCTGAATCAATTCGTGCGGTTCGTACAAGGGTATGGTTTGCGCAGCTTGCTCTTTGAGCTCCTGGTCGCAAATCCTCGGTTGCTCGAGTTACTGGTGAAAACTTTCGATGCCAGTCGCTTTGCCGGCGAGCTTTTGATCCGCCGGCCACAACTTTTGGAAGATATCACCCGGGACCCGGCCTTTGATCAGCCGCGATCCGTTGCGGAGAATCTGCGGCGTCTCGATTCGCTGGGCGCAGATGCGAACAATCTCGATCCGATTCGCGCTTACCGGCAGCGGCAGCTGCTGCGCATCATTCTACGCGAGGTCCTGGGGCTTGCCAGTCCGACAACCACATTCGCCGATCTTTCCGATCTGGCCGAAGCCTGTTTGCATTTTACAGTCAGACTTCTTGGTAGCGAGCATTTAACCGTCATCGCCCTCGGTAAATTCGGCGGACACGAGATCAGCTATGGCGCGGACTTGGACGTTTTGTTTGTCGGCGATGACACCCGGGCCACGCAGAATCTCATGATCGCCATGGCGCAGCCAACTGCCGAGGGAAACATTTGGCCACTTGATCCAAGGCTGCGCCCCGAAGGCGAAAAGGGCCCGATTATTTGTTCCGTTGAAACGTATCGATGGTATTACGGAAACCGCGCCCAGCCGTGGGAGCTGCAGGCGTTGATTCGCGCTCGTGCCGTTGTCGGGCCGATGCAAAATGACTTCATCGAGCTTGCAAAAGGCATGTGGCGTCAAGCCGGTCAGCATTCTGATCTTCCGGCAAGAATCGATAACATGCTCGAACGCATTCGGCGCGACCGGGGAAGCGGATCGGATTTCCTCGATCTAAAGACCGGACGCGGCGGAATCATAGAGGCGGAATTTCTCGCTCAAGCCCTGCAGATGCGGGAAAATATGTGGGAACAAAATTTCGAGCGGGCGATCGATCAACTTCACCGGCACGGGCACATGACCGATTCCGAAGTTGCCAAACTTAAAAATGCGTACGGATTGCTGCGTCGCTGCGAGCTTGTATTGCGGCGTTTTGATAACCGAAGCGTCTCAACGCTTCCAGACGACACGGTCGAACAACGCAAGTTTTCCATTCGCCTTGGCTACAATGAATTCGACGCCTTCCGTCATGATTACATCAATGCTCGCGATGCGATTCACGCGCTGTACGAGCACCACATCACGGCGGCTTCACTGCCGTGACAATCAAAGTTCGGCCGAGCAGTAAGTTCGGCGAATTACGAGCAATTGCCCGAGAATTGGGTCAGCCTGGAATGCCTTTGAGCATTTCAGTGTTCGTCGGGAATTTTTTCACGAACATCAACAGACGCTGAATGGCTTCCTCTGGTTTGTGACCGGCCAGACCGCGCCGGATGAGATTGACCTTCTCAAGCTCCCACGGTTGCAGCAGCAGCTCTTCGCGACGCGTGCCGGAGAGAAAAATGTCGATCGCCGGATAAATGCGCTGGTCGCTGATTTTTCGATCGAGCACCATTTCCATGTTTCCGGTGCCTTTGAACTCCTGAAAGATCAGCTCGTCCATGCGGCTGCCGGTTTCAATTAGCGCCGTGGCGACAATCGTCAGTGAACCTGCTTCTTCCGTGTTGCGTGCGGCAGCGAAAATTTTCCTTGGAATTTCCATCGCGCGCGCATCGATACCGCCGCTCATGGTGCGACCACCACCGGACATGGCATTATTAAATGCGCGTGCGGTGCGCGTAATGGAGTCGAGCAGGATAAAAACGTGTTTACCTGCTTCGACCAGCCGCTTCGCGCGCTCGATCGCCAACTGCGAAATGCGCGTGTGACTCTTGATGTCGGCATCATTGGAACTGGCCATGAGCTGTGCCGTCGGATGCGAACGGCGAAAATCAGTCACCTCTTCCGGGCGCTCATCGACCAGAAGAATGATGAGTTCCACTTCCGGATGATTCTTGGTGACCGCATCTGCGATATGATGCAGAAGTGTCGTTTTACCTGTGCGCGGCGGCGCGACGATCAGCCCGCGCTGACCCATTCCGAGCGGCGTCATCAGGTCCATGATCCGTGTCGTGTAACGGTCCGGCACCGTCTCGAGCTTGATTTTTTTGTTCGGATTGATCGTGGTTAATTCTTCAAATGGGCGTAGCCCTTGATATTTTGGCGGCTCTTCTCCATTGATCGTGAGCAGCTTGACCAATTGGGGGCCACGGCTGCCGCGCCGGGTCTCACCATAAATCCACATCCCGTCGCGCAAGGCGAAGCGGCGGACAATTTCAGGAGTGACAAAAATATCCTGCGGAGTCTGCACAAAATTGCGTTTCTGATCGCGCAGGAATCCGAAGCCTTTACCGGAAATTTCAATAATGCCGTCGCCAAATTCGGGCTCGGCCTGAGTCTGTTCGCCGGTCTCACCACTGCCCTCAACCGTTTCGCGTCCGCCTGAAGCCGCTCGATCGAGAGTCTCGACACCGACGTCTCCACTCGCAGAACCAACGACCCTTGAAGAGGAATTTGACGATTCTTGTGAATCACCGCGCCTGAATCGATCGGCCCGGTCGCGGTAACGTCTCCGCGGGAATCGACGCCGCGAACGATGCTGGCGTTGCTCCGGCAAGGCGGACTCAGATTCCGGCGGCGCAGGCTCGCCATCGCGAGTCTGTCCTGTGGCGGATTGGTTCTCGTTTTCTTCGTTCATAAGCTAAGATTCTTTAATGGGGCGGGGCAGCGCCTTAACGCGCGTTTGTTGGAAGCAATACTTTTTCAGGCCGGCAATCTGGCCAGCAATTCGTCGGGAATATCTAGATTTGAATAGACGTTTTGCACGTCGTCGTCCTCTTCGAGCGCATCACATAATCGAAGCACCTGATGCGCCACGGCCTCGTCCCTGACCGCAACTGTGGTATCCGGAATAAACGTAAACTTTTGCCCATCGGTAGTGACGCCTGCTTTCTTGAGCGCCTCAGCTACGGCGTAGAGCTGATCGTGGGAAGTGAGAATAACATACTGATCCTCCTCGGTTGTCAACTCCTCTGCTCCGGCCTCCAGGGCAATTTCCAGCAGCGGATCCTCATCAATGCTCGATCGCGGCACGGTGATCTGGCCTTTTCTATGGAACATGTACGAAACGCTTCCGCTCCCGGCGAGGTTGCCGTTGTTCTGGGTGAAAATTCTGCGAACTTCCGCCCCTGTGCGATTCCTGTTGTCCGTCGCAGTCTCGACCATCAACGCCACGCCGCCCGGGCCGTAGCCTTCGTAAACAATCTCAGCGAGCTGTTCGCCATCCCGGTCCTCGCCCGTGCCACGTTTGATCGCACGCTGGACATTATCGTTGGGCATGCTTTGCGCTCGCGCTGCCTGGATCGCGCTGCGCAGACGCGGATTGGCACTCGGGTCGCCCCCGCCTGCTTTTGCCGCGATGGTAATCTCTTTCGATAATTTGCTGAAGATCTTGCCGCGTTTCGCGTCGATCGCGCCTTTAAACCGCTTGACCTTCGACCACTTACTATGTCCCGCCATACGTGCGGATTATGTGCAATTGCTGATTGAAACTGCGAATTTCCGAACAACAGCTCGCCCAGAGAATGGCCAGCAAGAAGGGAAACTAACGCGCAATATTCAATCCTACTACGCGCCGTTTGTCAATATTCGGCACAGAACTGCTCGAAGCAATTTTGGTCGTGTTCCTTCCGGCGCAAACGCGCATTGCGAGCTTTGCCGGGCGGGTCAGTTTCGTGCTCATTGCCGGAATCCTTGCCGCGATCGCGACCAATGTTTCCTACTGGAACTGGTATGGCTTTCCCTCTGTGTACACGGCCAGCTACATGTTGATCCAGATCGTCGGCTTCTTTCTTGTGGGAGTTGTTGCTGCGCTCGTCTTGCCAAAGCGCGCTCCGTAGCGTGAGAAGTATTGAAGTTGGCCCTCAACAACCGACGCGATGGCTAAGGTTTCCGATGAAGTTCCCGCACAGTCAGCGCGGGTCTGTCGCGTACGGTTCCGTAGATCGCCTCAGCTTTGCCGTCGCTGCGTCTGAAGTGCCGTTCTTTCCCCACATTGGTCGGTGTCCACGTAGCGCCAAAGCCGTTGGCTTTGAGAAATCTGGAGATCTCTTTTTCAGAAAGATCGGTGCCTTTCGTATGGAAAAACGTTTCCGAAACGCTCCGGCCGTCAGCGAAGATCACCAGATAAAGGTACCGATCCTTGTGGTAAAGGATGCTCACCGTCCCATCGTCACGCAGACGTCGCTCGGCGATGGAGCCATATGAATCCTCAACTTTCTCATAGTTGTCGCCCAAGCTCGCCCAGCTCCAGGTCAGGGTTGTGAAGATAGCCAGGACAAAGACAAGAAGCTGTTTCACGACTCTCATTCCCGCGCTTCGCAGAGATCCGCAAGTTCGGGTGTAGAAGGAAAACCTGGCGTGTTTGAGGCATCACGCATTCACCGTCCTCGATATACCACCTTGCCCCCCAGAATTGTGGTGTCCGCCTTCACGTTGCGAATTGCTTCCGGTTTCAGCTCAAAAATGTTGTGGCTTAGTATCACCATGTCGGCGAGTTTGCCTGGTGTAATCGATCCTTTCTCGCGCTCCTGAAATTCGGCAAATGCCGAGCCCATGGTATAGGCTCCCACAGCTTCAGGAAGCGTGATTTTTTCCTCTGGAATCCAACCATCGGGGTTTTTGCCATCCAGTGTGGCGCGCGTGACCGCAGCGTAAAGTCCCAGCATGGGATTGAGCGGAGCGACAGGCCAATCGGTTCCAAAAGCCAGGGTCGCGCCGTGATCCAGAAAACTGCGCCACGCGTAGCTGTAGCGCGCACGATCGTGACCGAGCCGCTTTTCCGCCCAGCGACCGTCGTCGATTGCATGATACGGCTGCATGGAAGCGATGACGTGCAGCTTGGCAAAACGATCAAAATCTTTCAGCGCCATGTGCTGCGCGTGTTCGATTGCAAAGCGCTGGTCATGATAGCCGTGTTCCTTTTCGATTTCGCCGAAGATATCAAGCATCATTGAAATCGCGCGGTCACCGATCGCGTGCACGCGAATTTGCAATCCTGCGGCGTCTGCCTGCATTAGCCGATCGCGCATGCCGCTGGGCGGATGCATTTCGTCGCTCAGCAGCCCGCGATTTCCCGGTTCATCAGCAAAAGGCTCAAACATGTAAGCGGTCCTCGAGCCTAACGAGCCGTCGGCATAGCCTTTGACTCCACCGAGCCGCAGATAACTCGAGCCCCAAGCGTGACGAATGCCAACCTTCGCCTGGTCTTGCCAGTTCGTTTCCATCGGCACCGCGTAGATGCGCGTTGTAAGCTCACCCTTTTCAGCGAGCTCGGAATAGGCGGCAACGTCGGCAAACTCCGGGTTCATATGTTGCACGCTGGTCACGCCTAACGAGGCTGCGTGTTTGAGCGCGCCGCGAGCAGCACGCAGCCGTTGATCGTGCGACATCGCTGGAATCGCTTTGTAAATCAGCTCCTGTGCTGCGTCCTTGAAAATGCCAGTGGGATTTCCGCTTGAATCGCGCACGATCACTCCACCGGGAACATCAGCGGTTTTGGCGTTAATCCCGGCAAGCTTCATTGCCGCCGAATTGGCAAGCGCCTCGTGTCCGTCGTAACGCTCGACGAAAATCGGCGTGTCACGCGTAACCGGATCTACGAGATCTTTGGTCGGAAGCTCAGGCTTGGCCCATTTCGTTTCATCCCAGCGGCCGCCGAGAATCCACTCGCCTTTTGGCGTCTTCGCCGCTTGTGCCGCGATGCGCTTTGCAAATTCCTCAGGTGTTGCGGCATCGACGAGGTTAACCTGTTCCAGTTGCGCGCCGCCTTGGATGAAATGCAGGTGTGCATCGTTAAATCCGGGCAGGAGCAGTTTCCCGCCGGCATCGATCACTTCGGTTTGCGGACCTCGCCACGAATCAATCTCTGGCTTCGAGCCGACCGCCACGATGCGATCGCCGATCACAGCCACCGCTTCGGCCCTCGGATGCTGATTATCTACGGTGTAAATCGCAGCGTTTGTTATGAGCAAGGTTGCCCCCGGTTTTGGCTGAGCGTTCGCATCCAGCGCGGCCATGATCATCAAGAAACAAAGTGCAAACGTATATTTCATAATCGTGTGATGAATCCGGAAACGTTTACTTTGGTTGAAACTTGCCCGGTCATCTCATAAACGTCATTCCGAGCGGAGTCGAGGAATCCCGTGGCGTAACTTAGGGTGACTTGGCGGGATCTCTCGACTTCGCTCGACATGACCGAGCAATCATGAGTGGCAAAATTATTACTCGGGAATTTTCCATCGACGATTACGATGCGGCGCTTCGGATCTGGGAGCGGGTTAAAGGTATCGAAATCGCCGAGGGCGATGATCGGGAAAGCGTTGCTCAATTTCTGGCGCGCAATCCGGGACTGAGCAGAGTGGCGGCGGATGGATCCGCAATCATTGCTGTCGCGTTGTGTGGTCATGATGGAAGACGTGGGCACGTTTATCATCTCGCAGTTGATCCTGCTTATCAGAGACGCGGACTCGGCCAGCGTCTGCTTGATGAATGTCTGGAGGGCCTGCGCCGGACTGGAGTGAAGCGCGTAATTATCATGGTGGCGGAGGATAATCCGCGCGGCCGCGAGTTCTGGAAGCGCAGTGGCTGGGAGGAACTCCCCGGAGCAATCGGTATGGGAATTGACCTTTGAAAATTCGTGTCCGAC
>Ga0209160_1001573_pt1 | contig 19222 bp, 19 predicted proteins | sample GraSoiAngelo_153_FD_186167 | JGI IMG/M metagenome (GOLD analysis project Ga0209160, IMG submission 186167) | Grasslands soil microbial communities from the Angelo Coastal Reserve, California, USA - 14_1009_12_40cm (SPAdes) (version 2) | ecosystem: Environmental > Terrestrial > Soil > Grasslands ... | reverse complement strand
ACCACCGGTGACAAGGGGTTCGCGCGGATGCTGCTCGGGGGCAAGGCGATCGTCACCGCGCGTGAGCGCTCGGTGATCACGATCACCGAGGTGCCCGGCGTGTCCACGATCGACCTGGTCTCCGGCCGCATCTCGGTCGCGGTGGTCAAATCCCGGATGCGCCCGGGCGAGGTCGTCGAGATCAAGACGCCGAACGCCGTCAGCGGCATCCGTGGCACGATCGTGGTCGCCGAGGTGGTGGGCGGCGTGTCGACCATCACGGTGCTGCGCGGCCTCGTCGACGTCTACCGCCGCGATCCGGTGACCGGCAACGCCGTCGGTCGCGCCACGCCCGTGGGCGTGCGCGAGAGCATCACGGTGAAGGCGGGCCCGGGTCCGCTGCCCGCGCGGCCCCAGTCGATCTCCGTGGACAACGCGCGCCGGCTGTCGAACGACTTCACGGCGCCGGTGCGGCCGCTCTCGCCGGCGAGCCCCATCGTCACGGACGAACCTGCTCGGCACGCTCATCGGCACGACTTCGGCGGTCAACGTCGACACGTCGGTGACGGGCGGCACGCTGGCGACGACGGGCACACTATCGACGACGAGCACGCTGTCGACGACCAGCACGCTGTCGACGACCAGCACGCTGCCGACGCTGACGACGAACACCTTGTCGACTACCAGCACGCTGCCGACCCTCACCACGGCGCCGACCATCAGCACGCTGCCGACGATCAGCACGACGCCGACGATCTCGACGACCACGGTGCCGATCCTGCCGAGCAACACGCTGATCAAGCGGTAGAGTCGCCGCAGCGACGGGACATTCCCTGCCGCGCGCCCGAAACGGCGCGCGGCAGTTTTTTTCAGCGCCGCTCAGCGGCGCGAGAACGCCTGCTCGAAGAACGCCCTGAGGTCGGCGACCGACTGCTGGTGGGCGCGCGCATCGTAGCCCATCGACGCGCCGCGCGTCATGCACGGCGAGGCGCCGCTGAATCGCTTGCCCCCCGCGTCGATGAACGTGCCGTCCTCCTGCTGAAACACCGTGCATCCCGAAGAGTTCACGACCCTGGGCAAGCGGCGCGGCCGTTCGTAGCGCGAGACGTCGAACCCGTGCAGCGCGCCCTCGTACTCAACCAGCGAAACATCCTGCCCGGCCGCGCGCCGTCGCGCGACCCAGTCGCGGCAGTGATCGATCGTCATCCAGTCATCGGCGGTGCCATGGAAGATCCGTACCGGACCGCGAACGTCGGCTTCCTGAAGGAGTCGCACGTTGCAGCCGGCCGGATAGAAGGCGGCGTACGCTGCCGGCGGCGGTAGGGTGCCCCGCATGAATCTGCGCTGGTACCAATCGTGGCTCGCCCAGAGCGCGACCCAGCCACCGTACGAAAAGCCGAGCACCCCGATGCGCTGTGGATCAATGCGCGGATGCGTGATCAGGAGCTCCTGTGCGCGAAAGAGATCGGCGAGGCGGCTGCCGGGGTTGACGGATTGATGGCCTGTGCAAACTTCTGTAACGCCGCGAGCGGTGAAGCTGTCTACGACGAGCGCGGCGTACCCCATGGTGTCCAGCGCGCGTGTCCAGTTGGCGATTTCTGGCGTGACGCCGGCGCACGAGTGGAGCACGATGATCGCCGGTACGCGATCATTGCCGGCCGGCAGCGACAGATCGCCGGTCACGGTACCGGGCTGCTCGACGGGGGCCCGCGATGTGCCGAGTGTCCTGGAGAGGATGGGGAAGGTGCCGGCGCGGCCGTCGGCCAGCGTCGCGGTGCCTGTCGCCGTGGCGCAGCCGGCCAGACAGACGAGTACCAGGACGAGCCGCACACCGTTCACGACCGAGCACTAAACAGCGCGCGCGCCCTCGACGAGAGCGCGCAGGCGGGCGCGCGCAGCCGACCGATCGAGATACTTCATCCCGCAGTCGGGCGCGGCGACGAGCCGCTCGGCCGGCACGTGGCGGAGCGCCTCGCGGAGGCGCGCGGCGACGACGTCGGCCGACTCCGGCGTCGGAGCGCCGAGGTCGAGGACGCCGAGCACCACGGTCTTGCCACGGATCGCGGCGAGCGCGCTGAGGTCAAGGCCCGGCTGAGCCGCTTCCAGCGACAGGTGCGTGGCGGCCGAGCGCTCGAGCTCGAGCGCGAACCGGTAGCCGCCGGACTTCGAGGTGCCGGCGAGCGCGTGCGAGAACGCGTAGCCGAAGCAGACGTGAATGCACGTCGGCTTGCGCAGCCCGGCCAGCGCTCGGTCGATCGCCGGCAGCGCGTAGGCCTTGGCGTGATCGGCGCGCGCCTCGAGGTATGGCTCGTCGAGCTGGATCCAGTCGAGCACCGGCTCGAGCTCGCGCAGCTCCTCGTTCACCGCCCTCGCGTAGGCCATCGCGAGCCGTTCGGGATCGCGATAGTGCTCGTCCTGCGCCAGCGCCGCGAGCGTGAACGGCCCGGGCACCGCGAGCTTGATGCGCCGGGCGGTGAGCACTCGCAGAAACTGCGCGTCGCGCAGGAACACCGGACGCTCGCGCTCGATGGGCCCGGTCACGCGCGGCACGGCCTGGCGCTTGCCGAGCCGGTTGATCGCTTCCCCCGGGCGCTCGAGATCGATGCCCGACAACCCGTTGGCGAACTGGTTGAAGTACGACTCGCGCCGCTGCTCGCCGTCCGTCACGACGTCCACGCCGGCCGCTACCATGTCGCCGACGGCGAGTCGGACGGCGTCGTCCTGCGCCTCGTCCAGGTGGGCCGTCGGCACGCGCCAGAGCTCGGGCATGCGGATGCGCGGCACCACGGTCTGGCGATAGCGCGTCTTGTCCACGAGCCAGTCGGGCTGCGGGTAGGAGCCGACGACCGTCGTCTCGATCACGGACGGCCGGCGAGCGCGCGCTCGAGCTTATCCAGGTGCGTGTCGTCGTGGGCGGCGCTGCCGGCGACGAACTGGCCGAACGACACGCGCGCCCCCGTCGGCACGAGGCCGCCGCGCTCCCACTGCTCGGGCGTCAGCGCGCGCAGGAGACCGAGCGCCTCGTCGCGCCGCCGCCGAAAAGCGCCCAGAGCCTCGCCGGTGTCGCTGCGGAGATATTGCCGCTCCTCCGCCCAGCGGTCGGCGTCGAGCGGGTACGGTGCTCCGCCGATGATGCCAAAGGCAACCGGATCCCGCGCGGTGACGCCGACCACGAACATTCGCGGCTCCGGCATCGCCAGCATCGCGTGATACCGTAGCACGCATAGCTCCTCGATGTCGCGCAGGTGGCAGACGATCTCCTTCGCCGACCACGCCTTGGGCTCGGGCCGGCGCGAGAGCACCGCGTCGTCGCGGCCGCGGATCGCCGCCGCCAGCTCGTCTGCCGCGCGCGCCAGCCGTGCCAGGCGCGCCTCGATCGGCTGCTTCACGTAGTCGTCGCGCGTCGCCATAGGCCCCGCAGTCTACACCGCCATTTCTCGACACGGGCGGCGCCGGCGCGCTATCGCTGGCGCGTGGCCGATCGCAACCAGCTCTCGCCGGGCGGCGCCATCGTCATCGGCCTGCTGTGCGGCGCGATGGGGACGCTCGTCATGCTGCTGGCGCTCGGCGCGGGCGAGGGACGAATGTCCGACGGCACGCCACCGTGGGTCCTCGTCTGCGGGGGGCTGGCCTTCGTGCTGGCGGGGCTCGCGATCATCGTCGGCTACGGGATCGCCGGCGGCGTCACGCCCGACGGCGACCTGCTCCCCGGCACGCCATTCGCCGTCCGCCTCGTCCAGTACCTGCTCGGCCTCGGCATCGTCGCGCTGCTGGCGTCGATCGCGTCGTGGGTCGCCTTCGGCGGAGGCTCGCGCCACTTCACGGGCAGCGGACCGTTCATCAGCGGCGCCGTGAACGAAGCGCTCGGCCGCACGGCGTTCGGGATCGGCGCCGCGCTCGCCTGGGCGTTCATGGCGCTGATGATCGTCGTCAGCGTCAAGCGCCTGCGCCGCCGGTAGTTACGCCGCGTAGATCTTCTTCAGCTCGCCCGCCGCCCACTTCACGGCGTCCTCCGGGCTCATGCCCTAGATCGCCTTCGCGAACATATCGACGATGACGTACTTGGCGACGGGTGAGGCTGGCGATGGTCATGGCGTCCTTCTTGATGGCGCACGTGTGAGGAACACGTAGCGCGCGCCGCCGCCATCGGTCAGACTGTCGCGCCATGACCGATCAGTGCATGTTCGTTCCCGACGGTGATTCGTTCCAGCCCACCGAGTGGGCCGTGGGCCCGTGGTCCAAGGATCTGCTGCAGGCCAGCGCCTACGGCGGCTTGATGGTGCGCGCGCTCGAGCGCGACGCTCCCGCCCCGGGCATGATGCTGGCGCGTCTGTCGTTCGATCTCTGGCGTCCGGTCACGCGCGAGCGTCTCACGCCGAGTGTCACCGTGCTGCGCGAAGGCCGCAAGGCGCGCACGGTGGAAGCATCGCTCGTCCAGGGCGGCAAGCCCGTCGCCCGCTGTACCGCCGTCTATCTGAAGGCCGACCCGTCGGTCGCCGCGGCGCCCGTCGATCGCACCCCGCCTCGCCTCGGCCCCGACGCCGGCCGTCCGCTCCCGCCGCACGTGAAGGGCTGGAGCCCGTTCTTCACCGGCGTCGATACGCGTACCGTCGAGGGTGACCTCCTGAAGCCCGGTCCCGCCGCGTGCTGGTTCAACCTCGAGCGCCCGCTCGTCCCCGGCGAGACGAACTCCGCGCTGGTCCACACCGTCTCCGCTGCCGATCTCTGCAGCGGCACCTCCGCCGTCGTCAACCTCAGAGAGGTGACCTTCGTGAATGCCGACCTGACGGTGGTGGTCTGGCGCCAGCCGCGGGCGCCGTGGATTTTATTGGCCGCCGAGACGCGCGTGGGCGACCAGGGAACCGGCGTGGCGCGCGGGACACTCTCGGATCTCGACGGCGCGTTCGGGGCGTGCGAGCAGGCGCTGATCTTCGAGCGGCGGACCGAGAGCGTCAGGGACGGACGGTGACGCGGCGACCGTCTTCGACGAGCACGACGCCGTTCGCCTGGATCTCCTCGATATGCGCGCCGTCGCCGATCGCGTCACCCTCGACGTATTTCCGCCCGTTGATGAAGGCCCAGCGCAGCGGGCGCTGCTCGGAGTACACGATCACCTCGACCTTCAGCTTGGCGACGTCGGTGCGCAGCGCCGCGGGGGCCGGCGTCGAAGGCAGTACGGCGACGACCGGCGGAGCCGGCGCAGGCACGACGGCGCCGAGCGGCGTCGTCTGAGCCGGCCCGGTCTTTGCGACGCGCGCTTGCGCCGCGCCGCCACGCCCGTCGTCGGCCGGCGGTCGCGCCGCGTCGCGCCGCGAATCGATCGCCGTCAGCGGAACACGCGGCCTGTCGTCGGCCGCGACGCGTGGCCGCTCCTGCTGCCGCTCACCGGGTGTCGGGGCCGCGATGAGCGACGCGACGGGCTTCACGGTGGATGCCGGAACGTCGTGGCTCAGCGGCGCCGGCACGTCGTGTGCGGGAGCCCACATCCAGACGACGGCGGCGAGCGCGATGGCGCCGGCCGCGGCGACGCCGATCGTGACGTAACGCGAGGCCGAGACCGCGGCCACCGGCGCCGCCGACAGCAGCCGCCGCACCTCTGGCGGAGGACCACTGCGCTGCTCGGCCGCCTTCTTGAGCGCGTCGAGGATGTACGACACGGCTAGGGCGTCGCCCTCGAGAGCGACGGGCGAGAGCCGGGCGTCGTCGCCGCCAGCCGCAAGAGCGTCTCCTCGCCGACCACGCCGTCCGCCCGCAGGCCGTTCGCGCGCTGGAACGCGACGACGCGCTGTCGGAGATCGTCTCCAGGCTTCAGCAGCGTCGCCGCGAGGTCGGGCGTGCGCCAGAGCGCCACGAACGCGCCGTCCCAGAAGCGCTCGACGTCGTTCAACAGCAGCGTCACGGGGCGCGGCGCCAGATCGAGCGTGACCGTGTCGGCACCGAGGGCCGTGACGGTCGCGTAATGGCGTTCACCCGTCGGCGTCATCAGCGTCAGCATCGCCGGTACGTCCAGACGCCGGATCACGTTCCACGTTCCGGTTCTCACGAGGCAGCGCAGTCCTGATCGGCGCGCGATTTCGCAGGCGTTCTCGCCCGGCCGCGGCTGGAACTCGACGCCCCACCGCGCGAACAGGCTCGCCAGCGCGGCGTCGCGATCGACGGTCGTCCCGTCGAGCAGCCGCGCCGGGCTCGGGCGCTGCGGCGCGCCGACCGCGGCCAGCGGCGCCGGCGTGACGGCCACCGCGGCGTTGCTCGGCGCCACGCCCGCCGGAAGGACGCGCTGCCCCCACCACGTCGCCACGTACTCCAGGCGACTGCGGCCGAGCGTGCTCGCACTGAACACGATGGCCGCGAGCAGGACGGCCGCCACCGCCGGCTGCAGCCAGCGGCGCAGGCGGCTGACGCCGGACACCTCCACCGCCGCGCGCCGGGCCGTGGTCGCCGTCACGCGCCGCCTGCTCCGCCCGAAGGCGCCCAGCAGCGCGCGATCGCAGACGTTGTTGATCACCCGCGCCACGCCGCCGGAGCGGCGGTGGATCACGCTCAGAGCGGGCGAGGTGAAGATCATCTCGCGCTGTCCGGCTACCTGCAGGCGATGACGCACGTAGGCGCGCGTCTCCGTGTAGCTCAACGGCCGCAGGTGGTACCGCGCCGTGATCCGCTGCGCCAGCTGGCGCAGCGCGGGCCGCTCCATCAGGTTCACCAGCTCGGGCTGCCCGATCAGGATGACCTGCAGTAGCTTGTCGCGCGTCGTCTCGATGTTCGTGGCGCAGCGCGGGCCGCTCCATCAGGTTCACCAGCTCGGGCTGCCCGATCAGGATGACCTGCAGTAGCTTGTCGCGCGTCGTCTCGATGTTCGTGAGCAGGCGCAGCTCCTCGAGCACTTCCATACTGAGGTTCTGCGCCTCGTCGATGATGACGACGGTACGCCGCCCGCGCGCGTGCGCGTCGAGCAGCGCCCGCGACAGCGCGTCGACGAGGACCTTGAGGCTCGTCGTGCCGGCCGGGTAGGGCACGCGCAGCTCGTCGCAGACGGACGACAGCAGCTCGACCGCCGTCAACCGCGGCGTGAAGATCATCGCCACGTCGACCTCGGGCGGGAGCTGGTCGAGCAGCGCGCGGCACACGGTCGTCTTGCCAGTGCCGACCTCACCCGTCAGCTGGACGAAGCCGCCGCCCTGGAGCCCGTACACCAGGTGGGCGAGCGCCTCCCGGTGACCCTCGCTCAAGAAGAGGTAGCGCGGGTCGGGCGCGAGGGAAAACGGCCGCTCGGTCAGCCCGAAATGTGCAGCGTACACGCCGGTACCGTAGACAACGGAAGGCGCCTCGTCAAGAAGCGATGCGCTAACCCGCCCTCTCGATCTTCGCCCAGGTGTCGCGCAGCCCCACCGTCCGGTTGAACACCAGGCGCCCCGGAGCGGAGTCGCGCGGGTCCACGCAGAAGTAGCCGTTCCGCTCGAACTGGAAGCGGGAGCCCGGCGCGGCGTCTTTCAACGACGGCTCCAGGCGCGCGCCGCGCAGCACGCTCAGCGAGTTCGGGTTCAGCGCCGCCTTGAAGTCCTCTTCGTCGTCGGGCTTGGGCGTGGCGAAGAGCGTCTCGTACAGGCGCACCTCCGATTCGACGGCGTGGGCGGCCGACACCCAGTGGAGGGTGCCCTTGACGGTGCGGCCGCCGCTGTCGCCGCCGACGGTGGCGGGATCGTAGGTGCAGCGCACCTCGGTGACGCGGCCGTCCGGCCCGACCGAGAAATCGGTGCACTTGACGATGTAGCCGTAGCGGAGGCGAACCTCGGCGCCGAGCGTGAGGCGGAAATACTTCTTGGGCGCCACTTCTTTGAAGTCGTCCTGCTCGATCCACAGCTCGCGGCCGAACGGCACCTTGCGCGTGCCGGCGGAGGGATCCTCTGGATTGTTGACGGCGTCCAGCTGCTCGACCTTGCCTTCGGGATAATTCGTGATGACCAGCTTCAGCGGGCGCAGGACGGCCATGCGGCGCTGGGCGCGTGTGTTGAGGTCCTCGCGGATGCAGTGCTCGAGCAGCGCCAGCTCGACCACGTTGTCGGCCTTGGCCACGCCGATGCGCTCGCAGAAGTCGCGGATGCTCTCGGGCGTGTAGCCGCGGCGGCGCAGGCCGGCCAGCGTCGGCATGCGTGGATCGTCCCAGCCGCTCACGAAGCCGCCTTCCACCAGCTGGAGCAGCTTCCGCTTCGACATCACGGTGTGACTGAGGTTCAGGCGCGCGAACTCGATCTGCTGCGGATGGAAGATGCCGAGCGCGTCGAGGTACCAGTCGTAGAGCGGCCGGTGGTCCTCGTACTCGAGCGTGCAGATCGAGTGCGTGACGCCCTCGATGGAGTCGGACTGGCCGTGCGCCCAGTCGTACATCGGGTAGATGCGCCACGCGTCGCCGGTGCGCTGGTGCGGCGTCTTGCGGATCCGGTACATGACGGGATCGCGCAGGTTGATGTTGCCGCTCGTCATGTCGATCTTCGCGCGCAGCGTCTTGCTGCCATCGGGAAACTCGCCGGCGCGCATGCGGCGGAACAGCTCGAGGTTCTCCTCGACCGAGCGATCGCGATGGGGCGACGGGCGGCCTGCCTCGGTCAGCGTCCCGCGCGACTCGCGCATCTCCTCCACGGTCTGATCGTCGACATACGCCTTCCCCGATTTGATCAGCTGCTCCGCCCACTCATAGAGCTGCTCGAAGTAGTCGCTGGCGTGATGCAGGTGCTCGCCCCAGTCGAAGCCGAGCCAGCGCACGTCGTTCATGATGGCGTCGACGTACTCCTGGCTCTCCTTGGTCGGGTTGGTGTCGTCGAAGCGCAGGTGGCAGCGGCCGCCGTAGTCTCGCGCCAGCCCGAAGTCGATGCAGATGGCCTTGGCGTGGCCGATGTGAAGGTAGCCGTTGGGCTCGGGCGGGAAGCGCGTGACGACCTTGCCGCCGAAGCGGCCGGTGCGGAGGTGCTCCTCGACGATCTCGCGGATGAAGTTGGACCGGGGGGCGTCGCTCATCCTCACGATCGTATCATTTCGATGGAGCTTGGCCCGAGTGTCAGCCCGACCCAGGAACCGCAAAATATGCTACCGTCCGTCCGGCTCATCGGCAGCCGACTGTTCGCTGGCACGAACGCTTCCGACCACTCCAGGAGGATTCGCGATGAAGCGCCTACTGCCCGTCTCGCTCCTGGTCGTCCTGCTGTTTTCCGTTCCGGCCCTCGCCGAGGACGGCGTGACCGTGATGACGCGCAACATGTACTTCGGCGCAGATCTCACGCCCGCGATCGCGGCGACGACGGTGCCGGCGCTGATCCTCGCCGCCACCCATATCTTCGCCGTCGTGAACGCCAGCGACGTCCCGAGCCGTGTGGACGGGATGGCGGCGGAGATCGCGAACGCCAGGCCCGATCTCGTCGGGCTGCAGGAGGTCGCGATCTGGCGCGCCGTGTACCCACCGACGTTCTCGCCGACCGGGTTCGATTTTCTCGAGCTCCTCCTCGACGCGCTCGCGGCGCGCGGCGAGCATTACGTCGTCGTCGCCACCCACGTGACCAACGACCTCCAGGCGCCGGCGCTGTGCCCGAACACCCCGCCCTTCAGCTGCATCGGCCTCGTCCGCTTCATCGACCGCGAGGTGATTCTGGCGCGCGCGGCAGACGCGCTGACGCTTTCGAACGTGCAGGAGGGCACCTTCGCGACCCAGAGCGGGTTCGCGCTGCCGGACGGAACCTTCTACGTCGAGAAGCGCGGGTGGCTCTCGGTGGACGCGAGGAAGGGCGACGACACGCTCCGGTTCATCACGACACATCTGTTGCCCGAAGGCTTCTTCGATCCGATCCAGGTGGCCCAGGGGCAGGAGGTCGTCGCCGGCCCGGCCCAGACCTCCCTGCCCGTGATCTTCGTCTGCGACTGCAACTCGCGCGCAGACAACACCGGCACCGCGACGTACGCGAACCTGCTCGCCGCGGGCCTCGACGACGCCTGGCTCGAGCGGCACCCGCACCAGGCCGGGCTCACGTGCTGCCAGGACGAGGACCTCAGGAACGAGGCGAGCCACTTCGATCAGCGCATCGATCTGGTCCTCGTGCGCGGCGGCGCGCACGTCCATCACGTGGTCCGCACCGGCGAAAGCGAGCACGACAAGACGGCGTCCGGCCTCTGGCCGTCGGATCACGCCGGGGTCGTCGCGACGGTCGATTTTCGGCCCTGATCGGGAGGTCAGACCAAGGTCGGATTTCCTATGTAAGTCCAAGTATTATTTGACTTTATAGGCTATATCATGAGGGATGCCCGGCACCCTATATTGTAAATATGCGTCTCGCGCTGGGTACCCGTTTCTTGCTCGCTTCCGCCGGTCTGGTCGGCCTGTTTTTCTCGGCCGCGACGCCGGTCCACGCCGGCCCGGCGACCGAGCGCATGCGCGAGTTCTTCGGCACCGTGAACACCATCCTGAACGATCCGGCCACCCGCTCGCGGCCACTGGAACGGGTTGCCCGGGTCAAGCGGCTCGTCACCGACATCGCGGACGTGCGCGGCGCCGCCGCCGCCGCCCTGGAGCACGAGTGGGACGTGCGGACCCCCGCCGAGCGGGACGAGTTCACCCGACTCTTCGCCGAACTGCTCGAGCGCGGTCTCGTCGCCCGTCTCGCCGGAACCGTCAACCCGGTCAACGGCATCCTGATGACGTGGCAGGGCGAAACCCGTGTGAACGACGAGGCGAGGGTGGCGACGGTCGTCGAGAGCCGGGATGGCCGCAAGATCATCGTGGTGTACCGGATGACGGAGCGCCGAGGCCGGTGGCTCGTCCGCGATGTCGTCGTGGACGGCATCAGCACGACCGACAACTATCGCTCGCAGTTCAAGCGGGTGCTGCGCCAGGGCTCCTACGCCACCCTGGTTGCGCAGCTTCGCGCGAAGCTCGGCGAAGAGACGCTGATGTTCGCCCAGGCGTCGCCTGTGCCGAAGCCGGTGGAGGGGGCGGCGACGACACGTCCAAGCCCGGCGCCGCGTGTGGTGGCTCGCGCGCCGGCGCATCCGCCGGCCGCCAGGGCCACGGCGCCGCCAGTCGCCCGGGCCGGCTTGCCGTCGGTCGCGAAAGCCACCGCGCCGTCGGTGGCGAAGACTGCGGCGCCGTCGGTGGCGAAGGCTGCGGCGCCGTCGGTGGCGAGGACTGCCGCACCCTCGGTGGCCAAGACCGCCGCGCCGTCGGTCGCCAGGGCCGCCGCGCCGACCACCGCACCGATCGCGGCCGCGCCGACGCCGCCGGCCAACGAGACGCGCGTGGCTCTGGTCGCGATGACGCCCGTGGTGCTGTCGCCGGCGGCCGAAGTCGTCTCGCCGCTGAGCCTGGCGGCCATGAGCACCGACGTACTGCCGAGCGCGCTGCTGGTCGTGCTCGGGTTCGCCGGAGTGAGCGGCGCGGTCTACCTGCGCCGGCGCGCGGCCGCGAGCGCGCTAGTGCTGCAGCGCCTCCGCGATACCGACAAGCACCTCGTACTCCTGCATCCAGTACCGCGTGTCGCGAAAGTTCGGGAAGGCCGGCGGAAACGACGGGTCCTCCCACCGCCGCGCAATCCAGCCCGACATGTAGACGATGCGCATGGCGCGTAGCGGCTCACACAGCGTGAGCGTGCTGCGGTCGAACTCGCGAAACAGCTCGTAACCTTCCAGCAAGTCTTCACGCATCTTGCGCGCCTCGTCGGTGTCGCCGCGCGCGAGCAGCCAGAGATCCTGCACCGGCGGGCCCATCAGGCAGTCGTCGAAGTCCACGAGGATCGGCCCGTCCTTGGCCCACAGGATGTTGCCCCAGTGCAGGTCGCCGTGGATGCGCTGCGCGCGCGCCGCCGCCAGCGGAGCCGCCACCGTGTCGGCGATCTGCAGCACGACGTCGCGATAGCGGGGCGCGAGCGAGCCGGGGATGAACTCCCCGGAGAGCAGCACGTCGAGCGGCTCCCGGATGGAGCGTTCGACGGAGAGCCGCGGCCGGTTCGGCGCGGGGCGGGCGGCGCCGACCGCGTGCAGCCGTCCGATCGTGCGCCCGATGCGGCGCCGGTTCTCGGCGTCCAGCTCGTCGAGCGTGCGCCCGCGCACCTTCGCGAACCCGGCGTAGAGGATGCCGTCGATCTCGTTCAGCGTCGTGCCGGTGCCCAGGTCCATGGGCGCGACCGCGGGGACTTCCGCCGCGGCGAGCTCGGCCAGGAAGCGGTGCTCGTCCTCGATCGTCGCCCGCGACCAGCGTCCCGGCCGGTAGAACTTGACGACCACGCGCGTCTCGTCCTCCAGCTCGACCTCGTACACGCGATTCTCGAACGCGCGCAGCGGCAGGCAGCGACCGGTCGAGCGCAGACCTCCGGCCTCGACCGCCTCCAGCACGCGATCGGGCGTGAGACCGAAAAACGTCTTCCCGGGCTCTCCGGCCACCCCTGCGATCGTATCAGCAGTCTCCGCGACGCGTGCGTGCGCGTGCGCGCGCCGGCGGCGTCAGAATCACCAGGGTGGTGATCAGCCGCGCGGCTTGACCCACGTTTCCGACCAGGCCAGGCACGCGCTCGACGACTGCCGGTCGCCGCGCATCTCGGCCCACACCTGGCCCTTCGGCGTCTTGCCGTTCAGCTCGACGCGCGCCGTCTTCGCTGGGAAGAACGTGCTGAAGACGCCGATCGGGCGGTTCATGAAGCCCGGCGGCGCGTTGAGCACGAACGGCGCGATCGTGTCGGTCCACGCCATGACGATGCGGTCGTTGCCGGCGACGATCGTCTCCGTGGCCGGCTTGGGTGGCGCGCCCGCACGCGAGAACTGCGCGGGTGTCACCGGCAGCGTCGTGTCGGCGAACTGTGGATAGAGCAGCGCCTCGATCGTCTTCTGCAGCCAACGTGCCACGGCCTGATTGTCCGAGTAGATGCGGACTTGGCCGTCGATCAGCGTGGAATGCACGAACAGCGCGTGGCCCGCGCCGTCCGGACACCACAGCACGCGCCAGTGGCTGAAGCGGTCCGTCAGCGTCTTGCCGCTGTCGGAGCTCAGCCGGATGAAGGAGTTCTCGCCGGTCATGAGGACGTCGTTGGGATCGACTGGTGGCGTCATGGTTCCTCCTCGCGCCGGTTAATGTACAATGCCTCCGCCATGAAGCGCCCGGGGTTGAAGCGGAAGCCGAGTCGCGCGGTCGAGCGGCTGCGAAGGGCCGCCGCCGCGAGCGCGAACGGCGCGCCCGCGAACGGCGCGGCGCCGAATGGCACGCCCGCGCGCCCGCCCGCCAAGGTCGTCTCCCTGCTCGAGCCGGATCTCGTGCTGGAGCGCACAGCGCGTCGCTTCCTGTCTCAGCCGATCGATCGCTGCGTGAAATGCAACAGCACCTTCGTCGGGCGCGAGCCGGCGTTCATCCACTGCTTCTACTGCGGCAAGATGGCGCGCATCGCCAATGCCTCGCTGCTCGCGCAGGAGGAGTTCGAGATGCGCTCCGGCCTCCGGATCGCGGTCTAGACCTACGCCGCCGCCCGCGGCGAGTGCTACCAGCGCTCGCGGTGGACGAGCTCCTCCAGCGGGCTGCGCTTGCGCGCGACCGACTTCGGCGGCGCGGCGCGCGCGGGATCGACGTAGCCGAAGCCGATCACGCGGTTGACGTGCACGCCGTCGGGAATGCCGAGCAGGCGCGCGACGTCGGCCTCGGGCAGGTGCGCGGGGCAGGAGCCGATGCCATCGGCCCAGGCCGCGACCATCATGCTCTGCGCGCAGCGTCCGGCGTCGAACTCGTGTGCCTCGACCTGCGCGATGACGATCACCGCCGCGGCGTCGGCCAGCCATTTGCCCCACGGGCTCAGGGCGCCGAGCGCTCTCACGCCCGCGCGCTCGCTCACGACGACCAGCCGGTTCGGCTCGCGGTTCTTGCTGCTGCCGGTCATACGCGCGGCCTGGAGAATGCGCCGGAGCGCGTCCGCGGGGATCGGCTTCGGCAGGTAGACGCGCTGGTCGCGCTTGTCCACGACCGCGCGATAGGCCTCCATCACAGCGTCCAGCGCGCGGGATCGGGGCGTCGCCGGTGCCAGTCGGTGACGCGCTCGTAGGCGCGCGCGATGCGCAGCACGGTGGCGTCGTCGAACCGGCGGCCGACGATCTGGATCGAGACCGGCAGCCCCTCGCGGCTGAAGCCGCACGGCACGACGGCCGCGGGCAGCCCGAGGAGGTTCCACGGCGCCGTGTAGCGGATCGAGGCGGGCGCGAAGCCGGTGGTCGGAAAGTCCTCGAACTTGAGCGCGGGCGCCGCCTGGCCGGGGAAGATCAGCGCGTCCACGCGCGAGAGCAGCGCGTCCACCTCGCGGCCGATCCGTGCGCGCAGCCGCTGCGCGCGCTGGACGTCCTGCGCGGTGAAGAGCGCGCTCAGGTAGATGCGCGTGCGCAGTCCCTCGCGGAACTTCTCCGGCGTCTTGCGGATCGTCTCGGCGTGGTATTCGTACGCCTCCGACATGATCGGCGCCCACGCGGCCAGCGCGAGATCGAGCGACGGCGCGTCCACGTCTTCGATCGTCGCGCCTTCCTTGCGGAGCACGTCGAACGCCGTGACGGCCGCGCCGCGCACCTCGTCGTTCAGTCCCGGGAAGTCGACGTAGTAGCGCTTGAGCAGCCCCAGCCGCAGGCCGCGCGCGCCGTCCTCGAGGTGCTGGACGTAGTCCTGCGTCGTGGCGTGACGCGTGGAGGTGTCGTCGGGGTCGGCGCCGGCGATCGCCTGGAGCATCACCGCGCTGTCCCACACGCCGCGCGTCATCGGGCCGACGTGATCGAGCGACCACGACAGCGCCAGCACGCCGCTGCGGCTCACGAGGCCGTATGTCGGCTTGTGGCCGACGAGGCCCGTCATGGCCGCCGGCCCGCGAATCGAGCCGCCGGTGTCGGAGCCGAGCGCGCCGGCACAGAGGCCGGCGGCCGCCGCGACGGCGGAGCCCGACGACGAGCCCGCGGGCGCGCGGCGCACGTCCCACGGGTTGCGCCCGGTGGGGAAGGGCCCGTCGGTCACCGGACGGCCGAACGCCCACTCGTGCATCGCGAGCTTGCCGAGGAGCACGGCGCCCGCGTCCTTGAGCCTGCGCGTGATGAACGCGTCGCGCGCGGGGACGTGATCGGCCAGCACCTGCGAGCCGCTCGTCATCTTCACGCCGGCGACGGCGATGAGATCCTTGAGCGCGATGGGCACGCCGTGCAGCGGTCCGCGGCGCCGGCCGCGCCCGATCTCCGTGTCCGCTTCCTTCGCCTGGGCCAGCGCCGTGTCGCCGGTGACGGTGATGTAGGCGCGCAGGACACCGTCGTGCGTCGCGATGCGGCGCAGGTACGCCTCCGTCGCCTCGACCGACGAGAGCTCGCGCCTGCCGAGCCCTTCGCTCACTCCGCGCAGATCGAGGTCCGCGACGTTCACCGCCATGGCTCGTCCTCCGGCTCCGGCATCGTCGCGCGCAGGCGGTCGCGCTCCGGCAGCCAGTCGAGCCACATGTCGTAAAGGAGATCGTAGTCGCGGGCACCGAGCGTGAGACCCGCGCTGCGGCACTCGGCGTCGAACTGTGCGCGCCGGTCATCCATGGTTTTCATGGCGCGAGATTGTAGCAGGAGTTATCCTCCGACCCTGACTCCCACGAAAGGATCGACATGGCCACGGCAACCCCCCGACTGATGGGCGCGGAAGTGAAGCGCAAGGAAGATCCCCGGCTCGTGACCGGCACCTCCGCCTACGTCGGCGACGTCACGGTGCCCGGACTGCATTACGTCGTGTTCGTGCGCAGCCCGCACGCCCACGCGCGCGTGCGCAAGATCGACACGAAGGCCGCCCTCAAGCGGCCCGGCGTCGTGCGAGTGGTGACGGGCGAGGATCTGCGCGCCCACGTGCAACAGCTTCCGCTCGGCGGGCCGAGTGCCGAGGGCGGCGGCGGGGCGAAGACCGAGGCCGGGCGCAAGCACTTCCCGCTCTCCATCGGCCGCGTGCGCCACGTCGGCGAGCCGGTGGCCGCGGTCATCGCGACCTCCGAAGCGGCGGCGGTGGACGGCGCGCAGGAGGTCGTCGTCGACTGGGATCCGCTGCCGGCCGTCAGCGACCTCGCCTCCGCGATGGCCCGGAGCGCGCCCAAGCTGCACGAGGACGCGCCCGGCAACGTCGAGCACACCACCGAGATCAAGCAGGGCGATCCCGACGCCGCCTTCAAGAAGGCCAACAAGGTCGTCAAGCAGCGGATGATCAGCCAGCGCCTGTCCGGCATCCCGATGGAGCCACGCGCGACGCTGGCCGCGCCCGATCCGGCGACGGGCGGCGTCACGGTGTGGGCGAGCCACCAGGCGCCGCACGTGCTGCGCAACGACCTCGCCACCGTGCTGGGCGTGCCGCAGAACCTCGTGCGCGTGATCGCGCCCGAGGTCGGCGGCGGCTTCGGCGTGAAGTTCGGCACGTATCCGGAGGACGCCACGCTCGCCGCGTGCGCGCGCCTCTACAAGCTGCCGCTGCGCTGGACGGAGACGCGCATCGAGCACATGGTGGCCACCACCCACGGGCGCGCGCAGGTGACCGACCTCGAGGCGGCCGTCGAGGCGGACGGCACCATCACCGCCGTGCGCATGCACGTGATGGCGGACATCGGCGCCTATCCGATCTTCACCTTCATCCCCGACCTCACGCTGATGATGGGCGTCGGCGTCTACAAGTTCACCAACGTCGACCTCAAGTCGACCTGCGTGTTCACCAACTCGACGCCGGTGGCCGCGTATCGCGGCGCGGGACGGCCGGAGGCCGCGTACTACCTCGAACGGCTGATCGACGTCGTCGCGCAGGAGCTCGGCAAGAAGCCCGAGGAGATCCGCCGCAAGAACTTCATCCCTCCGTCGGCGTTCCCCTACGCGACGCCGACGGGCCAGCGCTACGACTCGGGAGAATACGACCGCGCGCTGACGAAGGCGCTGGAGATCGCCGGCGTCGAGAAGCTCCGCGGAGACCAGCAGTCGCGCGTGAGCCGCCGCGACCGGCCGCTGCTCGGCATCGGCATGGCGTGCTACGTCGAGATGTGCGGCTTCGGGCCGTTCGAGAGCGCGGTCGTGCGCGTCGAGCCGGGCGGCGACGTCACCGCCTTCACGGGGACCTCCGCGCACGGCCAGGGCCACGAGACGACGTTCGCCCAGATCATCGCGGACCACCTGGGGGTGCCCTTCGACAGGATCGTCGTCCGCCACGGCGACACGCTCAACACGCCGATGGGCAACGGCACCGGCGGCTCACGCAGCCTCGTCGTCGGCGGCTCGGCCATCCTCGGCGCCGCGCTGAAGGTGCAGGCCAAGGCTCGGCGCATCGCGGCCACCATGCTGGAGGCCGCCGCGGACGACGTCGTCTACGCCGAGGGCCGGTACCAGGTGAAGGGCGTGCCGGCCAAAGCCCTGACGATCGCCGCCATCGCGGCGAAGGCGTACGGCGATGCCCTGCCCGAGGGCATGGAGCATGGGCTGGAGGCGACGGAGTTCTTCCGGCCGCCGCAGCTCGTCTATCCGTTCGGCGCGCACGTGGCCGTGGTCGAGATCGACCGCGAGACGGGGCGCGTGAGCGTGCGCGACTTCGTCTCCGTCGACGACTGCGGCGTGCGCATCAGTCCCACGCTCGTGGCCGGCCAGGTGCACGGCGGGCTCGCTCAGGGGATTGCTCAGGCATTGCTGGAAGAAGTCGTGTACAGCGCCGACGGGCAGCTCGTCACGGGCTCGCTGATGGACTACGCGGTGCCGCACTCCGAGGACCTGCCGCTGTTCAAGACGGACCAGACGGTCACGCCGACGCCCTTCAATCCGATGGGCGCCAAGGGCATCGGCGAGGCGGCGACGATCGGGAGCACGCCCGCCGTCGTCAACGCAGTGGTCGACGCCCTCAAGACGTTCGGGGTCAAGCACCTCGACATGCCGCTCAAGCCCGAGCGCGTGTGGACCGCCCTGAAGGGCACGCGGTGATGGCGCTCGACGTCAGCCGCACGCTCGCGTTTGCGCAGAAGACGTGGGACGAGGAGATCCTGCCGACGCTCACCGAGTACGTGAGGATCCCGGCGAAGTCGCCGATGTTCGATCCCGACTGGAAGGCACACGGGCACCTCGACCGCGCGGTGGCGATGATCGAACAGTGGTCGCGCGCGCGCGCGATCGAAGGGCTGCGCGTGGAGGTCGTGAGGCTCGAGGGCCGTACACCGCTGATCTTCATGGAGGTGCCGGGGCGCGGCGACGACACCGTGCTGCTCTACGGCCACTGCGACAAGCAGCCGGAGATGGTCGGCTGGGGTGAGGGGCTCGGCCCCTGGACGCCGGTGCGGCGCGGTGACAAGCTCTACGGCCGGGGCGCCGCCGACGACGGCTACGCGGCGTTCGCCGCGCTCGCGTCGATCCAGGCGCTGCAGGCGCCGGGCGTGCCGCACGCGCGCTGCGTCGTGCTGATCGAGGCGTGCGAGGAGTCGGGCTCATACGACCTGCCGCATTACGTGAACGCGCTGGCCGCACGCATCGGCACGCCCAGCCTCGTCGTGTGCCTCGACTCCGGCTGCTCCGACTACGAGCACCTCTGGACCACGACCTCGCTGCGCGGCATCGTCAACGGCGTCCTCACCGTCGAGGTGCTGACGGAGGGCGTGCACTCGGGCGTGGCGAGCGGCATCGTGCCCTCGTCGTTCCGGATCCTCCGCGCGCTGCTCTCGCGCCTCGAGGACGAGCGGACGGGCGAGATCCTCCTGCGCGACCTGCACGCCGACATCCCGCGCGAGCGCGTCGAGCAGGCGCGCGCCGTCTCCGGTGTGCTGTCCAAGCGGATCACGCAGCTGCCATTCGTGCCGGGCGGGCGTCCGATGCACGACGATCCGCTCGACGCGCTGCTCGCCGGCACATGGCGGCCGGCGCTCTCGATCACCGGCGCCGCCGGGCTGCCGTCACCCACCGACGGCGGCAACGTGCTGCGGCCGATGACGGCCGCGAAACTGTCGCTGCGGCTGCCGCCCACGGTGAGCTCGGCGCACGCGGCGAAACGGCTGAAGGAGACGCTCGAGGCCGCGCCGCCGTACGGCGTGCGCGTGCGGTTCGAGGCGGAGACGCCCGGCGACGGCTGGGACGCGCCGGCGACGGCGCCGTGGCTCGCGGAGGCGATGCGCCGCGCGTCGGAGGACTATTTCGGCCGGCCCGCGATGTCGCAGGGCACGGGCGGCTCGATCCCGTTCATGGCGATGCTGGGCGCGCGCTATCCGCAGGCGCAGTTCATGATCACGGG
>Ga0209160_1001571_pt1 | contig 19246 bp, 24 predicted proteins | sample GraSoiAngelo_153_FD_186167 | JGI IMG/M metagenome (GOLD analysis project Ga0209160, IMG submission 186167) | Grasslands soil microbial communities from the Angelo Coastal Reserve, California, USA - 14_1009_12_40cm (SPAdes) (version 2) | ecosystem: Environmental > Terrestrial > Soil > Grasslands ... | reverse complement strand
GCTCCGACGAGGGGCAGCACCAGAAAACGGCTTACGTGCCGGATCCGGGTCGCCCCAGTGCCTCGTGTCATAGCGTTCTCCCGCGTCTTCCGAGTTTTTTTCCCGGTCGTAGGGGCGACGAGCGGCAGCGCCGAGCCCACCCCCTTTGGGCACGTTCGCGCTGCCATGGGGCGTCCCACCTCTTGCGTCCCGGCGTGGGAATGGAGCAGCAGCGGACCTCGCCAGTAAATGACGAAGAACCGGACCACCACCGCCCCCAAGCCGTAACCACTTCTAGGTACGACCGGTCGGTAAACGCGCGGAAAAAGCGCAGGTACGCGACGGGTTTGCGCCTCGATTCTGCGGTCGCTAAATTGCCCGTGGGGCGCGCGCAGGTGGGGGGCACTGAACATCGATGGCGGTCAAGCGACGGCACGCAATCCTCGTTTGGGATGAGAGCGGAAAGGTCTTTGACACGATCCGCCGAACGGCTATCGCCGTTTCACTCTGGCGGGTCTCGGGCAAGCCGGCGGACAGCGACCTCGAAGAGGTGGATCTTGCCGTCGCCGCGCTGTATCGCTCGTCGGATTGGAAGACGATCGCTAGCCTCGTCCGTCGTACGAGCACGGTGATCGTCAGCGCGACGTCGGACCGGCGTGACGCCGCCCGCGCCCTCGCCTCGGGCGCCTTCGGCTACCTCGATCTAGGCGTCTCGTCCCGCGCGATGCGGCGCGCGCTCCTCAGCGCTCTGCGCGGCGAGCCCGCCTACTCGCGCGCCGTCCTCGGCGACCGGATCCGCGCCGACCTAGGGATCGCCGCGTCTCACCGGGCGCGAAGGCTCGAGCTCACTCCCCGCCAACGCGAGGTAGTCGCGCTCATTGCGACCGGCGCGTCCGATAAGGAAATAGGGTCTGCGCTCGGCATCGCGACGGCGACCGCGCAGAAGCACGTCACGCGTCTTTTGAAGCGGCTCGATGTCCCCAACCGTGCCGCCGCCGTGGCGGCGACGCTCATCTCGCTCTAGATGTGATTCCAGACGCGATGTCAACACCTGGGAAGCGGTCGCTCGCCCTCGGCGAGCCGGTCACCATGCGCATGCTCGGCTCGGCATCTCTTACGACACCGGCGTAGTATCTAGCCGATCCTACGACTCTCCTGTCGTAGGTCGGGCGGTGCGCGGTGGCGATCGAAGACTGGGACCTCAACCTGTTTACGAGCGACCCGACGCTCTTCGAGCGGTCCAACGATGACGACTACGACCGAGCCGCTCGAAGCCTCGAGATGCTCGCGGATCCGGGCCATCTACGCCTCCTGCACGCGATCTCGGTCGGCGAAGAGACCCCGCAGCGGGCCGCGCTCTGGGCCGGCCTCAATCAGTCCTACGCCGAGCGAGAGCTCGCGACGCTTGCGCTCGCCGGTCTGGTCGAGCGCCGCGAGAGCGCGGGCGGACCCGTCTACCTGCCGCGGGACGGCCATCTCGTCGTCGCGCTTCACGTCGCGCTCGCGCACGGCCGAGAGGCGTCGGCCGCGCACCATCCGCGGCTCTTGCGAAGGCGAGCCCCGGTGACCGTTCGAGGGCGCCGCGCTGGATAATCCGAGCATGCGCCGACCCGACCTACGCCGCCTCCGCCGGCCGGAGCGCGCTGAGGAGAAGTTCCTCGGTCCGCTCGAGGCGGAGGTGATGGACCGGCTCTGGAAGCGACGCTCCGCGACCGTGCGGGACATCGTCGACGACCTGGCTCGCTCGCGCGAGCTTGCCTACACGACGGTCATGACGATCATGGTCAGGCTCCACGAGAAGGAGCTTCTCGAACGTACGCGCGAGGGCAAGACGTACCTGTACCGACCTGCGCTCACCCGTCAGGAGCTGCGCGAGCGGCTCTCGCGCGACCTCGCTCGCGGCCTCGTCGCGGACTTCGGCGACGCCGCGCTTGCGGCCTTCACCGCGGAGCTGGGCACCGTCGACGCGTCGCATCGCGCGGCCCTGCGCCGCGTCGCGCAGAAAGACAACCGTGGCCCGCGCTAATCGCGCCTTTGCGGTGCTGCTCGCGCTTGCATTCGCATCGAGCGCGATCCTCCTCGCGCTCCTCCTCACGCTCGTACCGCGCGTGGAGCAGCTCCTGACGCAGGGTGCGGCCGACACGACCGACCTGGTCGCCGCGCTCATCCTCGTGCTCGCGATCTGCGGCATCTCGCTCGGTCTGGCGGCGCTCTTCCGCCAGCTACTCGCGACCGCGGTCCTCATCCGCTCGCTGGTGGCGCGAAAGGTCAGCGTTCCATCCGCGGTCCTGTCGGCCGCCGTCGGCCTCGATCTCGACGGACGGATCGATGTGGTGGCCGATGATCGCCCGTTCTCGTTCTGCTACTGGTTCGTGCGGCCGCGCGTCTGTCTATCGACGGCGCTCGTCCGCCGGCTTGATCACGACGAGCTACGTGCCGTGCTGTTGCACGAGCGCTATCACCTGCGGCACCGCGATCCGCTGCGCCTCGTCGTCGCGCGCTACTTCGCCGCGGGGCTGTACGTGGTGCCGGTCGTCGACGAGCTGCTCGGCTTCTACATGCTCCAGAAGGAGATCGCCGCCGACGAAGAAGCCGTGCGGGTCGACGGTGTCGCGTCCCTCGCGAGCGCGCTCTACAAGCTGCTTCCTGACGCCGATGACGTCTCGCTCGGTCTGCTCGTCCCGGTGAGCTCGCTCTCGGTCACCGAGGCACGGATCGACCGCCTCGTCGCGGGCCGCCAGATCGGCCTCGCGCTGTCGCCGGTGTCGGTGGCGCTCTCGGGCGGTGCCCTCTTGGGCGCCGCGGTGCTCATCGCGATCCAGGGAGGCGCGAGCGTCGCGTTCGAGGCGCTGCCGCGTCTCTACGCTGTCCCCGGTCTGCTCCTCGGGCCGGCGAGCCTGCTCTTCGCCGCCGCGATCGACGGCGGACTACATCAGCTGCGTCCGCTCAGCCAGCGACTGCTGGCCCGCCCCTAAGAGGGAAAGTTCTCCTTTACTTCTGTCACTCGGGGTAGCAGAGTTCCCGCGAGCGGACCCAGGCAAATCGCCGGTGGGGTTGGGAGGAACCCACCCTCATGTCGATCCGTCGTGCTCTTCAGCTCATCGTTTTTGTGGCGACCCTCGCGATCGCGTTCTCCGCGCCCATCGCGACCAGCACGGCCTACGCGTGCCCACCGGATGGTGGCGGCGGCCTCTGCTAACTGAACCTTCGGGCCGCAACGCGTCGGCCGGCCGAGACAGCGGGCATCTGGGCCCGCGGACCCCGACCGGCAAGGCCCCGGTCTCGGTCCCGAATAGTCAGGTAAAGAGGCATTTGACGGCTCCCTCGGACGCCCGTAAAGTGGCGGCCCGTGGCCGCGGTCCGTTCCCCGATGGTTGCCGACGTCGGCGCGCGCATCCGTTCGTTACGCACCGCCAAAGGGCTGACACAGGCGCAGCTCGCCGACCCGCTCTACACCAAGGCCTACATCTCCATGCTCGAGTCCGGGCGGACGCGCGCGTCGATGAAGGCGCTCGAACACATTGCCGGGGTCCTCGGCGTGAGCCCAGCGGACCTTCTGGGAGGCGCCGCGGCTCCGGCGACGCCTCAGTTCGATCTGCTCGAAGCGCGTCGATCGATCGAGCAGGGACATGCCCGGCCGGCGATCTCGATCCTCGAGGGTCTCGAGGACGGGCTCAGCGCCCAGGACCAGCTGGTGCGCCTGCGCTACCTCGCGATCGCCTACAACATGGTCGCCCAGCCGAAGCAAGCCTTCCCGCTGATCGAGCGGGCGCAGCGCATGGCGGAGCTGCTCGCCGACCCGGAGGAGCAGGTACGCGTGAAGGCCGTGCTGGCGCAGAGCTACGCGCAGACCTACGCATACGAGGACGCCATTCGTCTCCTTCGGGAATGCATCCAGTCGTGCGAGGAAGGCGCCATCAACGATCCTCCCTTCCACTTCCGGCGGCTCGTCTCGCTCGCGGTCGCCCTGACGAACCAGCGCCAGACAAAGCCGGCGCTCGCCGCGTACGAGCGGGCCATCGAGCTCTCCGACCAGTTCTCGGACCGCACGACCCTCGCGCATCTGTACGCCGGCATGGCCAAGGCGTATCAGGATTCCGGCGACGTCGAGGCCGCCATCGTCTACAACCAGAAGAGTGTCCAGATCTACGAAGAGCTGGGTCTCATCGATCAGGTCGCGTGCGCGCTCGACAACGTGGCCGCCCTCTACGTCGAGTACGGGAACATCACCCGCGCGCGTGAGAGTCTCGTGCGCGCCGAAAAGCTAGCCGAGGACGCGAAGCGCGAGACGACTCTCGCCTCGATCAAGGCGTCGCAGGCCGAGGTCATGGCGAAGACCGACAGCGACAAGGCCATCGAGGAGGCGCAGAACGCGCTGAAGTTCGCGCGCAAGGTCGATCAGGTCGATGCGCAGGTGCGGATGATGGTGCTCATCGGCGAGCTGCGAATGAAGACCAACGGTACGACCGCGCGCCGTTCGTTCCAGGAAGCGCGTCAGCTCGCGGAAGAGCGCGCACCGTACCTTCTGCGCACGATCTTCGATCGCTGGTCACGCGCCGCGGAGGCGAGCGGCGACAGCGATGAAGCGCTCCGCCTCGCGCGGCGCGCGCTGGAGACGGTCCGGACCTAGGGTCGCCGCTAGGCTCACCGAATGTCGCGCCTCTCCGCTGCCCTCGTTCGCGAGCGCGTGCGAGGGTCGATCCTGGAACGCATCGGCGACACTCCTCTTGTTCCGCTGCGTCGCATTTGGGACGGATCGCGCGGCCAGATCTGGGCAAAGCTGGAGAGCGCCAATCCCGGCGGGAGCGTGAAGGACCGGCCAGGCCTGTGGATGGTCATCGCGGCGGAGGAGGAGCGCCACCTCCTTCGGGGGAAAACGGCGCTCGATGCGACAAGCGGGAATACCGGCATCGCTCTGGCGATGGTCTGCGCGGTCCGCGGGCACACGCTCGAGCTCTGCATGCCCGACAAGGTGTCGGAGGAGCGCAAGAAGATCGTCCGCGCATTTGGCGGATCGCTCGTGCTCACCGATCCGCTCGAAGGGACAGACGGTGCGATCCGCGAGGCGCAGCGGCGCGCGCGGGGCGAGCCCGATCGCTACGTCTATCTCGATCAGTACTCGAATCCCGCCAATCCGCTCGCGCACGAGCTGGGGACCGGTCCGGAGATCTGGGATCAGACGGGCGGCCGCATCACGCACTTCGTCGCTGGCGTTGGAACCTCCGGCACGATCATCGGCGTCTCGGCCGCGCTGCGGCCCAAAGGTGTGCGCATCGTCGCGGTGCAGCCGGACGATGCCTTCCATGGCATCGAAGGATGGAAGCACATGGCGAGCGCGATGCGACCCGCGATCTGGGACGAGCGCGCGGCCGACGACCATCGCGTCGTCTCGACCGACGCGGCCATCGCGATGACGAGGCGCCTGGCCCGCGAGGAGGGGATCTTCAGCGGTGTGTCGGGCGGAGCGGCCGTCGTCGCCGCGCTCGCGGTCGCGCGGGAAGAAGGTGGCCATATCGTGGTGTTGATCGCCGATGGCGGAGAGCGCTACTTGAGCACGCCCCTCTGGGAGTGATGTCGATGCCGGTGACCGTTCGCCTGCCGGGCGCGCTGCGCGACGCGACCGGTGGAGAGACCAAGCTCGTGGCGGCGGGAGCAACGCTCCGCGAAGTCATCGCCGACATCGACCGACGTCATCCCGGATTCGCCTCGCGGGTCCTGGACGACAAAGGCGAGCTGCGCTCCTATGTCAACGTGTACATCGGCGAGGATGACGCGCGCACGCGCGGTGGAAGTGCCGCACAGGTTCCGGAGGGGAGCGAGGTCATGGTGATCCCGGCCATGGCCGGCGGCGGCTGAGCGAGCGCGACCGCGTGGTGCTCTCGCGCAAGCTGCGCGACGAGATCGTGGCGCACGCGCGAACGGCGGCGCCGCAGGAGTGTTGCGGGCTGCTTCTGGGTGAAGACGAGGTGGTGCGACGCGTCCTGCGCTGCCAGAACGTGCATCCAACCCCTGAGACGCGTTACCTGATCGACGGCAAAGAAGTCCTCGACGCGCTTCGCTCCTCAGACGACTTCGACCGCGAGCTGGTCGCGATCTATCACAGTCACCCCCGCACACAGGCCTATCCGTCTCCAACGGATCGCAGCGAAGCGCACTGGCCTGCCGCCGCGTATGTTCTGGTCTCACTGCGCGCGGAGCCTCCCGAGCTCTTCGCCTACCGCATCAAGGCGGGCGCGGTACGCGAGATCTCAGTCGTCGACAGCTGAGCTTCGCGTCCAACGATCCGCAGAGTTGCGGCGATCGCTGCCGCCTGTGCGAACGCAGCCTCGACGTCCGGAGGGTCGAAGAAACGGAACTGCAGGGCCAGGCCGGCCGAGTCCTCCGCCACGGTGAACTGCCGCAGCGCGATGTGCCGCCCCTCATACGCGCCGTCGGCGCGGTCGTCGACGGTCAGATGCCCGCCGAGCAGCACGACCGATCGCTCGTCGCGGCGTGCGGAAAACCCGAGGCGCTCTGACCGCGCGAGCGTGGTCGCGAGGCTATCGAGCGTGGCCAGTGGGTCCGGACGGCCGCGCACGATATTCAACGTCGCCGATGCGATCTCGAGGTGCGCGATCTCTCCGGGGACCCCGCGCACCGAGAACTCCCAGTCGTTCGGCGCGGCGAGCGTCGCGCCTTCGAGCTGGTACGTCTTGCCTCGCGCCGGCGCGGCGGCGAGCGCAGGCGCGAGCTGCGGCGCGATCGCGTACGCGGTAAAGCGCACGCGTGAGATCTGATCCTGCATCGAGAACCAGCCGCTGATGACGATGAGCACCAGGGCGATCGCCGCCAGCGGGCGGGGCAGGATCGCGCCGACGTTCAAGAGGATCCCGAGAAGGGCACGCACCGCCACGAGCCCAAAGACGACGCCCGCGACGACAAGCAAGCTCGGATCGAGCGTCACGAGCACCGCCGCGATCGGCGCGATGACCAGTGGGCTCAGCGCGAACGCGATCGCCGTGAAGCTTTGATCGAGGGTGATCTCTTCGCGTCGCAGCAGACGCAGTCCGCCCCACACCACCGTCGCGACGACGGTCGCCGCGATGGCGATGCGAACACCGAGAAGGAACGCGTCGATCGCCAGACGCGCGACGAAACCAGCCGGCGACATGCCTTTGGTTGCGAGAACGAGGGCGTCGACGCTGATCGAGAGAGCCATGCCGGCGATGAGCGCCACGAGCACTCCGGCGAGTCCGAAGTGCTCTCGGGCGAGCTCGCGCGCGAATGTTCGGGGCGCCACGATCGAACGGAACAGCTCGGCCCGAAACCAGCCGAGCTCGGTGGTGCTGGTCTCCAAGTGGATCGAGCCTAGGGAATCGGCGCTGAGCGCTTCCGCAACACGAGACACAAAAACAGCGGCCCCCGGCGTCCCGGGGACCGCTGCGACTGACGCTCTTGCGTTGGTAGCCCTTCCGGCGCTCCGGCTGCGGCCTCACTTCTGGCCACGGTGTGAGGGAGATCGCCTCTAGGGGACGACCCTCTTCCCTCTAAACCGCCGCAAGCGCCGTGCGGCAGTGCCCCCTTCCGCTGGGGGCGTCATCAATCGACCTGAAGGACTCCCAATCTCAAGTGCAGCCTGACCATGCGACCTCCATATCGGCGTCCGCCGGTCTTGGTTGCTTGCTCCGTGGGCGCCCGCGGAGCGTGCCTCTGTTGTACACCCGCGGTGTGAGTCGAAGTCAAGTGACGCCATTAGTGGGTGCTGAGGGCATATTGTCCGGGCATTTACTCGTCGCGGCGCGGACGCCTGAGGAGCGACCGAATGTCTGACGGCACGACGCGCACGTCGGGCCACCAGGACTCGCTCGCGTCTTCTGCGGCGGCGATCGCGGCCTCGACGGCGAGCGCGATCCCGCTCGCGAGGTCGGACACCCGGACGATCTCCGGAGCGAAGCCCCCGTCCGGCGCGGCATTGTGGTAATTGACGTTCGGTAACGCCATCCCGGTCGCGGTCCAACCGAGACGCACGAACGCCGAGGCCTCGCACGTCCCGCCGACGAGCAGCGCACGCTGCACGGGCATGCCGGCGTCGGCGAGCCGCTCTCGCGCGACGCGGAGGTAGCGCTCGGCCTCGTTGCTGAACGTGTTGTGCAGGTCGCCGGCGCGAACGACGACGCCTTTCCCGGCCTCGGCGCCGGGCAGCGCGCGGCTCGCCTCCACCGAAACCACGAACGCATCGCGGGGGATGAGCCCATCCTCGGCCGCGAGCCGTGCGCCATAGAGGCCGGTCTCTTCGGCCCGCGTGAAGATCGCGTGGATATCGTGCGGGCGATCGTCCTCACGCAGGACCAGCAGCGCACAGACGATGAGCGCGCACCCGGCAAGGTCGTCCGCGGCGCGCATACGGATCTCGTCACCGACCACCTCGACACCAGGCATGTCGAGCACGGCGAACTGGCCTACGCGCAGCTCCCGGTCCGCGCGGATCCGGCACACGACGGTCGAGTTGTGCTTCGGCTCGACCGACGCTTCGGGATCCAGGAGCGTCGCTCGGAAGGGTGGGGCACCGGCGTCGTCCTGAACCATGACTGGGACGTCGGTCGGGAAAACGCGCTGACGGAAGCCGCCGAGTACTCGCGCACGGCCTTCGGTCCCCTGCGCGTCGGTGACCTCGAAGGCGGGATGATCGGTGTGCGCGGCGAACACGAGGGCGCGCTTCGCCGAGCCTCGCGCGAGATGCGCGTAGACCTGTCCGAACGCGTCGGTTCGAGTCGCGATGCGCGCCGCCTCGAGCTCCCCGCGTATCGCCTCGAGCACAGCGAACTCGTGGTAGGGCGCGGTCGGAGGCGATGCGATGCGACGGACGATCTCGATGACTTCGTCGCGCGCGAGAAAGCGCGTCACCGCGGGCGAGGATATCGTCCGGCGCGGGTGCTCCGGCTCTACGACACGCGACGCCGCGACGTATTCCCGCTCCGACCGCGCGGACCGGCGTTGACGATGTACGTCTGCGGCGTGACGCCGTACGACACGACGCACCTTGGCCACGCGCGGACGTTCGTCGTTTTCGACGTGCTGACCCGCCTCCTGGAGACGCGCGGAACCCGCGTCCGCTACGCACAGAACGTTACCGACGTCGACGAGTCCATCCTCCAGCGCGCGGCGCGCGACGGCGTCGATTGGCGAGCGCTCGGGCGACGCGAAGAGCGCACGTTCCGCGACGACATGCGCCGCCTCGGCTGGCGCCGCCCTGACGTGATGCCGCACGCGACGCGCGAGCTCGGTCCGATGAAGACGCTCGTCGGACGGCTCCTCGACCGCGGGGCCGCCTATGCGCTCGACGGGAGCGTGTACTTCGCCACCAGTCGCGATCCTCACTACGGCGAGCTCTCGCGCTTCTCGCCCACCAAGATGGACCGGATCCTCGCGCAGCAGGACGATGCACGGCTCGACGATCTACGCCGGCGAGACCCGCTCGACTTCGCCCTGTGGCGCCGGGTGCCGAACGGTCCCGTATGGTCCAGCCCGTACGGAACAGGGAGGCCGGGCTGGCACCTCGAGTGTTCGGCGATGTCGCTCCGTCACCTCGGCGACCAGATCGACATTCACGGCGGCGGTGCGGATCTGATCTATCCACACCACGAGAACGAGATCGCGCAGAGTGAAGCCGCGACCAAACGGCGGCCCTTCGTCCGCTTCTGGGTCCACGTCGCCCCGATGCGCCTTGGCGGAAAGAAGATGTCGAAGTCGGACGGAAACATGGTGTTCGTTCGCGACGCACTTCGCCGCGTATCGCCTCAGGCGCTGCGTCTCTACCTTCTCGACGTGCATTACCGGACGGCGTTCGATCACGACGAACGTCGTCTTGCGCGCGCGGCAGAGCGTGCGGATCGTCTGGCCACAAGGCTCGGACGCGGTCGCCTGGGCCCGATCGTCGTCGACCGCTGGACCAAGCCGGTGCTCGCGGCACTTGAAGACGATCTCCACATCGAGCGCGCCATCCGCGCGCTGGAGCGCGCACGCCCGGCCGATGGACGCGCGAGCGCATCGCTGCGCACGCTCGCGCGCCGCGTGCTCGGAGTCCTCTGATGCCCGACGAGCTTCTCGCGTGGCGCGACTTCTACGTGAGCCTGGTCACAGCGTCGGCGGCCTTGCTCGGGCTGCTGTTCGTTGCGCTCTCGCTCCACATCCGCGCGCTCACGGACCCGCGCAACGCCGAGCTGCGTTCCGTCGCACGCTCGATCTTCCTGGGCTACGTCGGCGCACTCGGCATCGGGTTCTTTGCGCTGCTTCCGCAGACCCTGCGGGCGCTCGGCATCGAGCTACTCGTGCTCTTCGTGGTCAGCACGATCCTCTTCGTTGCCGCGGCCCGAGCGGGGCTGCGCGCGACCGGCCTCGGCTTCGCCCGCAACATCACCATTGCTCAGTTCGTCGCCGGTTTCGGTTTCGTCATCGTCACGATCGCGTCCGCCATCGGTGTTATCGCGGAACAGCCAGTGGCCCTTTTCGTTGTCGGGGGCACGGCGATCATTGGCCTGCTGTGGGGCGTGTTCAACACCTGGGAGCTCATCTTCCGTATGCAGAATGTCGGCGGCCAAGATGGCTGAAACGAAGAATGACGCCTTCCCGCACGGTGCGGCGCGGTTCCTCGGACAGCTGCGGCGGAACAACCGCAAGGATTGGTTCGACGTCCACCGCGAGGAGTACGAGCGGCTCGTGCTCGAGCCGGCGAAGGAGTTCGTGATCGAGCTTGGCACCGGACTGCGGAAGCTTCGCCCGAAATTGCAGGTCGACCCGCGGACGAACTACGGCGTGAAGCGGATCAACCGCGACGTCCGGTTCGCGCGCGACAAACGCCCGTACAAAGACCACCAGACACTCTGGTGGTGGGAGGGCGCGGCGAAAGATCCGGCGCCCGGGTATTGGTTCGATCTGACCCCGACGCGTGTTTATCTCGGTGTGGGTTGGTACATGATCGAGCCGGCGATGCTCCAGCGGTATCGCGACGCGGTGATCGACGACCGCCGCGGACACGCGCTCGACCGACTCGTGAAAGCGCTCGAGCGGAAGGGCTACAAGCTCGAAGGTCCGGCGACGAAACGCGTGCCACGCGGATTCGAGCCCGATCACCCGCGGGCGCGATATCTCAAGTACTCGGGGATCTACGCCGGCACCGAGGCGAAGCTGCCACGATCGGGATTCGCGGCAGTGTGTCTCGCGCACTACCGCGCGATGACACCGCTGCAGGAGTGGCTGGTCGCGCTTCGTTGACGCCTAGACTTGATGCGAGCGGCCCGGTCGCCTAGTGGACTAGGGCGCTTCCCTTTCAAGGAAGAGGTCAGGGGTTCGAATCCCCTCCGGGCTACTCGAGAGCGCCTGATCGATATGACCAACAGAACGTATACGTTCCTAACGGCGCTCATCGGCGTGGTATGCGGCTTTGTCATCATCCGTTCGTTCCTCTTTGCCGATTCAATGACCGTGCGGAACGACCTGGTGCAAGGCTTCTTCGTCGGCGCCGGGCTGGGGGTCGTCGCCGTCGAGATCCTCGCGAGGATCAAGGCGACGAAGGTCAACGGGTGGATCACGATCTTCGGATGCGGCGTACCCGGCAACGGTATCTTCACACGGGCCGCGTGCGCCCGGATCTTTCCCGGCCCGGTGAACGTGCCGCAAGAGGCGATGTACTGGAGGACGGGTGTTGACGGCGCGGGTCACGCGCTCTCCGGAGCGCGCGACTACATCCTGCACTTTCCGCCGGGCGGTCTTCCGCCCAACGATGCCTTCTGGTCGCTGACCATGGCTGACGAGAAGCAACGTTTCGTGGCGAACCCGATCGATCGGTACAGCGTCGGCGATCGGTCCGGCCTCGCGCAAAATCCCGACGGCTCCGTCGACATCTACCTGCAGAACGCCGCTCCGGCAGGCCATCAATCCAACTGGCTGCCCACGCCAGGAGGCAGATTCGTCCTGTGGCTGCGCGTGTATTCGCCCGGCGCAGCCATTCTCCAGGGCGAGTACACGGTGCCGCCGGTTGTCGAAGCAAGGCCAAGTCGATGATGGGGTACCAGCACTTGCTTCTGTTCGGTTCGGTCATGGTCGCGGCATGCTTCCTCGTCGTCTACTTCTGGCCGCGCATCATCCTGTCCGTGTACAAGCGGGCGATCCTCGTGAAAGGGTTCGGTGAGGGCCCCATTCCGGTCAATACGCTCTATACGGAGCCTCAAGCGGTCTTTGCAGATCCGCTCCGTGCGGCGCCAGCCTCGGGCTCGAACCTGATGACCACCGGCGCGAACCGCGACACGCTCCTCATGGCGGGCTGGTTAGATCTCAGGACAGGGCCGCAGGTCCTGCACGTACCGGATATGGGCGGTCGCTACTACAGCGTCCAGCTCACCGATCCGTCGAACAACACCAATTTCGCCTACGTCGGCAAACGCGTCACCGGGACCGAGGCCGGCGACTATCTCATCAGCGGCCCCGGCTGGACAGGATCCGTTCCGCCGGGGATGACACGGATCTCTTCGCCGAACAATTCGGTGCTTGTTGCCGGGCGCACGCTCGTCGAAAGCGACGCGGATCTCTCAGCGGCTTACGCGCTTTCCAAGCAGATCCATCTCACACCACTCGGCGGCTAACCTCTCTTCGCATTACCGGTCTCCGCGGGCGCGCGCACCGACTCTCGGTATCCCAGTCGAGTTCTCATCGTGATCCACGGGATCACCCAGCAGATCCCCGGCCTCGACGGTCACCGATCGCGCGGCGCTGACTCGATCAGGAGATCCGTCCGTGCCACTTGTGGGCTTGACACGCCGGCCGCGGGGGCGTATTAAACCAATAAGTTAAATTCAAAAAGGACCTGGATGGCCGTCGATCGCCTGAGCCTCACCTTCGGCGCCCTCGCCGATCCGACGCGGCGCGCGATCCTTGCGCGGCTCGCGAGAGGCGGCGCATCGGTCACCGAGATCGCCGAACCGTTCGACATGAGCCTGCCTGCGGTCAGCAAGCACCTGAAGGTGCTCGAGCGCGCTGGCCTCGTGACGCGCGGACGTGAGGCGCAGTTGCGGCCGGCGGCGCTCGAGGCGGGCCCGCTCAAGGAAGTGAATGAGTGGGTCGAGCGCTATCGCGTGATGTGGGAGCAGCGGCTCGATCGGCTGGACGAGTACCTCAAGGAACTGCATGAGAAGGAGAAGCGACATGGCCGCAAGTAGCGTGGCGGACGAAGTGGCTAGCAAGGAGATCGTCATCGAGCGCGTGTTCGACGCGCCGCGCGAGCGTGTCTTCGATGTGTTCACACAGCCGGAGCATCTGCAGAAGTGGTGGGGGCCGAAGATGTTCAGCGTGCCGATCAGCGAGTTCGAGGCGCGTCCCGGCGGGAAGATCTTTCTGGGCCAGCGCGGCCCCGACGGTGCGATGCACTACAACGCCGGCGTCGTGCGCGAGATCGAGCGGCCTTCGCGGCTCGTCTTCGCGATCCACTTCGCCGACGCGGAGCGCCGGCGCGTCGCGCCGCCGGCCGGCACTGGGCTCTCCGGCACCTGGGATCAGGAGATCGTCAGCAGCGTGACGTTCACCGCTGACGGTCGGCGCACGCGCGTGACCATCCGCGTCACGCGGTCGGGCGTCACGCCCGAGTGGATCGAGATGGCGCGCGTGGGCTGGGGGCAGTCGCTTGACAAGCTTGGCTACGCCGTCGTCGACGATATGACGGTCGCAGCGCCGGGCGAGCGCGAGATCGTGATCACCCGCACCTTCAACGCGCCGCGTGCGCTCGTCTACGAGGCGCTCACCAAGGCCGAGCACATCAAGAACTGGTGGGGCCCACGGCAGTACGGCGCGGTGAGCGCCGTCGCCGACTTCCGTGCCGGTGGCCGGTACCGCTACGCGCAGAGCGGTCCGGGCGGCGAGGTCGCGTTCTCCGGCGAGATCCGCGAGTCGTCGCCGGAGCGGATCGTCTACACGGAGGAATTCGAAGCGATGCCCGGCCACGGAGCGGTCAGCACCGTCACGCTCGACGAACGCGGCGGGAAGACGTTCCTCACGCTGCGCTCCGTCTATCAGTCCAAGGAAGATCGCGACGCGGTCATCGCCTCCGGCATGGAGTGGGGCGCTCGTCTTTCGTACCTGCAGCTCGACGAGGTCATCGCCTCGCTCGGAAAGGCCGCGTAGCGGAGATCTCACCGCTGAAGAACTCGTTACCCTCCCGCCGTGCTTGACGAAGGGTTCTTCCTCACCCTCGCGGGCCTCGCGATGAGCTTCGCGGGCTTCGCCGGACTCATGAACGCCCTTCGGCGTCGCGGCGAGACCTGGGAACCGATGGAGCTCTATCAGCTACGCATCATCGTCGCCTATGCGATCACCACGCTCTTCGGGTCGCTCTTGGTCGTTCCGTTTGTAGAAATGCTCGGCCAACACGACGGCGTGCAATGGCTCGGGGCGCTCATGCTCATCGCCTCATCTGCTCTGGGGGTCGGCAACATGCGCAGCGACATCAGGGGCGGGCATGGCACGGTCCTCAGGACGCGCGTGCGAGCGACGTTCACAACGATCACCGTCGTTGGGCTCATCGCACTCGTCGGCACCGTCATCACAGGTGCGCCCGCACTCTACCGTCTCGCTCTGATCCTCATGCTCGCGATGCCGGCTGGCACCTTCGCGTACGTGGTCGCGCGCATCAACCGGTAGCGATCTGCCGCGACAGTCGCGTCTCCATCGCTGGTGCCAGGCGTGTCATCTTCCTTACCCCGGTTGCTTGCTTGCCACGTGCAAGCTTTGGCCGTACGGTCAGAGAACGGAGCGACTGGATATTCGGCCAGCTTCGGCGATCACCAACTGAACGCGGCCGCACGTAGGGGAGGGGCGACAGTGGCAGCCGTACAAGACACCGTGCGGACCGGCGTGCCGGTGGCACGCTCGGCGCTTTCAGGAACGATCATGTCGACACCGAAGCGCCTCGCGAGAATCGCGGGAGTCCTGTATCTCATCGTCGGCATCTTCGGCGGCTTCGCGCTCGCTTACGTGAGTCCGCTGGTGTACGTCCCGGGCGATGCCACCGCGACGGCCGCCAAGGTCGCAGCGAACGCCGACCTCGTGCGCATTGGCGTGCTCGCGGACCTGCTGCAGGCGACGGTGTTCGTGTTCCTCGCGATGACCCTCTACTTGCTGCTCGCTCGCGTGCAAAGGAACGTCGCGATGGCGATGGTCATCCTCGTCGCGATCGCGACCACGATCATGTGTCTCGACAAGGTCTTCCAGTTCGCTGCGCTCCGCGTCACGACTGACCCGTCGTATGCGAGCGCCTTCGGTGTCGCAGGCTCGAACGCCTTGGTGCTGCTCCTGCTGGACATCCACAACTATGGCTATCTCATCGCGCAGATCTTCTTCGGCTTGTGGCTCGTGCCCCTCGGCTTCCTCGCGTATATCTCCAAGATGTTCCCCCGACCGCTGGGCGTCGTCCTCATCGCCGCCGGCATCTCCTATTTGTTAGACCTGCTCGTCGCCTTCGTGTCGCCTGAGCTCAGCAGGACAGTCCACGTGTATTTCGCGATCCTGCCGACGATCGCGGAGGTCTGGATGCTCGGCTACCTCTTGGTCTTTGGTGTTAGGAGCGCAGCGGTGGGCGGACGCGCCGCGACCGCCGTATGACTTCGCGGCACGTCGTCCGCGGCTGGGTGGCGAGCGGTCGTCGTCGATCGTGGAGGTCTGTTGCTTCGCATGATCGCTAAGGGCCTCGGCATCATCCTGGGCGCGCTGCTCGTGCTGGTTGTGATCGGTGTCGGCGCGAGCAGCGTCGCTCGTGCGCAGGCACGCCAATTAGCGGCTCCGACAGGCCCATCTGCTGTCGGTCGCATCGAGCTCGCTCTTACTGACCCAGCACGTGTAGATCCGTTCTTGAGCGACGGGCATGCGCGCGAGCTCGCGGTTTGGATCTGGTACCCGACAGGCAAAAGCAGCGCGGGCGCGGCCGCGCCCTACCTGCCCAAGGCCTGGGCGGACGCGGCGAACAGCGTCAACGGCCTAGCAGCCGTTCTCTTCCAGGACAACAACGCCGTGCGCACCAATTCGATCGCGAGCGCCCCGCTCGAGGGCAAGAGCCCGCCGGTCGTGGTCTTGATGCCCGGCCTCGGCAACTCGATCGCCGAATACACCGAGCTCGCTGAGGATCTCGCGAGCCACGGCTACGCCGTCGTCGGCATCAATCCGACCGGATCGTCCACGGTCGTGGGCTTCCCAGACGGGCACCTCGTCTACGCCACGCCGAAGGGCAGCATCGCCGAGACCAATATCGACGCGTGGTACGCGACGGCGAGTCGGCTCGTCGGCGTTTGGGTGGACGACGCATCGTTCGTCGTATCGGCGCTCACGAAGAGTCCGCCTTCGGTGGGAGCACTGGACTTCAGTCGCGTGGCCTATGTGGGTCACTCGCTCGGAGGCAACGCCTCGTTCGAAGCCTGCGCGCGTGACTCGCGATGTATCGCTGCGGTGGATCTGGATGGGACGATCTTCAGCCAGGTCCGCCGGACCGGCTTGAAGGTCCCAGGGCTGATCCTGCAGGCCAACAACAAAGTGTCCTGCGACGAGTTCTGCCAGCGGAGGAAGGACGACTTCAAGGGCCTGACAATGTCTGGACCCGTGCGGGACCTCGCTATGAATGGCGCAGAGCACCTGAACTTCTCAGACAACGGTGTGCTGTTCATGCCCCTGCTCCGCCCTGTCGGCCAGCTTGGATCGATCGACGGCGCACGCGGCGGCCTCATCACCCGCGATGTCGTGCGCGCGTTTGTGGACCAGGAGATTCGTGGGGCGCCGACATCGACATTTGACGCCACGGTTGAACGCTATGCCGAGGTCCATGCACCCTAAGGGTTCTCGAGTCCAACTACTCATCACGCTTCGACCGGGCCGCTAGCGCGACCAATCGGGCGGGAGTCTCTTCTGCTGGTCGGGCGACAACAATGGAAATCAAGCTCCTAGGTTGAGACGCGCGATGACGGGCGTTTTCCCCTCGCCAGGCTCACTCGCCCCAGCGAACGCGGATCAGACCCTGGACGTCGGGCAGCGGCAGCGACTCCGCCTCTGCCGCGACCGCGTCGCGCTCGCCGTGCGAGAAACGTCGCCACGGCTGGATCGACAACTCAACTCCCGCGCGTCGCCACGTCCCGACGACCTCGCCGCCGACGATGACGGCGCCCGGCCAGACGCGCGGGGTCCAAAGCTCGCTTCGACGACGAGCGTCCGGCACCAGGATCTCGCGATCGCGTCCCTGAAGGAGGAAGTAGGCGTCGCCGCTGGGCAGGAGTCGCGCGGCCACGGCGGGCCGTGGCCTGGCGCGGAAGCTCTCCTCGTCGCTCGCCAGGATCCACGCATCGCCCACCGGTGTGCGGACGGCCGTCAGCGATCGCGCGAGCGCGTCGAACGCGCCGCGGCCGAGTGCGGCAGCGATCCCAGCCCAATCGGCGAACGCCGAGGGCGTCCCCGGGCCGAAGACGTGCAGATAGCGGCGCGCGAGCTCGAGACGAGCGTCTCGGGCGTCGATCCTGGGTGCCGGCACGGTCCACACCGTCGACTGCCGGGCGCCGTCCCACCGGATCACTACGGTGCCCGTTGCGGCGGCGTAGCGCAGAGCGTTCGGGTGTACGCCGAGCCCGCGTCCCGCCTCGCCATAGCTCATCCTCCGGCCGGCGAGGAACGTGTGCACACGTGCGGCAAGACCCTCGGCGCGTGCCCGGCCCACGGCGTCCTCGGGAAGCCGCGCGAGCGAGAAGACCGCGAGGTCCCGCGCGGGTACGACGTAGGCGCTGAACCGCGGTCCCCAAAGCTGGACGAGCGAACGGTCTTCCCACGTGGACGGCTCGGTCCCGCGCATCCGCGCGTGGATCGAAAGAAGCGCCGCGCGCGGCATGCTGTCCTGCAGGCCGGCCCAGGCCGCGCGGCGCAGAGACGCCGCGCCGCGCGAGGCCCGCTCGTCAAGGAGCCCGACCTGTCGTCGGTGGGCGAGGATTTGCGTCCGGGTGAGGCTGAGCCCGCGAGCGGATGTCATCTCACAATTATTTCGGGCAGCGCGTTACGCCAGCTACTCGCGAAGTGGGGGAGCCGACGTGGACCCGCGATCGTCCGCTAAATCGCCGAGAGGTATCCGGATGCCGACATCTTGACAGCGGCAGCGTCGGCGCGATGAGCGATCCCGACTACACCGCGCTGGATCGGCTCATGCCGCACCCGGTGTACGCGCTCCAGCACTGGGTCAGCGTGCTGAACCCGTCCGTGGGCACATTCGAATCGGTCGTCAAGCCCCTGCTCGAGGAGGCCCATGCGCGGGTCGCGCGAGCCCCACGGAAGCAAGCGCAAAGGAGTTCGCCGTGAGCGACAACATCAGTCCGAAGCAATTCCGCGAATCCGAGGGCGTCGATGACTGGCGCGTGCTTGGCGATGGCGCGAACGCGTACTTCCGGACCGCGTCGTTCGCCGCCGGCGTCCGACTCGTGCAGGCGATCAACGAGCTGCCGGGTTTCGACGAGAACCGTCCTGAGGTCGATCTGCGGCACGACGGCGTGACCGTGCGCATGCTCAAGATCGCGGAGGACTACGCCGGGATGACCCGGGGCCACGTCGAGCTTGCCCGCCGGATCTCGGCAGCCGCCCGAAAGCTCGGCTTTTCCGCTGACCCGTCTGCGGTCCAGAGCCTGCTCGTTATCCCGGGCGCGACCGACCGGGCCAAGGTGATGCCGTTCTGGCGCGCCGTGCTCGGATATGAGCCTCGCCGCGACAGCCCCGCCGAGGACCTCGTCGATCCGCACGGTCGTGCGGTGCCGTTCTGGTTCGAGCAAATGAAGGAGCCGCGCGCGGACGGCGGTGGCGCGATCCACATTGCGATCTGGGTGCCGTACGAGCAGGCCGAGGCGCGAATCGCGGCGGGGCTGGCCGCCGGCGGGCGGATGGTGCGCGACCAGTTCGCGCCGTCGTGGTGGACGCTGGCCGACGCTGCGGGGAACGAGGCCGACATCGCCACGACAAAAGGCCGTGACTGACCGAGACCTCTCAGCGTCGCTTGGTTTTCGACCGGATCTCCGCGAGTCGCGCTTTCACGATTCGCGTGAGAAGTGCCTTGCGCACCATGTGGATCGCGACGTGGTTCTTGGCCGCGCTGAAGTAGATCAGACGCGCATCGTCCTGCTTGAACGTCGGAATCCCGTAGCTGATGCTCTCGGTCGCGCGCGGGGCAGCCTGTCTGATCGTCCTCCGTAGGCCCCGAAGCTGGCTGCGAAAACGCGGCGACACGCGCGCGAGG
>Ga0209160_1001570_pt1 | contig 19246 bp, 15 predicted proteins | sample GraSoiAngelo_153_FD_186167 | JGI IMG/M metagenome (GOLD analysis project Ga0209160, IMG submission 186167) | Grasslands soil microbial communities from the Angelo Coastal Reserve, California, USA - 14_1009_12_40cm (SPAdes) (version 2) | ecosystem: Environmental > Terrestrial > Soil > Grasslands ... | reverse complement strand
CAAGGACGGCAGCTATCACTGGATCCACGACGAGGCGCGCCTGACGAGAGACCCGGCCGGCCGGCCGGTCGAGGTGTTCGGCTCCTGGGTGGACATCACCGAGCGCAAGGCGCTCGAGATGCAGCTGCTCCAGGCGCAAAAGATGGAAGCAGTGGGCCAGCTGGCGGGCGGCGTCGCTCACGACTTCAACAACGTGCTGACGGCGATCGGAGGGTACGCGGAACTGTTGCGGGACGATCTCCCGGGTGAAGACACGCGCCGCCACGACGTCGAGGAGATTCTCCGCGCCACGGAGCGGGCCGCGACGCTCACCCGCCAGCTGCTCGCCTTCAGCCGCCGGCAGGTCCTCGCCCCGCGGGTGCTCGACCTGAACGGCGTGGTCGCAGGCATCGACAACATGCTGCGCCGGCTGATCGGGGCGGACGTGGCGCTCAAGACCGCGCTGGCGCCCGACCTGGGGGCCGTCCGGGCCGACCCGGGCCAGCTGGAGCAGGTGATCATGAACCTGATCGTGAACGCCCGCGACGCGATGCCGCGGGGCGGCAAGCTCACGATCGAGACGGCGAACGCCGAGCTCGACCAGAGCTACGCGCTCGAGCACCGGGCCGTGGCTCCCGGCCCCTACGTGATGCTCGCCGTCTCGGACACGGGCGTCGGCATGGACGCCGCCACACAGGCGAGGGTCTTCGAGCCGTTCTTCACCACGAAGGAAAAGGGCAAGGGCACGGGGCTCGGGCTCGCGACCGTGTACGGCATCGTGAAGCAGAGCGGCGGCAACATTTGGCTGTATTCGGAGCCGGGCCGGGGGACCACGTTCAAGATCTACCTGCCCCGGGTAGACCAGGCGCCCGAGCAGCTGGCCGCGGCCCCGGCCGTCCGTGAAACGCCGCGTGGCACCGAGACGGTGCTGCTAGTCGAGGACGACGACGCCGTCCGCACCCTCACCCGGAAAATGCTCGCGGCCCACGGCTACACCGTGCTGGCGGCGGGCGGCGGAGCGGAGGCCCTGGAGCTCGCGGCCGGCCATACCGGGCCGATCCACCTCCTCGTCACCGACGTCGTGCTACCCGGGATGAGCGGCCGGGATCTCGCCGCCCGCTTCCGATCCGGGCGGCCCGGGGTCAAGGTGCTGTATACCTCAGGCTACACCGACGAGGCGATCGTGCATCACGGCATCCTCGATGCCGGGATCGCGTTCCTCCAGAAGCCGTTCACGTCCACGACGCTGGCCCACAAGGTGCGGGAAACCCTCGACAGCGACTGAGCGCCCTCGCCAGCTTAGATTCTGCCCCATGGACCAGACCCACGAAGTCGAGATCCTGCTGGTCGAGGACAGCCCGGAGGACGTCGAGCTCACCATGCGGGCGCTGACGTCCCGCCACCTGGCGAACCAGCTGTTCGTGTGCCGGGACGGCGCCGAGGCGATCGATTTCTTCTTCGGGGCCGGGCCCAATGCGCTGCGCGAGATCGGGGTGACCCCGAAGGTGATCCTGCTCGACCTCAAGCTCCCCAAGGTGGACGGCCTCGAGGTGCTGCGCCGCTTGAGGGGCGACGAGCGCACCCGCACCATCCCGGTGGTCGTGCTGACGTCCTCCGCCGAGGAACCCGACATCGCGGCGGCCTACCGGCTGGGCGCGAACAGCTACATCGTCAAACCGGTCGACTTCGAGGCGTTCTCGCGCGCCGTCTCGGACCTCGGCCTCTACTGGCTGCTCCTGAACCAGCCGCCGCGGTAGACGGATGCCTGAAAGACTGTGAGATCTCGAGAGCCCCGCCGTCGCAGGAGTGGGAAGCCCGGCCCGCCCGGCTCCGGCGGCCCCCCTGCGCCCCCGACACGCCCGCTCCCACCTGCGCCGGGGGAAGCCCTGGCAGCGAGCGAGGAGCGATTCCGTGCCCTGGTCGAACACTCGACCGAGGTCATCACGCTCCTCGGCCCCGACGGCACCGTGCTCTACGCCAGCCAGTCGGCGCAGCCGGTCCTGGGTTATGGGTACCAGGAGAACATCGGGCGCAAGGCGTTCGAGCTGATTCACCCCGACGACCTCGCCGCGACGCAGGCGTTCCTGCGGCAGGTCGCCGAGCGACCGGGCGAGCCGCAGCGCACGGAGGTGCGCGCCCGCCACAAGAACGGCTCCTGGCGCGACCTCGAAGCGGTGGCGGTGAACCGCCTCGCGGAGCCGGCCATCGGGGCGATCGTCGTGACGTACCACGACGTCACCGAGCGACGCCGCGCGGACCGCATCCAGCGCGCGACCTACCGCATCTCCGAGGCAGCCCATCGCTCCGAGACGCTCCAGGAACTGTTCCGCGCGATCCACGAGATCGTGGGTGAGCTGATGCCGGCCAACAACTTCTACATCGCGCTGTACGACCCGGAGACCGACACCATCAGCTTCCCCTATTTCGTCGACGAGTACGACAGCGACTTCCCCCCGAAACACCCGGGCAAGGGATTGACCGAATACGTGCTGCGAACCGGGGCGCCGCTGCTGGTTACGCCCGAGGTGCACCGCGAGCTGGAGCAGCGCGGGTACGTGGAGCTGATCGGCGCCCCCTCGATCGACTGGCTCGGCGTACCGCTCACGATCGGGGACAACACGATCGGCGTCCTCGCGGCCCAGAGCTACACCGAGGGCGTGCGCTACGGGGAGACGGACAAGTCGATCCTCCAGTTCGTCTCCACGCAGGTGGCGATGGCGATCGACCGCAAGCGCGGCGAGGAGCGGCTCAAGGACAGCGAGACCCGCTATCGCCTGCTGTTCGAGTCCAACCCCGAGGCGATGTGGGTGTACGACCCCGAGACGCTGCGCTTCCTCGCGGTCAACGAGGCGGCCGTGCGCCACTATGGCTACTCACGCGAGGAGTTCCTCGCGCTGACGATCAGGGACATCCGCCCGCCGGAAGAGCATGAGCGGCTCGAGGCGGCGCTGAAGGACGCGGCGACGGGCGCCACGACCCACGTCGACGCCCGCCATCGCAAGAAGGACGGAACAGTCATCCAGGTCGAGGTGTCCGCGGACTCCATCGAGTTCGGCGGGCGCCCCGCCCGGCTGGTCCTCGCCAAGGACGTCACCGGCCGGCGCCGCCTGGAAGAACAGCTCCGCCAGGCCCAGAAGATGGAAGCCGTCGGGCAACTCGCGGGCGGCGTGGCGCACGACTTCAACAACCTGCTCACGGCGATCCTCGGCTACTGCCAGCTGCTGTTGCAGCAGCTCCCCCCGGATGCCCCCGCCCGCGAAGACGTGTTCGAGATCCGCCGCGCCGGCGAGCGGGCGGCGTCGCTCACGCAGCAACTCCTCGCCTTCAGCCGCAAGCAGGTGCTGCAGGCGCAGGTGCTCGACGTCAACGTCGTGGTCGCGGACATGGAGAAGATGCTGCGGCGGGTCATCGGCGAGGACATCGATTTCGTCACGGTGCTGCGCCACGGGGTCGGCAGGGTGAAGGCCGACCCGGGGCAGCTGGAGCAGGTGATCATCAACCTGGCCGTCAACTCCCGCGACGCGATGCCGCAGGGCGGACGACTCACGATCGAGACGACCAACGCCGTGGTGGACGAGGCGGGGGGGCCCGGTCAGGTCCCGGGCCGCTACGTCCTGATCTCCATCACCGATACCGGGACCGGGATGGACGCGGAGACCAAGTCCCACCTGTTCGAGCCGTTCTTCACGACCAAACCGGTGGGCAAGGGCACAGGGCTCGGGCTCGCCACGGTGTACGGCATCGTGAAGCAATTCGGGGGTTACATCTGGGTCGACTCGGAGCCGCAGCGCGGCACGACGTTCCGGATCTACCTGCCCGAGGTCCAGGAGCCGGCGCAGCAGCCCGGCGCCGTGGCGGCAAGCGTCTCCGGCAACGGCTCGGAGACCGTCCTGCTGGTGGAGGACGAAGCCATGGTGCGGACACTCGCGCGCAAGGCGCTGGAATCACACGGCTACCGGGTGCTCGAGGCGGGAGCCGCCGCCGCGGCGCTCGAGCTGAGCGAGCGCCACGTCGGACCGATCAACGTGCTCCTCACTGACGTGGTGATGCCGGGGATGAGCGGGCGGGAGCTCGCGCACCGGCTGCTCCAGGGGCGCGGCACGCTCCGGGTGCTCTACATGTCCGGCTACACCGACGACGCCGTGCTGCGCCACGGCGTGTTGGAAGAGGGGATGGCCTACCTGCAGAAGCCGTTCACGCCCGATCAGCTGGCGCGCAAGGTGAGAGAGGTGCTGGACGGGAAATAACGCGACTATTTCGCGTCGAGCAGCTCCCGCACTTTGTTGAGCAGATCGTTCGGCGTCCAGGGCTTGAACAAGAATGGCAGCGACGGATCGAGCGGGGCGCGTCCGCTGCGATCGCCGTCCGAATAGCCACTCGCGAACAGGAACGGCATGGCCCGCCCCTCGCGCCGCGCCGCGTCGTAGAGCGCGCGACCGCCGAGCCGCGGCATCACCAGATCCGAGAGGACGAGCCGGATGCCCTCTCCCTGCTGGCGCAGCACCTCGAGCGCTTCCTGCCCGTCCGCCGCCGTCAGCACCTGGTACCCCGCGTCCTCCAAGACCCGCTTGGTCGCCCGCCGCAGCTGGTCGTCGTCCTCCACGAGGAGGATCGTCTCAGACCCGCCGGGCGCCTGATGCGGCGCCGAGTGTCGCCGGGGCGGCGTCGCGGCCACCTCGGCCATGGGGAAATACACCCGGACGCGGGTGCCCTTGCCGGGCTCGCTGTCCACCTCGACCGAGCCGCCATGCTGCTGCACCAGCCCGTACACCGTGGCGAGGCCGAGCCCCGTGCCCCTGCCGAGTGGCTTCGTCGTGAAGAACGGCTCGAAGATGCGCCGCCTCGTCTGCTCGTCCATCCCGACGCCCGTGTCCTCCACGGCGAGGCACACGAAGTCGCCCGTGTGCGTCGCGCCGCCGCTCGTGCGCTGGTCGTCCGTCAGGCGGACGCGGCGGGTCTCGATCCGCAGCACCCCCCCGTTCGGCATCGCGTCCCGGGCGTTGGTCACGAGGTTGAACAGGATCTGCTCGGTGGCGTGCAGATCGGCGCGCACCTCGGGGAGCTCCCCATCTCCGGCGGTGACGATCTCGACGTCCGCCGGCAGGATGCGCCGCAGCATACCCGAGAGATCCGCCAGCACGCCGCTCAGGTCGACGCCGGTGAGGTTGAGGCTCGAGCGCCGCGCGAAGCCCAGCAGCTCTTTCACCATCACGCGCCCTCGCAGCGCGGCCGAGATGACATCCCGCAGATCGGCCTGCGCGTCCGCGCGCTCCATGGGGAGCGCCCGCGCGATCAGCTCGGCGTTGGCGAGGATGATGGTGAGCAGGTTGTTGAAGTCGTGGGCGATGCCGCCCGTGAGCTGGCCGATCGCCTCCATCTTCTGCGACTGGCGCAATTGCTCCTCCAGCTGGCGCCGCTCGGTCACGTCCTCCGCGAGCGTCTCGAAGCTCTCGATCGAGCCGTCCCGCTGCCGCACAGCCCGGCCGCTCAGCCGCACGAGGATCTTCTTGCCGTCCTTGCGCTTCCAGCTGACCTCGGCGCCCTGCACGACGTCGGCGTGATCGAAGCGGGAGAGCACGTCCGCGCGATCGGCCGGATCCAGGTAGACGTCCCGGGCCATGTCGACGGGCAGCAGGTCCGCCTCCGCTTCGTACCCGAGCATTTTCACGAGGGCGGGGTTCACCGCGAGGAAGCGCCCTTCCGGGGAGGAGCGGTAGATGCCGTAGCTCGCGTGTTGCACCAGCGCGCGGCTGCTCTCCTCCGAGCGGCGCAGTGCCTCCTCCGCCTTGCGGCGCTCGGTGATGTCGGTGCCAACTCCGATCACGCCCGTCACGGTCCCGTCCCGATCGCGGATCGGCGTGTAGGAGGCCTCGAACACGATGCCGTACACCTCGACCACGGACGAGAACGCCTCGCCCGCCAGGGCCCGCCGCACGTCGGCGACAGCTTGGGGCAGGTCCGCGTACAGCTGGAACACCGACTGCCCCACGAGCTGCGCCGGGCGCACCCCGAGGGCGTCGAGCCCACGCCCCTCGGCGAGCGTGAACGTCCCCTGCTTGTCGAACGCGAACAGCACCAGTGGCGCGCCGGCGATCACGGTGCGCAGGCGATCCTTACTCTCCCGCAGCAGCCGCTCCTGGCGGTTGCGCTCCGTGACGTCGCGGCTGTTCACGATCAGACGCGCCCTGCCGTCCGTCCCCACCCGCGCCTGCCCGACGGCCTCGAGCACGCGCCACCCGCCGTCGCGGTGGCGGAACCGGAACGCTTCCATCTGCGCGGCCGCCGGATCCTTGATCGCGCGGGCCAGGGCTTCCGCGACGAGCGGGACGTCATCCGGGTGCACGAACTGGAACACATTGCGCTGCAACAGCTCGCCGGGCCGGTACCCGAGCAGCCGCTCCACGGAGGGACTCGCGTACTGGAAGGTCCCGTCCTCGCCGATCACCGTCACGATGTCGAGGGCATTCTCGATGAGCGAGCGGAAGTGCTCTTCGCTACGCCGCAGCGCGTCTTCGGCGCTGGCGCGGTCGATCGCGGTGGCGAGCACACTCGCCGCCGCCTGCAAGAAATGGACGTCGTGGCTCGTGAACGCCCGCCGCCGCGCGGTGTGGGCGCCAAGGATGCCGAACGGGCGGTCCTTGCCGTGGATGATGACGCTCAGCCCGCTCACGACGCCATGCGGGTCGAGCAGCGGCGCCGAGCCGAAGCGCGTCTCGGCCGCGAGATCCTCCACCACGACGGCGCCGGGCGAGCGGAGCACGTACCCCGCATGCGTGTCGGGCGCCGCAGGCACCACCGTCCGCCCCACGCTCCCCTCCCGCCACCCCACCCCGGCCCGCAACAGCAGCGTGCGGCTTTGCGCGCGCAGCTCGAGCACGCAGGAAAAATCCACCTCCAGCACCCGGGCCACGAGCGCCGCTGCGGCGTCGATCAGCTCCGAGACCGGCGCCCCGGCCAGCGCCTGCTGGCCGAGATGCGCCACCGCCTCCTGCTGGCGCGCCGTCGCGCGCAGCGTCTCTTCCGTGCGCGGCAGCTCGACGATGCGGTCGTCGTCGTCGGGTCGCAGGATCCTGATGCCCTTGGGGCTCACGGCCGGGTACGGCCTCCCGAAGTGAGAGGAAGGACCAAAATAGGACGGCCCAACGATCACGCCCACCTGTGGCCTGCGCCGCAGGCCGCGCCACGCCCTACGTGTGCGCCCTGTCACAGCGGTGGAAGAGCTTATCATAAAACGAGTTACTCCATTGCCCGACGAGCCCGTTCCGCTATCTTGGGGGGGCCATGGAGCAGCTGCTGATCCTGCGCGACCTGGCGGTGATCTTCGGGGCCTCGCTCCTCGTCGTCCTCGTGTTTCACCGCATGCGCCTGCCGGCGCTCCCGGGGTTCATCGTCGCGGGCGTGCTGCTCGGGCCCAACGCGCTCGGCTTCATCCCCGACGTGCACCGGGTCGAGGGCCTCGCCGAAGTGGGCGTGATCCTGCTGCTCTTCACGATCGGGATCGAGTTCTCGCTCGGCAGGCTCCGGGAGATGGGGCGCCAGGTCGTGGTCGCGGGCGCGTGTCAAGTGGGGCTGACCGTGGCGGCCACGGCGGCCGTCGCCGTGGCCGGGGCGGCCCGCTGGCAGGTGGCCCTGTTCCTTGGTTTCCTGGCCGCGCTCTCCAGCACCGCGATCGTGCTGAAGCTGCTCACCGAGAAGGGCGACATCGACACACCGCACGGCAGGCTCGCCACGGGCGTCCTGATCTTCCAGGACCTGTGCGTTGTGCCCATGATGCTCGCCCTGCCGTTCCTCGCGGGGCGCGCCGCGGGGAGCGCCGCCGGGCTCCTCGTCGCCTTCGGCAAAGCAGCACTCGTCGTGGTCGGGGTGCTCGTCGCGGCCCGTACCGTCGTCCCGCGCGTCCTCGCCGAGATCCTGAAGACGCGGAGCCGCGAGCTGTTCCTCATCGCGATCATTCTCGTGGGCACGCTCACCGCGCTCGGCACGGAGGCGGTGGGGGCTTCGCTGGCACTGGGGGCCTTCCTCGCCGGCCTTGTCATTTCGGAGTCCGACTACGCCCACCAGGCCATGGCCGAGCTCTTGCCCTTCCGCGACATCTTCATCTCGCTGTTCTTCGTGGCCGTCGGGATGCTGGTCCAGTTGGACGTCGTCTTCGCGCACCCCGGGCTCACTTTCGCCGGCGTGGCGGTGCTCCTGTCCGGCAAGACCCTCACCGCCGCCGTCGGCCCGGCGCTCCTGGGCTACTCGGCGCGCGTTGCCCTGCTGGCGGGGCTCGCGGTGTCGCAAATCGGGGAGTTCTCGTTCGTCCTCGCCAGGGAGGGCCGGGCCGCGGGCCTGCTCCCCGGAGGCCTGTACCAGAGCTTCCTCGCCATCGCGGTGTTCACCATGATCCTCACGCCGTTCCTGCTCCAAGGGGGGCCGGACCTGCTCGACCGCCTGGACCGCGTCATCCGCCTCGACCGCGTCCTCCCGGGTCTGCGCCCCCAAGAGGTGGCCCCGGCGGTCGAGCCCCTCGCGGATCACGTCGTCATCGCCGGGTTGGGACTGAACGGCCGCAATCTGGCGACCGCGCTTCGGGCGATTCGCGTGCCCTACCTCATCGTGGAGCTCAACCCGCAGACGGTGCGGCAGGCGCGTGCCCAAGGGGAGCCGGCGTTCTACGGCGACGCCACGCGCGAGGAGATCTTGCGTGCGCTCGGCCTGGAGCGCGCCAAGCTGTTCGTCGTCGCGATCTCGGACCCCGCCGCCACCCGGCGCATGGTACGGGTCGCCCGCGGGCTCAATCCCGCGCTCCACATCATTGCGCGGACTCGCTACGTCGTCGAGATTCCCGAGCTCGCGCGCCTCGGTGCGAACGTCGTCATCCCCGAGGAGTTCGAGACGTCGATCGAGATCTTCACCCGCGTCCTCGCCCACTATGAGGTGCCGCAGGGCGACATCGATACGCTCGTGAACAGGATCCGCGCATCGCACTATCAGGCGCTGCGTGTCCAGGGCCCGTTCCAGCTCGAGCAGCTCCCAGCCTTGAGCGGCCTCCCGCAGATGAGCGCGGAGCGGGTGCGGCTGCCGCCCGGCGCCAAGGCCGTCGGCCGGAGTCTCGCGGCGACGCGCCTGCGCACCCGCACGGGAGCCCTCGTCCTCAGCATCCGCCGCGGTGACGAAGACATCCCCACTCCCGACCCCCGCCTCCCCCTCGCCGCCGGCGACGAGCTGGCGATCGTGGGCCAGCCGCACCAGCTGCGCGCCGCGCGCGAGCTCCTCATCGGCCAGGCCCCAGAACCAGGTCAAGCGTCACAGAGTTGATGGTCAGACGCACCGAAAGGAAGCCGAAAATGTAGGAAAATTAGGGGTTCTCTCGCGAGTGTGCGCTCACTTATGTACGGAACCACATTGCCCAGATGGTGTTAGGTAGGCACAAGCCCCGGGAAGATCGGTTAACTGTTGTCAAGACAACACCCTACAAACTGCTACTTGTGGCCCAGAGCCTACCCGGGGGTAGATTTGCCCATGCCCTTACCCCCCCTGTACGGCCATGAGGGGATCCGGAACCGGCTGGCAGGCGCGATCGCCTCCGGCCGGTTGCCGCAAGGGCTGCTCTTTGAGGGGCCCCAAGGGGTCGGGAAGCAGCGGCTGGCGCTGTGGCTGGGCCAGGCACTGTTGTGTGAACGCAACGATGGCGGGGCAAAACGGGAGGGGTGCGGCGACTGTAGGCCTTGTCGGCTCGTCCTCACGCTCTCGCATCCCGACCTGCATTGGTTCGTCCCGGTCGAGCTGGAGAGAAGGGCCGCCGACGCGGACAAGCAGGTCGAGCTGGCCGAGGAGGCGCTGGGCGAGGTGTTGGCCGCGCGGCGCGAGCGACCCCTGTACGAGCGGCCGTCCGGGATGGCGAGCCATGGCATCGCCTCGGTGCGGCTGCTCCTCAGAAAGCTCGCCCTCACTCCTGTGATGGGGCCGCGCAAGGTGTTCGTGATCGGGGACGCGGAGCGGCTCGTGCCGCAGACGGGGGCCGAGGCGGCCGCGAACGCTCTGCTGAAGGCGCTGGAAGAGCCGCCGCCGGACACCGTGCTGGTGCTGACGACCGCCGAGCCCGACGCCCTGCTGGCGACGATCCGCTCTCGCGTCGTGCGAGTGCGTGTGGCAAGACTGGCCGACAGCGTCGTGACAGCATTCGCGCAGCGTGAGCTCGGCTTGGCGGACGAACCATCGCTGTCGCAAAGAGTTACGGCGGCGGAGGGATGCATCGGCAGGCTCCTTGCGGAAGGGGGGGTGGGGGGGACGGGGGGGGCGGAACGCGGAGAGGGGGCCGAGCGGTTCTTGCATGCAGTGCAGGACGGCCCAGTAGCGCGGCTCGGCTTCGCGCTCAGTCTGCAGCCATTCCAGGCACGGGGTGGGTTCACCGCGATGCTGGACGAGTTGCTGGTGCGGTTGCGCAGTGAGGCACGGGCGGGGAAGGACTCGGGCAAAGTCGTGTCCGCCATCGCTCGGGTGCTCGACGCGCGGGAGCTGGCGCAAGGCAACGTGAACCCGCAGCTCGTGGCCGCCGTACTGGGCGAGGACTTGGGGTCGCCCCGATGAAGCTGTCGCACCTCGACGCGGCGGGCCGGGCTCGCATGGTGGACGTCGGCGACAAGGCCATCACGGTCCGCACCGCGACGGCGGAGGGCGCGATCCGCATGTCGGCCGACGCCTACCGCAGCGTGGCGGAGCAGGCGGTGGTCAAAGGCGACGTCCTCGCGGTGAGCGAGGTCGCAGGGACGATGGCGGCGAAGCGCACGGCGGAACTGATCCCGCTGTGCCACCCTGTAGGGCTCGACCACGTCGAGGTCGAGGTGACGCTGGACGAGACCTTGCCGGGAGTCCGGGTGCGGGCTGCCGCCAAGGCGGTGGGACGGACGGGCGTGGAGATGGAGGCGCTGACGGCCGTATCCGTCGCCCTGCTCACCGTCTACGACATGGTGAAGGCCGTCGACCGGGGAATGGAGATCCTCTCCGTGCGGCTGCTCGAGAAGATTGGCGGGACTCGCGGGGACTGGCGGCGCAATGCCACCCGCGATGGTTGACCGGCGCTTGACCCTAGGCCGCGAAGTTCTGGCGGTGCCGGACGGGACCAGACACGAGAGGGTTATGACAAAGACAACCCAGAAGTTGCTGCTGCAGGGCGGTGGGATCCTCGTCGGGGCACTCCTGGTGAGCAGCCTGGGGGGGTGGGCCCGGCGCGCCACGGCCGACGATCAGCCGGCACCCGTGACGGCACCCGTGCTGGGCGAGCTGCGCTCGCTCACGCAAGAGCTCGAAGCCGCCAAGGGGGAGCTCGCCGTCGCCAGGCTGCAGCTCGAGCGGGCCGACGCGATCATCGAGTACTCGGGCCGCTACGGCGTCCCAGCCGATCTCGCCGCGGCCACCTACGACATCGCGCTCGCCGAAGGGGTGGACCCGGTGCTGGCCTTCCGGCTGGTGCGGCTCGAGTCGGGGTTCAACCCTCGCGCCAAGAGCCGCGAGGGCGCCCTCGGACTGACGCAGGTGCTCCCGAGCACCGCTCGTCTGTACGAGCCTGGTCTCACGACGAGCCAGCTGTACGAGCGCGACGCCAACCTGCGGCTCGGCTTCCGCTACCTGCACGACCTGCTGGACCGCTACAACGGCCGGCTGGACCTGGCGCTGCTCGCCTACAACCGCGGTCCGGGCAGGGTGACGGAGCTGCTCAACTCGGGGAGGAATCCCGAGAACGGCTATGCGGCCACGCTCATGAAGGGCTACCGACGCAAGGGATAAGAGGCACCAGCCATAAGTCCTAAGACTTGCCTGAAGAAAACCGAGGTGGCCGAGGAGACGTCGTCCCGGCCACCTTGTTCTTTGCTGACGCCTTGCGGCTTACGCCTGACACCTACTTCGGCGGGATCTTCAGGATGTCTCCGGCCCGCAGCATCGACCCCATCGTGAGCCCGTTGTAATTCAGCAGCTCCGTCAACCCGACCCCGTAGCGCCGCGCGATCGTGGTCGCGCTCTCGCCCCGCTGCACGCGGTGCGTCGCGAGCGGCTCCTCACCGCTTGCGGGCGTCAGCCGTGCCCCGCCCCCAGCTGCCCCCCCGCGGGAAATCCGCCGATACGTGCGCTCCGGCGGTACTGACCAGGCGGAGAGCGGCACCACGCGGCCGCTCATCGGCACGATGATACGCTGACCCACCCGCAGCGCGTGGGGCCGGAGGGTCGGGTTCGCGCTCTGGAGCAGGGCCACGCTCACGCGATAGCGGTGCGCGATGTCCAACAGCGTCTGCCCGCGACCCACATAGTGGTCCACGAACGTGATGCGGTCCGTAGCGGGGAGGCTGTCGAACCGCAGCGCGGCGAGCGTCCCCCGCCCGCGCGGCACCCGCACGACCACGCTCCGGGCCGGCGGCGTGATCCCGCGGACGAACTGCGGGTTCAACTCGAGGATCGTCGCAACCGTCGTGTCCGTGAGCCGCGCAATCACGTCGAGCCCGGTCGCGTCCGGGATGGTGATCTCATCGAACACGAGGGGGGGCGTCGGGCTGACGTCGTCGAAGCCGTAGCGACCCGGCTGTTTGGCGATAAGCGACGCCGCGATCAGTTTCGGCACGTAGTCCCGGGTCTCCCGCCGCAGGTAGCGCCGGTCTGACAGCTGGAAGAACGTGCGGTCACCCACCGAATCGGGCTCGCCCGGCAGCCGCCCGATGCCTCGCTCCACGCGCCCCACGCCCGCGTTGTACGCCGCCGCCGCGAGGTAGACGCTCCCGAGGCGCTCCCGCAGGTCAGCGAGGTAGTTGATCGCCGCGTCGGTCGCCCGGAACGGATCGCGCCGCTCGTCCACCCAGGGGTCCACCGTGAGACCGTACAACCGCGCCGTGCCGGCGATGAACTGCCACATGCCCACGGCCCGCGCGCGGCTGACCGCGGTGTTGGAGAGCCCGCTCTCGATGAGCGTCAGGTAGACGAGGTCCTCCGGAAGCCCCTTGGCGCGCAGCCGCTCGCGGATCATCCCCTCGTAGCGACCCAGCCGCTGTAGCCAGATCGCGAAGCGATCCCGCGCATCGACCTGGAAGAACTCGAGATATTCGAGCACCCGGCGATTCGCGGCGAAGCTCGTGACGTCGATGTCGAAGCTCGGCGCCGCCGCCTCCCCTCCCACTACCGCGCGCCCCTCGGGCCCGAACAGCCGGACGGCCTCGCGCTCGACCTCCTCCCCGCGGACCGCAGCGACCCCCTGGGCCGCGGCGGCCGGCCGGGAGGCGACGCTGTCGGCGTGCCGCCCCCGCGGTGCATGCAGGCTGTCGAGCACGGCCTGGTCGGCCGCCGAATCCCCGGCCTGGCGCGCCACGACGGCCCCGAGCGAGTCCACGGTGACGATCGGCCCGGAATCGGGGGGTGTGACCGGCAGGATGCTCGTGGCGATCGGGCCTGCACGACCCCCGCAGGCGGAGCCGAGCACGACCAGCACGAAGAGCGAGACAGGGGGCCTGTGGCGCATCACCGGGTCGCGAAGAAGTTGCCGAGGAGGCGGTTGGTGGCGTTGAGCACAGCGAGGGCCGCTCCTCGGGGCGGATCGGTCTCGGTCAGGTAAGAGCCCACCAGCCGGGAGGCCTGGGCCGCCTGCCGGGCTGCTAGGGAGACGATCACCACCGTCGCGTCGAAGGCTCGCACCGCTTTCACCCCCAGGAGCTCGAAGCCCATCTCCGGCTGCACGACACGCTCGAGCGCCTGCACGCAGGCGTGAGCAGAGCAGCGCAGCTCGCCGGCCTGCGACGTGACCCCGTCGGCCTCGCCCACGAACTGGCGGCCGTCGGCCCAGGCGAGCACCACCTTCGAGCGGCAGCGCCCACTGGCGAGCCGCTGAAACAGGAAGTCCTTGAAGCGCAACCGCTCACCACTGGGCGCGCCTCCGATCGGGGCCACCACGTCAGTCGAACCGCACTTCGATCTGCTGTTTCGCCGCCGCGTCCTGCGGCGCTTCGACCACGTCGACCTCGAGTCGCGGCCGGTCGTGCGCGTCCCGCTCGGCCGACACCACGAGAATCAGGCCGCTCTCGAGCTCCACCTTGAGCTGCCGCAGATCCGAGCGCACCGTCACCGCCCGGACCGCTTCTCCGCGCAGCCGGGCCACTGCCCCGACGACCCGCCGCAGGTCCTGGAGGTCGACGGCGCTCACGCGAGCCGCTGGCTGAGGAGCTGCGACAGCGCGGCGTCAGGAATCCGCTCCGCCTGGATGAACAGCGAGGATTTCGAGCTGGCCTCCAACGGATACGGCGTCCAGAATGACCGTTTACCCGCCCCCGCCCCCGCCCCCGGCCCCCGCCCCGGCCCCCCGGCCGCCGCGCGGAACGACAGCACCAGCTGCCACGCATCCGCGTTCGCGGGTCGCTCCGCCAAGGCGTCCACATGCCAAACTTGGTCGCCGAGGGCGATCACTCTCCATGGCATAGGTCACCTCGCCGCAAACAAGGGAGGCCCAATATGGGGCTAACCCTAAGTCCGGTCAATAGTTGAACCAACAGTTAGGACCGAAGCAGCCCTACCGCACGGGCGTCGCGCGCCGTGTCCACATCGCGCAGCGTCCGCAGCAGGTGGCAGGAGAGTCCCAGGGAGTGGGCCCGAGTCCCGGTCTGCGCCGCCACGGTCCCCGTGGACCAGGAGATGCCTCGAAACAGCGCTGCTTGCGGCGCGGCGAGGCCGATGAGGTAGTAGCCGCCGTCCAACGCCGGCCCGAGGACGACGTCACGCCGCCCCAGCGCCGTGAACGCCTGGTGGATCAGGTGACGACTTACGCCGGGACAGTCCGTCCCGATGATCACGACCCGTCTCGCGCCCTCCGCAAAGTGGCGGGCGAACGCGTGGGTGAGCCGCGTGCCCAGGTCGCGGCCCGCCTGCGGGCGGAACTCCAGTCGGGCCGCGCGCTCGAGCCACTCGCGTACGTAGGCGCCTTCGTCAGCCGGCGTGAACCAGAGCACGGTGCGGTAGCCCAGCCCGGCCGTCGTGGCCACGATCTTGAACCCCATCTGCCAGTAGACTTCCGCCGCCGCCGATGGACCGACGTCGGCGGCCAGTCGGGTCTTCACCCGGCCGGGAATCGGGGCCTTGGCGAAAATCCCGAGCGCCCGCACGCTACCGCCCCGGCGATCGGGCGTGGGGGGGCGGGAGCGGAGGGGGGAACGGTTCCGCCCGGCGCAGGCGCGCCAGGCGTCGGGGCGGGACGCCGGCGAGATAGAGGGAGATCAACAGCGTGTGGTGGAGCCAGGTCCTGATCACGCCGCGCTCGCGATACCGCCTGCCGGAGGTGAGGAGCGTGGCGGGGAGGGTGCGAATCTTCACGCGACGACGCTTGAGGCGACGGATCATCGCGACGTCCTCCATGATAGGAATATCGGGGAACCCGCCCGCCGATTGGAAGAGCTCCCGCCGCACGAGCAGCCCCTGGTCGCCGTAGGGGAGCCCGAACAACGCCTGCCGCAGCCGCTGGCCGCGCTCGATGAAGCCCTTCGCGGGCGGCGGCAGATCGACGGCGAACCGAAACACGGCGACCTGGAGATCGGGGTCGTCGACCAGGGCGGCGAGGAGCGCGCGCCGCGCGAGGGGCGGGAGCCGGCAGTCGGCGTGGAGGAACAGGAGCCACTGGCCGCGGGCCGTCTCGGCTCCCGCGTTGAGCTGGCGCGCTCGCCCGCGCGGCGCCGCGATCGCCCGGGCACCGGCCGACCGCGCGACCGCGGGCGTGCCGTCGCTCGAGCCGCCGTCCACCACCACGATGTCGAGCGGAACCACGACGCGCCGCAGGTCGTCGAGCAGCGGCGGGAGGCACGTGGCTTCGTCGAGCGTCGGGATCACGACGCCGATCACGGGCGCGCGGCCTCCGTGTCGTTCAGCGTCCAATCGTAGTCGAAGTACTCGATGCGCACGTCCGGCCGCAGCACTTCCGCCGCAGAGTAGGCCAGCAGGTAGCGAAAGAAGAACCGCTTGACACCCGCGGGTCCGCCGAAGTCGCCGCCGTACCAGGCGAGCAACTTGTTCACCCGCAGCGTTGGGCGCGGGGCGAGCTCGAGCCGGAACTGGCGGGGGTCGTCCACGAAGCGCTGCACGGCGGCGTCGAGCTGCGCGTCCAGGCGCTCGGGAGCGTAGGCTTCGGCAGCGAGCGCCGGGCAGGAGCGCGCCGCGCAATTCACTGCAAAATGGATCCGCGGCTCCCCCATCGGCCGGATGATGCCGTGCTCGATGTCGTCCTGGGAGCGCGGCCGGCCGGCCACGCGGCAGTGTTTCGCCGTGAATACGCCGGGGATGCGCCGCACGGAGCGGACGTGGTAGCGTCCGATCACCCGCTCGAGCATGCAGGCGTTGTACGCGTTGATCCAGAACGCGAGCTGCGTCGCCCGCGGCGCCGCTGCGAGCACGCCTGAGTCGGTCGCGGCGAGCTCGTCGAGGTAGGCACGGAGCCGCGCGGAGTCGGCCCGCAGCGCGCCGTAGTCCACCCGGCCCTCCCGCACGTGGTCCCGCAAGATCGCCGTGAAGGCCGCATGGTCGGGGATCGCCTGGGTGCCCGCCGCCCGCGGCCCCAGGACGGCGAGGACCAGCGGCAGCCACCCCAGGCGCCGCGCGATCGTCGGCACGAGGCTCGCGAGCACCAGCGCGAGCAAGGCGACGGAGAGGCGGGCGATCTTCGCCAGCGCCGCCTCGTGAGACACGCCGGCCGAGAGCAACGCGTCAGCGAAGTAGGTGTAGATCAGCGTCGCCGGCAAGATCCCGATCGCCGTGGCCGCGGCGAACGCACGCCACGGCATGGCCGTGAGCCCGGCGGCGACGTTCAACAGGTTGAAGGGAACGACGGGGATCAGGCGCAGGCGCAACAGCCACGCGAACCCCCGCTCCGCGCTCACGCGGTCGAGCGCCGCGAGCCGGGCGCCCAGGAAGGCTTGCAGCCCTTCACGGCCGAGCCGGCGCGTCACCCAGAAGGCGACGCTCGCGCCCAGGTTCGCGCCGATCGTGTTGAGGAGCGCACCCCACCCGAAGCCGAACACGGCCCCGCCCGCGAGCGTGAGCACCGCTCCCGAGAAGTCGAGCGTCGTGGCGACGACGTACAGCGCCACGAACGCGAGCGGCGCCCACCAGGACTGTCGCAGCAGCTCGACGAGGCGGCCCACGCCGCCCGCCGTGAGCAGCCCGCCCAGCCCCGCAGCACGCAGGCCCAGGACTCCGCCCGAGAGCAGCAGCACCAGCGCGAGGAGCTTCAGGGCGCCGCGCGCCCGCGGACTCACAGCCACCAGCGCACGAGCCGCTGCACCAGGCGGGCGGCCCGGGTCCCCGTGTACTTCTGGCGGTACCACTCGGCGGCGGTGCGGCTCACGATCTCGCTCATCGTCGGATAAGGGTGGATCAAGCGGGCGAGCCGGGGCAACGGGATCCCGAGACGCATCGCGAGCACGAACTCCATGATCAGCTCCCCCGCCCCGCGTCCCACGATCGTGGCGCCCAGGATCCTTCCGTTCGGCCGCGTCACGACCTTGCAGAAGCCCGCCGTCGCGCTCCCCCCCTCCACGATCGCGCGGTCGAGCTCGGCAAAGTCGGAGCGGAACACTTGGGGCCGCTCGCCCGCCGCGGCCGCCTCCTCCACGGTCATCCCGACGCGCGCCACTTCCGGGTCCGTGAACGTCACCCAAGGAACGACCCGATAGTCCACCGTGGTCGGGAACGGCGTGAGCGCGTTCCTCACGACGATCTTCGCCATGTAGTCGGCGACGTGGGTGAACTGCAGCCCGCCCGTGACGTCCCCGGCGGCCCAGATGCCGGGCGCCGTCGTCGCCAGGCGGTCGTTCACGCGCACGGCGCCCTCGTCGAGCTCGACCCCGGCGCGCCCGGGTTCGGCGTCTCGCGTGTTCGGCACCCGACCGGCCGCGACGAAGATCTCGTCGACCGCGACGCGCCGGCCGTCGGTGCCGTAGATGGCCTTGTCCTGCCCTTCGCGCGCCACCCGCGTCGCGCGGAAGCCCGTGAGCGCGGCGATGCCCTCCCGGCCGAGCTGTTCCCGAACGTAGCTGCCGACCTCGGGATCCTCCCTCGGCAGGAGCTCGGGCAGCATCTCTAGCACCGTCACCTGCGCGCCCAGGCGGGCGTAGGTCTGGGCGAACTCCAGTCCCACGGGCCCACCGCCGAGCATGGCGATGCGGAGCGGCAATGCCGGCTGGTTGAGCGCGGTGACGTGCGTGACGAAGCCGGCCTCTGCGAGCCCCGGGACGGGGGGCGCCGCCGGCACGGAGCCCAGCGCCAGCACGATGCGCTTGGCGCGCAGCGTGCGGCCGTCCACCTCGACCCGCTCCGGCCCGGCGAGCCGCGCGGGTGAGAGCAGCACGTCCACGCCCATCGCCCGGAAGCGCGCAGGGTCGTCGTGCCGGGCGACGCGATCCCGAGCGGAGCGCATCCACGCCACCGCGTCCACCCAGCCTGCATCCCGGCCTCTTCTCGCGAACGCGATCAGGGCCTTCGACGGGACGCACCCGGTCCAGAGACAGTCCCCACCCAGCGCGTCGCGCTCGATCAGCGCTGCCCTGGCGCCAAGCGCCGCCGCCCCGGCAGCCGTGACGAGGCCCGCCGTGCCGCCGCCCACGACAATGATGTCGTGCGAATAGTCAGTCACGCTGCGTGACTAACGCTTTGAACCGTTTCGACAGATCTCGGGTGACGGGGCCCGGCACCCCCTTGTCGATGACGCGGCCGTCCAGCTTGCACACGCCAACGATTTCTGCCGCGGTGCCGGTGAGGAAGACCTCGTCCGCGGTGTAGAGGTCGTAGCGGTTCAGGGGCACCTCCTCGACGGCGTAGTTCGCGTCGCGGGCCAGCTCGATGACCGCGTCGCGCGTGATGCCCTTGAGGATCCCGATGTAGGCGGGGGGGGTCTTGATGGTGCCGTTCACCACGGCGAAGAGGTTCATCCCGCTCGCCTCCGCCACGTACCCCCCGGGATCGAGCATGAGCACCTCGTCCACGCTCGCCGCGATCCCCTCGATCTTGGCGAGGATATGCGCGAGGTAGTTGAGCGACTTGATGCGCGGGGAGAGGCTCTCGCGGTGCCCGATCGGCGTCGCTGCGGTGAGGGCGGTGAGCCCCTTGTCGTAACGGTCGGCGGGCCACAAGTGGATCTCGTCCACGATGAGGATGATGGAGGGCTTGGGGCACTTGCGGGGATCGAGCCCCAGGTCGCCCGCGCCGCGCGTGACCACGAGCCGGATGTAGGCGTCCTCGAGGCCACTCTTCCGCACCACCTCGTCGACGAGGC
>Ga0209160_1001569_pt1 | contig 19254 bp, 17 predicted proteins | sample GraSoiAngelo_153_FD_186167 | JGI IMG/M metagenome (GOLD analysis project Ga0209160, IMG submission 186167) | Grasslands soil microbial communities from the Angelo Coastal Reserve, California, USA - 14_1009_12_40cm (SPAdes) (version 2) | ecosystem: Environmental > Terrestrial > Soil > Grasslands ... | reverse complement strand
CCGCCAGCCATCCTCCACCGAGGTGACCATGCGGCTGATCGGGCTTGCTCTCGCGCTTTGCCTCGCGCTCGCGCCGCTCGCCGTCGAGGCACAGCAGCCGGGAAAGGTGTACCGCATCGGTGTCTTGCCCCGAGGGGCAGAACATCGTCATCGAGATGCGCTGGGCGGAGGGAAAGCCGGAACGCTTTAGTGACCTGATCGCTGACTTGCTGCGGTCGAACGTGGACGTGCTAGTCGTTGCCTCCTCGATCGGGGCGCGCGCGGCGAAGAACGTGGACACGACCACGCCCGTTGTATTTGTGTCAGTGACGGATCCCATCGGGACCGATGTCGTGCGCAGCCTGGCCCGCCCGGGCGGGAACCTCACAGGGACGTCGCTGGTCATCAGCGAAGAGTTCGCCGGGAAGTGGGTGGAGCTGGGTGAGGGACGTGTTACCTCGAGTCTCCAGCGTGGCGGCTCTCAGCCACACGGACCACCCGATGGCTCGAAGATATGTCAGGGCGATGCAAGCCGCGGCCCGGACAATGGGGCTGAAGCTTCAGACTTTGAGGTGCGCGATGTCGAGGGTCTCGACGGCGCCCTGTCGATGATTGCAAAGGCACCGCCCGGCGCGCTCATCGTGCCTGCCAGTGCACTTTTGGGCCGCCATCGGAAGCGAATCGCCGATTTCGCTCTCCCGCGAGGGATCCCGACGATCGCGCACGACCGGTCGCTTGTCGTGGATGGCATGCTCGTGTCGTACGGGCCAAACATCGCTGACTCCTACCGTCGCGGCGCCGTGTATGTCGACAAGATCCTCAAGGGCGCCAAGCCCGCGGATCTGCCAGTGGAGCAACCAACTAAATTCGAGTTGGTCATCAACCTCAAGACTGCAAAGGCGCTCGGGCTGACGATTCCTCAGTCGGTGCTGGGGCGGGCGGATCACGTAATCGAATAGCGCATGCTCGACCAACGCGGCCAGCTCCTCCGGGCAGCACTCGTCTGTTAGACTCCCGCCAGCCATCCTCCACCGAGGTGCCCATGCGGCGGATCGGGCTCGCGGTCGCTATCGCCATCAGCCTCTTTGCTGCGCCGATCGCAGCGCAGACACAGCCGGTGGGGAAAGTATGGCGGATCGGTATCCTCCAAACGTCAGCGCCGAAGGACGAGGCCGGTAGGGTGGCAGCGCTGGAGCAGGGTTTGGCCGAGCTCGGCTATGTCGGCGGGCGCAATATCGTGCTCGTCAACCGAAACGCCGGGCAACAGGTGGGCCGGCTCCCTGAGTTCGCCACGGATCTGGTCCGCGCCGGGGTCGATGTGATCGTGACGTCCACCAACCCGGCCACACTGGCGGCGAAGCAGGCGACGGCGACCATCCCGATCGTCATGACTGTCGGCGTCGAGCCGGTCGCGGCAGGGCTTGTTGCGGGCCTCGCCAAGCCGGGAGCCAACGTCACTGGGCTGACGTTCGACGTCGATGCGACTCAGCTCGCGGCCAAACGGCTGGAGATTCTCAAGGAGTTGATGCCGTCCGTATCCCGGGTCGCGGTTTTGTGGAACCCGGGCTACGCCCCTGGAGGTCTGCGCTTAAAGGGAACCGAGCAGGCTGGGCGCAGTCTCGGCATCACGATCGTCTCGGTCCACTTCTCGGAGACAAGCGACGCGGAGCGTGCGTTCACGGAGATCCGACGAGCCAAGGCCGAGGCGGTCACGGTATTGTCCGATCCGGTCACCGTCGCACGGCGACTGGACATCACCGAATTGGCAGCGCGATATCGGGTGCCAGCGATCTATGCGCTGCGCGAATGGGTCGAGGACGGCGGCCTCATCTCGTACGCCACCAGCCTCAATGAGCAGTGGCGCCGGGCCGCCCGCTATGTCGACAAAATCCTCAAGGGGGCGAAGCCGGCCGATCTGCCCGTGGAACAGCCGAGCAAATTCGAGCTGGTCATCAACCTCAAGACCGCGAAGACCCTCGGGCTCACGATCCCGCAGACGCTACTGCTGCGAGCGGATCAGGTCATCGAATAGCGCGAGCTCGACCGGCGCGGTGCTGGTGCGCGTCGTGGCGTTCAGCTAGACTTCCGCCAGCCGTCCTCCACCGAGGTGCCCATGCGGCTGATCGGGCTGGCGTCGTTCCCTGCCCTCTTGGATGCTGTCGAGTGCAGAATCCTGCGAGCGGGACCATGAGGCGCCGCGAGCTCATCGCGATTGCGGGCACGGGGCTGGTCGCGTGGCCGCTGGTTGCACGCGCCCAACAGCAGGCCAGAATCGCGCGCCTCGGGTACCTCGGCTTCGGCAGCCCGGCAAACGCTGCTACGTTGGTCCGGGTCGAGGCACTCCGGGCGGGCTTGCGCGATTTCGGTTACGTCGAAGGCAAGAACCTCGTCATAGAATTCCGGTGGTCGGACACGGTCGAGCAGCTGCATGAAGCGGCCGCCGAGCTGGTCCGAATGAAGGTCGATGTCATCTTCTCGAACTCGTCGACCGAGACCGAGGTCGCCCGACGGGCAACCAATACGATCCCCATCGTCTTCGCGACGCATTTTGACCCCGTCAGCGTTGGCCATGTGGCGAGTCTTGCGCGCCCCGGCGGCAACATCACGGGGGTGTCGGCCCTCGGGACGGAGCTTACGGCCAAGCAACTCGAGATCCTGAAAGCAACCATGCCGCGCGCGACGCGGTTCGGCGTCCTCTACACGCCCACTACACCCGCATACCGGTCCGTCCTTCAGGCCGCCGAGGCTGCCCGAGGGAAACTCCATGTTGAGCTTCTGACCGTCGGTGTGAACACCGTCGCGGATTTCGATGGCGCCTTCGCGAAGATGGCGCACGACCGCGTCGGCGCAGTTTACGTCCACTCGGCCATGCTCACCGCTCGCGAGCGGGCCCTACCTCTGGCGAAGCTCGGCCTGAAGCACCGGTTGCCGACCATGTTCGGAAACAGGGACAACGTGGTCGCAGGTGGCCTAATGAGCTACGCGCCGGATTACGTCGACCTGACCCGACGCGCCGCTACGTACATCGATAAGATCCTCAAGGGCACCAAACCAGCCGACCTACCGGTCGAGCAGGCTTCCAAATACGAGTTGGTCATCAATCTCAAGACCGCCAAAGCGCTGGGGCTCACGATCCCGCCGTCGGTGCTGGGACGAGCGGACGAGGTCATTCAGTAGTAGCGTGCTCGACCAAAGGGGCCAACTCCTGAGAGCACACCGCCCTTAGTTCAGCTCTGCCAGACTCCCGCCAGCCATTCCTATCCGAGGTGGTGCCCATGCGGCTGATCGGGCTCGTTCTCGCGCTCAGCCTCACCCTTGCGCCGCTTGCCGCCCAGGCGCAGCAGGCCGCAAAAGTCTATCGAATGGGCCTTCTCGGGGGTTCCTCGCCGACCTCCCCGGAGGCCGCGCACGTCTGGAGGGATTCTTCCAGGGGCTACGGGAACTGGGGTACGTCGAGGGCCAGGCGCTCGTGGGCCCCCGGGGATCGGGTCGCCGAAGGCGCCTACCATCAGTTCGTGCCGGTGTAAGGAGGCCCAGCATGATCACCGAACGGCGCAGGTTCATCGCGACAGCGAGCGGTGCGATGGCGGCGGTTGCGGCTGCCACCACCGTCGATGCCCCCAACGTCATCGCTCAGCCGAAGATCCAGTGGCGCATGTCCACAGCCTGGACTGCGACGCTCGACATAATGCAAGGCACGGCGCAGCGGCTAGGGAAAGTCGTCGAGGAGATGAGCGGCGGCCGGTTCCGGATCGAGGTCTTTCCCGGCGGCCAGATCATGCAACCGTTCGAGTGCTTCGACGCCGCGTCCAAGGGCACGATCGAGGCGTTCATGGCTTCGGGCCAGTACTGGGTGGGCAGGGAGCCCGCGCTCGAGTGGTTCGCGGCCATCCCATTTGGCCTGAACCCCCAGGGCATGGCCGCCTGGTATTACCAGGGTGACGGGCTCAAGCTCTCGGAGGAGGCGTATGCCGCCTTCAACCTCGTGCCGCGTCCCGCTATGTGCAACGGCCCGCAGATGGCCGGATGGTTCCGAAAGAAAGTCACCACGATCGGCGACTTCAAGGGGCTGAAGATGCGCATAGGTGCGCCCCTCGGCGGCAAGGTCATTACCAAGGCGGGCGGCACGACAGTGATCACCCCCGCCGCCGACATTTACGCCGCCCTCGAGCGTGGCGTGATCGACGCTTCCGAATGGATTGGGCCGCATGAGGACATGCAGCTCGGCCTGCACAAGACCGCGCGCTACTACTACTACCCCGGCTGGCACGAGCCCGGCACCATGGCCGAGTTCGGCTTCAACAAGAAGGCGTACGAGGCGCTCCCAGTCGATCTGCGGCGAACGCTCGACCATGCCGCTGCGGCAGTGCAAGTCTACGGGTTGACGGGCTACCACACGAAAAACGCGATCGCGCTCCGACAACTCCACACGGAGTTCAAGGGCAAGGTCGAGGTGCTCCAGCTCCCGGTGCCAGTCCTACGCGATCTCAAGAAGATCGCAGCCGAGGTCGTCAAGGAAGAATCCGAAAAGACCCCCATGGCCAGGAAGGTGCACGCGTCGTTCACGAAGTTCCAGGCGCTGGTCGGCGCTTGGGATCACATTGCGGAAGGCGCATACCATCAGTTCGTGGCGGGGTAAGGAATTGGTCATCAACCTCAAGACCGCGAAGACGCTCGGCCTCACTATCCCACAGACGCTGCTGCTGCGGGCTGACCAAGTCATCGAGTAGCGCGTGCGAGAGCGGGCACCTGGCGAGATGAGACAGCCAATGCGTCCGAACGAGGCTTCAGGCCGCTGTCAACTTACTCGCCGCTCATTTCTCGGCGCGGCCACGGCTGTGCTTTCCATCGCCGGTTCTGCCATTGCTCAGCAACCGGCGCCGACACAGCCAGCGCCGCGCGTCAAGGGGCCGCGCGTGTGGCTCGACATGGACCAGGCCGAGCTCGACGCCGCCTATGACCAGAGCGTCTACGCGCCGAACCTGGAGCAGATCGTCAAGCGCTACGCGACCAACAGCGAGGGCGTGCGCGTGCGGTTGGGCCCCCCGCAACGCTATGCGTACGGGGGCTCCGCCATTGAAGGGCTCGACGTCTACGCGACCAAGGGCCCCAACGCGCCGATCAACATCTTCATCCATGGCGGCGCGTGGCGTACCGGTCTCGCCAAGAACTACGCGTTCGCGGCCGAGCTGTTCGTCCAGGCCGGTGCGCATCTCGTGGTTCCGGACCACGTCTGGGTGCAGGACGCGGGCGGCAACCTGATGCCACTGGCCGAGCAGGTCCGCCGCGTCGTCACGTGGGTGTATCGCAACGCCCAGAGCTTCGGCGGCGATCCGAACCGCATCTACGTCTCCGGCCACTCCTCCGGCGCCCACCTTGCGGCGGTCCTCCTCACCACCGACTGGCCGAAGGACTTCAACCTGCCAGCCGACATCATCAAGGGCGGGTTGTGCTGCAGTGGTCCGTTCGACCTCAAGCCGGTACGCCTCTCGGCGCGTAGCCGGTACATCAAGTTCACGGACGAGATGGAACACGCGTTGAGCCCACCGCGCCATCTCGACAAGCTCCGTGCTCCAGTCATCGTTGCGTACGGCACGCTTGAGACCCCCGAGTTCCAGCGTCAGGCGCGCGACTTCGCCGCGGCGGTGAAGGCGGCCGGCAAACCCGTGCAGCTTCTCATCGGCGAGGGCTACAATCACTTCGAAATCCTAGAGACGCTCGCCAATCCCTACGGTCTCCTGGGCCGCGCGATTCTAGAGCAGATGAACCTGCCCCGAGCATGATGCGCGTGCCGCCCAACTCGACGGTGGACTCGACTCCTGATCTAACGTCCTCCGAGGGCCATACCTCAACCATCGCTCCGGGCGGAATGGCGGGACCATCTCGAGGCTCGCGGGCGTCATTGTCGGAGACGTGGATCGAGCAGGTCCCGGAGCCCGTCGCCGAGGAGGTTGGCGCCGAGCACGACGAGCGAGATGGCAATGCCGGGCACTGTCGCCAGCCACCAGGCGTTGGAGAGGTAGTCGCGCCCCTCGGCGAGCATCGCGCCCCACGAGGGCTGCGGCGGTTGAACGCCCAGGCCGAGGAAGGACAGGCCCGACTCGAGCAGGACCATCGTCGCGAACTGGCTCGAGCCGATGACGAGAATCGGCGCGAGCGTGTTGGGAAGGATGTGGAGGAGGATGACACGGAGGTCGCTGGCGCCCAGGGTGCGGGCCGCCTCCACGTAGTCGAGCTGGCGAATCGTGAGCACGCTCGCCCGCACCGTCCGCGCGTAGAGCACCCAGCCCGAGAGCGCCAGCACCGATACGAGCGCGGCCCGACTGGTTCCCACCACCGCCACGATCGCGATCGCGAGCATGATGACGGGAAACGCGAGCTGCACGTCAGCCACACGCATGATGGCGTCGTCCACCCGGCCTCCGAGCACACCGGCGGCGAGCCCCACCGTGACGCCGACCGCCGCCGCCAGCACGACGGCACTCGTCGACAGAGTGAGCGAGACGCGGCCGCCGTACAGCAGCCGCGCGAGGATGTCGCGCCCGAGGTTGTCCGTCCCCAGCAGGTACGGCGAGGCCCCACCGAACACGCGTGGCGGCTGCAGGCGCTTGCCGAAGCTCGGCTTGATCGGATCGGCCGGCGCCAGCAGCGGCGCCCCGGCGCTGGCGAGGATCATGGCGCCGAGGATCAGGCCGCCGACGGCGGCCATCGGATAACGTCGGAGACGGCTCATCCGTAGCGTATGCGTGGGTCGAGCACCGTGTAGAGCAGATCGATGAGCAGGTTGATCACGACGAAGATCGTCGCCGAGATGATGAGGACGGTCTGCACGACCGGGAAGTCGCGGAAGAAGATCGCGTCGACGACGAGCTTGCCCATGCCCGGCCAGGCGAAGATCGACTCCGTGATGACCGCCCCTCCCAGGAGCGTGCCGATCTGCAGCCCGATCACGGTGAGCAGCGGGATCATCGCGTTTCGAAGCGCGTGCCGCCAGATCACCGCCGGCTCGCCCAGCCCCTTGGCCCGCCCCGTCCGGATGTACTCCTGTCCCAGGATCTCGAGCAGGCTCGAGCGGGTGAGGCGCGCCACCAGCGCCGTCGGGAACGCGGCAAGGGTGATGCTCGGCAGGACGAGATACGACCAGCCCTGGAATCCAGAAGTCGGCAGCCAGCGCAGGGTGACGCCGAAGAGCAGGATGAGCATGATCCCCAGCCAGAAGTTCGGCAGCGACTGCCCGAGCACGGCGAGCACGGTGCCGGCGTAGTCGTAGCCGGTGCCGCGGCGCACCGCGGCCAGCACGCCGATCGACACGCCGACCAGCACCGTCAGCAGCATGGCGGCGAAAGCGAGCTGGATCGTCGCCGGCGCGCGCTCGACGACGACCCGCAGCGCTGGGGCGCGGTACTGAAACGACTGGCCAAAGTCGCCGCGCACCACGGATCGCAGGAAGATGCCGTATTGCACCCAGATCGGCTCGCGCAGTCCGAGCTCGCGGTTGAGCGCGTCGACCGCCGACTGGGGCGCGCCCTCGGGCAGGAGCATCTTGGCCGGATCGCCCGGGATGACGCGCAGGATCACGAACACCAGGAGGGAGACGCCGGCGAGCGTCAGCGCCGCCTGGCCGAGTCGCCGCAGCAGGTAGGATCGCACCGGCGCGCTACGCCGTCGGCGACGAGCTCAGGCGATGCCGACCTCGTGCAGGAGCACGTAGTAGTCGCGGCGCGCTTCGAAGTTGCTGAGCTTGTCGCTGATGGCGTAGATCGCCACGCTGTAGAACGGCCAGATCTCCGGCTCTTCGTCCCACAGGATCCGCTCGATCTCCGCGTACTTCTGCTGGCGCACCTTGGGATCGGGCACCCGACCCTCGGCGATGAGCTGCTCGACCCGCGGGTCGGAGAAGCGCGTGAGCTTCTCGGCGCCGGCCTTGGTGAACCACTGGCCGAAGTACCAGTCGGGGTCGTGCGGCATGTGGGCCCAGCCCGAGTAAAAGAGGTCGTAGTTCCCGGCCGTCCGCTGCTCGCGAGCCGTGGCGATTTCCAGGTTGCGGATGTTCACCTTGACCCCCACCTCGCCCAGCATCGCCGCCACCGCCTGGGCGATCTCCAGCTGCTTGGGATAGAGGTCCTTCATCAGGACGAAGTCGAGCGTCAGATTCGACTGCCCGGCCTCCTTGAGGAGCTGGCGCGCCTTCTGCGGGTCGTACGGCTTCTGACCGAGGTTCGTGTGTCCGATGAGCCCGGGCGGGATCGGGCTCACGACCGGCCGCGCGTAGCCCAGCAATAGGTCCTTGATGATGACGTCCCGGTTGATGGCCAGGGAGACGGCCTTGCGCACGCGCGGGTCCTTCACCGTCTCCCGGGCGAGCTGGAAATGCCAGCGCTGCGCCTCGAGCGCCGGCGTATCGAGCACCTTGACGCCGGGAGTCCCCTTGAGCGTCTGGACCATGTCGGGCCACACGCGGTCGATCACGTGGATCTCGCCGGCCCGCAGGGCGGCCGCGCGCGTCGAGAGCTCCGGGATGAAGCGGACGGTGACCTTCTCCACCCGCGGGACACCCGGCTTCCAGTACTTCGTGTTGGCCGCCAGCTCGACGCGATCGCCGTGGGTCCAGCTCACGAACCGGAACGGTCCTGTGCCCGCCGGCTTCTGAAAGAACGCTTCCTCGCCCGCGGCCGCGCTCGGCGGCAGCATGCCGAGCATCGTCAGGTGCGCGGGCAGCGAGCCGAAGGGCCGCTTCGTCGTCACCGTGACCGTGTAGTCGCCGTCCTTCTGGACGTCCTCGATGTCCTGATAGACGAACGACTTGATCAGCTTGCCGTTGTCCCGCACGCGCTTGAGCGTGAACACCACACTGTCGGCCGTGAATGGGCTGCCGTCGTGAAAGCTGACGCCCTTGCGCAGCGTGAATCGCCACGTGGTGTTGTTGAGTGGCCGCCAGCTCTCGGCGAGAGCCGGTACGAATTTGTCGTCGTTGGTGACGTCGAGCAACGGATCGTAGACGTGGCGAAGCACCGATGTCGCCGAGATCGAATAGTGGTTCGCGGGATCCAGCGTGAGCATCCGCTCGGATAGTCCGGCGATGATTTCCCCGCGCCGCCCTTGGGCCCGAGCCACCCCGGGCCTGACCATCGAACTGCTCAGCGCGGCGCCGCCAGCGAGAACGAATGTCCGGCGAGTCAGTGTCCGGCTCGGCATGTGCGGCATCGTCGCAACCACCGCAGCAGGAGTCAAGGACGGCGCATCAGCGGCTGATGACGGGTGGCATGGCCCAGCCGCGCGCCGCCCGCAGCTCGGCGCGCCGCCGGGTCGTCGCGGCCTCGTCCACGACTGAGCCGGACGGATCGATCACGACACCGTAGTCGTCGCGCGCCGAGGCCAGGCTGACCAGCTCGTTGGCCACATCGCGCAGCACCCGAAGCGGGTCGCGCTCGAGCGGATCGCCCCAGCCACCAGGCCCTGGCTGGTCGTGGACGAAGACGTCGCCGCGACGCATCGGCGTCATCGTGACCTTGGCCGTGAGCTCGCGCTCGCGACCATCCGCGATCAGGCGGTTGCGCGACGGCTTACCCGGCGTACCACCGTACAAGCCGTACGGACGAAACGTGTGGCGGTCGGCGCGTACTTGAAGCACGGCCTCGTCCTCCGTGAGCCGGTAGGCACGGCGGATCGACATCCCGCCGCGATGTCGGCCGGGCCCGCCCACGTCGGGGATCAGCTCACAGCACAGGATCTCGAGCGGCTGCTCGGTCTCGGTCACCTCCGCGGAGGGCAGCGACATGTTCGCGAAGAGGTTGGCGTTGCCGTCGAGTCCGTCGGCCCACGGCCGCCCGCCCCAGGCCGAGCAGATGAACTCCACGAAGATGAACGGCGTGCGGTCGGCGTGATAGCCGCCGATGCTGACGCCGGTGTTGCCCCCCTCGGAGGCCGCGATCACCCGGTCGGGCAGCATCTGGGCGAGGGCGCCGAAGACGGTGTCGACCATGCGGAACCCGGTCAGCCCGCGGGCCGCGCAGGCAGCCGGCGGCACGGCGTTGGCGATCGTCCCCGGCGGCGCGATGACCTCGATGGCGCGGTAGAAGCCGGCGTTGCAGAGAATCTCGTGGGGAAGGACCGACTTGAGACAGGTGTACGTCGCCGCGCGGGTGAACGACAGCGTGTTGTTGATGGCGCCCTTCACTTGGGGCGAGGTACCGGTCCAATCCGCCGTCATCTGGTCACCGTGCTTCTTCAGGGCAACCGTGAGCGGGATCGGCGTGCCGAAGTCGATGCCGTCGTCGTCGATCCAGTCGGTGAAGCTCCACTCGCCGTTCGGCAGCTCGGCGATCGCCGCCCGCGTCAGTCGTTCGGTGTAGTCGAGGATCTCCTCCATGTAGGCCGACAGCTGCGCGACGCCGTGCTTGGCGATCAGCCGGGCGAACGCTTCCTCCGCGATGTGGCAGGCCGCGAGCTGCGCGCGCATGTCGCCGAACACGCGCACCGGCATGCGGACGTTCTTCTCGAGCATGCGAAAGAAGGTCTCGTTCGGCTCGCCGGCGTCGTACATCTTGACGGGCGGGATGCGAAGCCCCTCCTGGAAGATCTCGGTGGAGTCGGATGCGTTCGATCCGGCTACCCGACCGCCCATGTCGGTCTGGTGGCAGATCGTCGCCGCGAAGGCCACCCGTCGGCCCTCGTGGAAGATCGGCTTGAGGATGAACACATCGGGCAGATGCATCCCGCCTTCGAACGGATCGTTCAGCGCGTAGACGTCGCCCGGCCGCATGCGGTCGCCGTAGCGCCGGATCGTGGCGGCAAGCGCATCGGGGAACGAAGACAGGTGGCCAGGCAGCGTCAGCCCCTGCGCCACCGTCCGACCCTCGGCGTCGCAGAAGGCCGTCGAGTAGTCCATGTTGTCCTTGAGCACGCCGGAGTACGCAGTGCGCAGGATGGTGAGGGCCATCTCGTCGGCGATGGACAGCAGCGTGTTCTTGAACAGCTCGAAGCCGATGGGATCGGAGAGCCGGGTGGCCACCGTTCAGACCTCCATCACGATGTTGCCCGAGACGTCGAGCCCCGCCCTGGCGCCCGGCGGCACTACGCACGTCGCGTCGTACTCCTCGACGATCGCCGGACCCTCGCGCGGCGTCGCGAGATCGCCGCGCGCCAGGACTTGTGTCACGATCCAGCCGTCGCGCGGACCGAAGTAGACGCGGCGGGAGCCCGCGACCGTGCCCGCGCCCCGACCGATCTGGACGCCCCCGGGAACGCGCGGCCGCTCGCTCAGTCCCTGGCCGACGACACGCAGGCTCACGATCTCGACCGGCTCGTCGGCGCCCGCCCGGTGCCCGTACGTGCGCTCGTGCTCGCGCGCGAACGCTTCGTCAATCGTCACGCTCGCCGTCACGGGCACGGTCAGCTCGAACGACTGTCCCTGATAGCGGCAGTCGGCCGAGCGCGCAATGCGAACGGCCGCACCGGTGAATCCCTCGGCGGCGAGCTGGCCGCGCGCTTCATCCTCCAGGCGTCCGAACGCCTCGGCCAGCTCGGCGGTATCCAGGCCGCGCGCCGGCCGGCGCCATGTGCGGACGTAGTGGTGCTCGACCTCGGAGTAGAGCAGACCGAAGGCCGAGAAGAGCCCGGGGGCGGGCGGGACGACGACGCGCGTCATCTCCAGAGCCCGGGCCATGCCTGCGGCGAAAACCGGCCCGTTGCCGCCGAAGGCGAAGAGCGCATACTCGCGCGGATCACGACCTCGCTCGCTCGAGACCGCACGGATCGCGCGCATCATGTTCGACGCCGCGATCAAGTGGGCGCCGTACGCCGCCTCGGCGAGCGGCAAGCCGAGTGGCGCGGCGACCCGCTCCTGGAAGATCTCGTGGGAGCGAGTCGCATTGAGTTTCACAGCGCCGCCGGCCAGCGCCGTCGGGTTCAGGTAGCCGAGCACGATATTGGCGTCCGTGACAGTCGGCTCGGTGCCGCCGAGGTCGTAGCAGAGCGGCCCGGGGGACGCGCCAGCGCTGCGTGGGCCGACTTGCAGCGCGCCGCCGGCATCGCGCCAGACGATCGAGCCGCCGCCGGCGCCGACCTCGGCGAGGTCGATGGCGGGGACACGCAAAAGATAGCCGCTTCCAGTGAGTAGTCGCGAGCCGTGCATGATACCGCCGCCGACCTGGTACTCGGTGGCCCGGCTGACCGCGCCGTCCTCGACGATCGATGCCTTGGCGGTGGTGCCGCCCATGTCGAAGGTGATCAGCTTGTCGAACCCGATTCGCCGCGCCAGCGCCTGGGCCCCGACGACGCCCGCGGCCGGTCCCGACTCGATGATGTGCATCGGCCTCGCGGCCGCCGCCGCATCAGTCATCAACCCACCGTTGGACTGCATGATCAGTAGCGGCCCCCGCACGGCGATCCCATCGAGGCCGGCCCGCAGCGTGGCCAAGTAGCGGCGGACGATCGGCAGCACGTACGTGTTGATCACCGTGGTGGAGGTGCGCTCGTATTCCTTGATCTCGGGCAGCACTTCGCTACTGATGCACAAGGGGAGGCCCGGGGCGCGCCGCTCGACGATCGACTTGATGCGCTCCTCGTGGACGGGGTTCGCCCACGCGTTGAGCAGGCACACGGAAAGCGCTTCGATGCCCTGAGCGAGCAGCCGGTCGAGCGCGCGCCCGACGTCGGCCTCGTCCAGCGGCTGCTGCACCGCGCCGCGAGCGTTGATCCGCTCGCTCACCTCCATCCGCAAACGGCGCTCGACCAGCGTAGGCGGCTTCTCCCAGGCGAGATCGTAGAGGCGCGGCATGCGCAGGCGCCGGATCTCGAGGACGTCGCGGAAGCCGCGCGTGGTGATGAGCCCCGTCCGGGCGCCGCGCAGCTCGAGCAGCGCGTTGGAGGCCACGGTGGTGCCATGCAGCACCTCGACCACATCGCGACCGCCGAGACCTGTCTCGTCGAACACCTCGCGGAGCCCGTCGACGATGGCGCGGGCGTAGTCCTCCACGCTGGAAGACACCTTCTTGATGTGTAGGCGTCCGTCGGCGTCGAGGAAGACGATGTCGGTGAAGGTGCCGCCGATATCGACCGCGACGCGGAAGCGGCTCACGCGTTCCGTTCCATCTCGATGACCGCGGCGAACGTCTCTACGAGTCCCTCGAGCTCGGCGTCACCCATCGGCGTGGAGAGACACCCCAGCCCGGTTGTCGACATGAGCACGCCGTGCTCCATGAGTCGGCGCACCAGCCGGACGAGGCGCTCCGTCTCGGCGATCGTGGCCCGCGTGCTCCGATAGTCGCTCAGCTCCCGGTCCACCGGGTGAAGGCGGAACAGCGAGCCCAGCCCGGTGACGCGTCCGGGAACACCAGCCTGCTTGAAGCAGTCGTCGAGACTCGCGCGGAGCTTGGCGCCGAGGTCGGCGAGCCGGGCGTAGGCGTCGGGCGTCAGCAGCCGCATCGCGGCCAAGCCGGCGGCCATCGTCACGGGGTTAGCGTTGAACGTCCCGCCGTGTGGCGCAAGCGGCGGCCCACCCCGCGTGGGATCGAACACCGCCATGACGTCGGCTCGTCCTGCCACGGCGCCCACCGGCAAGCCGCCGCCGATGATCTTTCCGAGCGTGGTCATATCTGGCGTCACGCCCAGCGCGCCCTGGGCACCGTGGTAACTGACCCGGAACGAGATGACCTCGTCGAAGATCAGCACGATGCCGTGCGCCCGCGTCACGTCGCGGAGGGCCTGCAAGAATTCGGTCCGAGCGGGGACGAGGCCGACGCGATTGGGGACGGGATCCACCAGCACTGCCGCGAGGTGGCCAGCCTCGCGCTCGATGCGCGCGACGGCGTGCTCCGCGTGATTGAACGGCAGCACGACAACGTCCTCGAGCACCGCCGGCGGCGTCCCTCTCGAATACGCCGTGCTGGCCGGCGCCGCCAGACTCCCCCAGGTCTCCGGGGTCGATGCGAGGCTCACCTCGGCGTAGTCGTATGAGCCGTGGTACGCGCCCTCGAACTTCGCGATCTTCGGGCGGCCCGTAAAGGCTCGCGCGCCCTTGATCGCGATCATCACGGCCTCGCTGCCTGAGTTGGTGAACCGCACCCGCTCGGCCGAGGGCAGCCGCTCGCACAGGAGCGCCGCCAGGTCGATCTCCTCGGGCGTCGGCATCGGGAATGACGCGCCCTGCGCGAGCCGGCGGGTCGCAGCCTCAACGATCGTCGGGTGGGCGTGGCCATGGATCAGCGCCGTGTAGTTGTTCAGGCAGTCCATGCGGCGGTCGCCCTCGACGTCGGTGATCCAGCAGCCTTCCCCGGCGGCGGCGTACGGCGGGTACGGCGCCATGTAGACGGTCGTGCGCGAGTTGCCGCCGGGCAGCACGCCCTGGGCGCGCGCGAAAAGCGCTGCCGATTTGGAGCCCGGGTCGGCCCACCGCGCGGTCCGCGCGAGTGCGCGGGGTGTCCTCACCTTCGAGATCGTCGCCATCGTCGCACCTCCTTCCATATGGCGGCTGCTGCTACGCGTGCCACGATGATACTCTCGTCTCGGGGGCTTGGACTTAGCACGCCGGTCCCCGTGAGAGTCATGATCTTGCCAGTGCGCAGCACCTCGACCTTGAACGGCGTGCGCCGCGCAGACTCTCCGCGCAATACCGTGCGATCCGTCAACGCTCCCGTGTCCCGAGCACAATCTCGACCGTGACCGACGCCGATTACATGGACCAGGCGCTGCGCGAGGCGGAGGATGCCTTTGCCCGGGGCGACTGGCCCGTGGGCTCGGTTCTCGTGCGCGATGGCGTCGTACTCGCGACGGGCCAAAATCGGCAAAACACCGAGCGTGACGTGACCTGGCACGCGGAGTTCGAGGCCCTGCGGCGCGCGACGCGCGAGCACGGTGTGTCGAGCCTAGCTGGAGCCACGGTGTACTCCACCATGGAGCCGTGCCCGATGTGCGCGGGTGCCATGAAGCTCGCAGGCATTGCGCGCCTGGTCCTCGGCACCCGGCACGACACCCTCAGGCGCACCGACCTCGGCACCTACTCGATCGAGACGTTCTGCCGGATGACCGGCTACGATCTCGCCCTCATCACCGGCGTACGCGAGCGTGAGTGCACCGCGCTCCGCCGCCGCTGGGGCAAAGATTCCGTTCGCGCATCCTAGCGCAAGTGTCACGACATGTCGGTCAGACGACCCGAGCGGACCGCACGCCAGGCATCCGGCGAAACGAGTCCCCGCTTCGGCATCAAACCTTCCCCAGCCGCAGATGAGCCTGACGCGCCCGCCCGGGCTCAGCCCGGCTTCCTGCTCGCGAGCTCATCACGTCCGTCGGTAGATCACGCGCCCGTCTCGCATCGTCATCCGCACCTTCGCGAAGGCGCGCACGTCCTGGGTCGGATCGCCGTCGAGCACGACGACGTCGGCGGTCATGCCCGGGCCGATTCGTCCCGTTCCGCCGGACGCGAAGCGGGCCGCGGGAGCCGTGGTGAGCATCGCCAGGATCTGCATCGCGCCGAGCCCGGCGCGCCGCAGGAAGATGAACTCGTCCGTCGGGTCGTAGTCGGTCATGTAGCCGACGTCGGTCCCGAACAGGAGCTCCCCGCTCAGGTCCGCGACGGCGCTCGTCTGCGCCATGGCAGTGCCGAGGACGCGCTCGACGAGGTCGTTCGGCCGTCCGGCCTTCCTGAGCTCGTAAGGCCAGAGCTTGAGGGTGGGGATCAGCGCCATGCCGCGCTCCCTCATCATCGCGGGCAGTGCGCGATCCCACGGACTGCCGTCGAGCGAGGTCGGAAAGGTGTGCGCGAGCACGTCGACGCCGCCCTCGATCGCGGCCCTTGCCCCCGGACTATTCGAGGGATGCGCGAACACGAGCTTGCCGCGGCGATGCCCGGCCTCGACGGCCGCCCGCACGATCTCGAGCGGCATCACGACGATCGAGCGCGGCGTGGCAAAGGAGCCGGTGAAGAGCTTGACGATGTCCGCGCCGCCCGCGAGCTCGACCTCGACACGGGCAACATCTTCAGGGCGAGCAAGCTCGGGGAGTCTGGCCGGAAGAATATAGTAGGGGCCGCCTCCGGCCGGCACGAAGCCTCCGCCCGCGCTGAGAATCGAGGGTCCCGGCATCTCGCCGCGATCGATGCGCCGTCGAAGCGCGAGTGTGTTGGCGAGCAGGGAGCCGGTGTCGACGACGTGGACGACACCGTAGGACGTCAGCATCGCGCGCAGCGCCCCGGCCAGAGCCTCGGCGCCCGCGGTCTCCGCCCCGCGAAACTGAGAGCCCGTGAAATGGACGTGGCTGTTCCAGAACCCCGAGGTGACCGTTCCGCCCGTGCAGTCGACGACCGTGGCGCCCTCTGGAGCGCGTACGGCTGCGCGGGGGCCGACGGCCGTGATGGTCGTTCCTTCGATGAGGACCACGCCGTCTGGAATCGCCGCCGCCTGTGATGAGGGCAGCACGCGGCCCCCAACCAGCGCGGTCACGCGCGGTGTCGACGGCGGCGACGGGGCCGTGGAGCACGCGACCAGCACTGCGACCAAGGCCGGGACGAGCGCTCCGGTTTTCATTTGACGACAGCGGTTAGGGCTTCAATCGCGGCATGAGCCGCACCGCGTTGTCGCGATCGATCGCCTGCAAATCGCTCGCGCTGAAGCCGTAATCGCTCAGCCCCTTGACGTGATCGATCGCCGTGCGGTACGGGAAATCGGTCCCGAAGACGATCTGCGAGACCGGGATCAGCTTCGTCAGCGACGCGAGCGCGTACGGATGCGCGGCCTGCGCCGTGTCGTAATAGAAGCGCTTGAGCTCGGCCTCGACCCCGTTCGGCACGCGGGCCGCCAGGTTCTTGTTGATCAGCGGCAAGCGCACGAAACGCTCGGTCAGGAACGGCAAGGTCCCGCCGCCGTGAGAGAAGATCATCCGCACGTCCCGGAACCGTGCGGCGGCGCCGCTGAAGACCAGGCTGGCGATGGTTCGCGTGGTGTCGGTCCCCCACTCGATGATCGATTCCGGCACGTCCGGGATGAGGTTGCCGCAGCAATTGGCGGTGGTCGGATGGGTGTACACGACCGCTCGCCGGCGATTCAGCTCCTCCATCACGGGCGTGAATGTGGGGTCGCCCAGCCACTTGTCGCCGTAGCTCGTGAGCAGCGCGACGCCGTCGGCCTTGAGCGTGTCGAGCGCGTAGCCGATCTCGTTCAACGTGCCCTCGACGTACGGCATGGGCATCACGGCGAACATGCCGAAGCGGCCCTTCCCGTCGGCGACCAGCCTGGCCGAGTAGTCGTTGCATTCCCGGGCCAGCTTGCGCGCGCTCGCGTCGTCGAGAAACCGCAGGGCGGGCGTCGTGATCGACGTGATGGACGTCGCCACGCCGGCCTTGTCCATGTCGGCGATCGACTTCTCCGGAGTCCAATCACGCACCGGACCCGAGACGTTCCGGGCCGAGATGGCGGCGACGTACGGCGGCGGAGTGTGGTGATGGTGGACGTCGATCCGGTGGGGCTTGGCTGTCGCCATCTGCGCCTCCGCTGGATGTCGGGAAACGAGCCCGCTCGCGCCGAGGGCCGCGCACCACGCCAGAAACTCACGTCGCGCGACGCCGTCGGCTCGGTCTACCACAAGTCCCTCGTATCGCCCTGGAAGGTTGGTCGCGTCGGGCTAGCGCGTCCTGCGATATTCGTAGTCTTCGCGCTCGCCGTTCCCGACACGAAGCTCCGGGAGTAGAGGCGGCCTCGTGCTGTTGAGCTTCGCGTGAGCATCCAGAGCCGCCTGGTCGGCCCAGCGCTCGAGCAGGGTCAAGCGATCCGGGTTCACGACGCTTTGAAAGATCTCGAACTGCTCGCAGCCCGGCTCTTTCATCACCTGGGCGCAGCGGCCCTTGTAGGCTTCCGCCAGCTGCGACCCCTTGCCGGGCACGGCGGTGATCGTCACGACGAGTCGGATCGCCATCTCTCGGTCTCCTTGGAGCAGCCCATTCGGCCACTGCCCTGATTCGATTCGAGGGGACTGTGCGCGGTGGCCTATAGGGCTGTCAAGGCTTCGGCGACAGCGAGACGGTGGCGCCGAGCCGAACCGACCGCTCGGCCGCCTCGACGACCTCGAGGGCCCGAACACCGGCCGAGGCGGGAACCGGATTGGACGCGCGGCCGGCGCACGCGTCGATGAACGCCTGGAGCTCGAGCCGCAGTGGCTCTTCGCCCCGCGTCGGCAGCTCTTCCTTCCCGGTCTCGACGGCCTCCCACGCGCCGGCGTGACTTCTGTGCTCGGCCAGAAAGAGCGTGACGACTGAGGCCCCGTAGTCGGCGACGAGGGTCCCTCGCTCCCCGACGATCACGCAGTCCCGCCAGGTTCCCGGGACGAAGTAGTTGGCCTCCACGATCGCGGGCACGTCGCCGTAGTGGACGACCGTTACGGACAGATCGTCGAGGCCGCGGCCCAGGAAGTCGCGCTGGAGCCCGCCCACCTCGGTCGGCTCGCGGCCGAACAGATGCGCGAAGAGGTCGAAGTAGTGGATCGCGTCCGTCTGCGTGACGCCCACGTCGACGCGCGGCCGCTTGAATCCAGAGAATCGGCCGGTGGCGTAGCGCACCCGACCGATCCGACCGGCGCCGAGGGCCTCGCGCAATGTCGCCGTCACCGGGTGAAAGCGGAAGATGTGGCCGACCTGCACGATCCGGCCGGCCGCCTCGGCGGCTGCTTCGAGCTCCCGCCCCTCGGCGACCGTCCGCGCGAGCGGCTTCTCCACGAAGCAGTGTCGGCCGGCCGCCAGACACGCGCGCGCGACCGGGTAGTGGCTGTCCGCGGAGGTGACGATGTCGACGGCGTCGACCTCGTGGAGCGCCACGCGGAAGTCGGCGATGGCGCGCTTGGGATCGACGCCGTGGCGGACCGCCCACGCCAGGCGCGCCGGCGACACGTCGGCGGCCCAGAGCGTGACGCCGAGCTCGCCGAGCACGCGCAGGTGCTTTGCGCCCCAGCGGCCAAGGCCGACCAACAAGATGTTCACGCGCGGGACTCAGTCGCGGATGAGGTCACCGCCCACGTCCTCGACGACCTCGTAGCGGAGGAGGCGGGCGTTCATCCAGCGGATCACCAGAAGGTCGGCAAAGGCCACCACGGCTCGATTCACGACGCCGTACTTCGACCGGCCGAACCGACGCGGCCGGTGGCCGACCGGCACCTCGATCACGCGGTAGCCGCGCATCTTCAGCAGCGTCGGAATGAACCGGTGGAAGCCGCGGTAGAGCACCAGCCCGCGCAAGCACTCCCGCCGAAAGGCGCGGAAGGTGCAGCCGCTGTCCTGGATCGTCTCGTCGGACA
>Ga0209160_1001568_pt1 | contig 19264 bp, 19 predicted proteins | sample GraSoiAngelo_153_FD_186167 | JGI IMG/M metagenome (GOLD analysis project Ga0209160, IMG submission 186167) | Grasslands soil microbial communities from the Angelo Coastal Reserve, California, USA - 14_1009_12_40cm (SPAdes) (version 2) | ecosystem: Environmental > Terrestrial > Soil > Grasslands ... | reverse complement strand
GTCGAAGGAGCAGACATCTTAGTCACTAGCGACATAACGACTGCTTACGCCGCGAAACAAAGGGGAGTTCCTGTAGCACTTCAGATCACAATCCAACAAAGGAATGACATAGAGAAAGTTTCACGGTTCCTCGAAGCGGACCCTGATTATCTGCTCATTGAATGTCCCAACTGGAAAATTATCCCAGTAGAGAACCTGATCGCAGAAGCCAGAGGAAGATCTAAGATCCTTGCTAGAACTAGGAACTTTCAGGAGAGCAGAACTGCCATGTCCATACTGGAGCAGGGAACAGATGGAATATCCCTCACACCTGATGATCCCAGCGATATCATCAAGACCCGCGACCTGATCCTAGAACAGCCCGAACCGGTTTCTCTCTCCTTGGCAAAGGTGACGAGTATCCGACCCATCGGGACTGGTGCCCGGGTCTGCGTCGACACTTGCGAGATTTTACACGATGGTGAGGGTCTTCTGACCGGTAGCTCTTCCCAGGGATTGTTTCTCGTCGAAGGCGAGGTCCACTCCAACCCGCACGTGAACCCACGGCCCTTCAGGGTCAACGCCGGACCTGTCGCCCTGTACCTCTTGGCACCGAAAGGCAAGACGCAGTATCTCTCAGAACTGACCGCGGGAGAATCCGTCCTGCTAGTTGACAAACAAGGGCGGACGAGGACAGTGGATGTCGCTCGCGTAAAGATAGAACGCAGACCGCTAATGCTCATCGAGGCTTCAGTGGGATTCGACTCCGTGAAAACTATCGTTCAGAACGCGGAAACCGTCCGACTCGTCAACCCTGCCGGATCAAAGTCCGTCTCAGATATCCGACCTGGCGACGAGGTACTTGTTCGATACGAGGAAGGTGGACGACACTCCGGGACAAGGGTCCCAGACGAGATGATTATTGAAAAGTGAAACCAAAGATCTGCGTGTCCCTTTCCTCCAAAGACCTCCACGAACTATACCGGAAGGCACAACGCGCAGAGGCGCTGTCAGCTGACCTAGTGGAAGTTAGACTGGACCGACTCAGCAACTATCAAGGAGTATCGAAGGTTGCAGAGGCAGTAGAGATACCTATAGTCGCCACGAACCGGCCAGTCTCCGAAAGGGGATCCTTTGCACGTTCGGAGAGCGAACGATTGAGCCTGTTAATGGACGCAGTCGAAGGAGGAGCCGACTACGTAGACATTGAGAGCTCGACCAGCTATCTTGACCAAGTCATCGACACGTTCCGGAAGACCAGCGCCAAGATCATCCTTTCACATCATAATCATTCCAGAACTCCAAAGCTGTCAGAGCTGAAATCTACACTGGCCAAACTTCAGAAAAGTAAGTCGGACCTCTACAAAATTGTCACCACCGCTCGATCGTTAGATGATAACCTAACAATCCTCAGTCTGCTAAAGACGAGCCACAGAACCAATCCGCTCGTGTCCTTCGCGATGGGAAAACCCGGGGTTTGGTCAAGAATACTAGCTCCATTCTACGGTGCAGACTTCACCTACGCTTCACTGAAAAGAGGACTGGAAACAGCGCGTGGACAGCCCAGCATTTCCGAACTACGACGCATTTACGAGACGATCGCCGGAGAGTAGGCGGTTAAGATAACAAGAGAAACCAGGGTGCACTCACTGTTCGGTTCACCAGTAGAGCACAGCCTCAGCCCGGTGATCTTCAACAATACTTTCCAGAAATTGTCTCTAAACCGTGCATACCTACCTTTCAACGTTAGCAAGAGCCAGCTCAAACATGCTGTAGAAGCGGCTCGCACGCTAGGGTTTGACGGCTTCAATGTTACAATGCCCCACAAGACCAGGATTCTGGAACTGGTCGACCGGCTGGATGACGTTGCAAAGAAGGGAGGTACAGTCAATACCGTTGCTAGAGTTGGGCGGAGGCTTGTCGGGTACAGCACTGACGGTGAGGGGGCATTCCGAGCGATCAAATCCTACGGATTAGAACCTGAGGACAAGAACATACTCGTAATCGGAGCTGGCGGAGCCGCAAGGGCCATTGTCCAGAATCTCTCGTTGCGACACAATTCGATAAGAATTCTGAACCGTTCCTTGGACAGAGCGAAGACGGCGGTCGAAGACCTCAACGGTCGAGGAAGAGTCTCCTATGGGAAACTAACGAAGAGGAATCTGGAGACTTCCATCCCCGGAACGAACCTCCTAGTCAACGCAACGCCGCTGCAAACCACGAAAATTTTCGCTGAGCTGGCGGTTCAGCCTAAGAGCCTGAGAGACATTGACTGGGTCTTCGATTTGGCGTATGACGAATTATCGGACCCTCTGCCGACCAGGGGTGGCCGGATAAGTTCGCTAGAGATGCTCTTGCACCAAGCAGCTTTGTCCTTCGAAATTTGGCTAGGAAAGCCCGCTCCACTCGCTCTCATGCGCTCTTCGTTGGCAGATCATTTGGGTCGAGACTGGAAATGACGGGCAACGGCCAGGCAGTCGCACATGGCGCCGTCAGTATTCTCAACGCCTTCGCGACGGGGAAGGGAGCCGCTATGGGGATTGATCTTTGGACACGGGCAAGAGTTACCTTGCAAGACGGAGGGGGCGCATCTTTCGGGATAGTAGCTTCAGACCCACAAGGATCCAGCAAGCTTACCGTTAGGGTAGTAGAGAAAGTCCTCGAACTCTACGGATACGGAGGGAAGCTCCACGGTGAAGTTGTGACTTCCTCGAACATTCCAACAGCAGTGGGTCTGAAGAGCAGTAGCGCAGCAGCCAACGCGGTGGCCCTAGCAACTTCCTCAGCGCTCGGCCACGAACCAGATGATGACGCTCTGGTTGAAATCGGCGTCGAGGCGTCGCTAGAATGTGGAGTAAGCTTGACCGGGGCTTACGACGATTCCTTCGCGTCCTGGCATGGCGGCGGTGTTCTGACCGATAATGATCGAAGAAAAGTAGAGAAAATTCTCAAGATTCCAGAAAACATAAGAATCATCATACTGGTTCCGGCGAGACAGACACTGACTGGCGGCCTGGACCGCAGCAGGTTTGCGCCAATCAAGAGAATCTCTGAGCTTGCCTACATCGAAGCCAGCAACGGTCACGTATGGGACGCGCTCACCCTCAACGGCCTCGCATTCTCTGCTGTTCTAGGAGAAGATCCCCGCGCAGCACTCGCAGCAATCGAGGCTGGGGCATTGGGTGCAGGGCTCTCGGGGAAAGGACCCGCAGTCGTGGCAGCAGTCGAGGAAAAAGACTCGAAAAGGGTCCATCAAGCATTCGAGAAATTTGACGGGCGTATTATCGAGACCGAGCCGAACTACTCCAGAGCGTGTGTCGAGGCTTGATAGTGAGAATCAAGGGGCCACAATCGCTACGAGGCACGGTAGCGGCTCCAGGTTCTAAGGCCTACACTCACAGAGCACTGCTAGCCTCTCTTCTCTCACAAGGAGAGACCATCATCCAGGGAGCCTCGAACTGCGATGACGTCCATAGGACCCTAGAAGGAATCCGCTCCCTCGGTGCAAGAGTCCGGAGTCAAAATAGCCGGATCATATCATGTGGAGCAAACAGCCTCGCTTCATGCGCCAACCCCATAGACTGCGGTGAATCGGGCGCAACTCTCCGATTTCTAACCGCAATCGCAGGAACGTCACCGAATAAAACAGTGCTTAGAGCTAGTGAGGGGCTAGCCAAAAGACCATTGGAACCATTGCTGAAAGCGATGGAAACACTCGGTGCCTCGACAACGACGATCGAGAACACAGAAGGTTCTGAAGTAAGAGTTCAGGGCCCCCTCAAAGGAGGAGAGACATGGATACATGGCAATATCAGTTCACAGTTCATCTCTGGACTCCTATTTGCAGCCCCCTTGGCATTGGCTGACGTTAACGTTCACATCAAGGATAGACTGGAGTCACGGCCATATGTCGAGATGACTCTTGATGTCTTGCAGAGACACGGAATCTCGATTGACGTAGAGGACAATGATTTTCGCATTCCCGCTCCGCAGAAGTACACTGGTGCGTTCCACGATGTTCCCGGAGACTTTTCCTCTGCTGCTTTTCTTGTTGCCGGTGCAGGGATCGCCGGAGAGATTACTGTTTCCGGTCTAAATCCGGGATCACCGGAGCCCGACGCGGTCTTCCTGAAAGTCATCGACCGAATGGGTCTAGAATTCAGGAATGTAGGTCAGACCCTTGAGGTCAGAGGAAGCAAGCTGGAAGCCTTCGACTTCGATGCAGTCAACAACCCTGACCTCGTCCCCCCTCTTGAGGTCCTAGGATGTTTCGCTAAGGGAACCTCTGAGATTCGGGGCGTGAAGAGATTGCGTTACAAGGAAACCAACAGGTTGCAAACGATCCCGGCCGAACTCGTGAAGATGGGTGCAAAGATCACCGTCAATGACGACGTCGTTAAGGTCAGGGGAGGAGGGTTGGTCGGTTGCGAACTCGACTCGAAACATGATCATCGGGTGGCAATGTCCTGCGCCATTGCAAGTATTGGAGCAAGGGGAGACTCATCAATTCATAATGCGGAAGTTGTCTCAAAATCCTATTCAGAATTCTTCCAGGACCTTACCAGACTCGGAGTGGACCTCAATGTGGAGTAACTCCCTAGGCAAAGCCTTCACCGTTACCTGTTTCGGTGAAAGCCACGGTCCCGGGGTAGGAGCCACAGTGGACGGCTGTCCCGCAGGTCTTCATTTGACAATCGAGGATCTGCAACGAGCGTTGGACCTGAGAATTCCGCAGGAAGCAGAGGTTGTTTCGGCGCGAAGAGAGCCTGACGTAGTGGAGATATTTTCAGGTGTTTTTCAAAACTATACCACCGGTGCTCCAATCACTTTGAATATCAGAAACAGGGACGCGAAATCCTCTGACTACGAGCAGTTGAAGGACGTTGTTCGGCCCGGACACGCCGATTATCCGGCCAAGGTGAAGTACGGAGGTTTCAGCGACTACAGGGGAGGCGGGAGGCTCTCAGGCCGGATGACAGCCGCCTTCGTGGTAGCGGGAGCCATTGCGAGGAGGCTGCTCGCCCAGTCTGGAGTAGAGGTTTTGGCCTACACTCGCGAAATCGGAGGCGTCGGACTCGAGGCTTCCCCCGATCCGGAGGATGCTAGAAAGGTGACCTACGAGAACTCCATGCGGTGTCCAAACTCCGTTGCGGCGGAAAAAATGCGAGATGTCGTGTTAAGGGCGAAAGCTGACGGAGACAGTGTAGGAGGCGTGGTCGAATGTACAGCGCTAAACCTGCCCGTCGGGATCGGTGAGCCACTCTTCGACGCTCTCGACTCGGAACTGGCAAAGATATTATTTGGAATCCCGGCAGTCAAAGGGGTAGAGTTCGGAGCTGGCTTCCAATCCTCTAGATTGAGAGGGTCAGAGAACAACGACCAGTATGAGATCAAGGAAGGCAAGATCATGACCCTGACCAACAATTCTGGAGGAGTCCTCGGGGGAATGTCAACAGGCATGCCCCTCCTCCTACGAGTCGCTTTCAAGCCACCATCATCGATAGCGAAAGCACAGAGGACGGTAGATGTGTCGCGAATGGAGGAATCAAGCCTCTCAGTTAAGGGCAGACATGACCCTTGCATCGTACCGAAAGCAGTCCCAGTGGTCCAGGCGATGGTAGCTATCGGACTCGTCGATCTAATGATCCGCGGGGGGGTCATTCCTAGAGTACTCAAGAGTTAGCACTGTTGGACGAGATTCCAAGGATTCGCGAAAGAATCAACGAGATAGATCAGAAACTAGTCCTACTGCTAAAGGACCGATACGAGAACGCTCGACTACTGGGACGGATAAAACGAGCAAGATCCATTGAGTCCAAGGACGCTCAACGGGAGAGGATTATTCTTCGAAAAGTCGAAGATGTTGCCTCCAGACTAGGTTTGGAGCCGAAGCTCACACTTCCAATATTCAAAGCGATTTTCAACTTCAGTTTGCAAGCTCAACAGAATATGGTCCCCGACCGTACTATTGGGCTTGAGGGTAAGAAAATCCTCATCGTGGGAGGAACCGGCGGCATGGGTCGTCTGTTTGCGAATTTCGCAAGTATTCGTGGGGCATCAGTGAAAATTGTCGGCCGAACCATTCAACGAACCCGAAAGACGGCGAAGGAGCTGGAGGTGGAGCCTGGCTCAATTTCAGATGCAAGAGCATCCGATATTATCGTCGTAGCTGTTCCTATGGAATCTGTTGTAGAAAGTTCGACGGAGGTCGCGCAATTCATGCGGGAGGGAGCATTGCTCACAGACCTGTCGTCTGTTAAAAGCGGAATCGCCGACAGAATATCATCGAGAGTGCCGGCAGGAATAGAGTACGTGAGTATACATCCGCTCTTCGGTCCTGTTGTCGATCACTTAGAAGGGCGGAGCATTGCTGCAATACCCTTCAAGATAGGCCCGCAATGGAGAAGTTTCTCGCGAGCCTTGGGAAAGGCCGGTGCCAGAATTCATCTGATCTCGGGCGAGGAACATGATAGAGTCATGGGATATGTGCAAGCTCTGCATCATTTTGCCCTTCTTTCTCTAGGGGTGGCACTGAGGAAGTGGGATGGCGAGCTCAAGACAAGTTCAATCGCTGGAACTCTAGGCAGGATTGAGGGTCTCCTGGACAACTGGGACACGATTGTCGAGATTCAGAGGTTGAATCCTTACTCTCCAGTAGTCCGTAGGGAATTCATGGAAACATGCCTGCAACTACTCGGAATGCAGCAATCGGACGTGTCGGATGTCGAAAGAACTCTTCGATCCAATGTACATAAATGGTCACGCAAGCTATAAATGCGACTTACATGATAGAAAGCGCGGCGAGTCTAATGGGGTATAGCCTTTGGACAGCAACTCTCAACGACACGGTCAGCTAAGCTCAACTATTCTCCAATAGCGACTAGCAAAAGCCCTATCGAAATCTTCTCCTCCATCATAGACAAGTCCGAGACAGCGTTCATTCTAGAATCAGTGGAAGGCCCACGTCGACTCGCGAGGTACACCTTCCTAGGATTTGACCCACAAAAGACCGTCCGGATAAGCAATCAACACGTCGAACTGTTAGATAGGCGAAACTCGGAACGCCGGATCGAAACCTGCAAAGCCCCACTATCCTATCTCGAGAATCTGAACGCTCACGCGAAGGAGGGGAAGACCGGCGAGAGATATTCCGGCGGCCTGGTTGGATATGTATCCTACGACCTCGTCAGGTCTCTCGAAAAAATTCCACGCGTCGGCCAGAAACGCGCGGTATTCCCCGATGCCGAGTTCGGGCTATTCGAAGACGGCATCGTCTTCGACCACGTCAAAGGCAGATTGTACTATTTCTGCCGAGACGAAAACAGAATCGACCTAGTAAGGAACCTAGTCAAAGAGTCTGGACGTGAAAGCTCGGTTGTCTTTGGCGAGCCCAAGTCGAACCTAGGCCAAGAAGAGTATTGCGAGAGAGTCGGACGGGCGAAGGAGTACATTCAGTCAGGCGACATTTTCCAGGTAGTTCTTTCTAGGAGATACAAGATTCCCTTCAAAGGTTCCCTACTCCGCTTCTACCGGGCACTGAGAAAGGTCAACCCGTCTCCGTACATGTACTATCTCAAGTTCGGAGATAGAGAGGTGGTCGGATCCAGTCCTGAAATGTTGGTGAGGAAGACTCGACGAACTGTTGAGACCTTTCCCATCGCCGGAACACGGCCGTTCACTAGCGATCCAGCTAGGAACAAGGCTCTAGCCGCCGAATTATTGCAAGACGAGAAGGAGAGGGCGGAGCATGTTATGTTGGTGGACTTGGCGCGGAATGATCTTGGAAGAGTCTGCGAGTACGGGACAGTCCAGGTCCCCGAGTTCATGAAGATCCAGAGCTACAGCCACGTCCAGCACATCGTTTCGAGAGTCAGCGGGCGTCTACGACGAGGGGCAACGGGGACGGATTTGTTCAAGGCAGTATTTCCCGCCGGAACAGTCACCGGAGCACCGAAGGTCAGAGCATTGCAGATTATCGAAGAACTCGAAGTGGGCGCCCGTGGACCATATGCAGGAGCCGTTGGCTACTTCTCATCGAACGGAAACGCGGATTTCGCCATAACCATTAGGACTCTCTTCGCGCAGCACGGCTACTGCTACCTACAGTCCGGGGCGGGAATAGTAGCAGACTCTGTTCCTGACCGGGAATGGATCGAGTCTGAGAGAAAGACAGCGGCACTCTTCACAGCCATGGACCAGGCACAGAAGGATCAGCTTTGAAAGTCCTCATCCTAGACAACTACGACAGCTTCGTCTACAATCTAGCCCAGTACGCAGGAGAGATCGGTGACGAAGTAGTTGTGAAACGGAACGATGAAGTGAGCATCCCAGCGGTTCGCAGGCTTTTCCCGGACAAGATCATAATCTCTCCTGGTCCCGGAACGCCAGCAGACCCTCGATACTTCGGCGTCTGTACGGAAGTCCTCCGAAAGATAAGCAACGAAACTCCGACCTTAGGGGTATGTCTCGGTCACCAAGGGATCGTTCATTCTTTCGGAGGAAAGATAGTGAGGGCGAAGAGACTTCGCCATGGTAAGACAAGCCCGATACGACATGACAGTAAGGGAATCTTTCGTGGAATAGAGAACCCATTCGAGGCTACAAGATACCATTCTCTCGTAGCTGATCGCAGAACCCTGCCGGACAGTCTCGAAGTGTCAGCACGGTCCGAGGATGATGGAGAGGTAATGGGGGTTCGGCACCGAGAATTTCCGATTGAAGGGGTCCAGTTCCACCCGGAATCCATCCTCACAGTGCACGGTCATCGTATGATCGCAAATTTCCTGGAGGCTTAGTCAGGGATGATTAGGGAGTATATCCCAGTTCTTCTCGAAAACCGCGATCTAACGCGCGAACAGGCGGAGTCTGCAATGACTGACATCATGACTGGACAAGCTACGCCTTCGCAAATCTCCGCCTTCCTGATCGGCCTGAAGAAGAAGGGCGAGACAATTGAGGAAATCACCGCGATAGCTCGAGTTATGAGAAGCTTCAGCAGAACAGTAAACCCCAAGACTGATGGCTACTTACTAGATACGTGTGGCACCGGCGGAGACAAGACAAAGACCTTCAACGTCAGCACGACCGCGGCCTTTGTAATAGCTGCAGCCGGAGTTAGGGTTGCAAAACATGGCAACCGATCCTTCACAAGCCGATGCGGCAGTGCAGACGTCCTAGAACAACTCGGCGTTAGACTGGAGATCGAGCCTGCGCTTGTGGAGAAGGCGATTGAAGAAATCGGCATCGGGTTCATGTTCGCGCCCAATTTCCATCCTGCCATGAAGAACGTAGCCTCGATAAGACGGGAAATAGGAGTACGCACAATCTTCAACATTCTAGGCCCGCTGACAAACCCGGCGGGAGCAAATGCACAGCTCATCGGAGTCTACGACAGCGAACTCTTGGAACCGATGTGTGTCGCCGCCCACAACCTCGGAGCAAAATCAGTCATGACAGTTTATGGGGTTGATGGGGTTGACGAGATTTCCCTAACGGGAAAGACTGTCATCGTCAAACAGCAGAACGGGAAAACAGTCAGAGAGGAAATCTTACCTGAAGACCTTGGCCTAAAGGAGACTACTGCAGAAATGCTGGCGGGTGGAGACCCTGAGCAGAACGCTCGGCTTACAGCCAGAATCCTTTCTGGTCATTTAGGAAGAGATGATCCCCGGGTCCAAATCGTTGCGGCGAACGCCGCGGCCGGGCTGGTCCTCTGCGAAGCAGCCGAAAATATGAGGAGGGGAGTCGAACTGGCCCTCGATGCTGTAGAGAACGGAAAAGGACTTCGGATCCTACGGCAGCTAATCGAGCTGTCCGGCGGGAATCCTGAGCGACTGGAAATTATGGCGTGAGAGTCGATGGTCGACTACATTGCAGGTCTGGCCTTAAAGGCAGGGGCGAGGGTCGGAGGCGGCTATTACGACAATGTCCAGATTGGAAAGCGTCCTAGGGAAGGACTAGTAGAAAGTATCCAGAGACTTGAGAGTACACCGATCATTACGGAATTAAAGTTCGCCTCTCCATCAGCTGGAAAAATACGGGAACACGGAGACCCGATCCGAATCGCAAAGGCGATGCTGAAAGGTGGAGCCTGTGCCATCTCGGTCCTCACAGACCCTGACGACTTTCAAGGCAATTTCGACACGCTTGCAACACTGAGCAGGGAAGTCGACGTCCCACTGGTAATGAAGGACATCATTGTGTCGCCCGTGCAAATCCGAGCCGCAGCTAAGGCCGGGGCGAGTGCGATCGTGTTGATTAGCGAACTATTCAGTAGACGATTAACTGAAGAGCCACTCGACAGACTGGTGCGAGAGGCGGGCAGACTGGGACTTGAGGTTCTTCTAGAGGCAAATACCCCCGAGGAGTTTAGGAAGCTTCCCAAACACAAGCCAGACTTGTACGGAGTTAACAACCGAAATCTTTCCACGTTCCAACTGGATCTGTCGACGACGGAAAGGGTCCTTACGATGAATGGTCATGTTGATCGGCCGGTCGTGTCCGAGAGCGGCATAGAAAATCCGAGAGACATTGTGCGATTGAAAAATGCCGGGGCAAAGGCGTTCCTCGTTGGAACATCAATCATGAAGTCCTCTGCCGTGGAGTCGAAAGTGCGGGAACTGGTCAACGCTTGAAAAGTCTGGCGAAGTTGGGCTCAGTAGACTCGGCTGGCAAGTTTGGAAAGTATGGCGGACAGTACGTACCTGAAACCCTAATGGAACCACTGAAGACACTGGCAGATGCCTATACGCGCTTTTCTCGAGATCCATTATTCAAGAAGGAGTTGGCGAACTGGCTAGAGCATTACGCGGGAAGACCCACCCCGCTATATTTCGCGGGCCGGCTGACCGATGATGCTCAGGGAGCTAAGATCTATCTCAAGAGAGAAGATCTCTTGCATGGTGGGGCTCACAAGATCAACAATACTCTCGGACAAGCATTACTTGCGAAGAAGATGGGAAAGCGTAGGATCATAGCCGAGACGGGAGCTGGACAGCATGGCGTCGCCACTGCAATGGCCTGCGCGGCTCTCGGTTTAGCGGCAGAGATCTACATGGGCAGCGAGGACATGGAGCGACAGAGGCTAAACGTCTACAGGATGAAAATGCTCGGAGCCAAAGTGCACCCCGTCGATTCGGGCTCCAAGACACTCAAAGACGCTATCAACGAAGCGTTGAGGGACTGGGTCACCAACGTCGAAGACACCTACTACCTTCTCGGGTCCGTCGTCGGACCACATCCATACCCGACCATGGTCCGCGACTTCCAGAGCGTCATCGGCAGAGAGGCCCGACGACAAATCCTGAAACAAGAAGGCATGCTGCCAAGGAGTGTGATTGCCTGTGTTGGCGGGGGAAGCAACTCGATCGGCATATTCCACGGATTCCTCAATGACGCGGACGTGGACCTGTACGGTGTCGAAGCCGGGGGACACGATATGTCGCCAGGGAAGCATGCTGCACCGCTCGTCGCGGGCAGAGAAGGGGTGCTTCATGGAATGATGACTTACGTGCTACAGAATACGGAGGGTCAGATCGAGACCACGGAGAGCATCTCGGCGGGGCTTGACTATCCTGCGGTTGGACCAGAGCACTCCTACCTGATGAGCGTAGGACGGACGAAATACGTTACGCAGACAGATTCGGATGCCTTGGACGCGTTCAAACAACTCTCACAACTAGAAGGAATCATGCCAGCCCTAGAACCTGCTCACGCAATCAGCTACGCGACAAAGCTGGCGAAGACACTCGAAAAGGAAGACTCGATCATCGTAAACCTGTCGGGTCGAGGAGACAAGGATGTGGATATGATTGCAAGACACTTTCCGCAGTGACATTTCTATCGAACAGAAATTCCGCGAACTAGGCAACCGTGCTGAAGGAGTATTAGTTGCCTATCTCATGGGTCACGATCCAGACCCGAAAGCGTTCGTGGCAAACGCTAAATCGTTAATCGAAGGCGGAGCTGATATTCTCGAGGTAGGCATCCCCTTCTCCGACCCTGTCGCAGACGGACCGGTCATACAAGCGGCAGGCACTCGCGCCTTGTCCACCGGAGCCACGCCTAGGAAGATTATCGATTCGATCGGAGAACTCTCATCACGATTCACGACACCAATCGTCATCCTGACTTACTACAATCCTATCCTCGCAATGGGGACTGAGCAGTTCATGAGGAATGCGAGCGACAACGGTGTCAAGGGGATCGTTGTTCCCGACCTACCGATGGAGGAAAGCGACGGATTTCGCGACATAGCTCTCAAACACAACATTGACAGCATCCTCCTAGCCGCACCGAACACGTCAGAAGAGAGACTAGTAGGTATCATTGAAAAGTCGAAAGGATTCGTATATCTTGTCTCTCTGTACGGAGTTACCGGCCCACGTGACACGCTCAGTCCCCAAGCAATGGAAACCGTCAAGAAAGTGAAATCACTTGCAAAAGGCGTGATTCCAATTTCCGCAGGGTTCGGGGTCAGTCAACCCGAGCACGTGTCATCGTTGCTGCGCGCGGGGGCAGACGGAGCCATTGTCGGTAGCGCTCTCGTCAGAACAGTTGCTGAGCATCTAGACCATCCCCGTGACGCGCCATTTTATTTGAAGAAAACTATCGCAGCTCTGAAGCAAGCGTCGAAGCGGCACGGCTGCTAGGGTCAAGGTACCCAACAAAAGGCACGAAAAGAAGCCTAGCTTAATTCACCCCGGTATGCCGGAAGCTCTCCTCACTCAGCAGTAGAGTTGATAGTCGGTGCATCTTAGATGATGAGATGGATGGGCATCCTGTCCTGGAGCCGGAGTCTCCCGCGCGATCTGCGCCTCCTTTTCTTCTCTCTCTTCCTATGGACGTTCGGTCTGGGAATTTACAACTATGTCTGGTCCCTCTATCTCACACAGCTTAGCGCAAACCCGGAACAAGTCGGCCTCGTCTCCTCCATAGGCTTCTTCGCAGCCGCCATCTCGATGATCCCCGGAGGAATCCTAGCAAACAAGTACGACAACAGAACCCTGCTCATCATTGGATGGGCGATGAGCATCCCTGTCCCTATCCTGTTCTACTTTTCACGAACCTGGTCCGACGTTATTCCAGGACTGATCATCCTTCAACTGTCAGCCTTCAACGTGCCCGCAATGAACGCGTTCATCAGCGCACTAGGCGATCAGAAACGTATGTCGTCAGCGTTTGGAGCCGTCTACTCCGCATTTCCCCTGGGTCTAGTCCTCTCGCCCGCCGTCGGAAGCCTACTGCTAACCTGGTTGAGTATCCGGGATCTATTCTGGTTCACATTAGCTCTCTGGACCGTTTCTACTATCATCCTCTTCCCGCTAAAGCGTCAGCCACCGAGGGAAGTGGATTCAAAGGCTCCATTGTTGGAGCTACCAAAGTCTTCACGAGAGCTGACGATTCTTGCATTCCTTTTCGGCGGAGCAGTAGCCTTCAGCATTACTTCACCGTCATTCCTTCCATTATTCCTTCAAGATCAGCTTCATCTCGCGGATGCTCAGATCCAGCTTCTGGGAACTGCCCAGTCTCTGGGTAGCGCAATCTTCGCGATCCTTCTCGGTCGATGGGCTGCCACTCGGAATCCAGGGTCAACAATAGCGAAGGAACTCATGCTAGTTGCGGGAGGGGCTCTTGGAATAGCCCTAGCAGGATCTCCCCTGCTAGTTGTGCCCATGGTGTTCCTGCTCGGTGGAGCTCGTGCTCCGAGTTATGTCGCATATTCTCTGCTCTCGGACATGAGAGAGGGGAAATCTAGGGCTGGCCAGTTCGGATTCTACTTGACCTTCGAACAGCTCGGACTCGTGGTAGGCTCATTCATAGGCGGATTCCTCTACGCCAGCAACCACACAAGTGTCCTTATCACCACATTTGTCCTCTTCGTCCTCCTAGCGGCGCTAGCAGGATTCCGTATTAGAAAAGGGGCAGCGACCAGTCAGGTACACAATAAATGAGATGGAGTACGGACCTGCTAGGTACTCTATGAATTCTATAAGATTGTTAAGGTGTGGGTGGTGCTGGACTGGGACCCAATCCTGGAGATGGTGTCGGTCCAGAAGTCATTGGCATTGACGACTTCGCTGCGCGTCTCTTGGCCATGTAGAGAACTACGGCTGCAACGATAGCGATCGCTAGAATCGCTTCTATGGCAATCCCTACCGGCGACACCAAGAAGGCCAAGAGGCTATTCGGCAAAGGCTGGACTTGGAATTCTACTTCTGACAGCGTTGAAGGGTCCTGGAGGTTCGTCCACGTTGCCGAATTCGAAGTCGTACTGCTTGGCTGAGGAGTACCCGCCGGGACAACGATCTTTACTTCATTGGTCCCGTCCGAGCCACCGATCAGGGTGAAGTTAACTCCTGGCGGCGGAGTCTTGCCCACTGACTGGAAGAGTCCAGGGATTGTAAAGTTCGTGTTGCTTCCGATGGTTCGGGGTTTCAGCAAGAGTCCTTGGAGAGTGCTAGAGGAGGTTCCCGCACTCAGGTCGAGGTCGCTCGTCGTGGACATTTGGCTTATGGTGATTGAGGTCGTGTTGAGGAAGATCAGTGAAGCAGGGGCTGTTCCAGCCGGAAGTGCGGCGAGTATTGGCTGCAAGTATTGCGTCTTCAACTTGTTCACTTGAGCGTCGAGGTCGGTGACGTAGGTTGTGGTGGACTGTAAAGTCAGGGTGTACGTCGAGCCGTTATAGGTCAGGTTCAAAGTCTCACCCGTCTGAAGGTTTAGGGCGGCCCTGATTATCGGGTCCAATCCAGTCCCTCCGACGGGACTCAGAATGTTGTCTAGCACTGTGACAAAGTCGGTCCCAGGCTGAGATGGTACAGCTGCAAACCCGATCTTGAGATTTGCTGATGCGGAATCGATGGAAGTTAAGGTTCCGTTGAAGGCAGTGACGGTGACAAAGAGTTTCGTCGCATTCTCTATCTGATCAGCGACCCTCTCGGTCCAAGTCATGTTTCCAAAGGTGTGGTTCCACGCGGTCTGAAACGCTGTTTGGCTTGCAAGGGGCGTTCCTACAAAAAACGTTTCGGAGAATTGGAGTTGAGCCGTGGCGTTAACCTTCACTAGTGTGGGGCTGGTCGAGAAAGTGGCTGTAATGGTGCTCGTTGGAATTGTTGTAATCGTCAGAGAACCAGATCCTGTGAGTCCTGTCTGCGTGGCAGTAAGGCTGATCGAGTTGAAGATGCTTCCAGCAGAGGGAGGTAGTTGGTACTGGATGGTTGAGGTTTGAACTACACCGCTTGACTGCTGTGAGAACTTGGACGAGGAGTGAATCGCATATCCAGACGTGAAAAAGCTACTAACATTCTGGGTCAGCGTCCCCAGAGAGGATGTCGTATTCCATGCAACTCCGACGCTCTTGTTGGGGTTAACGGTCAAAGCGAGCGAATTATGTTGAAAGGGGAGGGAGACGGCGGCATGTCCAAATGAGCCTATTGAGGAGAACAGGGCCAATAGCAATAGGCCCGACGCGAGAAGACGGGCAGTGTCGCGTTTTGAAACGTTCATCGTCGTAAGGAATCGAAGGTCCGAAGGTCGACTGTTAAGTGTTATGAAACCCGTCGCCGTCATTCCTGATTGAAGACGGCGAGCGAGGGCCTCAGAATGCTTGAGGCTCGTGCGCCAGTTTTAGGATTTGGCTGTGAGTGATTCGATTATGGCCTCGGCCTCGGCGGGACCGTCGTGTCTCACGCCGTTGACATAGAATGTTGGAGTGCCGTTCACGCCGCTCCGTACGCCTCCCATGAAATCATCCTTGATTCTCTTCTCATAGACATGCTGTGATATTTCGCGCTCGAATCGTTGAGCGTCAAGACCCAGTTTCTTCGCATATCCCAGTGCTACGCTCTGATCCCCGAGGGTTCGTTGGTGCTCATAGAGGAAGTCGTGCATTTCCCAGAATTTTCCCTGAGCACTAGCAGCTTCAGCCGTCTCAGCCGCGACCCGGGCAAACTCGTGAACATTGGTTAATGGAAAGTTACGGAATACGAATCGCAGTTTTGATCCGAGGTCTTTCTGGACCCTCTTCACTTCTGGATAAGCGGCGCCGCAGAATGGACATTGATAGTCTCCATACTCCACTAGGGTGAGCAGGGCCTTCGGGTCTCCCTGGATATGGTCCCGACTAAGGTCGACTGGAATCACGAGTTTGGGAGCTTCGTAAGTCTCGAGCTCTTTGCCTGTTGGCTCTAGTAGGGTCTTGCTCGTTTTTCGGCTGTGCCTGGTTGTTGTCGTGGTGGCCATTGTTTTTGATAACCCCTTTTTCACTACTTAGGCTTGTTCAGTTGATCAAGAGCGGACAGAATGCCTTCTGCTCCGGGGTTGACGCCGTCAGGTGATAGGTGGCTCCAGCGGACTATGCCTTGTTCATCTATAACGAATAGCGCGCGTGCAGATTCCCCGATTTTCTCCTTGAACGCGCCATACTTTCTGGATATGTCTCCTTTCGGTTCGAAGTCTGCAAGTACGGGAAAGTTGAGTTTGCGGTCTTTGGCGAACGCGAGATGTGACCAGATGTTGTCAACCGAAATGGCGAGGAGTTCTGCGTTGAATTTTTTGAATTCCGGCATCACCATCGCGTACAAGGACAGCTGGTCTGTGCATACCGGACTCCAGTCTGCAGGATAGAAGGCAAGAATCACCGGTTGGCCGCGGAAATCTTTGAGCGATACTTTCTGGTCTGGAGTGCTGTTGAGAGAGAAGTTCGGGGCCTTCCTCCCGGGGTTAAGAATGGAAGGGTTCCTTCTTTGTGACTTCCCTCCAACACGTTGGGTTCTTGTTTGGTTAATCCTCTTTCTTCGATTCCGCTGCAAACTAACTGTCTTCAGAGTAGACCCGTCCCGATCGGTAAAATGTCGAACATTAGTCCTAGCAACCCTGGTTGAAGTATTTAGACATGGCTACTTTCCGTAAGGGCTTAAGTCACTAGTTCAATTGGTACGTCGGGGATAGTTGGCAGATAGTCAATATCGACAAGTTCGTAGGCGGTATCCAGCTCAGTGAGTTCCGGGTTGGTAAGCAGATGCTTAGTCGAGCCAACGTTCTCCTCGGCTTGAGCTTCGTTCTTGGCGCCAGGGATCGGCACAACGATCTGGTTGGCTAGGAGCCAGCTGAGTGCTACTTGGGAGGCTGAGCATCCGTGTCGTCTAGCGATGCTTCCCAGGACAGCGTTGACCTTCTCTATCTGCTCGATGTTCTTAGCGGCGAAGAGTTTGTTCTCGTCTCTAATGTCGCCCTTTGGAACATGCCCTCGGCTGTATTTGCCTGTTAGGGCTCCTTGCGCGAGCGGGCTATAGGCTAGAACTGTGATGCTGTTCTTCCTGCAGTAAGGTAGGACCTCTTCTTCGATCTCTCGTTGTAGGAAGTTGTATCTGACCTGGTTCGAGACTATGTCAGTCCGGGACAGGTGGGATCGGGCCTCTTCGAGGTCTCGTACTGCAAAGTTACTGACGCCAATCGCCCGGATCTTTCCTTCGGCGTAGAGTTTCTCTAGCGCCTTCATCGTTTCTTTGAGAGGGACCTGCTCCCATGGATCAGGCCAGTGGACTTGGTAGAGGTCTATCTGGGTGACGCCTAGCCGCTTCATGCTAGCCGCCGCAGCTCTCTGAAGCTCATCGTATCTGAGATTGGCTCCGTGGACCTTGGTTGCTACAACAAACTCGTGCCTGCTAATATCTCGCAACGCACGTCCCACGACCTGTTCACTATGCCCGTTTCCGTAAGCCTCCGCAGTGTCGACGAGGTTCACGCCGAGTTCGTGGCTTCTAGATATGCCGCGGACGATCTGCTCATCATCACCCTTCCACAAGTCGCTAGCTTGCCAAACACCCATGCCAATTCGAGAGACTTTCGGGCCGTTCTTTCCTAGAGTTCTGAATTCCATCTCAAAATCCTCACATGAAGTAGCCTGACTCGTGGTACCTATGCTATTGATACGCTTTTTCAGGAGGCTACGAATTCGCCCGCTGGGCGGTTTTCGAATCTATAATTTAACGAATGTTGCGACCAGGGCGATTAGAGCGCCGATGAAGATCAGGATCCCGCCAAGGCTTCCAATCAAGAGGAACCCTAAGACCAGCAGAATGATGCCCCACGCGGGACTGGAGACTCTTCCCGCTCCCACCAAGGCTAGGACCCCGACGAGGATGCTTACGATTGCGCTCGTGAAGAAGTCTAGAGAGGGGACCCGAGGACCAAAGTTCAAGAGACTTCTAATGTCCCCGCTTAGCTGGAGAACAGCCTCAAGAATCAGTATTATTCCGCCAATAACGAGAAGCAGTCGCGCAATCGACCGTAGAGTTGCTTTAGTTGTCATTTCAGCTCGGGTCCTGTCTCGGGTTGGTCGAGTACTTAACTCAGGAATCTGAACACCGCGCACCTAGTCTCTTCGCCGTTGGAATAGGGGGTGTTGTTCTTCGCTGGTCGGGGACCTCGCAAGGTTGTAGATTGGATTCAATGAGGTATCGTATCGTTCTTCGATATTTTTGAAACTCGATAATATTCGGAAAGGCAAATATTGATTCTAGATCTTTCCCCTTTATGTCTAAGCTAAGGGCCATTCGCGGAATCTGGATTGCTGAGTGGGCGGGCCAGAGTATCCTGCGATATCTCTCGGTTCTTCTCTGGGCTGGGTTGCGCTATAGGATATCCGCTCTTTAGAGAGTTGAGAGTGTCAAGCTACTAGGCTCGGCTAATTGCCGAGTTGGGCCTTAAGCTTTGAATCGATCTGATATTTCGGCACCGCCCCAATAATTCCGTCGACCGGTTGCCCATCACGGAAGATTAGGAGCGTGGGAATGCTTTGAACTTGAAACTCGTTAGAGGTGAGAGGGTTCTCGTCCACGTTCAACTTGCCGAATGCCACGCGGCCAGAGTATTCCTTGGCGAGCTGTTCAACGATAGGGGCGACCATTCTACAGGGACCACACCATGCGGCCCAAAAGTCCACGACCATCAGTGGATATTTTGAGATCTCTGACGAGAAGGTCGCATCTGACAGGATTATCGGTTTGCCATCATATTTTTCTGCTGATTGAAGCTGGGCCCGAGTCCTGCGCATCATATCGACTAGTTTTTTCTCCTTTATGCTCTGCAGTTCAGGGTCGTCGCCCGACATACAACTACACTCCGTTCGTGAACGCTGCCCTGTGAATGGTATTTCGATCTCTTAAGGTCCTCGCCCGAAGGGAACGATCATGATTCCTTGCCGGTCGCCTTTGTTGTCCAGCGGGTCATCTTTGCCTGGAGAATGTCCAAAGGCAAAGCCCCATCGTCCAAAAGTTCATCGTGG